>ENA-OQIH01000009-OQIH01000009.1-human-gut-metagenome-genome-assembly--contig:-NODE-9-length-184987-cov-10.385047_pt1 | contig 184987 bp, 207 predicted proteins | sample MGYA00242575_ERZ504740 | MGnify/ENA primary metagenome ERZ504740 (study PRJEB26092, sample SAMD00036192) | human gut metagenome | host: Homo sapiens | study: EMG produced TPA metagenomics assembly of...
ATAATTCTGCATTTTGAAAAATGTAAAAATGCCCGAATTCTATAAAATAATAATTGCAAAAAATTCAAATTTAATTCACCGCCTTTGGAGGATAAATAATGATTACTGAAGAAATAAAACTTGAAACAAAATTACGTTGGTTGGAATACTGTAAAGAAATTAAAAATATCCCGCCAATACAAGAGATAGAGCTTCTTGATAAAAATGATTCTTCACACGCAAGATTTAAACCAATAGATTTGTATAATCAAAAATATATCTTATATGTTCAAAAGGAGATATATGAATATACTGATGTTTCGACAAGATCTATATTATTCCATGAATTTACTCATCTTGCGGACGCAATAAAATATAAAGATAAAGAATATGAAGTGTTCCTTAATATAATGTCTTCTTATTCAGAATATCATGCATCATATATTGAAATGCTTCAAATTCTAAAATGTTATAACAGTAAATTAATAAACAAGGAATCAGAGGTCATTTACAGAGCTGGTTGTCTTACTTTAGAATCTCTTATGTCTCAATCATACACAGCAGCGATAAAATGTTTTGAAAAAATTGATGGGTCTTTTAATGGATTACATGAGTTTTATTATTATTTAGGATATAGAATGGCTTTGCAAAAATATAATTTGGAATTTGATTTTAATTTTTTAGATTTTAATCCATTGTATATGATTTATATTAAAAATATTTCTGATTATGTGGAATCTAATGATATTCCCAAAATAGCTGATGAACACTCAAAATTATTACACTCTATTGATAAGGAGATAGAATCAAATAAAATTTTGAATCATTTTAATATTTAAAAACTGTTGTTTTCTTATGTTGCTACTTGGCTCTGCCAGACAAAGCTGCAGACATCAATGACAACGACAAAGATCAAGAGGAGGAGAAGAACAGCGGCTATCTTATAACTCCACATTGCCCAAAACCTTTTCTTTAAATTTTTTTATAATTGAATAACATTCAGATTGGTTTACATCAGTGCCGCAATATAGCGTGTTGATTAAACACTTTACAATATAATTTTCTTTTTCTTCACGCTGTAAATAATTATCAACGAAATTATTGTCAAACATATTAACACCTCGATTCTGAAAGGAGATTACCATGAAATTAAATCCAGATTGTATTAGAGATGTATTACTCTATTTAGAAGCTGAATTAGAAGTAGACCTGGAAAAACAAAATTTTACAAGAATTAGTCTTAAACAGATAAAAGAACATTTTGAAAATATTTATTTTGAAGAAGATATTTGGTATACAGTGTACAATCTTCGTGAAATGAGATATATTTCTGGAAACTTGGGTGATGCCGGAAGGAGATTAATGATGTTTTGCGAAATAGACAATATAACTCCATATGGACACCAGTTTTTAAATACTATAAGACCAAAGTCTATTTGGGACGCAACAAAATCAGGAGCGTCTAAGATAGGTATAACTTCTCTATCTGCATTAAGCACAATAGCAATGGAAATAACAAAATCAGTTGTAACGAGAAAAGACGTTATAGATGAAATTGTATCTCTAATAAAATTTTAACAGCACAAGAAATAATAATATCATTAATACAAAAATCTCGTTTGAATATCTAATATTTTACCGAGTATTGTTTTCAAGCACAAAAATAGAGCAGTAGTAGTTACTGCTCTTAATCTATATAATGATATATGAAATTTAGATGATTGTTAATTGAGTATAAATTTTTTGTTATTTAGGAGAGGCTATTTGATGAATATATTTGAAATTTTAAGAGAAGAACATGATAATATTAGTAAATTTGTAGATGAATTTGAAGCTATGGCAATAGATTTGATGGAAAAAAATGAAATATCTATTGAAGAATATACAAAAGCTATAGAATTTATCCGTGTATATGCAGATAAAACTCATCATCAAAAAGAAGAAGAACTTTTATTCAAAGCTATGCTTGAAACGAAAGATGAGATGGCAAATAATTTAGTAAATCATGGTATGATTGTAGAACATAATTTAGCTAGATTATATGTCTGGGAATTGGAAAATGCGTTGAAAGCGTATCAAAAAGAGCCTACAGTAAAATTGAAATTAGCGATAGTTACAAATACAATGTCTTATGTTTATTTACTTCGTAGACATATAGATAAAGAAAATAGAGTGGCTTATCCTTATGGTGAACGTTTATTATCTAAAGAAGTAATAGAAAAATTAAATGAACAAGCGCAAAATTATATGAAATAATAAAAAAGCCTATTATGATGATTTAAAATTTATTTAAATTATTATAGTAGGTTTTTTCATTTTTTTATTGACATGAAGTTAAGTTTAACAGTTAATATATAATGTAGATAGAAGACAAAGGAGCTAGATTATGAATAATATATTGTATTTAGAATGTTATGCTGGTATTAGTGGAGATATGTTTGTAGCTTCGTTATTAGATTTAGGCGTAGATAAAAATTATTTAATGGAAAATTTACAAACATTACCACTAGATGGTTATAAAATAGAAATTAGCCGTGTAAAGAAAATGGCACTTGATGCTTGTGATTTCAATGTAATTTTGGATATAGATAATCATGACCATGATATGAATTACTTACATAGTGAACATCATGAGGCTCATCACCATAATCATAGTCATGAACATCATCATCACCATGAACATCGTGGTTTAAAAGAAATCGTAGAAATAATTAATAAATCACAAATAGCAGATAGAGCAAAAGAAATTGCAATAAGAATTTTTAATATTATTGCTAATGCAGAAGCAAAGGCTCATGGTGTAAGTATTGATGAAGTTCATTTCCATGAAGTAGGCGCAGTGGATTCAATAGTGGATATAGTAGCTGCTGCTGTATGTATAGATAAATTGAATATAGATAGAGTTGTTTGTCCAAAGATATATGAAGGTCAAGGCTTTGTGCGTTGTCAACATGGTCAAATTCCTATTCCTGTGCCAGCTGTAGTAAATATTGCTATAGAACATGGTTTAAGATTACATTATACACAGACAAAAGGGGAATTAATTACTCCAACAGGGGCTGCTATTATTGCAGGTATTCAAACAGAAGATAAATTGCCAGAAGAATTTATTATAAAGAAAATTGGTATAGGTGCAGGGAAAAGAAAATATGATATACCAAATGTAGTTCGTGCTATGATGATTGAAGTTAAATAAAAAAATAAGAGACTTTATAAATGATAAAAAATTTATAGAGTCTCTTTTTATTTATGAATTAAAATTTTATATTTAGATAACAAAAAAGCCTTAGCTATTGCTAAGGCTCTGATTTCAAAGTGGTGCGTCCAGCAGGATTCGAACCTGCGACCGCACGCTTAGAAGGCGTGTGCTCTATCCAGCTGAGCTATGGGCGCGTTCCTTGAGAACATTTAATATTATATCTATATATTACGTGTTTGTCAACAACTTTTTTAAAATTTTTTTAAATTAATTTGTTAAGCTACGTACAGGTGCAGGAATACGACCACCACGAGCAATAAATGCATCAGAACTATATTCACTGCGAACTTTAATAATAGGGCAATGACCGAGTAAACCACCAAAGTTAACAGTATCACCAACTTTTTTACCAGGAACAGGAATAACACGAACGGCAGTAGTTTTATTATTAATCATACCGATAGCAGCTTCATCTGCGATGATACCAGAGATTGTAGCAGCTGGAGTATCTCCTGCGATAGCGATCATATCAAGACCTACAGAGCAAACACATGTCATAGCTTCTAATTTTTCAATAGAAAGACTTCCACAGCTTACAGCATCAATCATACCAGCGTCTTCACTTACTGGAATGAAAGCACCACTTAAACCACCAACGTGAGAGGAAGCCATTAAGCCACCTTTTTTAACAGCGTCATTTAATAAAGCAAGAGCTGCTGTTGTACCTGGAGCACCACAAGATTCAAGACCCATTTCTTCTAAGATATGAGCAACACTATCACCAACAGCAGGTGTTGGTGCTAAGGATAAATCGATAATACCGAATTGTACGCCAAGACGACGAGAAGCTTCTTTAGCTACTAATTGACCTACACGAGTGATTTTGAATGCAGTCTTTTTAATTGTTTCAGCAACTTGTGTAAAATCTGCACCTTTTAAATCTTCAAGAGCATGTTTTACAACACCGGGGCCACTTACGCCAACGCTTACTACTTTTTCAGCTTCACTAACACCATGGAAAGCACCAGCCATAAATGGATTATCTCCAGGAGCATTAGAGAAGATAACGAGTTTAGCACAACCAATAGCTTCACGGTCGCGAGTAAGTTCAGCAGTGCGTTTTACTACTTCACCCATTTCACGAACGCAGTCCATATTGATACCTGCTTTTGTAGAACCTAGATTTACAGAAGAGCAAACTAAATCTGTAGTAGCTAAAGCTTGTGGAATGGAATTGATGAGAATTCTATCACCATTTGTATAACCTTTTTCAACAAGAGCAGAAAAACCGCCGATGAAATCAATACCAATTTCTTTAGCAGCTCTATCCATTGCTTCAGCAACAGGAACATAAGTATCTGTCTTGCAGGCTTCAGCAGCAATAGCAATAGGAGTTACAGAAACACGTTTATTAATAATGGGAATACCATATTCACTAGAAATATCTTCACCGGTTTTTACTAAGAATTCACCAGATTTTGTGATTTTGTCATAAACATTATCACAAAATTGTTTTAAATTAGGGTGAGCACAATCACGAAGACTAAGTCCTAATGTAATCGTACGAACATCTAATTTATTTTCTGTTATCATACGATTAGTTTCTAAAATATCATTAATAGTAATCACAAAAGTTCCTCCTAAATTCTTTAGTTAATTAATAAAGAATATTTAAAATTAGCCGATTGTATGCATAGCATTGAAGATATCTTCATGTTGAGCTTTAATATCTACGTTAAGCTGAGCACCTTTTTCTTTGAGGAGTTTTTGTAAATCCTGTAATTTAATGTTTTTGTCAGTCATTTCAGCAATTAGAACCATATTGAAAAAGCCATTCATAATATTTTGGTTGATGCTGATAATATTTACTTTGTTTTCAGCAAGAACATTACTTACAGTGGCAATGATGCCTACACGGTCTTTTCCGATAACAGTTATAACGAGTTTCATTTATACTTCCCCTTATTAATTTTATAGAGTTACTAAATTATTGTAACAGTGTTATTATATCATTAATAGTAGTAGCTTGCATTAGTTTTTGCTAAAAATACATTGTACATATATAATAATATAGGTATTATTTTAGGATATTGTGTTTTTTATGAAAATGATAAAAATTTGAGATAAGAGGAGTTTTTTATGAAAGTTTTATTGACAGCGATAAATGCAAAATATATACATTCATCATTAGCAATTCGCTATATATACAAAAATTGTCAAGATTTGTCTTGTGATATAGAGATGCTAGAAGTATCTATAAATAATCATTTGATTGATATTGCTAATCAGATATTTGATGCTAGACCAGATATATTAGGAATTTCTTGTTATATCTGGAATATTGAGTTAGTGAAACAATTGTTGCCACTTGTGCATAGATTATTGCCAAATTGTAAGATTATCTGTGGCGGGCCAGAAGTTTCATATGCTACAAAAGAATTTATGCAGGATTTTCCTATGGTAGATTTTGTAGTGCGTGGCGAAGGTGAAAAAGCTTTTCATGATTTATTGCAAGCTTTATTAGATGAAAAAAATAATGAAGAAATTAAAATCGTTGGCATAGCAAAGAGAAATAGTGATGATACTATTGATGAGAATATTGCCGTTACTGTAAGTGATTTAGATGAAATAATTTTTCCTTATGATGATAACGATATTGAAAATTTAAAAGATAAGATAATTTATTATGAAAGTTCAAGAGGTTGTCCTTATTCTTGTAAATATTGCTTATCTTGTGCGACTAAAGGCGTAAGATATCGTTCTTTAGATAAAGTTTTTGCTGAGCTAAGTTATTTTATCAAACATAATGTTCGTCAGGTAAAATTTGTAGATAGAACTTTTAATGCAGATAAAAAGCATTATTTACCGATTTTGGAATTTATTGCTAAACAAGATTGCAGGACTAATTTCCATTTTGAAATAGTAGCTCATCATATTGATGATGAAATTAAGGCTGTACTTAAGAAAATGCCAAAGGGTAGAGTACAATTTGAAATAGGTATTCAATCTACAAATTTAAAAACTCTAGGTCAGATAAGTAGGGCAAATCCATGGGAAGAAATGACAAATAATATAAAATCTATCATGGCTTATGGAAATATTCATCTGCATGTGGATTTAATCATTGGTCTTCCTTATGAAGATATTACTTCTTTTGCAAAATCTTTTAATGATGTGTATTTATTGCAAGCCGATATGCTTCAAGTGGGCTTTTTGAAATTATTAAAAGGTGCAGCAATGAATGATTTGATACAAGAACATGATTATGTATATATGCCACAAGCACCATATCAAGTAATCAGCAATAAATATATGGATTATGCTACTATGCGAAAATTACAGATTTTTGTAGATGTATTGGAATTATATTATAATGCTGGCCGTTTTAAATATACGATTATTAATTTAATTAAACAATATAATCAAGATGCTTATACATTTTTTGCTGATTTTGCTCAATATTGGCAAGCTAATAAATTGCATTTAGCACCACATGCTCCTAAGAATTTATATGTATTTTTATATGATTTTATTGAGCAAAATTCTAAAATAAAAGATAAAAAATATATTTATAATGTATTGAAATTCGACGCTTTATTGACAGATAAAGGTAAGATAAAAATAGATATGTTGCCATGGAAAGAAGTAGATAAAAAAGTAACAGATGATTTTTATATGAGTGAAAAAGCATTAGCTTATATTAATAATTATCAATTTAAATCATGGCGCGATTTGAAAAAGAAATTTTCGATAGAAGTTTTTGCCTATGATATGAATGAAGCGAAATCATGTCAAATAAAAGCAAAAGAAAATGCAATGATTTTTGCCTATGAAGATGATGGAGTATTTTATCAAGAAATAAAACAAGGAGATATAAATTTATAATGATATATTATGCTTTTTCCGATTATTTAAAACAGCGTTATGGCGAGAAAGTTTATAAATTGCCTATAGGTTTACCGCTTACTTGCCCTAATCGTGATGGTTCATGTGGGAAATTTGGCTGTACTTTTTGTGGTAGTATCGGTGCAGGTTATGAGAATTTACCACCAGAATTATCTGTAACAGAGCAAATTCGCATGAATAAGGCTCATATAGTGCCTAAATATAAGGCAAAAAAATTCATACCGTATTTTCAAAATTTCAGTAATACGTATATGCCACCAGAGCAATTAGAAAAATATGTATTAGAAGCATGTGCTAGTGATGATATAGTGGCTATTTATATAGCGACAAGACCAGATTGCATAAATGATGTTTATTTAGAAATCTTATCTAGAATAGCCAAAGAAAAAAATATTGATATTTGTGTAGAACTAGGTTTACAAACGATAAATTATAAGACTTTAGAAAAAATAAATCGCGGTCATGGTTTGGCAGAATATATTGATGCAGTATTGCGTATAAAGCGTTATGGTTTATTATGTTGTACTCATGTAATTTTAGATTTACCATGGGACGATGATAAAGATATGATTGAAACTGCTAGAGTGATTTCTGCACTCGGCGTTGACCAGGTGAAATTACATGCACTTTATATCGTAAAAAATACAAAAATGGCTCAGCAATATGAAAATAAAGAATTTGAAATTATTTCTTGTGAGCATTATAAACAAAGAGTAATTGATTTCTTAGAACATTTATCTCCAAATATTGTTTTACAGCGATTAATTGGTAGAGCACCAGCTGAAAATACTTTATTTAGTAATTGGCAGACAGGTTGGTGGAAAATTCGTGATGAAATCGTAAAAGAAATGGAAGAAAAAAATCTTTATCAAGGTCGTTTGTGCAATTATTTAAATGGCAGTGCTGTACAAAAATTTTTAGTTAAAGAATGATGTAGGGATTTTGATTTTATGGAAATCATTTATAAAGATGAAAAAGATTTTACGAAAGAAAATATAATAGAATTGTTTTTATCTGTTGATTGGCAATTATCGGCTAGTAATCCTGATAAATTATATACAGCATTAATTAACTCGCCAACGGTATTTACTGCATGGGAGAATAATAAATTAGTAGGCTTAGCTAGAGCTTTAGATGATGGCATACTTACAGCATATATTCACTATGTATTAGTAAATCCTAAATATCAAGGTAGAGGTATTGCCAGCAATTTAGTAAAGATGATAAAAAATAAATATAAAGATTATCTTTATATTGAATTGATGCCTGATGAAAAGAAAAATATTAATTTTTATCAAAAATTAGGCTTTAATATAGTAAAAGAAGGCACACCCATGCAACTGTGCAATCCTGAAACTATGAAAGTTAAATTATAAATAAAAAAGCTATAATAATTTAAGGAAAAATTTTTAGTTAAATTATTATAGCTAATATTTTATTAATTATCGCATTTAAAATCTTGCCAATCAGGTAGAGCAGTATGATTATCCACAGCTGTTTTCATAGCTTGGTAATAAGCTAATTTTTTTTGAATATGCTTATAATCGTGTTGCATTTTTGCTAATTGTGCTAGAATATGATTTTTTTGATTGGTCAATAATTTTAAAATATCATCAATATGTGAAGGCTCTTGCTGTTCATATTGAAAAAATTCTTGCAGTTGAGCGATACTCATGCCAGTATTTTTAAAACAGCAGATAGTTTTTAAACGATTGATATGTTTTTCTAAATAAATGCGTTTGCCTGATGAATTGCGAGGAATATCAGTTAAAATGCCTACTTCTTCATAATAGCGAAGTGTGGAAGCTGGCAGATTAAATTTGGCTGATACTTCACGAATTGAATATTGTTTATCCATAATAAAGCCCCTTTATCATAGTAATATCTTGACTTAAAGCGTACTTGAATTAGTATTATGATAATTATAAAAAAGATATTGACTAAAAGTAAAGGGGCGTTTTTCATGTATATAGCAGATAAAGACAGATATAATAAGTTAGAATATGCTAGATGTGGTAAAAGCGGTTTGAAATTGCCAAGAGTATCTTTGGGACTTTGGCATAATTTTGGTGATAATAATGATTTTAAAACTATGCAAAAACTTTGTTTCACTGCTTTTGATAATGGCATAACTCATTTTGATTTGGCAAATAATTATGGCCCTCCTTATGGCAGTGCAGAAATAAATTTTGGTAGAATTTTAAAGCAAGATTTGAAAAAATACCGTGATGAATTATTAATCAGTACAAAAGCTGGCTATGATATGTGGGAAGGCCCTTATGGCAACTGGGGCAGTAGAAAATATTTGATTGCTAGTTTAGACCAAAGTTTAAAACGCATGGGTCTTGAGTATGTAGATATTTTTTATCATCATCGCATGGATAAAGACACTCCACTTGAAGAAACTATGGGAGCATTAAATCAAATAGTACAGAGTGGAAAAGCTTTATATGTAGGTTTATCAAATTATGATGGGGAAACTTTAGCAAAAGCTAGTGAGATTTTAACTCAAATGCATTGTCCATTTATCATCAATCAAAATCGTTATTCCATTTTCGATAGAACTATTGAGAATAATGGCTTGAAGGAAATGGCACATAAATTAAATAAAGGTATTATAGCTTTTAGCCCATTAGCGCAAGGATTATTGACAGATAGATATTTGAAAGGTATTCCTGAAGATAGTCGCATAAAAACTGATGGAAGATTTTTGAAAGCTGAAATTTTGACAGAAAAAAAATTAATGCAGATTGCTAATTTAAATGAAATAGCAAAACAGCGTGGTCAAAGTTTAGCTCAGATGGCATTGGCTTGGATTTTAAAAGATAACATAGTTACAAGTGTTTTGATAGGTGCATCAAAGCCAGAACAGATTTTAATGAATTTAGAAGCAATGGATAATATAGTATTTTCTAGTGAAGAATTAAAACTTATAGATGATAATAGTTTATAAAATTTTCTATATGAGTATGGATTTACCACTGATAAATTATAGATATAAAAGGTATATTCATAGTTGAAAAATATTATAAAAAGTTGTATCATAAATATGTGTTATAGTTTAAAATGCCTATAAAAGGGTATATATATATAGAAGGGAGCTTATTTGAAAATATGAGCAAACATATGAAAACTATGGATGGTAATACTGCTGCGGCGTATATATCTTATGCATTTACAGATGTAGCAGCTATTTATCCAATTACTCCATCATCTCCAATGGCAGAAGTTGTAGATGAAATGGCAGCAAAAGGTAAGAAAAACCTTTTCGGTCAAAAAGTACGTGTTGTAGAAATGCAATCTGAAGCAGGTGCTGCTGGTACAGTACATGGTTCTCTCCAGGCTGGTGCATTAACTACTACTTATACTGCTTCTCAGGGTCTTTTATTAATGATTCCTAATATGTATAAGATTGCTGGTGAATTGCTCCCAGGTGTATTCCATGTAAGTGCTCGTGCTCTTGCAACATCTTCTCTTAATATTTTTGGTGACCAACGTGATGTTATGGCAGTTCGTCAAACTGGTTGCGCTATGCTTGCTGAAGCTAGTGTTCAAGAAGTTATGGACTTAAGTGCTATTGCTCACCTTGTAGCTATCAAAAGCCGTGTACCATTTGTAAACTTCTTTGATGGTTTTAGAACTTCTCATGAAATTCAAAAAATCGAAGTTTTAGATTATGAAGATTTAGGAAAAATGCTTGATTGGGAAGCTGTAAATAAATTCCGTCATAATGCTTTAAATCCAGATCATCCAGTAATTCGTGGTACTAGCCAAAACCCTGATATTTATTTCCAAGGTCAAGAATCTGCAAATCCTTATTATGAAGCTGTTCCTCAGATGGTTGAAGATGCTATGGCTGAAATCAATAAATTAACAGGTCGTAACTATCAATTATTCAACTACTATGGTGATCCAAATGCTGATCGCGTAATCATTGCTATGGGCTCTTTATGTGATACAGCTATGGAAGTTGTTGATTACTTGAATGCAAAAGGCGAAAAAGTCGGTGTTGTATCCATTCACCTTTACAGACCATTCTCTGTAAAACATTTCTTAAATGCACTTCCAAAAACTGTTAAGAAAATTGCTGTTATGGACCGTACAAAAGAAGCTGGTTCTATCGGTGAACCTTTATATCTTGAAATTCAGTCCGCTCTTTATAATAGCGATTTACGTCCAACAATCGTTGGTGGTCGTTATGGTCTTGGTGGTAAAGATGTTACTCCAGATCAAATCTTTGCAGTTTATAATGAACTCAAAAAAGATGCTCCTAAAAATGGCTTTACTATTGGTATCAATGATGATGTTTCTTTCACTTCTTTACCAGAATATCATGAAGATATCGACCTTACACCAGAAGGAACAACTGCTTGCAAATTCTGGGGCTTAGGTTCTGATGGTACTGTAGGTGCAAATAAAAGTGCTGTTAAAATCATCGGCGATAAAACAGATATGTATGCACAGGCATATTTTGCATATGACTCCAAAAAATCTGGTGGGGTAACAATGTCTCACTTGCGTTTTGGTAAAAAACCAATTATGTCTCCATATCTCATCAATAAAGCAAACTTCATTTCTTGTTCTCAACAGTCTTATGTAGATAAATATGATTTACTTGCTGGTTTAAAACCAAATGGTACATTCTTATTAAATACACTTTGGACTGATGAAGAATTAACAGAAAAACTCCCTGCATATATGAAACGTTATATTGCAGAAAACAATATTAACTTCTATACTGTAAACGCTGTTAAAATTGCTCAAGAACTCGGTCTTGGCGGTCGCTTTAACATGGTTATGCAGTCTGCATTCTTTAAACTTGCAAATATCATTCCTATTGATGAAGCTGTTAAATATCTTAAAGATGCAGTTGTTACTTCTTATGGTAAAAAAGGTCAACATATCGTTGATATGAATAATGGCGCTATTGACAAAGGTATCGAAGCTCTTCATAAAGTAGAAGTTCCAGCTTCTTGGAAAGATGCTAAAGATGCTGATGATGCAAATGCTAATATTCCTGATTTCATTAAAAATATCCAAAATCCAATGAACCGTCAAGAAGGCGATAAACTTCCTGTAAGTGCTTTCAAAGGTATTGAAGATGGTACATTCCCAGTAGGTACTGCTGCTTATGAAAAACGCGGTATCGCTATTAATGTTCCAGAATGGGATATTGATAAATGTATTCAGTGTAACCAATGCTCCTTCGTATGTCCACATGCTGCAATTCGTCCAGTACTTATGACAGATGAAGAAGTAGCTAATGCTCCAGAAACAATGAAATCCAAACCAGCTCTTGGTGCTAAAGGCTTAAATTTTGCAATCACTATTTCTGCAAAAGATTGTGCAGGTTGCGGTAACTGTGCTGATATTTGTCCAGCTCCAAAAGGTTCTGCTCTTGCTATGAAACCTATTGCAACTCAACTTGCAAAACAAGCTGAATTTGATTATGCTGTTGATGTTACAAAAGTTGCACCTAAGAAAAATCCTATGAAGAAAACTACTCTCAAAGGTAGTCAGTTCGAACAACCACTCTTAGAATTCTCCGGTGCTTGTGCTGGTTGTGGTGAAACTCCATATGTAAAACTCATCACTCAGCTCTTTGGTGATCGTATGATGGTAGCTAATGCTACAGGCTGTTCTTCTATTTGGGGCGGTTCTGCACCATCTATGCCATATACTAAAAACCATAAAGGACAAGGTCCTGCTTGGGCTAACTCCTTATTTGAAGATAACGCAGAATATGGTTTAGGTATGTTCCTTGGAACAAAAGCTGTTCGTGAAACATTATCTTCAAAAATCACTCAAGCTTTAGAAGAAGGTCTTGGCAGTGATGAACTCAAAGCTACATTTGCTGATTGGCAAGCTAACATCAATGAAGGTGAAGGCAGTCGTGAACGTGCTGAAAAATTGACTGAACTTCTTGAAGCAGAAAAAGGCGATAATGCACTCTTAAATGAAATCTATGATAAAAAAGATTTCTTTGTAAAACGTTCCCAATGGATTATTGGTGGCGACGGTTGGGGTTATGATATCGGTTATGGCGGTCTTGACCATGTACTTGCTTCTGGTGAAGATGTTAACGTATTAATTCTTGATACAGAAGTTTACTCAAATACTGGTGGGCAGTCCTCTAAAGCTACTCCAGCTGCTGCTATTGCTCAATTTGCTGCTACTGGTAAACGTACTAAGAAAAAAGATATCGGCATGATGGCAATGAGCTATGGTTATGTATATGTAGCACAGATTGCTATGGGTTACGATAAAAATCAAACTTTAAAAGCTATTGCTGAAGCAGAAGCTTATAAAGGACCATCTCTTATCATTGCATATGCTCCATGTATCAACCATGGTTTACGTGCAGGTATGGGCAAGAGTCAACTTGAAACTAAACGTGCTGTTGAAGCTGGTTACTGGGCTACTTATCGTTATAATCCTGAATTACGTGGCACAGATAAAAATCCATTCAGCTTAGATTCTAAAGAACCAACAGGAAACTTCCAAGAATTTATTCAAGGTGAAGTTCGTTATACATCCTTAAAACGTGCATTCCCTGAAATTGCAGATGAATTATTTGTAAAAACAGAAAAAGATGCAAAAGAACGTCTTGAAGGATATAAAAAATTAGCAGGTAAATAATTTTTCGTGCTGATAAAATAAAACTGACGCTATTTATTAGCGTCAGTTTTTTATTGCATGAATTAAGTTTTTTTTATATGATATAAAAGGATTAATTAAATAGTTAAGCATAGGCATATATTATATAAGAAAGGAATGAATGCTTTGAAAAAATTATTATTAGTAGCAATTTGTATTTTATCTATGCTATGCACAGCTTGTGGTTCAACTACAGATGAAAAAGAAGTAGCAGATAATACAAAAACAGAAACTTTAAAAATTGGATTAATGCCAGACATTGATTCCATACCATTTATTATTGCTCAAGAAAAAGGTTATTTTAAAGAAGAAGGTGTAGACGTAGAGCTACAGTATTTTAAAAGTGCTATGGATAGAGATAGTGCCCTTCAAAGTGGCAATTTAGATGGTGGCGTATCTGATATGCTAGCAGCAGGATTTGCTAAAGCTGGAGGATTTGATGTAAAAATAACTTCTTCTACTAATGGCAATTACTGTTTGATTGCAGGTACTGGCAATACTGCTAAATCTTTAGCGGAAATGAAAGGTCAGAATATATCCGTATCTAAAAATACTATTATTGAATTTGTTTTAGATGAAATGCTTGCACAAAACAATATGACTGAAGCAGATATCAATAAAACAGTAATTCCACAGATACCTACAAGATTAGAAATGTTACAAAATGGTAAATTAGATGGTGCAGTACTTCCTGAACCTATGGGCAGTATCGCTGTAAAAAATGGCAGTTATTTAGTAAATTCTTCTGAAGCTATGAAAATAAATCCAGGCGTAATGGTATTTACAAATGATAGCGTAGAAAATAAAAAAGAAGCTATAAAAGCTATGTATAGAGCTTATGATAAAGCTATAGAATATCTAAATTCTACTCCTCAAGAAGAATATATGGATTTAGTTATTGAAACAGCAGGATTACCACCAGCAACTAAAGATGCTTTAGTTATGCCAAAATATATGAAAGCTGCATTACCAGAAAAATCTGATTGGGATAAATCTATAAATTGGCTCAATAAAAAAGAATTAGTAACTGAAAAATATAATTATGAAGATATAGTAAGTGATATTTTAACGAAATGATTACCGTAGATAGACTTTATGTAAGATATGATGATACAAATATATTAGAAGATATTAATTTAAATTTGCCAACAGGGATAACTTGTGCAGTGATTGGCCCTTCTGGTTGTGGGAAATCTACCTTATTGAATGTTTTGGCAGGACTACAAAAAAATTATCAGGGTTTAGTGCAAATAAATGGAGAAAATCCTTCACCTAAAAAACAAACTATAGGTTTTATTCCTCAAAATTATGGATTATTGCCATGGCTTACTGTAAAAGAAAATATTTTATTAGGTTTAAAAATAAAAAAAGAAGCTAAACAAGGTTTACCTCAAAATTTAGTAGATAATTTAGGATTAAGTAATTTATTAAATCGTTATCCTAATAATTTAAGTGGTGGTCAACAACAACGCGTAAGTTTAGCTAGAGCTTTTGCTTTAAAAGCTGATTTGTTATTAATGGATGAACCTTTTTCTGCTTTAGATGCTATTACAAGAGAAGAAATGCAAGATGTATTCATTGATTTATGGCAGAAGCAGAAAGTTTCTACTATATTAGTTACGCATTATGTAGAAGAAGCTTTATATTTAGGGCAAAAAATAATAGTGATGACTAGTGCACCTGGAGGTATTTATAAAATAATCGATAATCCTTTATTTAGTGATAAGAATTTTCGTGATAGAGAAATTTTTAGTTCACTAAGTAAAGAAATAAGAAATTATTTGAAGAAAGCAGGTAGTAAGAATGAAAGATAAATCATGGCATTTTTATTTACCTGCAATGATATTATTGCTTATTTTATGGTATGTTATATCTATAATCGTACATTTGCCAATTATTCCTTCGCCTGTTTTGGTAATGGAAAGATTGGGCAATATTTTTACACAAACAATAGCTATTCATGCATTATATAGTCTTTGGCGAATTATAGCAGGAGTATTTTTAGCTATAATAATTGGTGTACCAATAGCAGTGATGATGGGATATTATAAAAAATGTGATAAGATTTTAGCTCCTATTGTTTATCTGACATATCCTATTCCTAAGATTGCATTATTGCCTATCTTGATGCTTTTAGCTGGCATTGGAGAATTACCAAAAGTTATTATGATATTTTTGATTGTGATTTTTCAAGTGTTAGTTGCTATTCGCGATAGCATAAAAACTATACCAAAAGAAATGTTTTTTCCTTTATATAGTTTAGGTGCATCTTTTAGACAAATTTTCTTAAATATACTATGGCCAGCTGTATTACCAAATTTTATTACATCTTTACGTGTAGCAATGGGGACAGCTATATCAGTATTGTTTTTTACAGAGACATTTGGCACTAAATATGGCATGGGATATTTTATAATGGATTCGTGGCTTCGTGTAAATTATTTAGATATGTACGCAGGTATTGTAGTTTTAAGTTTAATAGGTCTATTTTTGTTTGGTTTTTTAGACTTGGTAGAAAATTATTTTTGCAAATGGAAGAAAAAAGTATAAGAAGATATGGTTCTAGTAGTGATATTAGAACCATATCTTTTTTTGTAATTAATTTTAATTTTTTATATAATTTTTTGAAAATTGTATATTGACTTTATATAGGGAGATGGGTATAATTAAACCATAACAAGATTGTAAATTTGTTGATGTAAACGTTTGTTTTTTGTATTTATGTTGAGATTTTTATTGAATTCCAGCTTGTTACATAAAAATTTTTTGAGAAATATATATTGACTTTAAGTGATGAGAATAATATAATGAAGCTGAGTTAAATGAAAATTTGTAAAAATAAAAACAAACATTTGTTCAAGAGCTTTAAGATATGTATAAAATAAGTTCGTATTTTGACAAAATGTGTAAACGTTTTCCGTTTTCAATTTTATGAAATTGAATTTTCTAAAAAATCATATGGTTTTATTTATTGATATAATATTGCATTTATAAATAAAAAATATGGTATTTTGAAATATTAACTCGTTATCAATTTCATATTGATAATAAAATAAATGAGTAGGTGATTTTAATGAAGGAAAACACAGTAATCACGGTTAGTAGACAGTATGGTTGCGGTGGTCGTGAATTAGCTGAAATTTTAGCTAAAAAGCTAAATGTAAAGTTATATGATAGACAAATTGTTCATATAGCAGCAGCTAAATTAGGTATCAATGATTTATCTGAACAGGATTTATTAGAATTAGAAAATACTGTTCATCCATTGACATTGACATTCATGCCATTCCATTCTTTCGGTACTCGCATGGGCGAATCCAGCAGAGGTATGTTCTTATCTGAAGCTAGTGTAGTAAGAAAACTTGCTAACGATGGAGCATGTGTTATCTTAGGTCGTTGTGCTGATTATGTATTAGAAGATATGCCAAATCATTTCTCCATTTTCGTTTGTGCAGACGATGAATATAGAGAAAAAAGAGGTAAAGAAGTTTACGAAGGTAAAACTTTAAAAGAATTAAACGAAGAAAATGAAAAAAGAGCTAGATACTACAATTATTACACAGGTAAAAAATGGGGCGAAGCTTCTAACTATGATTTAATTGTAAATACTAGTAATGCATCTTTAGACAAAATAGCAGATGCTATCATTGAATATATTAATAAAGTTCAAGAATAAAAGAACTAAAGAATATAGAAGGGTAACAGCATAGATGCTGTTATCTACATAAGTTTTGTTAATAATTTTTTTATTAAATATTTATAATTTTATTTAGGAGGACTTATAAATGTCAGGTAATAATGGTAATAAACTTATGCAACGCATATCATATGCTTGCGGTACTTTCGGACATGATATCTTCTATATGATGGTTAGCACATACTTTATCATGTTCATCACAAGTAATCTTTTCAACACAGAAGATCAAAGTCATAATGAATACATGATCGGTATCATCATGACAGTAATTCTTGTAATTCGTGTAGCAGAACTTTTCATTGACCCATTCATTGGTAACACTATCGATAAAACAAACACTAGATGGGGTAGATTTAAACCATGGGTTATCGTTGGTGGTTTCGTAGCAGCTTTAAGCTTAGCTATTTTGTTCACTGACTTAGGTGGTTTAACAACATCTAATCCATTACTCTACTTAATTATCTTTGCTATTTTATACTTAGTAATGGATATCTTCTATTCAGCAAAAGACGTTGCTATTTGGTCCATGGTTCCAGCAATGTCCTTCGACTCTAAAGAACGTGAAATTACAGCAACATTTGCTCGTATTGGTTCCGTATTTGGTGCTCAGCTTGTAACAGTAATGGTTATTCCTATCGTATTATTCTTCTCCAAAGACGCTAACGGCGGTGTTGGTGATGCTAATGGTTGGTTAGCTTTCGCTTTAATCGGTGGCGGTGTATCCTTATTAGGTGCTGTTATCCTTGGTCTTGGTACAAAAGAACAAGCTTCCGCTCTTCGTGAAAACAAAAAAGAAACAACTTTCAAAGAAGTATTCTCTATCTTAGGTAAAAATGACCAGTTAATGTGGATCGCTATTACATTCCTTATCTTCTGCTTCGGTCAGGACTTAGTAAACTCCTTCCAGATGTACTATTTCGCTTACATTTTAGGTGATTCCACTTATTTATCCTTCTTAGGTATTATCAACGTTATCATTGGTTTATTAGCAGTTGCTTTATTCCCTGTATTAACAACTAAATTCAAAAGAAGAAACTTATTCTTCTATTCTATCGTAATCATGATCATTGCATTGATCATCTATGCTTTCGCTGGCACAAACTCTGTATTAGTATTAATCGCAGCTGGTTTATTCAACTTACCACAGCCACTTGTATTCTTAGTAGTATTAATGACAATCACAGATACTGTTGAATATGGTCAGTTAAAAATTGGTCACCGTGATGAATCCCTTATTCTTTCCATCAGACCATTAGTTAACAAATTATCTGGTGCTGTAACAAGTGCTATCGTTGGTTTCACAGCTGTTTGGGTTGGTATGTCTGGTAAAGCTACAGCTGATAGCATTACTGATAGCAATAAAATGATGTTCGAATTAATCATGTTTGCTGTGCCAATCGTATTCATGCTCATCGCAACATTACTTTACAAAACAAAAGTTACTCTTACTGAAGAAAAACATGCTGAAATCGTTAAAGAACTTGAACGTACTTGGAAAGATATCAGTAAATAATATATAAATATGAAGAAAAAAGAACTGTACTAAATTTTAGTACAGTTCTTTTTTTATAATTTTACATAATATACAACATTTAAACAAATTTTAGCAACATAAAACATTGCTATTGGTAACGATATAAAATATAATAATAACAAAGCTTTTAGATAGAAATGTACATTTCAGGTTAATTGTAAACGTTTTCAAAATAAAAATTTTCAAAAAAATCATATACTTTTATTTATTATTATATATTTGATAAGTTGAGCATTTTCTTATTTATTATATTTTAATATTAAAGAGAGGGATTTAATATGAACTCAAATACAGTAATTACAATAAGTAGACAGTATGGTTGCGGTGGTCGTGAATTAGCTGAAATTTTAGCTAAAAAATTAAATGTAAAATTGTACGATAGACAAATTGTGCATATCGCAGCAGCTAAATTAGGTATTAATGATTTATCTGAACAAGATTTATTGGATTTAGAAAATACTGTTCATCCATTGACATTGACATTCATGCCATTCCATTCTTTTGGTACTCGCATGGGTGAATCTAGTAGAGGCATGTTCTTATCTGAAGCTAGTGTAGTAAGAAAACTTGCTAATGATGGACCATGTGTTATCTTAGGTCGTTGCGCTGATTATGTATTAGAAGATATGCCAAATCATTTCTCCATCTTCGTTTGTGCAAATGATGAATATAGAGAAAAAAGAGGTAAAGAAGTTTACGAAGGTAAAACTTTAAAAGAATTGGACGCAGAAAACGAAAAAAGAGCTAGATATTACAATTATTACACAGGTAAAAAATGGGGCGAAGCTTCTAACTATGATTTAATTGTAAATACTAGCAATGCTCCTTTAGATAAAATAGCTGATGCTATCATCGAATATATTAACACAGTTAAATAATTTTTAGTGTAGTCATTAAATTTTTAATAACATAATGGGAGGCCTTTATATGTCAAGATTTTTATCACGTGTGGCATATGCGTGCGGTACCTTTGGGCATGACTTTTTCTATGCAATGATTGGTACTTATTTTATGATTTTCGTAACAAGTAATTTATTTAATACAGATGATACAAGTTATAATGAATATATGATCGGTCTTGTAACAACAGTTATTCTTGTTATTCGTGTTGCGGAACTTTTCATTGACCCATTCATTGGTAATACTATCGATAAAACAAAAACTAGATGGGGTAAATTTAAACCTTGGGTTCTTTCTGGTGCAGTTATTGCCGCAGTTACTTTAGCTATCTTATTCACAGATATTGGCGGTTTAGCTGAAACAAGCCCTATAATGTACTTAATTGTTTTCGCTATCTTATATATAATTATGGATATTTTCTATTCAGCAAAAGACGTTGCTATTTGGTCCATGATACCAGCACTTTCTTTTGACTCTCGTGAACGTGAAATTACAGCTACTTATGCACGTATTGGTTCTGTATTCGGTGGTCAGCTCGTAACTATCATTGTTATTCCAATTGTTTTAGCTTTCTCTGAAAATAGCAATGGTGGTGCAGGTGATGCTACAGGTTGGTTCGCATTTGCTGCAATTGGTGGTTTAATTGCTACTGTAGGTGCTATCATTCTTGGTATTGGTACAAAAGAACATGACTCTGCTCTTCGTGAAAACAAAACAGATACATCTTTTGGACAAGTTTTCTCTGTATTAATGAAAAATGACCAGCTCTTATGGATTGCATTTGCTTATCTTATCTTTGGTTTAGGTCAAAACCTTATCAATAACTTCAACCTTTACTATTTCATTTATGTATTAGGTGATTCTTCTCAGTTCTCCTTCTTAGGTGTAATCAACGTTATCATTGGTTTAATGGCAGTTGCTTTATTCCCATCATTAACTAAAAAATTCAGCAGACGTAATTTATTCTTCTATTCTATCGCTATTATGTTAATTGCAGTAGTTATTTACTACTTTGCAGGTCAAAATGTATATTTAACATTACTTGGTGCTGGTTTATTTGCATTACCACAGCCACTTATCTTCCTTGTTGTATTAATGACAATCACAGATACTGTTGAATATGGTCAATTAAAACTTGGTCATCGTGATGAAGCACTCGTACTTTGTGTACGTCCTTTAATTGATAAATTAGGCGGTGCTATTACATCTGCTATCGTAGGTTTCACAGCTGTTTGGGTTGGTATGTCTGGTAATAAAGTTACAGCAGAAAGCATAACTCCTGATAATTTACTCAACTTCCAAATTATCATGTTTGCAATTCCATTTATCTTACTCATCATTGCAACATTCATTTACAAAGCTAAAGTTAAATTAACAGAAGAAAAACATGCTGAAATTGTTAGAGAACTTGAACGTACTTGGGGTAAAGATAATAAATAATTGATATGAAAGTTATAAAAAGGATATTCTTTTTAAAGAATATCCTTTTTTTGTTTAAATATAATTATTAAAAATTAAAATTTTATTGAATTTTCATTTAAATAGACGTTTTATAAATATAATGGTATTATTATTAATAGAAATTTGAAGAGAAAAGAGGCCTGGCACTAAATGAAAGTTTATCTCTATATTAATAAACAAGGGTTTAAAGAAAATACTTTTAGAGTAGCTTTTAAAGAATTGGTAAAAGTTGTGAAAGACGAGCAAAGTAAGCCTACTGCTTATTTAGTAGGTAAGTATGAAGTAAGGGATTATGAACATAGTTACGATGTGCCTTATAATAAAAAATACGAAAACAGATATTTTGCTATACCTATCAGCGACAGAGAAAAAGGTTTCTTTAATTTAACAACTATTTTTTGCAATAATGATTTGAGCGATTATGAAGTAATCAATGAAGCAACTTTAAATGCAGTGATTAATACTTTACTTAAAGAAGCAGATGAAAGATTATCTAGTAGCATTAGCTTAGAATATGTAGGTGGACGTTCTAAAGAAAATCAGAATATCATTGAAGATATTTCAGCTTCTTCTTTTATTGCTATGATTAATATGTTAAATACTTGGGCAAAAGAAGAAAAACAGGAAACTGAATTTAAATTACAAATTGAATTTTAATAATATTAATAATGGAATTATATTTAAGGGATTGGCTTTATGCTTAATCCCTTTTTATTTTTGTTTAATTAGTTGTAAAAACAACAGAATTTATATCTTTTTTATTTATAATAATAATTAATTTATAAGAAAAGAGTGTGTATAATGAAAAAATGGTTGATAGTTTATTCTAGTGTAACTGGAAATACAAAACAAATAGCAGAGGCTATTTATGATGGTTTTGGTGAAGATATGGCAGATATTTTTGCTATACGAGATGAATTTAATCTTGAGGATTATGATAATATTGCTGTAGGATATTGGCTTACTCGTGGCGAACCAGATAAAATGGTACAGGAATTATTGAAAAAATTAAATAATAAAACAGTAATTTTATTTCAAACACAAGGTGCAGAATTAAATAGTGAACATTCTATAACTGCTTTTGCTAGAGCTGCTAGTTATTTAGGAGAAAATTGCAAAGTATTGGGAACTTTTGCCAGCCAAGGAAAAATAAATCCAGCAATGCTGGAAAGACGTAAAAATGCTGATAAAAATGATCCTCATGCAGCGACACCTCGTAATCTTGAACGTTGGCAAAAAGCGTCAATGCATCCTAATGAAGAAGATTTTTCTCGAGCAAAAGAATTTGTTAAGGCCATGCAACGAAAAATAGCTTTGAGAGAAAAATATTTAAATATGAAAAAATAAAGAAAATAAAAAAAGACGGGTTTAATACCGTCTTTTTTGTTGTATTTTAAGTTTTAGATAAGAGATTTAATATCTTCTTCTACACTATTGATACCAGAAATACCGAAGTTATCCATAAGAACTTTAGCTACATTTGGAGATAAGAAAGCTGGAAGTGTAGGGCCAAGTTTTATATTTTTAACACCAAGATAAAGAAGTGCTAAAAGGACGATAACAGCTTTTTGTTCATACCATGCGATATTATAAGCAATTGGTAATTCATTGATATCATCTAAGCCAAATACTTCTTTTAGTTTTAAGGCAATCAAAGCGAGTGAATAACTGTCATTACATTGACCAGCATCTAAAACGCGAGGAATACCACCGATATCGCCTAGATTTAATTTATTGTATTTATATTTTGCACAGCCAGCAGTTAAAATAACTGTATCTTGAGGGAGTGCTTTAGCAAAGTCAGTATAATAATTTCTAGCTAATTGACGACCATCACAGCCAGCCATAACTACAAATTTTTTGATAGCACCAGATTTTACAGCTTCAACTACTTTATCAGCAAGAGCTAAAACTTGATTATGGGCAAAACCACCTACGATAGAGCCTGTTTCAATTTGTGTTGGTGGTGGGCATTTTTTGGCATGTTCAATAATAGCAGAAAAATCTTTAGTTTCGCCGATTTCACCAGGAATATGTTTACAACCTGCAAAGCCAACAACACCTGTAGTATAAATTCTGTCTTTATATTCAGCTTTTGGTGGTACAAGACAGTTAGTAGTCAATAAAATAGGGCCGTTAAAGGATAAAAATTCTTCTTTTTGTTTCCACCAAGCATTACCGTAGTTACCTGCAAAGTTTTTATATTTTTTGAAGAATGGATAATAATGCGCTGGAAGCATTTCGCTATGTGTATATACATCGACACCAGTTCCTTGAGTTTGTTCAAGAAGCATTTCTAAATCGCGTAAATCATGACCAGAAATCAAGATTGCTGGATTATTGCGAACGCCGATATCTACAGATGTGATTTCTGGATTTCCATAGCGAGATGTATTAGCTTCATCTAAAAGTGCCATGGCTTTTACACCGAAAGCACCGGTTTCTAAAGCAAGAGCTGTTAATTCTTCTCCAGATAAATTATCATCAACAGTTTTAGCTAAAGTAGCTTGTAAAAATGCGTCAATTTCATCATTGAATTTACTAAGAGCATTTGCATGTTTATTATATGCTGCCATACCTTTTAAACCATAAGTGATTAATTCGCGAAGACTGCGAATATCTTCATTTTCAGTAGCTAAAACGCCGATAGTAGCACCTTTTACTAGGTAAGTATTTTCATCATTAGTAGTCCAAAGAGCTACAAGGGATAAATTATCTTTATTTTGTAATTTTGCAAGTAATTTTTGTTTATAATTTAAAGTGTCTGTGATGCGTTTAATGATAATATCATCATCAAAATTAGCGTTAGTAATAGTGATAAAAAGATTTTCACAGATAAATTGATTTAATTTACGACTGATATCTTGTTTTTCTTGACGAAGTTTAGTTGTGATTTCGCAAAGACCTTTAGTTGCATAAATTAATAAATCTTGCAGTGTAGCAGTAGTGGCAGATTTTCCACAAACACCTACACGAGTACAGCCTGTGCATTGAGCTGTTTCTTGACATTGAAAGCAAAACATTTTATTTTCCATAATTATCTCTCCAATAATTTTATTTGTGATTTAATTGATATGCTTATTATAATTAGCCTTGATTTAAAAGTATGTTGTAAAAACAACAGATTTAAAGATAAAAATAAAAAAGCTAGAACATATCTGAAAAGACATATTCTAGCTTAATTTTTATAATTTATTTTTTACCACAAGCCTAAAAGATGTTGAACTAATAAGCTGACGCAAGCAATAGCTATCCAACAGAAAAAGCCCATAATGATAGGACGACCACCATTTTTTATTAAATCAACAATATCAGTATGAAGACCAATAGCGCCCATTGCCATGATGATGAAATATTTACTGAAAAATTTCATTAAAGCAAAGAAAGATAAAATAGCAGAAGATATTTCAGCAGAAAAAATATTTCTGTCCATAAAATAATTTAAGAAAGTAGTAATAATAGAAGCAATGATGAAATATAAAATAAACATTGGAAATGCAGATTTTATACTAGCTTTATTTTGACCAGAAGCTTTTTTAGCTTGATAAAAGCCTAAAACTAATGTGATAGGAATAATAGCAAGTGTTCTAGTGAGTTTTACAATAGTAGCACCAGTTAAAACTTCTGTACCAGTATTATGCATGCTATCCCAAGAAGAAGCTGCTGCTGTAACAGAAGAAGTATCATTGACTGCAGTACCTGCAAAGATAGCAAAACCATGATTAGATAAACCTAAAAAATTACCCAAAGTAGGGAAAATTAAAGCAGCGATGATATTAAATAAGAAGATAACAGATATGGCTTGAGCTATTTCTTTATGATTAGCATCAATGACAGGTGCTGTTGCAGCGATTGCAGAACCACCACAGATAGAAGAACCTACACCGATTAAGATAGAAGATTTTGCAGGAATATTGATTAATTTAAAAATTATGTAGGCTGTAATTAATGAAGTGGCAATTGTAGAAATAATGATTGGCAAAGATGTAGCACCTACAGCGATAACAGTGCTTAAGTTTAGACCAAAGCCCAATAAAATAACAGCATATTGTAAAACTTTTTTAGAAGTGAATGTAATACCACTTTTTAAGATATCTTTTTCACGAACAAATTTTGATAATAACATACCAAGTAAAATGGCAAAAACAGGACCGCCAATGATTTCAAATTCTTTACCTAAAAAATAAGCAGGTAAGGCTAAGACGAAACAAAGAAATACTCCTTGAAAGCGGTCTTTAATTAATAACATATAATAATACCTCCTATATTTAATTACCTATCAAATGTTTATTTTTAATTGGTAATTTTTATAACAAGGAGATATTTTAACTTATTTTTTTATTTTGTGCAAGTTTATAAGTTTTATTTTTGTGTTAATTCATAGATATCTAAACGACGATGTCTTAAAAGTGGTATTTGTTCACGAACGAGATTAATTTCATTTAAATCTATAGTTGTAAATAAAGCTGTTTCTTCGAAATCTGCTTGATTTAAAATTTTTCCCCATGGTGAAACAACAATGCTATGACCATAAGAATGGTAAGAAGCATTTAAATTTCTAGCAGGAGCTGTACCAATGGTGAATACTTGATTATCTACAGCACGACTTTGGAATAATAATTCCCAATGAAGTGGGCCTGTGGTCATATTGAAAGCAGCGGGAACAAGGATAATTTTTGCTCCTAAATCTACCATTAATCGAGCAAGTTCAGGAAAGCGGAAATCATAACAAATGCACAATCCCATTTTGCCCCATTTCGTATCGAAGACAGTGATACTATTACCAGCAGATAAAGTATCTGATTCTTTAAAGCGTTGCCCATTTTTCACATCAATATCGAATAAATGCATTTTGCGATGCTTAGCGATGCAATTACCATTATTATCAAAGACATAAGCTGTATTAAATAAATGATTTTGGGTATCTTTTTCAGGAATAGAGCCTGCACTTAAATAGATATTATATTTTTTAGCTAGATTTTGACAAAATTTGTAAGTAATATCTCCTTCGAATTCAGCATATAAAGGAAAAGATTTATTATCATAAGGGCAGTTAAACATTTCTGGTAAGGTTACAATATCAGGCTGAAGATGAAGAGATTTTTTGAGATAAGCTTCAATGTAATTTAATGTCTGTTCCTTTGAAGATAAGACTTTTGTTTGTAATTGTAAAATATTAAGCATAGATACCTCCAAGAATATTATTGTTATATTGACAATTATAAAGCTAAATCATATAATTTCACTATGAAATATTAAATAATAAGAGGTTGGAAAAATGAAAAAAATAATTTTAGCTATAACTTGTGCGTCAATTATTAGTAGTGTAAATAGTTTTGGTGTGGCAAATGCACATTATCATGATTATCATGGACATCATGATATGAACATAAATACGCAGACAAATCGTCTAAATTTTGACCCATTAATCAATAATGAAATTGTAGATAGTATGCATATGCCGATGATGAATGAAGAATTTGTACAAAGTGGCAATGTGGATAAAGATTTTATTGCTAATATGATACCACATCATCAAGGTGCAATAGATTCTGCAAAATTAATTTTAGAATATGGCAGTAATGAAGAAGTAAAAGCAATAGCTCGTAATATCATAAAGACACAGACAAAAGAAATTGAAGATTTCAATGAGCTTTTAGCTAATGAAGATTTTAGCAATAGTAATTTGAGTGAAAAAGCTTATACTGAATTTGTGGCTAAAGAAAAAGAAAATATAGCAGAAATGATGAATAAAATGATTGCTGTAACTAGAACTCGCGATAAAAAAACAGCAGATTATACTTTTGTTTTGGCAATGAAATATCATCATGAAGGTGCGCTAGAAGCTAGTAAACAGATTTTAGCATATACAAAAAATCCGCAAATAAGAAAAATTGCTAAAAATATCATTAAAGACCAAGCAAAAGAAATAAAACAATTTGATAAATTAATAGAGCAAGGTTTATAATAAATGAGAATGTAAATTAAATATATTTTTTATAATGAATGGTTTACATTTGTCAAAGCAAAACGTATAATAATCTTTATGTGTTTTGATTTAGTATTTATTTAAGGAGGAATTTACCTGTGAAATGGGCTGAAATTAGCATTCAAACTTCACATGAGGCTACTGAAGCTGTAGCAGAGATTTTTCATGAACTTGGAGCATCTGGTGTATTGATTGAAGACCCAGAACTCGTGAATACTTATATTCATTCTGGAGCTTGGGACTATACAGATATACCACTTGCTGAAGAAACAGAAGTTGTTACAGTGAAAGCATGGCTTCCTACTGATGAGGATTTACCAAGTAAATTAGAACAGTTGCGTTTGCATATTGATGAAATGGGCCAATTTTTAGATAAGGGTTCAGGCGTGATTAATTGCAGTGAAATCCAAGATGAAGATTGGGCTAATAATTGGAAGCAATTTTTCCATCCAGAACGCATTGGTGAAAAAATTGTAGTAAAGCCATCTTGGGAAGAATACACTCCATTAGATAATGATATAGTAATTGAATTAGACCCTGGTATGGCATTTGGTACAGGTACACATGCTACAACATCTATGTGCATTCAATTATTAGAAGAATATGTAAAACCAGAAATGAAAGTTTTCGATGTTGGTACAGGTAGTGGTATTTTAGCAATTGCTGCTTCAAAATTAGGAGCAAAAGATATCGAAGCTGCTGATTATGATAATGTGGCAGTTGATGTTGCCAGAGAAAATATCGAAAAAAATCATGAATGTGAAAATATTAAGATTTTCCAAAGCGATTTATTAAAAAATATGAATGGCAAAGCTGACTTAATCATAGCTAATATTATAGCAGATATCATTATTCGCATGTTTAATGATGTAGATAATTATTTAAATCAGCATGGTGCTATTTTGACAAGTGGTATAATTGCTGACCGTATAGCAGATGTTACTAAAGCTGCTGAAGAACATGGCTTTATGGTAGAAAAAATGAATGAAAAAGCTGGTTGGGCTGCGATTATTTTCCGTCGTAAGGAAGATATGCAATGAGACGTTTATTTATAGATGAATGTCTAAGTGAAGATATCACGATTAAAGGCGATGATGCAAAACATCTTCTTTATGCTATGAGAGTAAGACCTGAACAGGTTTTTACTATTGTTGATAGAGAAAGTAAAGTAGCACAAGCAAAAGTCATCTCTTGTACAAGTGATACAGTGCAATTAAAATTATTGCAGTATATAGAAGATGCTGATACAGAAGCACCTATAGAAGTAGTCGTTGCACAATGTTTACCTAAAGGCGATAAAATGGAATTTATCGTGCAAAAAGCGGTGGAATTAGGAGCATCAAGTGTTGTTCCTGTAGTTAGCCGTCATTGTGTAGTGAAATATGATGATAAGAAAAAATTAGCTCGTCAACAAAAATGGCAGAAAATTGCTGATGAGGCAGTAAAACAGTGCGGTAGAACAATAAAGCCGACAGTTGAAGCTATTGTGAATTTAGAGCAATTAGCAAAAGATTATGCAGATTATACTCGTTTTATTTGCTATGAAGCAGAAGATGAGCAAAGTTTTAAAGAGATGTTGCAATCAGCAGATAGTAAAAAATATCTTATCTTGATTGGCCCAGAAGGTGGTTTTGCTCCAGAAGAAGTGCAGTTATGCAAAGATGCTGGATTTAAAAGTATATCTATGGGAAAACGTATTTTACGAGCTGAAACTGCATCAATTGCAGCACTTACTATCGTCATGTATGAAAAAGGCGATTTAGGTGGCATTTATTAATTTTTGATTTATATTTAATATTAAAGATTTTTGTTTAGTATAACTATTTTATGGGAAACTGTAATTTAGTTATACTAATTTTATATTAGTAGTTTTTTAGTTTTATTTTAATTGAGGAAGTGAAATTTTGCCAAAAGTTGCATTAACAACACTTGGTTGTAAAGTTAATCAAGTAGAAACAGAAATTATGGAAGGTCTATTTCGTAATCGTGGCTATGAAATAGTGGATTTTTCTGAACCTGCTGATTTTTATATTATAAATACTTGTTCTGTTACTCATTTAGGTGAGCGCAAATCTCGTCAATTAATTCGCAGAGCAAATCGTTTAAATGATAATGCTATCATAGCTGTAACAGGGTGCTATGCACAGATTGCTTCTGAAGAAATCAGTAAAATTGAAGGTGTTCGCGTAGTAATCGGTACTAAACAGCGCGATAAAATTGTTGATTTGGTGGAAAAAGCAGCTCGTGAAGATGGTTTATTTAATGAAGTAAATGATGTTATGCATATGCATGAATTTGAAGATATTCCTCTTTATGGTACGCCACATCGCACAAGAGCCTTCTTAAAAATTCAAGATGGTTGTTGTAATTTCTGTTCATATTGTATTATTCCATATACTAGAGGTCCTATTCGTTCACGTAAATTGGAAAGTATAAAAACAGCAGTAGACCAATTAGTAGAAGAAAATTTCCATGAAATAGTATTTACTGGTATTCATTTAGGTGCTTATGGCAGAGATTTTAAAGGTGAAAATATTTCTTTAAGCGATGCTGTAGAAGTTTGCTTAGCTAATGAAAATTTAAAAAGATTGCGACTAGGTTCTTTAGAGTCTATTGAAATATCTCCTAGATTATTGGAATTAGTGAAGACTCATAAACGCTTTACTAAGCATTTACATTTACCACTACAAGCAGGTAGTGATGAGATTTTAAAAGCGATGAACCGCCATTATACTACAGAAGAATTTGCTAGATTGATAGAAAATATTCGCCGTGAAGTACCAGATATTGCTATTTCTACAGATATCATCGTTGGTTTCCCAGGTGAAACAGATGAATTATTCCAAAAATCTTTGGAATTTGCTAAATCTATGGGATTTATGAAAATGCATGTATTCCCTTATTCTAAACGAGCAGGTACTCCAGCTGCCAAAATGACAAATCAAATTGATGAAGCAGTGAAAAAACAAAGAGTTCATTTGATGCAAAAGATGGCAGAACAATCAGCAACTGAGTTCTATCAAAGATTTTTAGGACGCGAATTAGAAGTTTTATTTGAACAAGAACAAGATGGATATATGGAAGGTTTAACTTCAAATTATATAAGAGTATATATTAAAAATGATGGAGAAATAACTTCTGGTGATATTCGCCTTGTAAAATTAGTTAAATTATTTAAAGATGGTATTTTAGGTGAATTAATTTAAAATTTGTCTAAATAAAAAAAGGATTTTACTAATTTTATAACGAATATATATAAAGTTATAGAGTTAGTATTAAAGTTTAAGTAAATTTTATTTAAACTAGGTATATATTAAATATTTATTTGATATGTCAATTCTATACTAATTAAACTATAAAAGGAGGTGCCTTATATGTCAGATTGTATTTTTTGTAAAATAGCAAATAAAGAAATTCCAACTCAAGCTGTATATGAAGATGACATGGTCATTGCTTTTAATGATTTAGAGCCACAAGCTCCTGTTCATGTATTAGTTATTCCTAAAAAACATATTGCTAGTCTTCTTGCAACAACTGCTGAAGATAAAGAACTTTTAGCACATATCACTTGTGAAGTAATTCCTATGCTTGCTAAAAAATTGAATATTGCAGAAACTGGCTTCCGTACTGTAGCAAATACAGGGGAAGAGGGTGGCCAAACAGTTCAGCACCTTCATTTCCACCTACTTGGCGGTCGCTCTATGCAATGGCCACCAGGCTGATAAAAAAATCATATCAAATTTGTATATAATTGCAGGTTATGGTTGACAATGCACTTATAAGCAAGGTATAATATTTGGGTATGATTATTAAGTACAACACTCCCGTGTTAGGTGGAGGGGAGGGAAATATAAATGTCATCTGAAATCAAAGTTGGTAAAAACGAAACAATTGATAGCGCTCTCCGTAGATTTAAACGTACTTGCCAGAAAGCTGGTACTTTAGCTGAAGTTAGAAAACGTGAGCATTATGAAAAACCAAGCGTAAAACGCAAAAAGAAATCAGAAGCTGCTAGAAAACGCAGATACAGAGCTTAATTAGCTCACAAACGGAGGTAATTCATATGTCACTTAAAGCCCAGTTAATGGACGACATGAAAGCTGCTATGAAAGCCAAAGAAGACGGAAAACAGAAACTTGCTGTTATCCGCATGGTTCGTTCAGCTATTCGTCAGACTGAAATTGATGGTCAAAAAGAACTTGATGATAACGATATAATTGCACTTATTAGCAAAGAAGTAAAAATGCGTAAAGATTCTATAGATGAATTTAAAAAAGGCGGTCGTGAAGATTTAGTCGCACAGACTGAAGCTGAAATTGCCGTTTTAATGCCATATTTACCAGAACAGTTATCAGAAGAAGAAGTTAGAGCATTGGTTAAAGAAGCAATTGCTGCTACTAATGCAACAACTCCTAAAGATATGGGTAAAGTCATGGGACAGCTCATGCCTAAAGTTAAAGGACGCGCTGACGGAAAAATGGTTAATACCATCGTCAAAGAATTACTAGGTTAATTATGAAAACAGATAAGATTACTAGATAGTGGTCTTATCTGTTTTTTTATATAAATTTATTAGGTGTAGGTGAAGGAATATGCAAGAAAAACAAAATGATTTTACGAAAAATAGTATGGCATATAATATTATGAGTTTAGCTATTCCTATGACCATAGCACAATTGATAAATGTTTTATATAGTCTTGTTGATAGAATGTACATAGGGCATTTGGCACAAAATTCTACTTTAGCTTTGACAGGATTAGGAATTACTTTTCCTATTATTATGTTAGTTACAGCAGTTACTAATTTATTTGGTATGGGTGGAGCACCACTTTGTTCTATCGCTAGAGGTAGAGGCGATGATGAAAGGGCAGAAAAAATAATAGGTAATTCTTTTGCTATGCTGATTATCTGTAGTTGTATTTTGATAATTATTGGCTTAGTGATGAAAAAGTCCTTATTATATTTATTTGGGGCAAGTGATGAAACATATCCTTATGCTAATGAATATTTTTCTATTTATATTTGGGGAAGTATTTTTGTAATGGTAGGACTAGGCATGAATACTTTTATTAATGCTCAAGGTTTTGCTAAAAAAGGAATGCTAACTATATTAATTGGTGCGATAATCAATATTATCTTAGACCCTATTTTTATCTTTGGTTTAGATTTAGGTATAAAAGGCGCTGCTATCGCTACTGTCATTGCACAATTTATTTCAGCATCATGGGTATTACATTTTTTATTTAGTGATAAGGCGATTTATCGCATTAAAAAATCTTGCATGAAATTAGATTTTAAATTGATAAAAGAAATTGTTTCTCTAGGATTTTCAGGCTTTGTTTTTGCCACTACAGGAAGTTTAGTGCAGATTGTCTGCAATAATGTATTGTTATTTTGGGGCGGAAATATCTATGTAGGCATAATGACCGTACTAAATTCTATACGTGATGTCTTGCAAATGACAATAGAAGGCATTCGCTCAGGTGCTCAACCTGTTATCAGTTATAATTATGGTGCAGGGCAATATTTACGTGTAAGACAGGGCATAAAATTTTTGACAAAGATAGCACTATTATATACAAGTATAGCTTGGTGCATATTAGATTTTTTTCCAGAGTTTTTTATTCATCTATTTAATAGTGAAGAAGAAATGTTATTGCTTGGCGTGCCAGCATTACATATATATTTTTTAGGATTTTTTATGATGGCTTTTCAATCTGCTGGACAGACAACGTTTATATCGTTAGGCATGGGAAAATATGCAACGTTTTTTTCGCTGTTTCGTAAAGTCATTTTAGTTATCCCATTGACGATTTTTTTACCAAATTTATGGGACTTAGGTGTATATGGAGTCTTTTATGCTGAAATGATTTCAAATTTTGTGGGCGGTATAGCATGTTTTTCTACTATGATGATGGTCGTCTGGAGACGATTAGGAAAATTAAATAAATAAGTAAGAATAAGTAATTTAAACTATTGTTTAGATTACTTATTTTTTTATAAAAAGGTTTATTATGAGATATTGTCGAATATATTATTTATATTGCTGAATAGAAAAATAAAAGGAAGTGATAATATGGACTTTATTATAGATTCAAGTATATTGCAATCATTGCTTTTGAGTGTAATATTTTTAGCTATTTTAGTAGAAATAAAAACAGGAGGCACAGGTATAGGAGCATTACTAGGCATTATAGCAGCTAGCGTATTTTTTGGCAGTAGTTATGTGAAAGGTTTAGTCAGTTTATATCAGATTGCAATATTTATTGTGGGGATTATTTTTATCATAATTGAAATATTAACCCCAACAATAGGATTACTTGCAGGACTCGGAGTAGTAGCCATATTATATAGTTTGATTTTAGCTATGGGTGGCGATATTGATGCTATGTTGATGATGGCGGTTTCTTTTGTTATTGCGATAATAATTTTTGCATTGATAATAAAAAAATTACCTACAAGTAAGCTTTGGAGTAAAATAATTTTGACAAAGACATCTTCTAGTGAAGAAGGTTATGTAAGTAGCGTAGATTATTCAAGATATTTGCATAAAGATGGGATTGTTTTGACAGAACTAAGACCTTCTGGAAGTGTGAAAATCGATGATGATGTATTAGATGTTGTATCTGAAGGTAGTTATATCAGTAAAGGCGAAAAAATTCGTGTAGTAAAAATTGAAGGTATGCGTATTATTGTACGTAAAATCTAAAATAAATTTAAGGAGGATTAATCATGGAAGCGATTATCGGTTCTGGTTTTATCGTAGTAATTGTCATTGTGGCGATTATGTTATTTTTGCATTTTGTACCTATAGGATTGTGGATTTCAGCATTAGCATCAAATGTTCATGTAGGTATATTTACATTAGTTGGTATGAGAATGCGTAGAGTTCCGCCACAAAAAATTGTATTGCCACTAATCAAGGCAAATAAAGCAGGATTAAATGTCAATGTAAATCAACTTGAAGCACATTATTTAGCTGGTGGTAATGTGGATAAAGTAGTCGATGCACTTATTGCTGCTCATAGAGCGCAAATACCACTTCCGTTTGAACGCAGTGCAGCTATTGACCTTGCAGGTCGTGATGTATTAGAAGCTGTACAAATGAGCGTAAATCCAAAAGTCATTGAAACACCTGTTGTATCTGCTGTGGCTAGAAATGGTATTGAATTAAAAATTAAAGCAAGGGTTACAGTTCGAGCTAATATTGATAGATTAGTCGGTGGTGCTGGTGAGCCTACAATTATTGCTCGTGTTGGTGAAGGGATAGTAACATCAGTTGGTTCTTCAGAAGCTCATACAGATGTACTTGCTAATCCAGATGATATATCTAAAACTGTACTTGGCAAAGGCTTGGACGCAGGAACTGCTTTTGAAATTTTATCCATTGATATAGCCGACGTTGATGTAGGCAGAAATATTGGTGCAGAACTTCAGACAGACCAAGCAGAAGCTGATAAACGTATAGCTCAAGCAAAAGCCGAAGAAAGACGTGCTATGGCTGTGGCTAAAGAACAGGAAATGAAAGCATATACGCAAGAAATGGAAGCTCGTGTAGTTGAAGCTCAATCAGAAGTTCCACACGCATTAGCAAAAGCTCTTCGTGAAGGTAAACTCGGTGTAATGGATTATTATAATTTAAATAATATCAATGCTGATACGCAAATGCGAGAAGCAATAAGTAAAACAGGAGATAGTACAGTCCCACAAGGACAAGTACCAATAAAATAATTTATCATGGAAGGATTAGCACCTTTTCTGCTCTTTTTGTTTTTTATGATAATAAATATTTATACTGGTCAAAAACGTAGAGAGCAAAAAAAGAAACAAAAACAAGAATTTCCTGATATATATGATAATCCACCACCAAGACAAAATAGAAAAAGAAATCTTGATTATATGATGGCAAAGCCAAAGGTCAATAATGATAATATTGAAATTGTGGCAAATGATTTACAACAAGAAAAAATAAATGATTTAGCACAATATATCGATAAATATGAACAGGATTTGCAAAATAGATATCAAGAAAAATTAAAGCAAAATAGAACTAATCTACAGGCAAAAGATTTTATTCAACAAACAGAGATAAAAGCTGTAGATAAGGATAAAAAAATACAAATAGATATTGAAAAAGAGCATATAATAAAAGCAATAACGTATGCTCAAGTTTTAGAACAACCAAAATCACTGCAATATTTAAAGCGATTTGGTATAAAACGCGTAATTCATAAAGATTAAAATAAAGCTATAATCATTAGGAATTTTAAGAAAAATAAAATTTTGTAATGGTTATAGCTTTTTTTATTTATATAATTTATAATAGAAAAGGATTGATTTTCATAAAAGCTGAATAAGAAGTCTTTAAGTAATTTTTTGGTAAAAAGATTTAGCACTATAGAATGAATATGTTATAATGAGAATATGACTATTACTTTAAAAATAATGGAGGGCGAATGCTTTTGCCAAATTTTGCAGAAATAAAAATACCTTTTCAAGACAGAGCAGAAACAATTGGTATTCTTGGTGAAAATGATGAATTTTTGCGAGTTTTAAATGATAGTTTTGCCTGTCGTATTGTTGGTAGAGGTACAGATTTATCAATCAATGGTGAAGAAGGAGAAGTAAATGCTGCCAGTCAAGTCATTGAAGCTTTGCTTTTATTGTATAGACAAGGTACAAAGCTTACAATGCATGAGGTTAGATATAGTATAAAACTGGTTAAAGCAGGTCAATCTAATGAATTAAAATCTTTATTTACAGATGTATTGACTGTTACTTCAAGAGGAAAATGCGTTCGACCAAAGACTATTGGACAGAAAATTTATATTGATGCTATTCGTCGTCATAGCATAACTTTTGGTTTAGGTCCAGCTGGTACAGGGAAAACTTATTTAGCTGTAGTCATGGCTGTTATGGCACTTCGCAATAATGAAGTAGATAAACTTATTTTGACTCGTCCAGCAGTTGAAGCAGGAGAACGTTTGGGCTTTTTACCTGGTGATTTACAAGAAAAAATCGATCCATATTTAAGACCGCTATATGATGCATTACAAGATATTTTAGGTTTAGAAGCTTATCAAAAATTATTAGCTAGAAATATCATTGAAATAGCACCGCTTGCATATATGCGTGGTCGCACATTAGAGAGAGCTTTTGTCATCTTAGATGAAGCTCAAAATACTACACCTAGACAGATGAAGATGTTTTTAACTCGTTTAGGTTTTGGTTCAAAAATGGTAGTAAATGGTGATTTGAGTCAGATTGATTTGCCAAGAGGTAGTGGCTCAGGTTTGACACAGGCGACAAAAATATTAGATGGATTAGAAGGTATTTCTGTGATACATTTTGATGATAGAGATGTTATTCGTCATGATGTTGTTGCACGAATTATTAGAGCTTATGATGCTTATGAAGCTGCTAATCCGCCTAGTGAGAATAAAGATAAGAATTTCTATAAACATAGTTGATAAAGTAATAAATAGCAAAATTAATTTACTAAATGGGAGATTTTATTATGGAAATAATTTTAAGCAATTTACCTGAAAATCTTGAAGTAGATGAAAAATTAAGTGATACAGTGAAAGAAGCTGTAGAAAAAGTTGGTCAATTATATGCTTTAGATAATGCAGAAGTGAGCATTACGCTTACAGATAATGAACATATTCATGAAATAAATCGTGAATATAGAAAAGTGGATAGACCAACAGATGTAATATCTTTTGCTTTGAATGAAGGTGATGAACCTAATATTGAAGGAGAAATTCCTGTAAATATGTTAGGTGATATTATTATTTCTGTAGAAAAAGCGATAGAACAAGCTGGCGATTATGGTCATAGTGTTCGTCGTGAAATAGCATTTTTGACAGTTCATGGTATGCTTCATTTATTGGGATATGACCATATAGAAGAAGCTGACCGTGTAGAAATGCGAAAAGAAGAAGATTTTGTTATGGAACAATTAGGAATAAGTAGAGATTAAAAAGGAGTTAATTTTTTGGAGAATAAACATTTTAAATCAGGTTTTGTAGCAGTTATTGGTAGACCAAATGTAGGAAAATCTACATTGATAAACAGTCTTATTGGACAGAAAATAGCGATAATGTCTGATAAACCACAGACTACACGCAATAAAATTATGTGTGTATTGACTACAGATAATGAACAAGTAATTTTCTTAGATACGCCAGGTATTCATAAACCTTTGCATAAATTAGGTGAATACATGGTAAAAGCAGCAGAAGGCACATTAAAAGAAGTTGACGCTATTTTATTTGTTGTTGATGTTACTGAAGATTTAGGTGGCGGTGAACGTTATATTATGGAACGTTTGCAAGCTACAAAAAAACCAGTTATTTTGATTGTAAATAAATTGGATTTAATTGATAGACAATCCGTATTGCCGATAATTGAAAAATATACAAAAGCATATGATTTTGCAGGTGTAGTACCAATTTCTGCTAAAGAAAAAATGAATTTGGATAGCTTACTTGCAGAATTAAATAAATATTTGTCAGAAGGGCCACAGTATTATCCAGCAGATACAGTAACTGACCAACCAGAACGTTTGATAGCTGCGGAAATGATACGTGAAAAGGTACTTCATTTGACTCGTGATGAAATACCCCATGCTATAGCTGTAGATATTGAGGAAATGAAATCCCGTGCTAATGATAAAGTTTATATTCGTGCAACTATCTATGTTGAACGTGAATCACAAAAGGGAATTGTCATTGGTAAACGTGGTGCATTATTAAAAGAAATAGGGGCATTAGCTCGCAAAGATATCGAGACAATGCTTGGCTCTAAAACTTATTTAGATTTGTGGGTAAAAGTCAAAAAAGATTGGCGCGACCGCAGTAATGTACTTCGTGAATTAGGTTTTAGAGATTGATAAAGGAAGACGTGCTTAACATGATGAATAGATTATCACATTATTTTATTAATGGGCTTATAGTATTAGTACCAATTGTTATAACTTACTTTGTAATTGCTACAGTATTTGCCTTAGTAGAAGGTATAGTAGAAAGTTATATACCACTTAAATTTCCAGGTGCAGGTGTAGCCTTATTAATTATCGTTATTTTAGTTGCTGGCTGGATAACATCAACTTGGACATGGGCTTCTCAGCGAATTATCAGCTATTTTGAAACAGTAGTAGATAAAATTCCAGTTGTAAAATTTATTTACAATAGTGTTAAGCGTGTTTCTACAATGTTATTTGAATCAAAAACGATGTTTAGTCAAGTCGTTTTAATTCCTTATCCACATCCAAATGTAAAAACTATTGGATTTTTAATGCCAAAACCATCATCATTACTTGCTCCATATTTAAGTAAAGATGAAGAATATGAATCTGTATTTTTACCATGGAGTTTAAATATGACTTCTGGATTTAATGTATTTGTACCTAAAAAAGATATAATTTATGTGGATATCTCTGTAGAAGATGCTTTTCAATATATATTGACAGCTGGTGGTGTAATGCCAGGTGCTGATGTAAAAGCAGATTTAGCAAAAATACAAGAAGTTAAGGAAAAAATGGAAAAAGCTCAACAAGAAAAAAATATGGATTCTGTTGAAAACAAGTAAAATAATAAAAGGGAAAATAAACTAATATGGCTATTTATACAACAGAAGTATTAGTTTTAGGTGTAAAAAATTGGGGTAACGCAGATAAAATCGTTACCCTTTTATCACCTACTTATGGAAAAATAACAGCAGCAGCATATGGTTGTCGACGTCCTAAAAGTCCATTAGCAGCATCTATGCAACCTTTTTCATGGTTAGATATTCAATTATCTAAAGGGGAAAAGATGGATACAGTTCGCCAATGTGAACATAAAGGATTTTTTTCTGATTTATATGAGGATTTGACGGCAATGGCATATGCTTCTTTTATTGCAGAATTAGCTAAAGAATTATGTAGTGAAGATGAACCACAAGCAGAGATTTATGAAAAATTATTAAAGATTTTACCGTGTCTAACAAAATTTAATCCTCGTATTTGTGCTTTGGCTAGTGCTTATCAGATTTTTGAATATACTGGCTGTCAACTTCATTATAGCCAATGTGCATTATGTGAAAGTAAAATCGAAGGAGATTGTCATTTTGATGCCATGCAAGGTGGAGCAATCTGCACATCTTGTAGTCAAGGAAAGCGGATAAATTATCCAGCTTCAGTAAGATTATTTATAGAACATCTTTTACATTTAGATTGGGATAATCCACCTAAATTTCAAGTAAAAGGTATTGATTTGATAAATGCTGAAAAAATTTTGTTAGATTATATACAATCCTTAATTGGCAAGCCTTTTAAATCGCTTACTTTTATTAAGCAAGTTACAAGTTTATCGTAAATAAATTTTATAAAAATATTTGCAAAATTTATTCAAAAAAGCAGGATTTTTAGCTATATATGCAGAATATAACTAATATAAAATAACTTGAAAATATATTATAATCAAGGCACCAAGGAGGGTTTGGTTATGGATAACGTAAAACGTATTTTAGTTCCAATCGATAGCTCTGAAATTGCTGAACGTGCTATGCAACAGGCTATAAAAATTAATCGCTTTAATGAAGCAGAAGTTCATATTTTATATGTAGCAGATATTAATAAGTTAGCAATTAATGCTTATTTATCTGGTAACGTATTGATTGAAATTGAAAAAGCAGGTCAACGCATTTTAAATGCAGCAAAGGAATTGTTCCCAGAAGGAATGAAAATTGTTTGTGCATATAGAACTGGAGACCCAGCTGAAGCAATTAGAGATTATGAAAAAGAAATTTCTGCAGATTTAATTGTTATGGGTAGTAGAGGTTTAGGTCTTGTACGAGGTGTATTGCTTGGTAGCGTAAGTAAATATGTGTTAGAACATGCCAAATGCCCAGTTTTGATTGTAAAATAATATAAATATTAATTAAAAAACTAACCCCAATAATTAGTACATTCTAGTTATTGGGGTTTTTGTTTTATATTGAATTTAATTTGTATTAATAGGGTTAATATCCACTGTTATATTTTTATCAATATCTACTTTACATTCACGCAAATAATTTCGTAAGGTATTTAAATCATTTGTTTTTAATAGTAAATTAAAGCGATACATTCCTTTGAAATTTGCGATTAAAGATGGAGCAGGGCCCATGACAATAATATTTTTATTATCTTGGAATTTATCTTTGATGAGTTTTTTTAAATTTTGTGCTTTAGTTAAAGCATTTTCTTCATTTTCGTCTTGAATTATTAATTTTATAAGCTGACAGAAAGGCGGATAATACATAGCTTTACGCAATAAAATTTCTTCATTATAAAAATGATTATAATCTTGTTGAATACCGCATTGTACAGCATAATGTTCTAAATTATACGTTTGTACGATTACTTGTCCACGTTTATTTTTTCTACCAGCCCGACCAGCCGTTTGAGTTATTAAACCAAAACAACGTTCCCCTGCTCTAAAATCTGGTAAATTTAGGCTAGAGTCTGCACTTATGATGCCAACAGCTGTTACAGTAGGTATATCATGACCTTTAGCGACCATTTGTGTACCTAATAAAATATCATATAGACCAGCTTTAAATTGCTTTAAAATATCTAGATGAGCGAATTTTTTGCCAGTAGTATCTCTATCTAAGCGAATTATTCTAGCTTGAGGAAATAAAGTGGATAATTCTTCTTCAAGTTTTTCTGTTCCTGAGCCGAAAAATTTAATATATTTACTATTACATTTTGGGCAGATAGTAGGAACGGTTTCTGTGATATCGCAATGATGGCATTGTAAGATGCCACGGCGATGATAAACAAGTGGTAAACCGCAGTATTTGCATTTGATAACATGACCGCAAGCTCTGCACATTACAAAAGTGGAAAAACCTCTGCGATTTAACATGATGATGATTTGTTCTTTTTTGGCTAGAGTATCTGCAATTAATTCTTTTAGTTTTAAAGAAATAATTTTTCGATTGCCCATGCGTAGTTCTTCACGCATGTCCACTCCTTCAATATATGGTAAAGGGAGGTTATCTATTCGATTAGGCATTTTTAATAAAACATATTCGCCTATTTGTGCTTTGTAATAACTCTCTAAAGAAGGTGTAGCACTACCCATGATTAAAGTAGCATGATAAATTTCAGCCATTTTTTCAATAATGTCATGACTGTGGTATCGAGGTGATTCATCTTGCTTATATGAAGGGTCATGTTCTTCGTCCATTACAATTAAACCTAAATCTTCAAATGGAGCAAATAATGCTGAACGAGCTCCAATGATGATACCTACTTGTTTCGTGCGAATTCGCCAAAATGTATCATTTCTTTCTCCTACAGATAATCTACTGTGAATAACAGCGACATCATCAGCAAAATATTCTTTAAAGGAAGTTACTAATTGCCCTGTAAGGACGATTTCGGGAACTAATATAAGAACTTGTTTACCTAAAGCACGTGCTTTTAAAGCCATTTCTATATAGATTTGAGTTTTGCCACTACCTGTAACGCCATATAGTAAAAATTTTTGTTTGCCTTGATGTTGAGCTATTTCTATATTTTTTAAGGCTGTCATCTGGTCTGATGTCAGTTTTTTATCTGCATTTTGTTTAGTAATTATTTGGTGATAGCTATCTCGCAAGATTTGTTTCTTTTCTAATTTTATATAGTCTAAATCAGCAAGTGCTTTTAACGTAGGTAGAGAGATTTTTTCATTTGTTAAATCTTTAGTAGAAGCTTCTTTTATTTTAGCTAAATATGATAGAGCTTTTTTTTGAGCTGGTTTATTTTTTAAAGTTGCTAAAATATCATCATTAACTGTTACATTTAAAGAAGCATAAGTGATATAAATTTTATTAGCTTTTGTTTTATAAGTATAATCTCGGATAATTAGTTTTTTGGAGATGAGTTTATCTAATAAAGAAGATAAATTATCAATTGTATTGAATTTATGTCGTAAAGTCAATAAATCAGTATTTTTTTGTAGAGAAAGATATTCAAGCAAAGATATTTCAATAGGTGATAGTTTATTTTTAGGGAATAAATCATATTCTTGTTGATTGATATTAAAAATAGGGCGAATTTGTACACTATTTTTTCCGGGGATAAATAACCGCATAGTTTCGCCTAAAGAACATAGATAAAAATCAGCCATCCATTTGGCGGTAGTATACATTTGAGGTGTAAACCAAGCTTCCGTATCAATAATATCTTTGATTTCTTTTAATTTAGTTATATCTATATTATGTTCATTATTTGCATATATTTTAATAATAAAGCCTTCCATAATTCTATTGCCGAAAGGTACTAAAACACGACAACCTTCTTTTAAAATATCAAATTTCTCAGGAATTATATAAGTGTAAGCCTTAGCAATACTTTTAACGGGAATATTAATATATATATCTGCAAGTTTTTTCATATAATCACGTACCTAATCAAGTAATATGTTTATATTATAATATATCTATTTAATTTTAGAAAATAAGAAAATATGAGAGAGGATATTTTATATGTATTACAGAATTTTATAATTAAAATAATTTGCGTGAAGGAGAATTTTTATGAATCCATTATTAAGAAGATTATTGCTAATTATATTGGGAATATCGATAGCATTTTCGTTTTTATCGTTTTTTTCGGCAAAATAGATTGAAAGGAGATTTTATAATGTTAAAAAACAGAATTAAAAAATCTATTGGTATTTTAACTATGGCATGTTTCTTAGCAACACCTATTAGTTATGTCATAAGTGCAAATACAACAGAGGCTGCTCCGCCACCTCCACCTAGACATAGGATGGCACCACCTCCACCACCACAAGATGATAAAATACCAGATTGGAAAAAAGCACCACCACCTCATCAAGACAGATGGAAGCCAGCACCTAAAAGACAAGCTCCACCGCCTCCACCGCCTAGACATGGTCGTCATAGATAAAGAAAAACCTCTGATAAATTATTTATCAGAGGTTTTTTATATAATATTATTATAAGCCAGCTTGTTTTCTTAATGTTTCAGCTTTATCAGTATGTTCCCAAGGAAGATCTACATCTGTACGACCAAAATGACCATAAGCTGCTGTTTGAGCATAAATTGGACGACGTAAGTCTAATTCTTTGATGATACCTGCTGGACGAAGGTCAAAGTTATCATTTACAAGTTTTGTGATAACGTCTTCAGCTACTTTATTAGTGCCAAAAGTATTGATGCTGATAGATACAGGTTTTGCAACACCAATAGCGTATGCTAATTGGATTTCACATTTATCAGCAAGACCAGCAGCTACGATATTTTTAGCTACATAACGAGCCGCATATGCTGCAGAACGGTCTACTTTTGTTGGATCTTTACCGGAGAAAGCTCCGCCACCATGACGAGCCATACCGCCATAAGTATCAACAATGATTTTACGACCAGTAAGACCAGTATCACCTTGTGGACCACCGATAACGAATTTACCAGTAGGATTGATGAAATATTTTGTTTCAGATGTTAAAAGTTCAGCAGGAACAACAGGTTTAATTACTTTTTCCATGAGGTCTTGTTTAATTTGTTCTAAAGTAACATCTGGGTCATGTTGAGTAGAGATAACAATAGTATCTACAGCAACAGGTTTACCATCTTCATAAACAACTGTTACTTGAGTTTTACCATCTGGACGAAGATAAGAGAGTTCACCAGATTTTCTAACTTCAGTAAGACGACGAGCGAGTTTATGAGCTAAAGCGATAGGAAGAGGCATATATTCAGGAGTTTCATTTGTAGCATAACCGAACATCATACCTTGGTCACCAGCACCGAGATCTGTTTCGTCTGCTTCGCCTTCTTTTGCTTCTAAAGATTTATCTACACCCATAGCAATATCAGGGGATTGTTCATCAATAGATAAAGAAATACCACAAGTATCGCAGTCTAAACCGAATTTTGCACGAGTATAACCGATATTGCGGATAGTTTCACGAACGATAGATGGAATATCTACATAGCAATCAGTGGATATTTCACCAGCTACATGGATTTGACCAGTCATAGCGAAAGTTTCACAAGCTACACGACCATTTGGATCTTTGGCTAAAATTGCATCTAAAATGCTATCAGAAATTTGGTCTGCTACTTTATCAGGATGACCTTCAGTAACAGATTCAGAAGTAAATAATACTCTGTTGGACATTTAGGAACCTCCTAGTATATTTTTTTATATCTTAACAATTAAAAAATAACATAAAAAAAACTCTCTAAACTTAAACGCGAGAGAGTTTATATCCATCTCTCATCTTCTAAGTAAAACTTAAAGGATTTGGCACCGTTTGATAAATGCTCAATGGTTGCCGCAACGTCATTGGGCCAGTCCCTCAGTTGCTCTTGATGAGTTATTCTATATAATTGCTAATCATTATCATATAGAAAAAATAGATTTTTGTCAATATCTTTGTTATAAAAATAATTTATTATTCTAATCTAAAATATAAATAAGAAGGCTCCTAAAAATAGAAGCCTTCTTGGAGATTTTTATTAAATCATATTGTTTCTATAAGTTGCATAGAGTTCTTTTAATTCTTCCATTTTATCATACATTTCTACCTGTAAGCTAGAAGCTGTAGCAAAATCTCCAGAATTTAAAGCATTGATTAACTGAGTGAATAAGGATTTATTATCGATGCTGTCTTTAGCAAGATAATAACGAATGCGGTTGAGTTTATTCCAGTTGTAAGAATCTTCATCAGTTACATATGCAGATTTAATTTCTTTAAATTTGCTGATAAGCATACGATTTTCAGGAATAATACGGCTGATAAGTTCAGTTTTCCAACGAATTAATTCACCTTCAACAAATGCATCAATAATTTTATCGCTGAATGCTTTACCTTCAGTTAAAACTGCACGTTTTTCAGGATATTTTTTCAAGTTAGAGAAGTTTTCCCAAACTGTTGCAGGATGTACACCAAAACGTTGATGACGTTCTTCTTCAGTATAATCTTCAAATACATCATCTTCAGCACGATAAGCACGGTCTTTTTCTAAGTAACCAGCATCATCACCTACATCTTTGGAGATTTCAGCAAGTAATTCAGCAGTAGTTTTAGTAACAGCGTATTTAACACCATCAAGGATAGATGTATAAATAGCAGCAAGTACAAGATAAGTGTTTGTATATGGATTACAAGCGCGAAGTTCAAAACGAGTAGCTTTTGGATTGTTAACATCACGAATAAGACCAGCTAAGATTGTACGGTTACGAGATGGAACTTCTGGTTTATGACCTAAGGAAGTAACGATACATACAGGAGCTTCAAAACCTGGTTTTAAACGATTTAAGGAGTCATTAGTTGCGGAAACGAATGGGTTGATAACTTCATAGTTTTTAAGTAAGCCCATGATAGCACCATAACCTACAGCACTCATGAAATCTTTTTTCATATCAGTTGGAGCAAATAAGTTTACGAAAGAACCATCATTCATGATAGCACCAATACCGAAATGAGTATGTTCACCATTACCAGCGAGACCGATCATAGGTTTTGCTTTGAAGTTTACTTCAAGACCATTTTCACGGAAGATTTCTTTTACAAGGATACGAACAACAAGTTCATTATCAGCAGCTTGAAGTGCATCAGCGAATTTCCAATCAATTTCTACCTGTTCGCAAACATGAGTCATATTACCATCAGTATCCATATGACCTTTCATACCACCAACTTCTTTATGACCCATTTCAGGGGAAAGACCATAAGCTTCAAGAGCTAACATGCACTGTTCAAGGGCTGTACGAACAGCACCGCGTGTACGTTGCCAATATTGTTCTTGCATAACCTGAGATGCGGACATTTCAGGGATATCTGCTTCACTAAGTGGAGTTTTTACCCAGAATTCAAGTTCAGTAGCGGAAGTAAATACGATATCTTTTACATCTGCGCCATTGATGTGTTCTAAGCCGGAGATTTTAGCATTATTTTTAAAGAGGTCTAATAAACCTTTTTTTACATAAGTTAAAGTGTTAGCTAAGATGGAACGGGAGTCTACAGCTTTGCCATCATGAATAAGAGCTGCAGGAATACGGAGAGTACCAACTGGTTTACCGAGTTCATCATCATAGCTTTCGATATTGTAATCAACGAACCAATTAACAGTAGGATCAATTGGCATATCTACTTTAGCATTATTTAATGTAGCAATACCTGTTAATACTACAGAAGAACCATCTGTTTGAACAGCAGAGCCATTATAGAAAGAGTCAATATCTTCAAGAAAAACTCTCATAGGAATTTTTTCATCAGTATCATTACCAGCTAAATCGATACCTACTAAAGAAACAAATTTAATTTCAGGATGTTGTTTCAATGTAGCAATAATATCTTCTTTTTTAGAATTTGCAGGAATAACATATAATAAATCGTTCATTAAAAGACCCACCTTTTATTAACAAAATTTATGTAGCAACTAAAAAAAGCCGTATGAAAACAAACCTGACTGCATTAATGTCATAAAAACCTATTAATAAAAATATATTGAATAGATATATCAATGCACAGATGTCTCATATGGCTCCCTTGCCTTTGCTGTTCTATTTTACGAGATTTATAATATCATATTCAAAAGTATTTGTCTAGTAGTTATTTTTTTATTTTTAATGTAACATTGTATTTTTATCATTGGCTTTTTACTGAAATTTGTTAAGACTTTTCGATAATATGATATTCTTAACTAACTAAAAAATAAAATAGCACCCTAAAATTAATCTTATTTTAGAGTGCTATTATTTAGGTTAAAATTTATGCTTCCATTTTGCGAATTGGATTAAATGTGAATTCTTCACCGTTTACATTAATATCTACAGTGTCGCCTTCTTTGATATTACCTTTGATGATTTCTTTACTTAATTGAGTTTCTACAGTATGAGATAATAATCTACGAAGTGGACGAGCACCGAAGTTTGGTTCAAAGCCTTCGTCTGCAAGTTTAGTCAAAGCCTCATCAGACCAAGAAAGTGAAATATTAACTTGATGTTGTAGACGTTTATTGAGATTTTCGAGCATGATGCGAGCAATTTGACGTACTTGTTCTTTAGCTAAAGCTTTAAATACGATAATATCATCAACACGATTTAAAAATTCAGGACGAAAATAATCTTTTAAGATATCGCGTACTAATTTTTCAGCTGTAGCAAAATCTTCTTGATTTAAGATTTCATGACTGCCTAAGTTTGAAGTCATAATGATAACAGTATTTTTGAAGTTTACAACTCTACCTTTACCATCAGTTAAACGACCATCATCTAAGATTTGTAATAATACATTGAATACATCACGATGAGCTTTTTCGATTTCATCAAGTAAAATTACGCTATATGGACGACGGCGAACTGCTTCAGTGAGTTGACCACCTTCATCATAGCCAACATATCCTGGAGGAGCCCCGATCAAACGAGCTACAGAATGTTTTTCCATATATTCGCTCATATCGATACGAATAATACTGCGTTCATCATCAAATAGACTTTCAGCTAAAGTTTTTGCAAGTTCAGTTTTACCTACACCAGTAGGGCCGAGGAAAATGAAAGAACCGATTGGACGATTAGGGTCTTTGATACCAGCACGAGCACGGATGATAGCTTCACTTACGGCTTTTACAGCTTCATCTTGACCGACAACACGTTCATGAAGAACATCTTCTAAATGCACGAGTTTTTCTCTTTCACCTGTGAGCATTTTAGTAACAGGAATACCAGTCCAACGACTTACTACTTGGGCAATATCTTCTTCAGATACTTCTTCTTTTAAGAGACGATTGCCTTCTTCATCATGAACAGCTTTTTCCATTTCTTCAAGTTCTTTTTGAAGTTGTGGTAATTTACCGTATTTGATTTCAGAAGCTTTGGCATAATCGCCACTGCGTTGAGCTTTTTCCATTTCAGTATTGGCACTATCCATTTCTTTTTTGATAGCACGTACGCGAATGATGCCTTGTTTTTCTTTATCCCATTTTGCTTTTAATTCATTTTCTTCATTTTGTAATTTAGTTTTTTCATCAATGAGTTTAGCAAGTTTTTCTTTAGATGCTTCATCAGTTTCTTTATTTAATGCTTCTTCTTCTATTTGTAATTGCATGATTTTACGACGCAATTTTTCAATAGGTTCTGGCATAGATTCGATTTCAGTACGAAGTTTAGCAGCAGCTTCATCAACTAAGTCGATAGCTTTATCTGGTAGAAATCTATCGGAGATATATCTATCAGATAATACAGCTGCAGAAACAAGTGCATTATCACGAATTCTTACACCGTGATGAACTTCATAACGTTCTTTTAAGCCACGCAAGATAGAGATAGTATCTTCTACAGATGGTTGACCTACCATTACAGGTTGGAAACGACGTTCAAGAGCTGTATCTTTTTCAATATATTTACGGTATTCATTTAAAGTAGTAGCACCAATACAGCGGAGTTGTCCACGTGCTAACATTGGTTTTAATAAGTTACCAGCGTCCATAGCACCTTCAGTTGCGCCAGCACCTACTACAGTATGAATTTCATCGATGAACAATAAAATTTGTCCATCAGATTTAGAGATTTCATTTAATACAGATTTTAGACGTTCTTCGAATTCACCACGATATTTAGCACCAGCGATTAATGAACCCATATCAAGAGAATACAATGTTTTATTTTTTAGAGATTCTGGAACATCACCTGCTACGATACGGCGAGCTAAACCTTCAACGATAGCAGTTTTACCAACACCAGGTTCACCGATTAATACTGGGTTATTTTTAGTACGACGAGATAAGATTTCGATAGTACGGCGTATTTCTTCATCACGGCCAATAACAGGGTCGAGTTTACCAACTCTTGCCATAGCTGTTAAATCACGACCGTATTTTTCAAGTGATTTATAACCACTTTCAGGATTATCACTATTTACATTTTGTTTACGTTCTGATTTGATTACAGATTGAATTTTATTTTGATGTAGATTAAATTCTCTACATAATGCTTGCATTTCGTCATCACTATCGCTGACAATAGCTAATAATAAATGTTCTGTGCTTATATATTCATCGTTCATGTTTTCAGCGAGTTTTGCTGCTCTACCTAATACACGAACCATTTCTGTACTCATGCCTAAACGACTTTGACCTTTTACGCTAGGAATTTTTTTGAGTATTTGTTCTAATTTTGCTTTGAGCATAGGTAAATCTACTCTACATTCAGCAAAAATAGTAGCGAGTAAACCTTCTGGTTCTTTAATCAAAGCAGAAAGAACATGAGCAGATGTAATTTCTTGATGATAGCGAAGTGCTGCTTCTTGCTGTGCAGATTGCATAGCTTCTAAAACTTTTTGTGTATATTTTTCTTCACCCATGATTTATACCTCCAAGTCATGATGAGTAACATTTCGATTAATAATATTATAAAAACAATAATATAGTAAACATAAATACTAAAGTAATAATTTATGTTATACTTTAGTTTCATATTTGCTTACAAAACATATTATAAAAGCTAAAAGTCAAATTGTCAAACATTATTTTGACTTTTTGACTTTTATTTTTAAAAATTTTTTATCTATACTAAAAATCTTTATATTATAATAAGATAGAGGTGATTTTATTTATGGAAAGACTCATAGGATTTGCCCCATCTATTAATGAAAATTGTACAACTATTATCTTAGGTTCAATGCCAAGTGTGAAATCTTTGGAACAGCAACAATATTATGCTCATCCTCAAAATAGATTTTGGAAATTAATGGCTATATTTTTTAATGAAGGAATAATACCAACTATTTATCAAGAGCGATTAGAATTATTGAGAAAAAATCATATTGCGCTATGGGACTCTATAGATTCTTGTATTCGAGAAGGTAGTTTAGATAGTGCTATTTGCGATGAAGTGCCAAATGATTTTAAAGCTTTATTTGCTAAATATCCTAAAATAAAAACTATTTGTTTTAATGGCGGAAAATCTTTTCAGTGCTTTAAGAAATATAATAAAGATATTTTAAAAGATAAAACGTATACTTTTTATACTTTGCCATCTACAAGTCCAGCAAATGCTAAATTTCGTTTGCCAATGCTTCAAGAAGTTTGGCAACAAGCTTTAGCTAGACATATAAATAATAAATAGATTTTATAAAATAAAAAAGGTACCTACAAAATATTTCATAGGTACCTTTTCATTATTATCATGGTAATGTTCTTAATTTATCAAGTGGCCAGAAGATGAGTATTGCTTTACCTTTGATTAAATCAAATGGTACCATGCCTACATCAGCAAAACGACTATCTTCGGAATTATTGCGGTTATCGCCCATTACAAAGATATGTCCTTCTGGTACAGTAGCCAGTGGATAATCTCCTCTAGTTGTGCTTAAGATATATGGTTCATTTTTTAATTCCCCATTTACATAAACATGACCATCTTTGATTTCAATAGTATCTCCAGGAATTGCAATTACACGTTTGATAAAATCACGGCTAGGGTCTTTTGGATATTGGAATACCAAGATATCACCGCGTTCAGGGTCATGTAAATTATAAATAAATTTATTAACGACTAAACGCTCTTGATTTTGTAATGTTGGACGCATAGAAGGTCCATCAACTAAATATAATTCTACTACAAAATGACGAATGAATAAGGCTAAGACAACAGCGATAGCTATGGAAATAACCCAATCTTTAATTTCACTACCTAAAGATGACTCTTTTTTATCAGCCATGATAATCCTCCCTCTACTAGAACATACTAATAAAACAAAAGGGACTTGCCATAGGCAGTCCCTCTTATGAAGATATTAGCGTCTTTCTTTAATACGAGCAGCTTTACCAGTAAGGTTACGAAGATAATAAAGTTTTGCTCTACGAACAATACCTCTACGAGTAACTTCGATTTTTGCAAGGCGTGGGGAATGTACTGGGAAAGTACGTTCAATACCAACACCATAAGAAATTCTTCTTACTGTGAAGTTTTCACGAACGCCAGAACCTTGGCGAGCGATTACAACACCTTCGAACATCTGAATACGTTCGTTGGATCCTTCAACTACTTTTACATGTACGCGAACGCTATCGCCAGGGATAAATTTAGGGATATCGTTACGTAATTGTTCCTGTTCTAAAGCCTGAATAATATTCATTATTTTTCCTCCTTAATTCAAACGTTCATATAAGAATATCTCACAGCGGACCGTTTGTTGCATACTAGGCTATTTTATCATATAAAAATGGGCTATGCAATATATTTTTTGGAGATTTTTCGAGAATTTGACAAATATTTTAGGATAATTTATATTAAAGGCAGAATATGAAAAAGGGAGCTTGTAGACAGGCTGAGAGGAAGTTGTGAACTTCGACCTATGACCTGATTTGGATAATGCCAACGTAGGGAAATATTAGTTTGATTACGTATTTTCAAGGAAATGGCATGGCTATTTCCTTTTTTTATTTTTAAATATTTTTATTTTTTATGAGGTGATTTTTTGTCTACATTTTTTACATCAACAAATAATTCTAGTTTTAATGTATCATTGATTTGGTTTGGTACAGCAGTTTCTGTGGCTGAAATCATGACAGGAACTTTTTTAGCACCACTTGGCATGAAAAATGGATTTTTAGCTATTTTAGTAGGTCATGTAATTGGCGGAATTATTCTTTATTTAGCAGGGATTATCGGTGCTAATAAACGTTGTAGTGCTTCTGAAAGTATTAATTTATCTTTTGGTAAGTTGGGTTCTGTTAGTTTCTCTCTATTAAATACTATTCAATTAATAGGTTGGACTTCTATAATGACCATCATTGGGGCACAAGCTTTCAATAAATTAATGGCATCTTTATGGAATATAGGAGAAAATACTATTTTATGGACAATTATCATAGGTCTTTTTCCTTGCATTTGGATTTTTAGTACAATGGATTTTGTAAGTAAGATAAATAAAGTAGTAATGCTTTGTTTATTGCTTGCTTCTTTATATTTAGGTTTTGGGGCTGTAGTTTCTGCAAATGAAGTGGTAACTTCTTTAGATGAAAGTATGAGTTTTGGCATGGCGGTAGAATTAAATATTGCTATGTGTTTATCATGGATGCCAGTTATTTCAGATTATACAAGAACACTTAAAAATCAATCTACAGGTACATTGAGCTGTGTGGTGGCATATTGTTTTGGCAGTATTTTAATGTATACAATTGGCTTAGGTAGTGCTGTTCATTATGGGATAACAGATATTTGTGATATTTTCATGTTATCTGGATTGGGTGTTATTTCTTTAGTTGTTATTTTATTATCCACAGTAACAACTAATTTTATTACGATAAATTCTTCAAGTATTTGTTTAAATCATATTAGTAATCAATTAGATGTAAAATATACAGCATTTTTTGTATGTATAATTTCTACATTGCTTGCTATTTTCTTATCCATGGAACAATATGAAACTTTTCTTTATTTTATAGCAGCAACTTTTGCACCGTTATTTGCTATTGCTTTTTCTGAATATTTCTTTAGCCATAATATTTATCATCAAAATTCACTTATCACTGGTAAAAATTGTCTTTTATGGTTAATTGGTTTTATAGCTTATGAATTGTTGATTGATTATAGCACTTTTATTGGGATTACTGTGCCAGTTATGTTAGCTATAGCCATTATTAATATTTTTGTTAATCAATTGATTGGGGCAAAAAGATTTAGTTTAAATAAGAGATATTAAAAGTATTTTATTATTTAGCCATAAATCTAAAAGTAAACAACATAAATATATTGACAAGGATTTTTTCTTTTGCTAGACTTTATGTACAGCAATGAACTAGAAAAGTAACTTTAATCAGCGAGTAGTGATGGTGTAAGACTACAAAAAGTGAATGGCACTAGGGAGCTTTATAATAATAAATAACATTCTAAAGAGGACTTAACTATATTTAAGTCAATCAGGGTGGAACCGCGGGAATACATCTCGTCCCTGTAACATTTTGTTGTTACATGGGCGAGATTTTTTATTTTGTCGCCCATGAATATCAAGGAGGTATATTTATGACATTTCAGGAAATTATCCTGACTTTGCAGGAATTTTGGTCTAAGCAAGGCTGTATTTTAGCTCAACCTTATGACGTGGAAAAAGGTGCAGGTACTATGAACCCTTCTACATTTTTACGTGTACTTGGCCCTGAACCTTGGCATGTAGCATATGTAGAACCATCTCGTCGTCCAGCTGATGGTCGTTATGGTGAAAATCCTAACCGTTTATTCCAACATCATCAATTCCAGGTAATTATGAAACCATCTCCTGATAATATTCAGGAACTTTATTTACAGAGCTTAGCAAAACTCGGTATTAATGAAAAAGAACATGATATCCGTTTTGTTGAAGATAACTGGGAATCTCCAACACTTGGTGCTTGGGGTCTTGGTTGGGAAGTTTGGCTTGATGGTATGGAAATCACACAGTTTACTTATTTCCAGCAAGTTGGTAGTGTTGATGTAAAACCTGTAGCTTCTGAAATCACTTATGGTCTTGAACGTATTGCAATGTATATTCAAGAAAAAGAAAATGTTTATGATATTGATTGGAATGGCACATACACTTATGGTGATGTATTCCATCAAAATGAATTTGAACAATCCACTTATAACTTTGAACTTGCAGATACTGCTCTTTTATTTGACCTTTTCGACAAATACGAAAAAGAAGCTGTTCGCGTAATTGAGCTTGGCTATGTTCATCCAGCATATGATTATGTATTGAAATGCTCTCATACATTTAACTTGCTTGATTCTCGTGGAGCAATCAGCGTATCTGAACGTACAGCGTTTATTTCTCGTGTACGTAATCTTGCTCGTCTTTGTGCTCAATGTTATTTAAAACAGCGTGAAGAACTCGGCTATCCTCTCTTGAAGAAAGGAGCAAAATAATAATGGCTAAAGATTTATTATTAGAAATTGGTACAGAAGAAGTTCCTGCTCATTTTATGCCAGGAATTTTAGCTCAATTAAAAGAAAAAGCAACTGCAAAATTTCAAGAAATGCGTCTTGATTTTGATGAAGTAACAACTCTTGGTACACCTCGCAGAACTGCACTTTTAGTAAAAAATCTTGCAGAAACTCAACAAGGTGCATCTAGTGAATATAAAGGTCCATCTACTGCTATTGCTTTTGATAAAGATGGCAATCCTACAAAAGCAGCTATTGGTTTTGCTCGTGGTAAAAAAGTAGATGTTGCTGATTTAGTAGTAAAAGATGGTTATGTATATGCTGTTTCTAGCGAAGAAGGCAAACAGACTGTAGAACTTTTACCTACTTTATTAAAAGAATTGGTAGAAGGCTTGAACTTCCCTAAAAATATGCGTTGGGGCGATTTAGATTTCCGCTTTGTACGTCCACTTCGTTGGCTTGTAGCTTTGTATGATGAAGAAGTAATTGATTTTACAGTAGCTAATGTAATATCTGGTCGCGTATCTCGTGGTCATCGTTTCTTAAGTGAAGGCGATTTCACAATCAATAAAGCAAGTGATTATGAACAAGCTTGTAAAGATGCATTTATTATTGTAGACCAAGAAAAACGTCGCGATATCATCAAAGCACAGATTGAAGAAATTGCAAAAGCTCATAATGGTCATGCAGAAATCACTGAAGATTTATTAGAAGAAGTAATTTATCTTGTAGAATATCCAACAGCACTTTGCGGAACTTTTGAAGATAAATATCTTAAATTACCAAAAGAAGCAGTAATGACTCCAATGAGAGATCATCAGCGTTATTTCCCTGTTTTAGATGATAATAACAATTTATTACCATTATTTATTACAGTTCGCAACGGTGGCGATTATTGCTTAGATAAAGTACAGCATGGTAATGAACGTGTACTTCGTGCAAGACTTGCTGATGCTCAATTCTTCTTTGATGAAGATAGAAAACATAGTCTCTATGATTATGTAGAAAAATTAAAAACTGTAGTATTCCAAGAAGGTCTTGGTACAATTTATGATAAAGCTAATCGTTTAGCAGAACTTTCTGCTTTCATTGGCGAAAAAGTAAATGCTACAGAAGCTGAAATAAAAACAACTAAACGTGCTGCAATCTTAGCAAAAGCTGACCTTGTATCTGCTATGGTTTGCGAGTTCACTGAACTTCAAGGTATCATGGGTCGTGAATATGCACTTTTAGATGGTGAAGGTCAAGAAGTAGCAACTGCTATTTATGAACATTATATGCCACGTTTTGCAGGTGATGCAGAACCAGTTAGCGTTGCAGGTCGTCTTGTTTCTTTAGCTGATAAAATGGATAATATCGTAGCTACATTCAGTCGTGGACTTGTGCCAACAGGTTCTCAAGATCCATTTGCACTTCGTCGTCAAGCTCTTGGTATTGTGCATACAATCATTGAAGCAAACTACACTATTTCCATCAGTGAAATTGCAGATAAAGCAATGGATTTACTCAATATCACTGATAGTGAAAAACGTGCTGAAATCCAGAAAAATGTAGCAGAATTCTTCACTTTACGTCTTAAAAATGTACTTGGCGATAATGATGTTCGCTATGATATTATTGACGCTGTACTTGAAAATGCAGATGAAGTTGCAGGTACTTATGCTAAAGCTTGTGTAACAGCTCAAGAAATCGCTTCTGGCGTATTAAATGATGCAATTCAAGCTTTTGTACGTGTAGGTAACATCAGCAAAAAAGCAGAAAATAATGTTATTAATGAAGCATTATTTACATTAGATGAAGAAAAAGCTCTTTATAATACTTATGTAGCAGTAGCTAAAGATGTAGAAACTGCTTTAAATAATAAAGATTATAAAACAGCTATTGATAGAATGCAGGAACTTACTGCACCAATCAATAATTTCTTTGATAATGTAATGGTTATGGATAAAGACGAACAAATCAAAAATAATCGTCTTGCACTTCTTAAAAATATTGATACACTTATTAAATCTATTGCAGATTTCGGTAAAATCGTATTATAAGAATGATTGATAAAAGGCTAGGTAGTTAAATGTTAGGTTTGACTATCTAGCTTTTTTGTTATAATTATTGATATATAAATATTAAAAAAGATGAATATATCACTTGGTAAATCCAAAGAAAGGGGTATTTTGATGAAGGTTTATCAGATACGCATAAAATTATATTTATTAAAAGATATCATGGCACAAGATGTGCAAATTATGTTGACTAGATTTATTGATAAAAGTTTATTTGCAAAAGAAAATTTAGGAAAATTACATAATACAAATACATATAAAAATTATTGCTATGATTTATTATCGCCATTGGAAAAAGATAAAATCTATAAAAAAGGCAAGATATATACTTTGACCATCAGAACTATTGATGAGGATATGGCAGAATTTTTCTATGAAGTTTGTCCAAATATAAATACTAGAGAATTTAAAGGTTTGACAGCAGAAAAAAGAGTTTTGCCACGAAAGATAATAGAATTTATCTATACTTTGACACCAATGATAATCAAGGCAGAAAATGGTTATTGGAAAAATTGTATGAGTCAAGAAGAATTTGAACAGCGATTTATCATTAATTTAACTAAGAAAATAAATAATTTCAAAGGCGATATAAATGATAAAGATGAAATAAATATAGAAAAATTTTATTCCACTATAGAATTTTTAAATAAAACACCTGTGCCAATGAAATATAAAAATATAAAACTTCTCGGCGATAAAGTGCGTCTTGCTGTCTTAGATGATGAAAAATCTCAAGAAATGGCATATTTATCTTTAGGCGTGGGTTTAGGTGAGATGAATTCACGAGGAGCAGGTTTTGTGAATTATCGTTGGCTATAAATTTAAACTAGATGATTGAGGAAAAAACTTGATTGTCTAGTTTTTTTATAGAAAGATTTATATATATAATTAGGAAAAAACTTTATTATAATAATGGTTTTGAAGTTGCTTTATCTAGGATTTATGCCTATAATAAAGTATTGATATATCTTTGATGAGGTGGTCAAATGGCAAGTAAAGCTTTTTTAGTAGCACTACAGTATGGAATGCTTCTTTGTATCTGTGGTTATATTTTTGTAACTGTAAAATCCATGTTCAAAGATTTGAAAAGCACTTCCAGCTTAAAGCCAGTGAAAGAAGAATCTGCACAAAATGAAGTGGCTTTAATAGTGCTAGAAGCAGCAGATCCTAAATTGGCTAATAAGAAAATATCTTTTTCAGGTCAAATCTCTATCGGTAGAGGTAAAGAAAATGATATTGTATTAGATGATATTTATGTATCACATCATCATGCTGTTATTAGTCCAGTTCGCAATCTTTATCAGATTGAGGATTTACAAAGTCGAAATCACACCTATATAAATGGTAATATTCTTAATGGCAAAGAATTTTTACAAAATGGTGATGTTATAAAAATAGGTTGTGTATCATTCCGTTTTGAGAGGTGAGAGCTATGATAATTACTCATGCTACTGATATTGGTTGTGTACGTACTACAAATGAAGATAGTTATCTTTGTATTGAACCACATATTTATGCAGTTGCAGATGGCATGGGAGGACATGCAGCTGGAGAGATTGCCAGTCGCATAATGGTGGATACTATAAAATTTCATTTGGAGAATAAAAATCCTGATGAATGTAGTGAAGAATGTTTAAAATCTGTTGTCTTAGAAGCGAATAAACAAATTATGAAAGCTTCTAGTGAAAATCCTGATTATAATGGCATGGGGACTACAATTAGTCTATTTTATGTTCATTATGGCTATGCCACATGGGCTCATGTAGGTGATAGTAGGATTTACTTATTGCGCAATGGTCAAATTTATCAATTGACAAATGACCATTCTTTGGTGAATGAATTATTAAAACAAAATAAAATCACAGCACAGGAAGCTGAAAATTATCCACATAAGAATATTTTAACAAGAGCAGCTGGTGTTTCTGTGAATTTAAATGTAGATACAGGTTATTGTGATATTTTACAAGCGGATAAATTCCTTATTTGTTCTGATGGCCTTACAAATATGGTAGATAATGAGGAGCTAAAAAATATCTGTTATGATAGTAATATAAAAGATAAAGCTCAACATTTAGTACAAAGAGCAATTAATTATGGTGGAAAAGACAATATTACATGTATCGTGGTGGAAATATCATGATAAAAAAGGGATATATTACATTAGTATTTTCAATTTTATTATTATTTTTGGGTACATTATTAATCAATATCAAAAATAATACTTTGACTAATGAAGCATTTATTCCAGCCGGAATATTATCTGTTATTTTTATCGTAGTACAGATAATAAGCGTCAAATTGCGAAAAAATGCGGATAATTATTTATTATCATTAGTCATGTTTATGTCGAGTATCAGTGCTATCATGATTTTGCGATTGAAGCCAGATTTATATATGCATCAAATAGTATGGATATGTATAGGGCTTATTGTATTTTTGATAATTGTAACAGTATCTGATAGGTTGTTAGAATTATTGGATTATCCTTATGTACTAGGATTTGGGGCTTTGATAATTATTTGTTCCGTACTTATATTTGGTACAGATATCGGTGGTAACCGCAACTGGATTATCTTAGGGCCTATTCAAGTACAGCCTTCAGAATTTGCGAAATTATTGATTATAGCCTTTTTATCTTCGTTTTTATCCGAAAATAAAAATGTCTTAGTATTGCCTAGTCGTGGCTGGAAATTCATTCATTTACCGCCATTTAGATTTTTAGCTCCATTGTTATTGATATGGAGTGCATCAATTTTGATGTTTGTAAGTCTTCGAGATTTAGGCTCAGCATTATTATTTTTTGGCATAGTTGTCATCATGACTTATGTAGCTACAGGTAAAAAATTATATGTAGCGATAGCATTATTTTTCTTTTCATTATCTTCATATATAAGTTATTTATTGTTTGCTCACGTGCAAACTCGTGTAGCTATTTGGTTACATCCTTGGGACGACCCGATGGGCAGTGCTTATCAAATAGTACAATCATTATTTGCTTTTGGTTATGGCGGAGTTTTTGGCACAGGATATACATCTGGCTTTCCTCGTTTAATACCAGAAGTTCATACTGATTTTATTTTTGCTGCTATTGGAGAAGAATTTGGTTTAATAGGTGTAACCTTTTTATTGTTGGCATATTTATTATTATTTATGCGAGGCATAAAAGCTGCTTTACTTTTGACTAATGAAAAATATAAATTGATGGCATTTGGCTTAGCTATAACTTTATTATTACAGACATTTATCATATTAGCTGGTGTAACTAAGCTGTTACCACTCACAGGTATTACTTTACCTTTTATTAGTTATGGTGGTAGTTCTATGGTTTCATCTTTCATTTCACTAGGGCTATTATATGCTCTCAGTAGTAAGGAGAGATAAGTTTGCATAGACAAAATAGTATAGATAAACATATATATACAATCGTAAAAGTATTTATTGGCTTATTTGCAATAATCTTTATAAATCTAGCATATATTCAAATATATCAAGCTGAAGATTTATTAAAAGATAGTCATAATTCACATGTAGCAGAAAAAGCATTACAAGTACAACGCGGTAAAATTTTAGATAGAAATGGCGTGGTGCTTGCAGATACTACAGTGGAAAAAGATGGATTTAAAAGGGTATATCCTTATGGCGAGATTTTCGCTTCGCCAATTGGTTATGTAAGCGATAAATTAGGTTATGCTGGCATAGAAAGTACGCAAAATACTTATCTTGCTGGTAATAATTTAGTATTACATGCATTAGGGCCGATTTCTCAAATTTTTGAACAAAATGTGGGCAATGATGTTCATTTAACACTCAATGCAGATTATCAACAAGCAGCTTATGACGCTTTAGGTAATCGCAAAGGGGCAGTTGTAGTTTTAAATCGTAAAACTGGTGAAGTATTAGCAATGGTTAGTAGACCAATGTTTAATCCAAATACGATTGATGAAGATTGGGATAATCTTCGTGTAGATGAAAATAGTCCTTTATTAAATCGTGCCAGTCAAGGTTTATATCCACCAGGTTCAGTAATCAAACCTATGATAGGTGATGGTGTATTGACAAGTGGAGTAGCGACTACAGATACTGTGGTTAATTGTACAGGGGCTTTACAATTAAGCGGAGGATATTCTCTATCAGATAGTAGTGGAGAAGTCCACGGTGGTGTGAATTTAGCCAAAGCAATAGAGGAATCTTGTAATAGTTATTTTGGTACAATGGGTATACGTTTAGGTAGTGATGGTTTAAAAGAAACTTTCTCTCGTTTTGGTTATGACCAAGAACTTGATACAGATTTTATCAACAATAAACCACAATTACCTGATTTTGATAATTTAAGTGATGGAGAACTTGCTCAAGTAGGTATTGGGCAATCTACTTTACTCGTAACACCGCTTCGTATGGCTATGTTAGCTGGAAGTATAGGGAATGAAGGTATCATGATGAAACCTTTCGTAGTAAATGCCATTACAGCTCCAGATAATAGTATTTTAGAACAACATCAACCAATGACTTGGCGACAAGTATCTTCACCAGAAACAATAAATATCATCTATGAAGATATGAAAAATGTTATTAATCATGGTACAGGTACAAGAGCCAAAGTTCCTGGTATTGAAATGATAGGTAAAACAGGTACTGCTGAAAATTCTACAGGTAAAGACCACGCTTGGTTTATTGGTTGTGCAAATATGCCAAATGAAGATATTGCATTTGCTGTTATCGTAGAAAATAGCGGATTTGGTGGTAGTGAGGCTGCACCTATTATAAAAAATATACTCACAAGTATTTTAGCAAAGGAAGGGAAGTAAAATGTCTACGCTCTTAGACAATCGTTATGAATTAATTGAACGTATAGGCGACGGTGGTATGGCAGAAGTTTATCGCGCTCATGATAAGATGTTAGACCGTTTCGTGGCTGTTAAAATTTTACATCCGCAATTTACAAGTGATGAATCATTTGTAACAAGATTTCGTCGTGAAGCTCAAGGAGCTGCTAAATTATCACATCCGAATATTGTTAGTATTTATGATGTAGGCTCTTGTGATGGTAAATACTATATAGTAATGGAATATATAAAAGGAGAAACTTTAAAAGATAAAATAAATCGTGAAGCTCCTTTACCAATAGATGTAACACTTAAAATTGTACAGGAAATAGCAGAAGCTTTAGAAAATGCTCATGCAAACCATCTTGTACATTGTGATATTAAACCGCATAATATTTTAATTAATGAAGCAGGTCATGTAAAAGTAGCTGATTTTGGTATAGCTAGAGCTACATCATCATCAACAATAACATATACAGGTACAATTGTAGGTTCTGTACATTATTTTTCTCCAGAACAAGCAAAAGGTCATACTATTAGCCCAAAATCAGATATTTATTCTTTAGGTGTAGTAATGTATGAAATGCTTACAGGTAAAGTTCCTTTTACAGGTGAAACGGCTGTTAGTATTGCGATAAAACATCTTCAAGAACCACCAATTCCACCACATGAATTGCGTCCAGATATACCAGCAATTGTTGAAGCTATAGTATTAAAAGCAATGGATAAAAATCCAGATAATCGTTTCTCTAGTACAGAAATGATTAAAGAAATTGAACAGGCAAAGAGAAAACCATTTGCAAAGGTTAATGTACCAACAGAAGACCCATTTGCAACAAGAGTGCTTACTAGTGAAGAAATAGAACAATTACAAAATATTGAACCTAAGAAAACAACAGTAACACCAAATTATAGTCAGCCTGTATACCAAGAAAATAAAGTAGAACCACAGAGAAAATCAAAGAACTCGTTTAATAAAACATTTATTATGGGCTTGATTTTTATTCTAGTGTTAGGTTTTGGTGTAGGTGCATTTTTATCCTATGGTGATTTTTGGAGCAGTAAAACTGTAGAAGTGCCAAATGTAGTAGGTATGAGTCAAGCACAGGCTGAAGAAACTTTGAAAGCGGAAAACTTGCGTGTAGAAGTAGCAGAAACCTTTGATGAGTCAGTGCCAGTAGGAAAAGTTGCTTCACAAACTCCAGAAGCTGGTAAGACTGTAAAAGAATCTCGCTTAGTTACTATTTATATAAGTAAAGGCGGAGAAGAAATCAATATGATTAATTTAGTAGGTTTGAGCCAAAGTGAAGCAGAAAATCAACTTGCTAAATTGAAATTGAAGATTGGTCAAGTTACAGCAGAGTATTCTGATAAACCAAGTGGAACAGTATTAAAACAATCTATATCTGCTAATAATAAAGTTAAAAAAGGTGCTAATATAGATATTGTAGTAAGTAAAGGTAAAGAAGTTAAAAAAGTATCTGTACCAAATGTAGTTGGACAATCTGTAGATTCTGCAAGAGCTACGCTAGAAGCACAAGGATTTAATGTAAGTGCAAGTGCTTCATCTGGTAGTGTAACAGCACAAAGTGTATCAGCTGGTTCTCAAGTAGAAACAGGTACTACTATTGAATTGACTGTATCTTCTGGTAGTGCAGATAGACATGAAAATAGCACAAATACAAATGTACCAGATAAAAATGAACAAACAAATACTACTAATACGGGAACAACTAATACAACAACACCAGAAAAACCAGCGATAGAAGTTCCACAAAGACAAAGAGATTAGTATAATAGAATTAAATTAGTTTTATGAAATAAATATTAAAGGAGGATTTTTAATGAATGCTGTTATTTTATTATCAGGTGGATTAGATTCTACAACTTGTATGGCAGTGGCAAAACAGCAGGGTTATGATTTATATCCTATAAGTTTTGACTATCATCAACGTAATAAAATTGAATTAGAAGGTGCTAAAGAAATTGCTAAATTCTTTGGTGCTAAAAGACATTTAATTATTGATACAAATATGAATGCTATTGGCGGTTCAGCTTTAACTGATGAAAATATTGAAGTGCCAAAAGGAAATGTTGATCGAAAAGATAATGATGTACCAGTAACATATGTACCATCAAGAAATTTGATTTTCTTAAGCTATGCTTTAGGTTATGCTGAAGTAGTAAAAGCTGATGCTATCTTTATCGGTGTCAATGCAGTTGATTTTTCTGGATATCCTGATTGCAGACCAGAATTTATCCAAAAATTCCAGGATATGGCAGATTATGCTTGTAAAACTACAGCTGTTGACGGCAAAAAAATAAAGATTGTAACACCTCTACAATCTTTATCTAAAAAAGAAATCATTCAATTGGGTACAAAATTAGGAGCACCATATCATTTAACTCGCAGTTGCTATAATGGTAGGGAAAAAGCTTGTGGTGTTTGTGATAGCTGTAAACTTCGTTTAAGAGGTTTTGCTGAAGCAGGAATAAAAGACCCTATAGCTTATGAAAAAAATTATAATGATGTAACTAAAAATCATATTGCTTATGAAAACGGAGAGTGAAAATTTGCAAGATGTACAAAATAGAGTAGATAAACGAGGTATTGCCATTCAACGAGTGGGCATTAGCGATGTTTATTTACCTTTACAAATAAAGCAAGAACAGCATAGCCAGCCAGTTATGGCTCGATTGAAATTTACTGTGGATTTACCTATGGAATATAAAGGTACACATATGAGCCGTTTTCAAGAAATTTTGACGAAATGGCATACCAATCCTATTGGGCAAGCTGAAATAGGCAATATTTTAGATGAAGCTATCACTAAATTAAGTTCTAATTCGGCGCATTTGTCCATGAGTTTTAAATATTTTATAGAAAAAACTGCTCCAGTTAGTGGTAAAAAATCTTTATTGGATTTAGATTGCAAAGTAAGTGCTGTAAAAACAGCTAGTAAAAATTCTATGCCATTTACACTAGCTATAAAAATACCAGTAACATCTCTTTGTCCATGCAGTAAAGAAATCTCAGCATATGGGGCACATAATCAACGCAGTATTATTTCTGTAAAAATAAATTATGATGGCAAAAAAACAGCTATAAATATTAAAGATATTGTAAGCTTGATAGAAGCACAAGCTTCTTGTCCATTATATCCATTATTAAAACGTGAAGATGAAAAATATGTAACAGAAAAAGCATATGAAAATCCGAAGTTTGTAGAAGATATTTTACGTGATTGTGTTTTAGCACTTAGAACATTAGATGATATTCATTACTTCTCTGTGGAATGTGAAAACTTTGAGTCCATTCATAATCATAATGCTTATGCTAGTCATGTAGAATATTTAAAATAAAAATCAAAGCCTAGATTATAGTTTTATAGTCTAGGCTATTTTTTTTATAAAAGACATTTAGCAATGTTTATAATTTATGTAATCATGGTATTTTTGGTTTTTAAAGTATATAATTTTCTCATAATTAATAATAAAACAAAAATTATGAGGTGAGTTTATGTTAAAGAATATATTGAAAGTAAATAGACCGGATTTTATTGAGTTGACTACAGAAACAAAAACTGTAACTGCTAAATGGGAAAATGATGATTATAATTTAGATGATATAAATGTCAATCTAAATCAGGATAATGAACATTTAGCTATTTTTCTTACTGCTCAAACTTCAAAAGTGAAATGGATAAAATTGAGATGGAATAATTTGAGTTGGGATAAAAATGTTCGTTTTTTAGGTGATGCATGGGAACGTGGATATGGTGATATGGAATGGAAGGGTATGAACCCTAATCGTTTTATGCCATGGTATTTCTGTGCTAAAAGTAAAGCAAAATCTGTTTGTTATGGGGTAAAAGTAAGACCTTCAGCAATGTGTTTTTGGCAAGTGGATTCTTTAGGTATGACTTTATTTTTAGATGTTCGCTGTGGTGGTAGTGGTGTAAATCTAAAAGGTAGAGTGATTAAGCTTGCTGATGTTATAGCTTGTGAAATGTGTGATTGCACTAGTTTTGAAGCTATGCAAGAATTTTGCGGTCAGATGTGTGAAGACCCAATTTTGCCTAAATATCCTGTTTATGGTAGCAATAACTGGTATTATGCTTATGGCAAAAGTTCAGAAAGTGAAATTTTAGCTGATTGTGATTATATTTTAAATCTAACAAAAGATATAGAGAATAAACCATATATGGTTATTGATGATTGTTGGCAAGAACATCATCGTTTAAATGAATATAATGGTGGCCCATGGACAAAGGGAAATGAAAAATTTCCAGATATGAAAGCTTTAGCTGATAAATTAGTACAAAAAGGCGTGCGTCCAGGTATTTGGGTGAGATTATTATTAAATGAAGATGAAAATATAAAAAATGAGTGGAGATTATCACACAATAATTGTATTGATCCAACTAATCCAGAAGCACTCAATTATATTAAAGAAGATATCAAGAGAATTTGTAATTGGGGATATACTTTAATTAAACATGATTTTTCTACTTTTGATTTATTTGGCAAATGGGGCTTTCAAATGAGTCCACTTGTAACAGATGATGGTTGGCATTTTTATGATGATAGTTTGACAAGTGCTGAAGTAGTGAAATTATTATATAAAGCTATTTTGGATGCAAGTGTGGAAGCTTCTAATGGAGAGACTTTGATACTTGGCTGTAATACTATAGGTCATTTAGGTGCAGGTTATATGCATATTAATCGTACTGGTGATGATACAAGTGGAGTTATTTGGGAAAGAACTAGATTTATGGGTGTGAATACATTAGCTTTCCGTTTACCTCAGCATGGCAAATTCTATGAAATTGATGCTGATTGTGTAGGTATTGATGGCGGTATTTCATGGTCAATGAATAAACAATGGGCAGATGTATTAGCGCAAAGTGGAACACCTTTATTTATTTCTGTTAGACCAAATATTTTAGATGAAACAGAAAAACAAGAATTACATGAGATTTTGAAGGTAGCATCTAAGCAAGAACATCATGTAATTCCTGTTGATTGGGAAGAAACTACTTGCCCAGAGCATTGGCAGGATAAAGACCATGATATAGATTGCAAATATCAATGGTTTGAAGAAACTGGTTTAAAATTTAATCCAAATTCAATACGTTATCAAACTTTCTTAGCTATGGTTGAATGATTTAATATTTTACTAAATCGTTTGGTTGGAGATAGTGTTGACGATATTCTCGAGGAGAGATATTCGTAACTTGTTTAAATGCACGTGAAAAAGCAAAAGCATTTTTATAGCCACATGATAAAGCTACGCTATAAATAGGAATTTTCGTTTTGCTTAAAAGTTCACGTGCATTTGCTATTTTGGCATTAGTTAAAAATTGCTGTGGCGAAGTATTTAATTCTTGTTTAAATAATGCATATAAATGACTTCTGCTGATATTGAGATATCTAGCGATATCATTTACACTTAAATTAGTAAAAGTATTTTTTTCGATATATTCAATCGCTTTGGTTACATAAAAACTATTATTTAATTCAACTTTGTTATAAACACTTTGTAAAGCCTCATGAAGTTTGGCAAAAATGAGATATAATTTACTTTGTAGATAACATTCATTTGCAGGTGTGAGTTGATGATAAGAGAGCATTTCTTTGATTATTTCATAGATGGTTTGATTGCAAGATAGATTGATGATGGGATTATCTGTATTTAAATTTGACTGTTTAAGTAAGTGGGGCACATAATCGCCATTGAAGCAAATCCATGTATAAGTCCATGGGTTTGTAGGTTCTGCTTTATATAAAGTTACTGTTCCAGGTTCTGTGAGAAAACATTGATTTTCATTTAATTTATAATGTTTATTATTTAAATAATAATGACCTTGACCTTTCAAGATAAAATGAAGCATATAATAATTGCGAACAGCTGGTCCATAAGAATGTGTAGCACCACATTTTTCCCAGCCACAGGATACTAAATATAAATCTTTAGAACTAGTTTTATATTCCATAATTGCAACATCAGCCATAAGTACACCTCATTTTTAAAATATATTTATATTATTTATCCTAAAGTTAACGAGAGATGATGTCAATTAAAAGAATTGGGAAAATATTTTATTTAATTGGCTTTAATTATAATGAAAATAAGTGTAAGATTAATAATATGATTAATTTTTGTAAATAAAATATATAAGGGAGGACAATAATGTGATTGATTTGCATGTACATTCTACAATGTCTGATGGAACGTATACTCCTAGTCAATTGATAAAATTGGCTAAAGATAAAGGGTTAAAGGCTATAGCCTTGACTGACCATGATACTATATATGGTAATAAAGAAGCTCGTGAGGCTGCTAAAAAATATGATATGGAATTTATTCATGGTATGGAACTTAGCTTGAATTATAATAATCATCAAATCCACGTAGTAGCTTTGGGTTTTGATGAAGAAAACAAGGCTTTTAAAGATTTTTATCATGAATTAAGACAGAAAAAACAATCTTCTATAGTATCTGTTATTGATTATTTACAAAAACAAGGATTAGATATTTCAGTAGAAAAAGTAGAGCCTTTTATAGCTGGCGGTGCATTAGATAAATATGCTATTTTGCGATATTTAGTATCTGATAAATCAAAAGCCGGCGATATTCAGTATTTATGGGATAGATACATTGACCCTGCTTTTAATAATTTGAATTTGAAGATAACAGAAAATCCAAAGGCAGAAGATGCAATCCAAGCTATGAAAAAAGCTGGGGCTGTTACATCTTTAGCTCATTTTCATAAAAAGATAGGTTTTAAAAATTATACAAGAGAAGAACAAGAAGCAAATATAAAGTATTTACATGAAATTGGTTTAGATGGTATGGAAGCATATTATCCAAATTATAGTGAAGATGATGAGAAATTTGCTCATTATTTGATTGAAAAATATGATTTAGTGCCAACTGGTGGTACTGATTTTCATGGTGCTAATCGACCATCTGTAGATTTAGGCAGTGGTACAAATAATAATTTAGATGTACCATATGAATTTTATCAAAATATTTGTAAGTTAATAAAGCGTTAGTTTTAATAAATATTTAAAATATAATTATTTGTGGATAATAATTAATATTAATAGTTGACAAAGAGAAGTATTAATTATATTATATAAATATAATATGAAATGAATTTAGTATATAAAAGCTAAGACAAATAAAATATATTGGAGGCTATTAATTATGAAAAAATGGGTTTGTACTGTATGCGGTTGGGTTTATGATGAAGAACTTGGAGATCAAGATTATGATTTAGCTCCTGGTGTAGCTTTTGAAGATTTACCAGAAGATTTTGTATGCCCATTATGCGGTGTTGGTAAAGACCAATTTGAAGAAGAAGCTTAATTAAATTTTATAAAATTAAGACATTAACGCAGTATTGCCAATTTTTTAGTTGGTATACTGCGTTATTTAGTTTATCTAGTGAGGTGTAATTTTGTTTAAAAGAAAATATCATCATAATGCTTCATCAGAAGATTGTAATAAACTTTGTTGTACCAAAATAGAAAATTTTTCAGCTCATGCTGGAGATACAGAAATATTTACAGATGTGAATATGCATATTCATTGTGGACAATTAACAGCTTTAATCGGGCCAAATGGAGCAGGAAAATCTACATTATTAAAATGTATTTTAGGGCAAGTAGCTCATAGTGGGAAATTACATTATGTTGATGCTAAAGGAAAACATACAGGAAATCCCATTATAGGTTATGTACCACAGTATTTGCGTTTTGACCGTACTTCGCCTACTAGTGTAATGGATTTTTTTGCAGCATGTTTATCAAAATATCCTGTATGGCTCTGTAGTATGAAAAAATTAAGACCAAAAGTTTTGGAAAGTTTGCGTAGGGTAAAAGCTGAACATTTGATTGATAGAAGATTAGGAGCTTTATCTGGCGGTGAAATGCAACGTGTATTATTATCTCTAGCGTTAAATCCAATGCCAGATTTATTATTGTTAGATGAGCCAGTATCTGGGGTAGACCACAATGGTTTGAAATTATTCTATGAGATTGTATCCGAGCTTAGAGAAAAAGAAGATATGGCAATTGTTTTGATATCACATGATTTACCACTTGTAGCTCAATATGCTGACCAAGTTGTTTTGTTGAATAAAAAAGTGATTTGTAAAGGAACACCACAAGAAGTATTCAATCGCAAAGAAACAAAAGCTTTATTTGGTAATATTGTAGCTCCATTAGAAGAGGAGGCAGAATAATGTTAGATATTATTTATAATGGTTTAGATGTGATTTTGCCTTTTGCTTGGATAAATCATGTATTTATGAAAAATGCTTTTTTGGCAGTGCTGATGATTACACCACTTTTGGGAATTTTAAGCACTATGGTTGTCAGCAATCGCATGGCATTTTTTTCTGATTCATTAGGTCATGGAGCATTTACAGGAGTTGCCGTAGGTGTATTATTAGGTAGTGGTGAGCCACTTGTTTCGTTGATTATATTTTCGATAATTTTTGCGGCTCTAATCACATATATTAAACATCGCAGTAGTGCTTCAACGGATACAATTATTGGTGTCTTTTCTTCGGCAGGTATAGCGATAGGTCTTATTTTGATGTCGCATGGCGGTAATTTTAGTAATTACACTTCATATTTTATTGGTGATATTTTAAGTATTACAGCTAATGAACTTGTATATTTATTCATAACTTTTATTGTCGTTGTGATTGCATGGTGTTTCTTATTTAATCAGATTTTGATAATTAGTATAAATGATGGTTTTGCTGCTAGTAGAGGTATTAAAACTTTATATATTGAAATGATTTTTGCAGCTATTGTAGCTGTAGTTGTTTCTATAAGTATTCAATGGGTAGGATTATTGATTATAAATTCATTGTTGATTTTGCCAGCGGCAGCGGCTAGAAATATAGCTGTTAATGCTAGACAATATCATGCTTTATCTATTTGCTTTGCTATTTGTGCAGGGCTTTTAGGTCTTGTGATTTCTTATTATGCTGATATTGCAACTGGGGCAACCATTGCTATTTTTGCGGCAATTATATTTTTCATTACATTGTTTTTACGCCCATATTTTCAAAATTAATATATTTAGTTTGTAATTTTACTAGATTTAATATTTTTATTGTGATATACTTAGGTTTACAAGTTTACTTTAATGTATAAAAATGAGGTTTTTATGAAAATAACTAAAAAAATAAAAGATGAAATGTTGGAGATTTTAGAAACGACGTATAAAGATGCTAAGCCAGCTTTAATTTTTAATAATCCTTTTGAATTGTTAATTGCCGTTATATTGTCAGCACAATGTACGGATAAACGAGTGAATATAACTACAGCTCGTTTATTTGCTAAGGCAAATACTCCAGAAAAGATTTTAGAAATGGGTGTTACAGCTTTAGAAGAAGAAATACGCGATTGTGGATTATTTAGAAATAAGGCAAAGAATATAATAGCTACTTGTCATAAATTATGTAGTGATTATAATGGTGAAGTGCCTGAGCAATTTGAAGAATTATTGAAATTGCCAGGTGTGGGAAGAAAAACGGCAAATGTTGTTTCAAGCATTGCGTTTAATCGTCCTGCTATAGCTGTGGATACACATGTATTTAGAGTATCCAATCGTTTGAAATTGGCTGTAGGTAATACACCTGATGAAGTGGAAAAAGGATTACAAAAGGCAATACCGATGGAAAAATGGTCAGATGCACATCATTGGCTTATTTGGCATGGTCGTAAACTTTGTAGAGCAAGAAATCCTCTATGTGGTGATTGTCCACTTAAAGATATTTGCCCTTCTGCATTATTGCAAGCTTGATATAATTATATTGAGGAGATGTTTTAATGATTTATCGCAAGGCTACATTTAACGATGTTGAAGAAATATATAATTTAGTAAATTTATATGCTCAAGAAGGAGTAATGTTAGCACGTTCTCGAAATACTTTATATGAAACTTTGAGAGATATGTATGTTGCTGAAGAAGATGGTGAAATACTAGGTGTAGGAGGTCTGCATATAGTTTGGGATGAATTGGCAGAAGTTCGCACTTTAGCAGTAGCTAAAAAAGCTTTACGTCGTCATATTGGTGCAAACATCGTGGAACATCTCATTGAAGAAGGAAAAGCTTTAGGTATAAGAAAAGTTTTCACATTGACATATCAAGATAAATTTTTTGGCAGTTTAGGATTTAAAGTGGTAACAAAAGATGATTTGCCACAAAAAGTTTGGAAGGATTGTATAGATTGTCCAAAATTCCCAAATTGCGACGAAATCGCCATGGAGATGTATATTTAATATATTGGATAAAAAGCTGGCTATTGAGTCAGCTTTATTTTTTTGTCTTTATAAAAATCAAGGTTTAAGCTAAAATTGAATTATAAATTATGGATATTTGAGATTGATACATAATATAAATTTAAGATATAAATTTTTCGGTGATTTTTATATAGGAGATGATTTTTTGCAAGCAGGAGAAACAACTTTAAATAAATTATTAAATACATCTCGCCAGTTTATAGTACCTATTTTTCAAAGAAATTATAGTTGGCAAAAAAGCCAATATGAACAATTGTGGTTTGATATTTTACGTGCTAGTAAATTTAAAGAAAAACAAAATCATTTTATTGGTTCTATTGTATATATTGATATGGGGACACCAGCGGGACGACCACAACAATTATTATTGATTGATGGCCAACAACGTTTGACGACAATTTCTATTTTATTATGTGCAATAAAAGATTATGTGCAGAAATTTAATTTAGAAACTAAGCTCATCAATTTAGCAAAGATAAAAAATCAATTTTTATATAATAGTGATGAAATAGATGAAGACAGATACAAATTATTGTTGAATGTGCAAGATAAAGAAACGTATATAAAACTAATAGATAATACAATATTTACAGTGAATAAGCTTGCTATAAATATTATTAAATGTTATGAGTTTTTTTATGAACGTATAGAAGGTTTTATAAAACAACATGGGCAGATTGATGAAATTTATGCGGGGATTTTTAAATTGAGTTTAGTGTCAATATCTTTGGATAAAGATAGCGACAATCCTCAAATGATTTTTGAAAGTATGAATTCCACAGGTAAAGATTTATCGCAGACGGATTTATTGCGCAATTATTTATTGATGGATTTGACTCCAGAAAAGCAAACTAGATTGTATAAAACATATTGGAAACCAATGGAAGAATTATTTGGTGAAGATATTTATAAAAATGATGTAAATAAATTTGATTATTTTATCCGTGATTTTTTAACTTTAAAGAGTGATATAGGTTATATTTGTAAGATAAATAATGTATATGAGAATTTTAAGCGTTATTATTTAGATAATAATTGTGAGAAATTCGCAATTTTGAAGGATTTATTTACTTATGCCAAATATTATGCTTGCATTAATTTATTGCAAGAAAATGATGATGAGCTTAAACTATATTGGCAAGAATTTAAGAAACTAGATAGTCATGTAGTATATCCATTTTTATTGAAATTGTATGATGATTATAGTCGTCAGATATTGATTAAAGAAGATTTTAAAAAGATTTTGCAAGTAGTGATAAGTTATTTATGGCGTAGAGCTATTTGTGAAATACCGACAAATTCACTTAGCAAAACTTTTGCTAATTTATATCAAGCTGTGGATAAAGAAGATTATGTAAATAGTGTTATCAAGGCTTTTGTATTTAAATCAAGTTATAAACGATTTCCGTCTGATTATGAAGTTCGAGAAAAATTGCAAACGAAGGATATATATCATTTTCGCTTGCGTAAATATCTATTAGAAGCTTTAGAAAATTATTATCATAAAGAGCCCATTGATTTAAATATAGCAAATTACACTATAGAGCATATTATGCCTCAAAATATAGAACATAATCTGTCATGGCAACAAATGTTAGGAGAAGATTGGCAAGAGGTGCATAGTCTGTATTTGCATAGTTTAGGCAATTTGACGATAACGGGATATAATGCAGAAATGAGCAATAAATCTTTTGTGGAAAAAGTAAATGGTGAAAGTGGATTTAAGCATAGTCATTTAAAATTAAATGAAAGTATTGCTCAATCTGATGTATGGAATAAAAAAGCTATTCAACGAAGAACAAATATATTGACGGATATAATTTTAAAAATATGGAAATATCCAGAGTTTTAAAGTGTTGTTAAGATAAGTATTGATTTAAATAAATTAATGAGGTGATTTTATGAAATATTGTCCATACTGCAATCAAATGGTTTCTCCAGTGAAAAGACCATCATGGTTTTTATTTATATTTTTATCAGTAATTACTGGTGGTAGTTGGATTTTTATCTATGCTATATATTATTTTTTGTTTAAAAAAGAACAATGCCCTATTTGTGGTGGAAAAGATTTAAGGAAGAGATAGAATATATAAGCCCTAGAAACTTTTATTTATTAGATTTTGGGGCTTATTATTTTTAGAAGGTGAAATGATGCATGACATATGGAACCCATGGCATGGTTGTCTTAAATATAGTGAGGGCTGTAAAAATTGTTATATGTATTATCTAGATAAGATAAGAGGTAATAGTGGAGCCTACATCTATAAAGTAAAGGCAAATTTTTATTATCCATTAGCTAAAAATAGACAAGGCGAATATAAGATAAAAAGTGGTGAACAAATAAGGGTTTGTATGACATCAGATTTTTTTTTAAAAGAAGCTGATGAGTGGCGAGAAGAAGCATGGAGAATAATAAAAGCTAGAAGTGATGTTATATTTATATTGATAACAAAAAGAGCAGAAAGAATAAGATCATGTTTACCTAAAAATTGGGACGATGGTTGGGAAAATGTGTTTTTGCATGTAACTTGTGAAAATCAAAAGCGTGCAGATGAGAGAATACCAATATTATTGAATTTGCCATTTAAACATAAAGGGATAATTGTTGCTCCATTTTTGGAAAATGTAAGTATAGAAAAATATTTAAAAAATGAACAAATTGAACAGGTAATTTGTGGCGGAGAAAATTATAATGGAGCTAGAGTTTGTAATTTTGATTGGGTAAAAAACTTGCGCCAAGAATGTGTAAAAGCAAATATTACATTTTGTTTTATGGAAACAGGAACAGTTTTTATGAAAGATAAAAAAATATATAATTTGCCTTCAAAGGAATTACAAAGTAAGATGGCTTTTAAATCTAAAATGAATTATCAAGGCAAAGAAATAGCATTTAAATTATATGACCAATTTGGGAGATTATTAGACAAAGAAAAATTGTATAAAAGAAGTTTCAAACTAAAATGTAATGAATGTGCTAGTAAACTTATTTGCAATGGTTGTAGTGAGTGCAAGCAAGATTGTAAATGATTTGCTATTTAACCTATTAGATGCATAAATAAATATTATGATAAATGGGGTTTGAAAAAGTATTTATTTATGTTAGAATAATAATCAATAATTGAATAGCACGAAATAAAAATTGTCTTCTAATAAATATTAGGGGATGATTTTTTATTTTTATATAAATTTAAATAAATGATAATTATACTTAAAGAGTATATTAATAATATCTATAAATAAAAAAGGTGGCAGTGATGGATTCATTAGAAAATAAAAAAATAGATAATGAAAATATAGTAAATAATTCATATATGCAATTTAATACGGGAGAGCTAACACAAAATACAAATATAGAGGGAATAAAATTTGATTTTAATTATGGTGCACGTGTAGTTGTTCCTAAAGGTGATTATCGCGTTAAATTTATAGATAAAGAAGCTTGCTTAGGAATATATGATGCTCCGGCATCTGGTGTATTAGTTACAAGTAATAAAAAATATTTTGTTGATTTTCGTATTGAAATCTATAAACAAGATAAATTGATTTTTAGTCATGATTTAGATTTGAAAGATAAGAATGTATTAATAAAATTTCCTGTAGGTGTATTAGGAGATGTTATATCATGGATTCCTTATGTAGAACTTTTTAGGCAGAAGCACAAATGTAAATTATATTGTGCTATGGATAAAGAATTAGGAGAAATCTTTAAACGCTCATATCCAGAAATTATTTTTATAGAAACAAATACTAAAATAGAAAATTTATATGCTAGCTATTATTTGGGAATTTATTTTCCTTGTAGTGATAGAAATCATCAACCTAGAGATTTTCGACAACATGGATTGCATCAGAATGCGGGTATGATTTTAGGAATTACAGAAAATGGAGAAGCACCTCAAGCAAATGCAATCATGTTACCTAAAAATAAAGATAGAAAAATAAAAGAACCTTATGTATGTATTGCTGCTCAAGCTAGCGGACAAGTTAAGTATTGGAATAATGGTATGGGCTGGATAAATGTAGTTAAATATTTGAAAGAAAAAGGGTATCGCGTTTTATGCATTGATAGGGAAAATGTATATAGTTGCGGTAGTAGGTACAATATTATTCCATATGGTAGTGAAGATTTCACGGGAAATATACCGCTTCAGGAGCGTATAGATTTATTGTATCATGCAGATTTTTTTGTAGGTTTATCTAGTGGTTTAAGTTGGGTAGCAAATGCAGTTGGATTACCTGTTATCCTGATAAGTGGATTTACTTTGCCATATACAGAATTTAAAACACCATATAGAGTGATAAATTATCATGTATGTAATGGTTGTTGGAATGATATGAATGTTACTTTTGACCATAAAGATTTTGAGTGGTGTCCATATCATAAGGGTACAGAAAGACAATATGAATGTACTAGGTTTATTACACCTCAAGCTGTAAATAAAATGATAGACAAATTGATGATTGATCATAATTTAAATCCTGAGAATTGTTAAAAATGTATTTTAAATATAGATATAGAAAGAAAGGTTATTGATAATGAAGAAATATAAATTAAATAAAAAACAAACACAAAAAATTTTAGCAACTGTAGTTATGGGAATGAATGTAATGAATACAATGACACCTATGGCTATGGATATGAAAAATATGGCAGACGATTTATCACATACAGTTATGAATAATGAAGATAAACCATTGGGATATCCAACATTACCAACTTTAAGTAATATGTTAGATAATATTTTATTTACAAAAGCAGAGGCTGCTGAAGTGAGTGTAACAACAAATACTGAGGCGAATATAGATGTTGTAGAAGATGGTACAATAGCGCAAGTATCTGGTATGAATAATAGTCAGACTATTAGCAGTATGTCTGGTGGTCAACAAATAATAGAAAATGGGGCTACTGGTATTATAAATAATATGTCTGGTGGGCAACAAGCAATAGGTCATGATGAGAATGTGGCTACTGGATTAGTAAGTAATATGACAGGTGGTTCACAACATATTATGAAAGGTAGCGGTACTGTAGAAAACTTACAGGGTGGGACGCAATTTGTTTATGAAAAAACAACAGGTACTGTAGGCAATTTACAAGGTGGTACACAAGTCATTTTAGGTGGAACTGCAATAGTTGATAAGCTTGTAAGTGGAAGCCAAGAAATAAAAAATGGACAAGGCGAAATAAAAAATATAGATAACAGTGCTACAGGTAATATTCAAACAATAACAGGAGGGACAGGTATAATATCTAGTTTGAATAATGCAAATATCACGCAAACAGTAAATGGTGGTACTGGAAAGATAGAAAATTTAACTGCAGGAACACAAGCTATAAAAAATGGAACAGGTATTGTAAATAATATTTCTGGTGGAACACAAACAGTTACTGGTGGAAATGCAGTAATCAGTAACTTTATTAGTGGCAAACAAGATATACAATCTGGACAAGGAATAATACAAACTATAGATAACAGTGCTAGTGGAGTAGTGCAAGAGATAACAGGTGGAACAGGAACAATTGATACACTTAATAATAGTAGTGTAATTCAACAAGTAAATGGTGGAAATGGTGTAATAAATAATTTTGTATCTGGAAAACAAGAGATACAAAGCGGAAAAGGAAGTATTAAAAATATAGATAGTAGTGCTAGTGGAGTAGTGCAAGAGATAACAGGCGGAACAGGAACAATTGATACACTCAATAATAGTAATGTAATTCAGCAGGTAAATGGTGGAAATGGTATAATAAATAATTTTTCAGCAGGATTACAAAGTGTAACAAGTGGTGGTACAGGTACTATTAATACTATGAATGGTGGAAAGCAGGAAGTAGATAATGCTAAAGGTATTATAGGAGATGTATATGCTGGAAGTCAGGTTATAAAAAATGGAGAAGGTACTATCAGTGGATTTTTAAAAGAAGGAACACAAAGTATCAATGGTGGCACAGGTAATATAGGTTTATTATATACAAATGGTATACAAGAAATAAAAAATGGTACAGGTAATATTGAAGTTGTAAATAATGGTAAACAAATAATCTTAGATAATGCTACTGGTAATATAACTACTTTAAAGAATGGCATACAAGAAATAAATGGTGGTACGGGTAATATCACTGACCTACAAAGTGGTAAACAAAATATTATTTCTGGTACAGGTAATATTTTAGGAACAATGTCTGGTGGTACACAGGAAATTAATAATGGCAGTGGCTATATTGAAAATATGAGTGGAACTAAGGCAAAACAAAATATTAATATGAGTGCAACAGGCTCTATTAAGAATTTAGTTAATGGTACACAAAATATTGCTGAATCTGCAAATGGATTTATCACTGGTATTATGGATGGTGGTGTACAAAATGTAAACCAAAATGCAAGTGGTAGTATCAATATTATAAATGATGGTCAACAAAATATTATTGGTGGAAGTGGAAATATTACTGTTATGAATGGTGGAAGTCAAAATATCACCAATGGTACAGGTAATATTGAAATCATGAATAATGGTATTCAATCATTAAATAAAAATACAACAGCCACTATAAATACAATGAATAATGGACAGCAGAATATATTGAGTGGAGAAGGAAATATAGGCTCAATGATGGCTGGTGGTCAATATATTCAAAATGGTAAAGGTAATATAGCAACAATGAATGGTGGCGTTCAAGTTATTTATAATGGCGCTACTGGTGTGATAGATGTATTGTCAACAGAAGCTGAAGCAACTTCAAATGGCGGATACCAATATATATATACTAATGGAACTGGTCATATAAAAGATATGCAAGTAGGTGCTCAATATGTTGATGGTGGTAGTGCTATCATAGAAAAAATGAGCAATGGAACACAAGTAGTATTGAACAATGCAAATGCACAAATTAAAGAAATGATAAATGGAGCTCAAATAGTTTCAGCAGGAAGTGCTAATATTGGTGTTATGACAAATGGAGAACAACAAATATTAGCAGATGCGACAGGAACAATAGAGCAAATGAATGGTGGTTCCCAAATAGTAAGTGGAATAGGAAGCATAAAAGATATGCAAGCAGGCGTTCAATATGTTGATGGTGGCAATGCGACAATAGAAAAAATGAGCAGTGGAACACAGGTAGTATTGAACAATGCAAATGCACAAATTGAAGAAATGATAAATGGAGCTCAAATGGTTTCAGTAGGAAGTGCTAATATTGGTGTTATGACAAATGGACAACAGCAAATATTAGCAGATGCGACAGGAACAATAGAGCAAATGAATGGCGGTTCTCAAATAGTAAGTGGAACAGGAAGCATAAAAGATATGCAAGATGGTGTTCAATATGTTGATGGTGGCAATGCAACAATAGAAAAAATGAGCAATGGAACACAAGTAGTATTGAACAATGCAAATGCACAAATTGAAGAAATGATAAATGGAGCTCAAATGGTTTCAGCAGGAAGTGCTAATATTGATGTTATGACAAATGGACAACAACAAATATTAGAAGATGCGACAGGAACAATAGAGCAAATGAATGGTGGTTCCCAAATAGTAAATGGGACAGGAAGCATAAAAGATATGCAAGATGGTGTTCAATACGTTGATGGTGGCAATGCAACAATAGAAATTATGAGTGGTGGAACACAAAAAATTTCATCAGGAAATGCAAGCATTAATACAATAACTGGTGGACAACAACAAATATTGGCTAATACTACAGGTAATATAAATACAGTAAATGGTGGTTCTCAGATTGTATGGGGAATTGGTACAATTGATAATTTTAATGGTGGAGAACAAATTATTGAAGATGGTGGTATTGGTACTATAAAAAACATTGTAGGTGGTAAACAGATTATAAAATCTGGTGGTACTGGTAAAGTTGAAAAATATACAGAAAATCAAATTATTCAAGCTGGTGGTACAGGTATTATTGAAACTTTAGATACTAAGTATACATTGACCTCTGGACAAACAGGAAAAGTAAATACTGTATTATCAGGAGGAACACAGATTGTAGGCAGTGGAGCAATTGGATATGTTTCTAATGTACAATCTGGTGGACAACAAATTGTACAAGCTAATGGCATTGGTCATATTGATAAAATAAATCAAGATAGTGTAAATACACAAGTTGTTGAAAAAGGTGGTACAGGTATTATTGGTCAGTTAAATACAAGTATTACTTTGACAGAGGGACAAACCATTCAAGTAGAGAATTTCGGCGAAAACGGTAAACTTGTTATTGGACAGGGAGCAACAGGTCAAACCGATAAATATGACGAAAATGTTGAAGTTGGTGAAGGTGGAACTATTAATGTAGGTACATTGGATACTGAAATGAGTTTAGAAGGAGATAAAACAGCTGTTATTGAAGAAGAAATGACTGAAGATGCTGTACAAATTGTAGGTCAAGATGCTACAGGAACAATAAAGAACTTGAATGCAGGAATGCAAATAGTACAAAAAGGTGGTATTTCTAAAGACACTGTTATCAATGGTGGTTTATTGTATGTAAATGAAGGTGCTACTGTACAAGATACTACAATTAATTCAGGAACATTATCATTTGCTAATACAGGTGGAGTATATGAATTAACTGGTACATTTATAGCTAATGGTGGGAATATTGTATTAGCACAAGAAGCATCTAATAAATTAAGAGCGGTTAATACAATAAATAATGCATCTTATGAAACTTTAAATATTGAAAAGATGAAAGGTTCAAATGCTCATTTTATTTTAGATACGGATTTAGAAAATGGTATGACATTTGATAAAAATGATGAGGATAAAACATTAGCAGGCTTGAAGAATGAGGCGACACAAAATAATGATAAAATTATAATTAATGAAGCTGAAAAAGGTACACATTATATACAAGTAAAAGATGCTAGTGGAGAGAATTTCTCTAAAATAGAGCCAGGTAAATATCAAGTTTTAGTAGTAGATAAGAGTGGTAATTTAGAATTTAAAGGTGAAAAATACAATGCTGGTGGATTGTATGAGTATGATCCATCTATTGTTCGTGGTGATAAATATGGATTGGATAAAAATGAATGGCTTTTAACTAGTGTAGAAAAAAATATAAATAATGATACTAGAGTTTTATTAGATGCTACAGATAATGCTTATGCAATGTGGAGAAACACAAATGATAGTATGCGTTCTCGTTTAGGTGAGTTGCATAATAGTAATGTAAATGATATGGGATTATGGGCTAGATATCTTGATGGTAGCTTTAATAATAGTGCTTTTGACAGTGATTATAATTTATTCCAATTAGGATATGATAAACAAGCTGATGCAAAATCTATTTACGGTGTAGCTATTGATTATGGTACTGGTAAAAGTAAATATGTAAATGGCGGTAGCAATGATAAATTAACTGCGCTTAGTGTATATGCAGTATGGAATAATGATGATGATGCATATACAAATTTAACAGCACGTATAGGTCAATTTGATACAGAATTAAATTCTTATGGAGATTATGCAGATAGTACAAATTATAAACATAATGCATACAGTTTAAGTGCTGAATACGGTAAACGTTATAACTATGATAATGATTTTTATATTGAACCACAAGCACAATTAACTATTGGTAGATTAGCAAGCTTTGACTATACTACAAATCGTGGTGCAACAGGAAGTGTTGATGGATTAAATAGTGTTATTACTCGTTTAGGTTTTACAGTAGGCAAACAAGCTGAAAATGGAAATGATATTTATTTAAAAGCTGATATGTATCATGAATTTGCAGGAACACGAAATCTAACACTCAATAGTCAAGCTGGAGGAAGTAATGAATTTTTATCTAGAGATGTTGATTATAGTGATACATGGTTTGAATTAGGCATTGGTGGTAATATTAAATTGTCTGAAGATGTTATTTTCTATGGTGATGTAACACGTGGATTTGGTGGTGATATTAATAAAGATTGGCAAGTAAATGGAGGTATTCGTTGGGCATTTTAATTTAAATTAATATATTTAAGTAATAAATCATAAAAAGCACTATTGTATTATCTAAAGATTTTTAGGGATAATAACAATAGTGCTTTTTTATAATTTAATAATTAATGACTTTTTTCGTATTCAGTTAAAACTTGTTCAAGAATTTCAGCTGTAGCTTTTACTGTATTTAAACAATGTACTTCTTGAGAATAATGTTTTGCTTTAATTTGACAGCAAAGTCTTGAAGAAAAATGACTTTGAAATGCTCTAACTAAGTTTAACATTATAGGTTTTAAGTGAGTAGTTTCATGAGCTCTTGTTTCAATATATTTACTTGAGATAACACATGCTGAACCACTTAAAGCTCCACATACATCACCAACATGGAAACCACCACCAAATGCGCCTGTCATTTTTAGAGCATTTTCATCAAGATTTAAATTATAATATTCATTACCTGCACGAATAAGACTTTCTGCACAATTATAACCTTGTATGTAATACTTTTCTGCTATGTCTTTTAACATAATATAATTTTTTTCTCCTTTATTAAAGATATATAATACTATATTATAACATATATTTTTAAATACTAGCAAAATAGTATATAATAGGCATATAAAATAAAGTGAGGTTGTAAAATGGATAGAATGATTGAAATTTGTTGTGGCAGTTATGAAGATGCCATAAATGCTTATAGAGGTGGAGCAAAGAGAATAGAATTAAATTCAGCTTTGTATTTAGGCGGGCTTACACCAAGTATAGCTACTTTAGAATTAATTAAAAAAAATACAAATTTAGAAGTTATTTGTATGGTAAGACCAAGAGGAGCTGGTTTTTGCTATAGTGATTTAGAAAAAGAGCAGATTTTTGCCGAAGCAAAAGTTTTATTAGAGCATGGTGCTGATGGATTAGCTTTTGGTTTTTTGACTGAAGATAGAACAATTGATTTAGAATGTACACAAAAAATGGTAAATCTAGTACATTCCTATGGGAAGACAGCAGTATTTCATAGAGCCTTTGATTGCGTAAAAGATGAAAAAACAGCTATAAATGAATTAATAAAATTAAACATAAATAGAGTATTAACTAGTGGATTAAAAGCAACAGCTATAGAAGGCAAAGAACTAATTAGAAGTTTACAAGAAACAGTAGGAGCAAAAATAGAGATTTTAGCAGGTAGTGGTATTAATAAAGATAATGCAAAAGATTTAATAGAATATACAAAAGTAAAGCAGATACATTCATCTTGTAGGGCATGGAAAGAAGATAAAACAACTTTTGGTGATTTTGTGAATTATGCATTTGCTCAAGGTGAAAATAAAGCTTGTTATGATTATGTAGATGAAAATTTAGTGAAAAATTTAATTAAAGCTGTTAATAAATAATTTTTTATAAGTTAGGAGAATGATTTTGCAGTTAAAATGGGAGAGTTTTAATTATAATTTGAAGAAAGATTTCAAGTTATTTATTTTTGTTTGGTTATATTTAAATTTATTACGTGTAATTTCATTGATAACGATGAAAAGTTATGTTGGTGATATAAATTTAAATGATATTCTGTTGACTATCTATTATGGGGCAAGAATTAGTTTAAAAACAGCAGGCGTGCTTATGCTATTTACATTTATTTTTGTTACATTAATAGGTTGGTTAATAAATAAGCATTTAGATAAATTGAGATTAGGATTATCAGCAGTATTTTTATTTATATTGAATTTTTTATTTGTAGCAAAATATTTTTATTATAGGGAATTTCATACTAATTTTAATGAAATGGTATTTAATGCTGTAAATGATGATGTAAAAGCTTTATTTTATACAATGATAGAGCAGTATCATTTATTGGAAAGTACAGTAATCATTATTTTATTTACAGCTATAGTTGTATATATCTTGAAAAAGTATCTTGCTTGGCAGTGGATAAAAAAATCTTTTAAATTTGAAAAAAGTCTTGTGTTTAAGATATCAGTTATAGTATTTACTTTAGTTTTTGCTTTATTTGTACGTTTTGGTGCTAGTTTTTCTTATGCAAAATCTATTCATTGGGAAAATTGTGCAAAAACAAAAGATACTTTTCTTAATGAGATAATTTTAGATGATATGCAGGCTATCTATCGAGGATATTCTATTAAAAAACGAATTGATAATGGCGTGATTTATGGCGTGCATAAAGAAAATATTGCTCAGAATTTAGAGTTTTTAGCGAAAAATAGTGATGCTTATCGTCTGCAAAAACAAGATTTAAGTCAAATTGATAGTAATTTAGTATATCAAGCTCATGGTAATATAATTGATAAAAAACAGCATATATTTATTATAATCGGTGAAAGTTTTGCTCAATGGCCATTATTAGATGAATATGCAAATCTGCAATTAGGTGAAAATGTACGAGCTATTATGCAAAAAGATAATGCAACATATACACATAATTTTATGCCTAATGGTGCATTTACACCTATGGCAGTAAATGCTATTATTTGTGGTTTATCTGATGTAAATATATATCCTAATCATCAATATGAATCATATAAGCAGGTATATGCTACATCTTTTGCACCGCAGATAAAAAAATTAGGATATAAAACACAGTTTTGGTATGCTGGTTTTAGTGGCTGGGAAAGAATAAAAGATTTTGCTTTGGCACAAGGCTTTGATGAATTTCATTGTGCATCAGATTATCAATATCCATCAGGTAATGTATGGGGCTGTGATGACGAATTTATTTTTGATAAGTTAAAGCAAGAAGTAGCTCAAAATGATGAACCTACAGTATATGTGATTTTATCTGTATCAAATCATGCGCCTTATAGTGTAGATTTAGCAAAAGCAGGTTTCCCGAAAGAAGAAGTGCGAGCTAAATTACCTGTAGATGTGCAAAATAATGAAGATTTATTAAATAAATTAGGTCATTATTGGTATACAGATAAAGTGATTGGCAATTTTGTTGAAAATATTGAAACAACATATCCGAAAGAAAATTTATTTGTGATTACTGGTGACCATGCTGATAGAACAAATATAGAAGCAAAACCAACATTATTTAATAGATATACTGTGCCATGTATCATTTATGGTGATGGTATTACAAAGAATATATTATCAGATGAAGTGGCTGGCGGTCATATTAATGTTGGGGCAACTATATTTGAATTGATAGCGCCACAAGGTTTTGAATACTATAGTTTAGGTAAATCATTAACAAGAGGAGCAAATGTAGGCTTTAATGATAGTGTTTGGCTTAATACTGTAGATATAGGTAAATTAGATGGAAATGAACCAATAGAAGTAGAAAAAACTTTGGAAGCATATAGAACAATTTCATGGTGGAGAAGTATAAAAGGTAATTTAATTCCATAAAAAATAGCCATTTTCCAAATTTCTAAATAAGAAATAAGGGAAATGGCTATTTTTATTCAATGAGAAGACCTTTATTTTTATATTTTTCTTTTAATATTGGTGAGATATTATCATCTGTTAATAATAAATCAACATTATCTAGATTTAATACTTTTTGTTTTGAACGTTTGCCAATCTTACTAGAATCCATTATGGCAATTACTTTTTCTGAACGTTGAGATAATAATTTAATAATACCTATTTCAGACATGCGAAAATCGGTGAAGCCATCTTTATAATTTATAGCATTAATAGATAAAAAGGCAATATCAGGAAAATATTGACCAAATTCTTGTTCGCAAGTAGTACCATAAGTTGATTTTTCTTGAGAATCAATAATTCCGCCAATAGAAACAATTTTTATTGCTGGATTTTGAATTAAAATATTAATGGCTGCTAAATTATTAGTAATGACAGTGATATTATCTTTTTTAAAAACTAATTCTTGGGCTAATATAGTATTAGTTGTTCCGGAATTTAAAGCAATGATTGCATTGGGTTTAATATAAGCTAATGCTTTTCTTGCAGCTTCTCGCTTTAATTTTATATTGAGAACTTCCCTACCGGTAAAATTGGATAAAGACGGCAATGAATCAGGTAAACAAGCACCGCCACGTATACATTTTATTAGACCACTTTGTTCCATAGTTTTTAAATCACGGCGAACAGTATCAACAGAAACATTTAATAAATCTTTTAAATCATTGATTTTTACAATAGCTTGTAATTGTACTTGTTGCAAGATTAATTCTACACGTTCATTATAAAGCATGAAATAATCACCACTTAAGATAAAATAAGATTTTGCTCAAATAAATATAAATAAATTATTTTAAAGTACGTTGTTTTAAGACTTCATAAGCTAAGATAGCAGCAGCATTGGAAGCATTTAAAGAGTTTACTTTGCCACGCATTGGGATTTTGACGATGAAATCGCAAGCATTTTTTGTAAGACGGCTAACACCACGACCTTCACTGCCGATAACTAAAACGAGAGGGCCTGTCATATTGGCATCATAATAATTTTCTGTACCGTCCATATCTGCTCCAGCTACCCAAAGACCTTTTTGTTTTAATTCTTCTAAAGTTTGTACGATATTACCAATGCGAGCTACAGGAACATATTCTAAAGCTCCAGCAGAAGTTTTAGCTACGATAGAAGATAATGGGCAACTACGATGTTTAGGAATTAAAATACCATGAGCGCCAACAGCGTCAGCAGTACGTAAGATTGCACCAAGATTGTGAGGATCTTCTAATTCATCTAATAAGATGATAAATGGATCTTCATTGCGTTCTTTAGCAAGATTTAAAATATCATCAAGTTCTACATAATCAACAGGAGCTGCATAAGCTGCAATACCTTGATGACGTTGACCGCCACAGATTTGGTCAAGTTTTTCAGTATTTACATTTTGTACAATGATACGGCGTTCTCTAGCAAGTGTCATGATTTCAGGCATAGAGCCACCATGTGCGCTATCTGCAATCAAGATGCGATTGATAGAACGACCACTTTTTAAAGCTTCGCGAACAGCATTGCGACCAAGTAAGATATCTTCACTGATTTCTACTTTTTTAGGTTTAATTTGTTTTGTATCATTTATTTTTTTCTTTGGACGAGGACTTACTACAAATTTATTTTTTTTATCTTTTTTAGGTTTATTTTTTGTTGGACGCATGATAATCTCCTTTTTTTATTAATATTTTATAAATTATTCTTCACGTAATTTAAGCATTTCTTTAAATTTACCACAAGTCATAGCACCTTCAGGGCAACGACCAGTGCGAACACAAGTTGCACCTGCATTTTTGAATAAAAGTGGAGCTACTTTTTTAACTTCAGCAAGCATTAAATATGCCATTTGACGAATTTCCCATTGAGCGCGATTACAGCAACGAAGAGAGAAGAAATTGAGAAGAGAACGAGCATTAAATGTTGCTAAAACTTTTGTTTCGGTAGCATTAGCTAAAACATAACGAGCATCTTCTTTAGGAACATCCATAGCTACTAATTCATCATAAGTTTGGCGAATTGTATGCATTAGATTTTCAAATTTTGCCTTAGCTTCATCATTTTCAGCGATTGATGGCGGTAAAATATATTCAAAATCATGTTCACTTACATAACGCTGAGATTGTTGAGAATAAGAAGCAATACGATGGCGCACTAATTGATGAGTGAGTACGCGAGAAATACCTTCAATAGCAAATGTAAAAGTAACATGTTCCATAGTGGAAGCATGACCCATGCTGATAATTTTTTCCACAAGTTTAGTAACTTGTTCATCAGTCATTTTTTCGGATAATTCCTCTGCACCAGCAGGAGAATAACAAAGACGAGCTGCCATAGCTACAGTACGCTCTGGGTCAGCAGTATATTTCATAAGTTTAACTTTAATCAAAGTAAAGCACTCTCCTAATATAAATTAAGTAAATTAATTATAACTAGTTTTAAAACTTTTCACAAGTAAAGTGCAGTAAAAAAGAGCAATACTAATAATTTACATTTAACAATTAGTATTGCTCTTTGAGTATAGAATTAGATTTCGTTTAAATAATCTGTTACAGATTTAATAGCATTGGCACCATCAGAAGCAGCAGTTAAAACTTGACGTAAATCTTTTGTACGTAAATCACCAGCCACAAAAAATCCTTTGGCATTTGTTTTACCTGTTTCATCAGCAATAACATAACCAGCATCATCAGTATTGACAAAATCAGGTACTAATTGATTATTAGGTATCATGCCCACTGCCACGAAAATTCCATCTACAGGAATATCTACAATTTCGCCAGTCTTTTTATATTCAATTTCAATAGCAGAAACTTTTTTATCCCCTTTGATAGATTTTGGCAAAGCAGATTTTACAAATTCTACATTTGGCATAGCAAAAATTTTCTCTTGGGAATGTTTATCTCCACGTAATTCATCACGACGATGAATTAAATAAACTTTTTCACAGATTTTGGCAAGGAATAAAACATCTTCAAGAGCAGTATTTCCGCCACCGATAACAGCAGTTGTCTTATTGCGATAAAAAGCACCATCACAAGTAGCACAATAATAAACACCACGGCTTAAATATTGTTGTTCTCCAGGAACATTCAAAGTGCGAGGATTAGCACCAGTAGCCAAAACGACAGATTTAGTCAAAATAGGTTCTTGACCTTCGATTTCTACAGTATATGAATTATCCTCGTTTTGTTTAATAGCAGTTACAGTTGCTTCTTTAATTTCAGCACCTAATTTTTCAGCATGTTCTTGAAGTGCCATAGAAAAAGAAGCCCCATCAATATTAGGCATACCAGGATAATTATCTAAATCATTAGTAGTAACAATCTGACCACCACTATAACCAGCTTTTTCCAAAACAACATAATTCAAAGCCGCACGAGAAGCATATATAGCAGCAGCAAGACCAGCAGGACCACTGCCAATAATAACAGTATCTAACATAAAATCACCTACAATACAAAATCAATATTTCTTATAAAATAATAATTATTATCCATTAACTAAATTATAATATAAAAAACAACAAAATGTCTACAAAAATATTGCAGAAAAAAGAAACATAATATATAGTAAAAGAAATAGAGATAAGAAAAGAAGCAAGCTTAGCAAAAGTCTAGACAAAAGAAAGGAATAAAAAATGAAAAAAAAATCTCCTCGCCTACAATTAAATATAAGATTAACCCCAGAACAAAATGAACTAATAAAACAAAAATTAGAACAAACACAAATATCAAAAACTCAGCTAATAATAGACAGCATAAACAACAACCCAATATACATAATACCCAACCTAGAACAAACAATATCGCAAATAAAATACCTAGGAAATAAAGTAAACGAATTATCTAATAAAATAGAAACAAAAGATGAAAATACAGAAAAACTACTACAAGAAATCCAGCAAGGGTGTGATGAATTTTGGCAATTATTAAAGTCGTTAAAGCAGGAAAAACAAAAGCAAGTCTAAAATCAGCTCTAAATTATATTGCTAATGAAGAAAAAATAACAACAATAACAGGGAAAAAATTAATAACACCGTTGAATTGTTGGGGTTCATTAAAAAATATATATGATACAATGATAGCAACAAAAGAACTATATCGAAAAGCAATAGATAATAAAAATAGTGAAATGTATAAACATTTTCAGCAATCATTTAAGCCAAATGAAATAACTCCAGAAAAAGCCCATGAAATAGGAAAAAAATGGGCAATGCAAAATTTTGCTCAAGATGGTTTTGAAGTATGTATATGTACACACCTAGACACAGAACATATACATAATCACTTTATCATCAATTCAGTGAATGCTATAACAGGAAAGACAATAGAAATACATGCCAATAAAACTTTAGAGAAATTAAAATATAGTTCTGACGAATTATGTAGAGCATATAATTTATCAGTTATTGAAAGAGATATATTTGCTCAAAATAAAAATCATGAATATAATATGCGTAAAAAATATAGCTTTTTAAGAGAACAATTTAGAAATTTAACGTGGCAGAAAACAGTTTATGATAAAATAATAGATATTTTAAATAAAAGTAGAAATAAAGACTTTAAATATTTTGAGCAGGAATTATTAAAAGTTGGCATAAAACTGGAACATGAACGTTTAAAGAAAGATTTTATCTTTAATTATATTGATGAAAATAGAAAAGTTAGTGATAAAACTTTAGCTAAAACTTTTCATGATGATAAAATTCTACGTAGTAATATTGAAATGATATGGGAAAAAACTCTTCAATATGATTTAGATAAAAAAATATATTTATCTGAAAAAAAACAAGGATTTTATAATTTGATAGAGAATTTAATAAAAACAATTGATAATATAAATAAATTAAATATAAAAACTAAAGTAGAGTTTTATATATTTATGGAAAAACAAGGTTGGTTAATAAAAGAAACTCAAACAGGTAAAGCTTTTTATAATCAAGAACATGATAGATATTTATACGATAATACTATTTATAAAATTTTAGAAAATAAAGCATATTGTTTGAAATATATAGAACAAAATTTAATGTAAAAGGGGCTTTACTAATGGGAGTAGCGATGAAAGGTCATTTATTGGCACTATTTACAATCATCTGTTGGGGAACAACATTTATATCCACTAAAATATTATTAGTAGATTTTTCGCCAATTGAAATATTATTAACAAGGTTTGTAATCGGTCTTAGTATTTTATATATAATCAGACCAGAACCTTTGAAGTTAAGGCATGAAGAACATCGTTTATATTTGGTAGTGGCAGCATTATCAGGAATTACTTTATATTATTTGATGGAAAATATTGCATTGACATATACATATGCTTCAAATGTAGGAATTATATCATCAACAGCTCCTTTTTTTGCTGCTATTTTAGCTAGTTTTACATTGCGAAAACATGCAATAACAGGGCCTTTTATTGTAGGATTTATAATTTCAATGATAGGTATAGTATTTATTGCCTTAGAAGAAAGTAGTTTAAATATCAATCCTAAAGGCGATATCTTAGCTTTAGGAGCTGCTGTTTTATGGGCTGTTTATGCTGTAGTATTAAAGAAAATTTGTGCATTTGGCTATGATATGATAGTTATCACAAGAGAAATTTTTCTTTATGGCGTAATTTTAATGATACCACCAGTTATTTTTATGGGTTTTAATATTGATTTAATTTATTTATTGGAACCAGTAAATTTAGCAAATATGTTGTATTTAGGAATCGGCGCTTCAGCAATTTGCTTTTTGACATGGAATTTCGCTACGAAGTATTTAGGTGTGGTAAAGACTACAGTATATATATATGCTTGTCCAGTGGTAACAGTAATTACTGCTTATTTAGTATTAAATGAGCCAATAACTTTATACAAATTAATAGGTATGATATTGGCTATTGTTGGCTTAGTCATATCACAAAGATGAAGAAAGCTCTCAGATATTCTGAGAGCTTTTTATTATAAGCCTAGATTTTCGCCTACTAGGATAACTTTTATTTTTTTTGCTGGACGACAAATACGAGTAGTAACTATATAAGCACAGCAACTATCACTAGATAAGCAATCATGACAAGCACCAGTTTGATTACATGGTGTTTTAGCATTAGGAAAACGTTGCACAACGCTAGGAGCAGCTATATTCCTAGCACGAGTATAAGCATCATCTAGAGTTTTTACTACTTTATTCATGCCTGCAATTATGATTACATTTTTAGGTCCATAAATCATGGCAGCGACACGATTGCCGTTACCGTCGATATTTACTAATTGACCATCTTCACTGATAGCATTAGCGCTCATAAGGAAAGTATCACAAAGTAGAGCTTTGCGCATGAGGTCAAGTCGTTCTTCTGGTGATTTGGCACTATCGCGGTCGATTACTTGATAATGTTCTTTTACATAGGATAATAAATTAATTTCATCAATAGAAATAGAGCCTCCCCATGAAACAATATCTTTTTCAGGGATTAATTTAATTGCTTGGGCTAAAGCTTCTTCTTTGGTGCTACAGTAATAAGCTTCAAAATGACGTTTAGTTAGAGCTTTTACTACATTAGGGCCTAGTTTGTCATAACGCAATTGTTGAGGTAAATTTCTAGCCATAAAATCATCTCCAATATAAATAGTATTTACTTATATTATAATATAAAATTTCTTTATCAAGGATATATAATAATGAAGAAAAATAAGTACTTAATTAAATTGATATTTACAAAAGAGATTTAAATCTATATTATATTAAATATATAAATATTAATAATAAAGTTTATTAGTAATAGATTGCGGAGGTTAATTATGGGTAAAATTATTTTAACAGGAGATAGACCTACTGGTCGTTTACATATTGGTCATTATGTAGGTTCTTTAAAAAGACGTGTAGAATTACAAAATTCTGGAGAATTTGAAAAGATTTTCATTATGATTGCTGATGCTCAAGCACTTACAGATAATGCAGATAATCCAGAAAAAGTTCGTCAGAATGTATTAGAAGTAGCTTTGGATTATTTAGCTTGTGGCATTGACCCTAAAAAATCCACAATTTTTGTGCAATCACAAATTCCACAGCTTTGCGAATTGACATGTTATTATATGAACCTTGTTACTGTATCTCGTTTACAGAGAAATCCTACAGTTAAATCTGAAATTCAAATGCGTAATTTTGAAGCAAGTATTCCTGTTGGCTTTTTAGCTTATCCAGTAAGTCAGGCTTCTGATATTACAGCTTTTAAAGCGACAACTGTACCAGTTGGTGAAGACCAAGAACCAATGATTGAACAGACAAGAGAAATTGTTCGTCGTTTTAATATGTTATACAATACAGAAACTTTAGTAGAACCAGATATCTTACTTCCAGATAATAAAGCTTGTTTACGTCTTCCTGGCATTGATGGTAAAGCTAAAATGAGTAAATCCTTAGGAAACTGCATTTATTTATCTGATGAAGCTGATGTCATTAAACAAAAAGTAATGAGTATGTATACAGACCCTGACCATATCAAAGTTTCTGACCCAGGAAAAATAGAAGGTAATACAGTATTTATTTACTTAGATGCATTCTGCAAAGACGAACATTTTGCTAAATATTTACCTGATTATAATAATTTAGATGAATTAAAAGCTCATTATCAACGTGGCGGTCTTGGTGATGTTAAAGTTAAAAAATTCTTGAATGCTGTATTACAAGAAGAATTTGAACCAATTAGAAATCGTCGTAAAGAATATCAAAAAGATATTGCTTATGTATATCAGATTTTAAAAGAAGGTTCTGAAGTAGCTCGTGAAGTAGCTCAACAAACATTGCATGAAGTAAAAGATGCTATGAAAATAAATTATTTTGATGATATTGAATTATTAAATCAACAGATTGATAAATATAAAGAAGTTAAATAATTATTTTAGGAAAACTTCCCATAGAATTTTATTTTTAAGATTTTATGGGGAGTTTTTTATTTTTAATAGCCATAAAATAACTTTAATGATAAATGCATATTTTTTCATTTTTTTCGATAATAAATTTAAAGTATTATTAAAATATAATAAAATAAGAATGTCTTTTAGCAGAGTACTAGATTGTAAAATATAACTTTACATTAAGTTTATGCTGTTAATGGATATAAATAAATTGTTAACTTGTGAAATTGATATTTTCTTCTTAATATGGACATTATGATAAATAAAAATATAATTTCTAAGAAAATAATCTGTATTTATTAGATTTTTGTTTGCTTTATATAAAATTTTAGTAAAAAACAAGAGCTTTTTACGTAATTTATGTAAAAATAAAAATGTTTTTAATGTGTATTTAGTATTGCACTTTGTACAATACTATTGTACAATATATCATGATTTTATAAAAAAGGAGATTTTATTTATGAAAAATCATGATTTCATGAGCCATGAATTAAAATTGCCTGAACTTACACTTAGAGGGGTTATACTTGGTTTATTTATAACAATAGTATTTACTGCATCTAATGTGTATCTAGGATTGAAAGTAGGACTTACATTTTCTTCTGCTATTCCAGCTGCAATTATTTCTATGGCTATCTTGCGTATGTGCAAGGATTCTAATATCTTAGAAAATAACCTTGTACAGACTCAAGCATCTGCTGCTGGTACATTATCCGCAGTAATTTTCGTTATTCCTGGTTTATTGATGATTGGTTATTGGCAAGGCTTCCAATTTTGGCAAACTTTAATGATTTGCGCATGTGGTGGTTGTTTAGGGGTATTATTTACTATTCCACTTCGTCGTGCAATGGTAGTTAATACAGATTTGCCTTATCCAGAAGGTCGTGCTGCTGCTGAAATTTTGAAAGTTGGTAGTGCTAGTGTTAGCGAGAAAAAAGGCGTTACTGGCATGAAAGATATTGTAAGTGGTGGTGTTATCGCTGCACTTATCAATCTATTTTCTAGTGGATTTGGATATCTTTCCGCTGAAATGATGAATTGGATTCATTTGGGCAAAAATGTAGTAACTTGTCTTCCATTAGGTTTTTCTCCTGCTTTATTGGGTGCAGGTTACCTTATTGGTCTTGCTAGTGGTTTAGCAATTTTATTTGGTTTAGTTGTTACTTGGTTAGGTTTTGTACCATATTTCATGTCTATATCTGATATTCCAGCTGGTGTAGATATTGGTGAAGTAGCTACTAGCATTTGGTCTTCTAAAATTCGTTTTATGGGTGCAGGTACAATTGGTATTGCTGCTATTTGGACTTTAATTACTTTATTAAAACCTATTTTAGATGGTATTAAAATGTCTATTAAAGCTGTATCTGATAATAGTGTATCTAACGATAATTTACATCGTATGGATACTGATATGACACCAAAAAGCATTGGTATTGTATTCGTATTAATCATTATCGGTTTAATAGGTGTATTCTATTCCTTCTTAGCTGGTGGCAATTTATCCACAGGTATGACTTTGTTGTACATAGTAGTTGGTATTATTGTTGCTGTAGGTATGGGCTTCTTCGTAGCTGCTGCTTGCGGTTACATGGCAGGTCTTATCGGTACTTCTTCTAGTCCGATTTCTGGTATTGGTATTTTAGGTATCATTGTTTCTTCCCTTGTAGTATTAGCATTAGGTAACCTTGCAGGTTTATTTAGCTCTGAATATGGTACTTTATTTGCTACTGCATTTGCTATTTTTATCACAAGTGTTATTACAAGTATTGCTGCTATTTCCAATGATAACTTACAGGATTTAAAAACTGGTTTACTTGTTGGTGCAACTCCATGGAAACAGCAGGTAGCTTTATTAATCGGTTGTATCGCTGGTGCGATCGCTATTGCTCCTGTACTCAACTTACTTTATGAAGCATATGGTTTCCCAGGTGCAATGCCTCGTCCTGATATGGATCCAAATCAGGTATTATCTGCTCCACAGGCTACTTTGATGGCAACAATTGCTAAAGGTATTTTCAATAATAGCATGGATTGGTCATATATTCTTTATGGTGTAATCTTTGGTATTATTATTATCATCATTGATGTACTCTTGAAAAAATCTACAAAAAATCTTAGCTTACCACCTCTTGCTGTAGGTATGGGTATATATCTTCCTCCAACTTTACAGATGCCACTTGTAGTAGGTGCTGTACTTTCTTATGTAGTAAATCGTTATTTACGTAAACGTGCAGAAGTTCGTAGCCCTCAAAATGTTGCTGATGATGTAGATACATGCAATCGTCGTGGTATCTTATTTGCCTCTGGTATGATCGTTGGTGAATCTTTAATGGGTGTATTACTTGCTGGTGTTATCGTTGTTTCTGTAACATCTGGCGGTAGTGAAGCTCCACTTCGTATGGTAGGCGATAGCTTTGGTGATACAGCTCAATGGCTCGGCTTATTAGTAAATATTTTATTAATTATTGAATTTGCTCGTCGTGTTATCACTGCGAAATTAAATAAATAATTAGTGTAATAAAAAACGACTTCTATGATAATTTGCGTAGAAGTCGTTTTTTTATTGTTTAATTGTAGGATTTCTTTTATAATGATTTATATGTATTTTTTAGAATTTTAGGGAGCAAAGAAGATGAATTTTGATTGTAAAAATACGATTATACGACATAGAATATTTAAGAAATGTTATAAAGAGATAGCTAAAGAGGAAACAAATCGTATTTTTTGCCGACATGATATGGGTCATTTTTTAGATGTGGCTAGATTGATGATGATTTTAAATATAAAAGAAGATTTAAAAATTAGCGATGATATGATTTATGCGACAGCTTTACTACATGATATTGGTCGTCATATTCAATATCGTCAAGGAATTGGTCATGAAATATCTAGTGCGCAGATTGCTCCTTTAATTTTAGATGATTGCGATTTTACTGTAGAAGAAAAAAATCAAATCATTGAAGCTATTTTAAAACATAGAGATAGTAAAACTAGTGAAGAAAAGAATTTAAATGGGTTATTGTATCGAGCTGATAAAATGAGCAGGGCTTGTTTTTGTTGTCAAGTTGAGCCTATTTGTAATTGGAAAGATGAAAAGAAAAATTTAAAATTAAAATATTAATTATTTGAGGTATTTTTTATGAAAATTGGTAGTAGAGAGTTTGATTTTGGTAGACATACTTATATTATGGGAATTTTGAATGTAACACCTGATTCATTTTCTGATGGCGGTAGATTTAATTCTTTAGATAAAGCTTTATTTCATGCGCAAGAAATGATAAAAGAAGGTGTAGATATCATAGATGTTGGCGGAGAGTCAACAAGACCTGGATATACACTTTTGAGTGATGATGAAGAAATATCACGTATTGTTCCTGTTATTGAAAATTTGAAAAAAGAGTTTGATGTGCCAATATCTTTAGATACATATAAGGGAAATGTAGCTAAAGAAGGAATAAAAGCAGGTGCTGATTTAATTAATGATATTTGGGGCTTAAAATATGATGATATTTTAGCAAAAGTTATAGCAGAAAATGATGTAGCTTGCTGTTTGATGCATAATCGCAAAGATACGAATTATAAAGATTTTTTGACTGATGTAGTGGAGGATTTACAAGAAACTATAGATATTGCTAAAAATGCTGGAATAAAAGAAGATAAGATAATTTTAGATCCTGGTATTGGCTTTGCCAAAACATATGAGCAAAATTTAATTATGTTAAAAAATTTATCTAGTCTACACAAATTGAATTTTCCTTTATTATTAGGAGCTTCAAGAAAATCTGTGGTAGGATTGACTTTGGATTTACCTGCTGATGAGAGAGTAGAAGGTACAATTACTACATCTATTATGGCAGTGTTAGCAGATTATGATTTTGTACGAGTTCATGATATAAAAGAAAATTTAAGAGCTATAAAAATGGCAGAAGCTATAAAATATGCTGGAGGTAATTTTTGATGGATATAATTCGCATTGATAATTTAGAAGTATATGCTTATCATGGAGTATATGATGAAGAAAAAGAAAAAGGTCAGTATTTTTATGTTAATGCTGAATTATATACAAATACAAGAAAAGCTGGCATGAATGATGATTTAGACGCTTCTACTAATTATGGAACAGTATGCGATTTTATTCATGATTTTATGACTAAGCATACTTATGATTTGATTGAAACTGTAGCTGAACAATTAGCACAGGCATTATTATTAGAATTTAAATTAGTAAAAAGTGTTTTATTGGAAATTAGAAAGCCACATGCACCTATTGAAAAGGAATTTGAGTCCGTATCTGTAGAAATTGAACGTGGCTGGCATGAAGCTTTTGTAGCGTTCGGCTCTAATTTAGGAGATAAAGAGAAATTTATAGATGAAGCTATTGAAGCTTTGAGCAATTTACCACAGATAAATATAGTAGCTATTTCAGATAAAATTGTTACAGAACCATATGGAAATGTGGAACAAGATGTATTTTTAAATGGTGTTATGAAGATAGAAACACTTTTACCAGCAGATGAATTATTACAGATTTTACAAAAAGTAGAGGAACATGCAGGTAGAGAGCGTAAAATACATTGGGGACCTAGAACTTTGGATTTAGATATAATTTTTTATGATGATGATATTATAAGTGAAGATGATTTGATAGTTCCGCATCCAGATATGAAAAATCGCGATTTTGTATTAAAACCATTAATGCAGATTGCTCCGTATAAATTACATCCTGTATACAGAAAAACCATCAGCGATATGTATGCTGAATTGATGGCTAAAAAATAATAGAAATAAAAAAGTTGTAATCAAATGATATATAATCAAGTGATTACAACTTTTTTGTTATTTAATAAATTTTTTAATTGTTTGTTCGACTAATTCTAAATCTACAGTGGTATTATAACAAGGGCCGTTAGGTCGAATATTTAAAACTCCAGCAGCTGGTAGAGGATATACGTCTTGTATGCCACTTGTTAAATCACGTTCACAAGCAATGGCTAATAACATTTTAGGGCGGAGTTCTTTGGCAATTTTACGAGCTAAAGTTCCACCTGTTGCCACACGGAAATGAAAACCCATTCTATTTGCCATATCGATTAATGGGCCAATAGTACATTGATTGCAATGCTTACAATTATTGATGTCATGAGTTATTTTGTGTGGGCAAGTCGCTAGTTGTAGACAGTGTGGGGAGATAACTAATAAGTCTTTAGCTTCTACTTTGATGTTTTTATGTGTGAGTATATAGTTATTTAAGGCAATAAAGGAACGTTCAATTTCACGTCGTCCTATGCCGAAGATTTTTCCCCAGAGTATGATAATAGGAAAAAGAAAATTGATAAAATTGAAGATATATTTATCAAGAAAAGAAAAGGCTTTTATATTTGCTATGTTGAAAATCATATTTAAAATGAATAGACAACAGAATATAAATACTATGCTAACAATGGTAAAAGCTAATTGGGCAATAAAAGCTAAGTCTAAGACAACTAGGCGTGGATAACATAGCCAAATAATCAAATAGGTGAAAAACATTATACTAAATAAGCTAATAGTAGCTAATTTTATAAATAAGCGTTTTTTAGTATTTTTTAAAATATCATTATACATATAGTTTATCCTAATCTTTCGTGTAGTGTAAAATTGGTAAAAAATTAGTAAGAAAGCGAAAATAGCTAGGCTACTTTCGCTTGTTACGTTTAGATAAAAGATACATTATTTTCAAGTTCCTGTTTATGACCGTTTATATATGAACTCGCTGGCATTTTTGCTTTATTAGGTGGTTGAATTTCAAGAAGTTCAATCGCACCTTCACCAGTAGCTACAATAATACTTTGTTTAGTTAATTTTATGATTTGACCAGGATTTCCAGTTCCTGTAGTTACTCTTGTTTGCCAGATTTTAAATTTCTTATTGTTTAAAGTAGTATAAGCGACTGGCCAAGAATTCAATCCGCGTACTAAATTATGGATATCTTGGGCAGATTTTGTCCAATCAATGCGACAATTATTATTGTTTAACATTTTAGCATAGCAAGATAAATTGTCATCTTGTTTTTCACGAGGAACTTTATTTTCTTCGATTAATTGAACTGTTTGCAATAATAAATCAGCACCTTGAACCATTAATTTGTCATGAAGTTGTGCTGTAGTCATATCTGGAGTGATTTCAGTAGTAGCTTTTAATATCATATCGCCAGTATCTAAACCAACATCCATATACATAGTAGTGATACCAGTTTCTTTATCGCCACTGATGATTGACCAGTGGATTGGAGCTGCACCGCGCCAACGAGGTAATAATGAACCATGTACATTTACACAGCCAAGTGGCGGTATATCAAGTATTTCTTTAGAAAGAATTTGACCAAAAGCGACAACAATGATTAAATCAGGTTTTAATTCGCGAAGCTTGGCTACACATTCTGGTGTTTTGATTTTTTCTGGCTGATATACTGGTAAATTATGTTTTAGAGCATATTCTTTGACAGGAGACATAGCTAATTTTTGACCACGTCCTTTTGGTCTGTCTGGTTGTGTATATACAGCAGTTACATTGTAGTGTTGATTTAAAATATCTAAGCAAGGTACAGCAAATTCTGGAGTACCCATGAAAACAATATTTTTTATTGGCATGGAAAACACCTCTTATTTTTGAGCTTTATGAAGATTATTAGCAATATCGATAAATAATCTTCCATGTAAATGGTCTATTTCGTGTTGAAGGCAACGTGCAAGAAGCCCTGTAGCAGTAATGCGATGACGTTTTCCACGACGATTTAAATATTCAACGCTTACTTTAGCAGCACGTTCTACTTCACCATAAATTTCTGGTACACTTAAACAGCCTTCAGTGTCTATTTCAGTGCCTTCTTTGCGAATAATAGTAGGGTTGATGAGTTCTAAAAGTCCTTCACCTACATCGATAACTACTACTTGGATAGATTGACCAACTTGTGGTGCAGCAAGACCTACACCATTAGCTTTATACATAGTTTCTGCCATATCATCAAGTAAAGTACGGATTGTTTTATCAATTCTTTCAATTGGTTGAGCTTGTTGTTTTAAAACAAGATCACCAGCTTTTTTTATATCTAAAATAGCCACGAAAATTCCTCCTATAAATTCAAAATTAACTGATATAAATTTTAACATAGGAAAGAGTATAAAGCAAAGATAATAGTATTTATGGTATAATAAGAAATGTCAAAAAATTGAATTGGAGAATAATAGCTTATGAATAGAAGTAGAACATATTTGACACCAAATCGACATGAAAAATACATGGTAGTAGATGGTTATAATATAATAAATGCATGGGAAAGTTTAAAGAAATTCATCAATGATGATTTAGATTTTGCTAGAGAAAAATTAATTCATCTTTTAATGGAATATGGACAATATGAAAAATATGATATTACTATAGTTTTTGATGCACAATATACTAATGCGGAAGAAAATGTCGAAGAAAAATCTAAACATTGTAAAGTAGTTTATACAAAGGAAAAAGAGACAGCTGATAGTTATATTGAACGCAGTGTATATGAAGCTACTAAATATTATGGTAGAGAAGTATATGTAGTAACTTCTGATGGAGCAGAGCAGTCTTTGATTTTAGGAGCAGGAGCATATCGTATTTCTGCAAATGAATTATGGCGAAGAATAAAACATAGCAAAAAAAATATTCGCGATGAATATACAGGTGAACATGTATTGCCATTGAGAAGAAGTGAAATCGGCTCAAGAATAAATGATGAAGTCATGGCAAAATTAGATGAACTCAGAAAAAGAAAAAGTTAAATGAAATAATTCAGATTTAATAATATGATGATAAGCTATTGCAAATAGTAGAAATTATTTTATAGAGATATTTTTTGTATAAATGTATAAAATCTTGCATAGATAAATTTTCTATGCTATACTAGTTAAAGAAGTTAATTTGATTATTCCTTAAAGAGTGGGTAGACGCCCACTCTTTACTTTATATTGGGGATAATATTACAGGAGGTGTTTCGATGGCAAATCGTGTGGAAGAAGCAGTTGAAAAAATTGCTGAAGAAATTTTAGCTAATACTGATTATGAACTTGTTGATGTAGAGTATGTAAAAGAACGTGATTGGTTTTTACGTGTATACATCGATAAAGAAGGTGGCATTGGCCTTGATGATTGTCAGGAAGTAAGCGGCCTACTGGATGAAAAGCTTGAAGAATTAAATATTATCAATGACCGCTATATTTTGGAAGTGTCTTCACCAGGACTTGACCGTGCGTTGAAAAAAGAAAAAGATTTTAAACGCGAAATGGGCAAATTGGTGGATATTACATTATATAAGGCTATTGATGGTGAAAAAATGATAACTGGTAAATTAACTGGTTATACAAAAGATATTATTACTATTGATGAAACTAGAGAAATAGCATTAAAAGATATTGCTTTAGTTAGATTGCATATTGATTTTTAAATTAAGATTAAGGAGTAAATGTAATTAAATGGCAACCAAAGATAAAGGCTTTTTAGATGCGTTAAAAGAAGTTGGACAGGAGAAAGGCATAGCACCAGAAGTATTATTTGAAGCAGTAGAAGCAGCATTAGTATCTGCTTATAAAAGAAATTTCAACACTGCTTCTAATGTACGTGTGTATTTAGAAAGAGCAACTGGCGAATTTCATGTATACGCTCAGAAAAAAGTTGTAGAAAAAGTGGAAAATAAAGTTACAGAGATTTCTTTATTACAAGCTCAAAAACAATTTGGCGAAAGCATTGTTTTAGATGATGTAGTAGAAGTAGAAGTAACACCTGCTAACTTTGGACGCATTGCAGCTCAAACTGCAAAACAAGTAGTAGTACAGCGTATTAGAGAAGCAGAACGTGGTATTATCTATGAGGAATATTCTAACCGTTCTAGTGATATTTTAACTGGTACTGTACAGAGAATGGAAGGTCATAATGTATTTATTGACCTTGGTAAAACAGAAGCTGTACTTGCACCATCTGAACAGATCAGCACAGAACAATATAAACATAACGATCGCATTAAAGTTTATGTAGTAGAAGTAAAAAGAACTTCTAAAGGTCCTCAGATTTTAGTATCTCGTACACATCCTGGCTTATTGAAAAGATTATTTGAACTTGAAGTACCTGAAATTCAAGAAGGTACAGTTGAAATTAAATCTGTAGCTCGTGAACCAGGTATGCGTTCCAAAATAGCGGTATTTTCCGCAAATGAAGAAATCGATCCAGTTGGTTCTTGTGTAGGTCAAAAAGGTTTACGTGTTCAAGCTGTAGTAGATGAACTTCGTGGCGAAAAAATTGATATCGTAAAATGGAATGAAGATCCAGCAAAATATATAGCAAATTCTTTAAGCCCTGCAAAAGTTGTATCTGTTGCAGTAAATGAAGAAAAGAAAATGTCTAGAGTAATCGTACCAGATTATCAATTATCTTTAGCTATTGGTAAAGAAGGACAAAATGCTAGATTGGCTGCAAAACTCACTGGTTGGAAAATCGACATTAAGAGCGAAACTCAAGCTGCAGAAGAAGGCTTTGATTCAGACGATATGAACATGGTTAATGTTGTAAGTGAAGAATCTTTTTCTGTAGATTAATAATAGGGAGTGATAAGTAATGAAAAAACTTCCTGTTCGTTTATGTGTGGGCTGTCAAGAACCTCATAATAAACGTGAAATGATTCGTATAGTTAAAAGTCCAGAAGGTGAATTCAGTGTAGATTTCACAGGTAAAAAATCTGGACGTGGTGCTTATATTTGCAAGAATATTGAATGTCTAAATACAGCAGTGAAACAGCGTCGTTTAGAAAAATCTTTTAAATGTCAGATAGATAATTCAGTATATGAACAGCTAAAAGAGGAATTTGCCAAACTTGATGAACAATAAGGTTAAATTAATAAATATTGTAAGCATTGCATGTCGTGCTGGTAAAGTTATGTCTGGAGAATTTGTCATTGAAAAAGCTTTAAGTAGCAAAAATAATATTAAATTGATATTATTGGCAAATGATGTTGCTGATGCGACAAAAGCTAAATATGAAAAAATGGCAAAAAATAGTAAAGTTTTGTTGAGATATACAGAACTTACAAAAGATGAGATGGCAAATTCTATTGGGAAAACTGATAGAGCAGCTATAGCGATTTGTGATGAAGGCTTTAAGAAAGCCATTTTAAAGATATTGGATAATTGAAAACCCTGGGGGTGGCTTAATGTCCAAATATAGAATTTATCAATTAGCTAAAGAGTTTTCTTTAGATAGTAAAAAAATAATTGATATTTTAAATAAAAATAATATTAATGTTAGTAACAACCTAAACTTGGTTGGCGAGAAAGAACGTGAGGTTATAGCTAGTATCGTGAATAATAAAGATAATAATAAACAACAAACAGCAAAAAAAAATAATCAGCAGAATGTAAATCATAAAAATAATAATTCTGCAAATAATAATAACAACAACAATAAAAACAAAAACAATCAGAATAATACACATCAGAACAATAATCGCAATAATACTAGAAATAATGCTAGTGCAAGTGAACATAAAACAAAAAATACTCCAGTAAATAATACTGCTAATAATAAAAATCGTAACAATAAAAATAATCGTCCACAAAATAACGATAAAAACAATAATCGCAATAACAATAAGAAAAATAATAACAACAATAATAATTTTAATAATAAATTTGCTGGCAATAAAAAGAATAAAGGCAAAAATACTAAGCCTGTAGTGGAAAACAAACCACAAGAAATCATTCGTCCAAAACATATTAAAGTTGGCGAAACAATTACAGTTAAAGAATTAGCTAGTAAAATGACATACCCTGTAACAGATGTTATCAAAAAATTAATGTTACTCGGTACAATGGCTACAATCAATCAGGAACTTGATTTTGAAACAGCTTCTTTGATTGCAGAAGAATTTGGTATTGCTGTAGAAGAACTTCCACCTGAAGTTGATTTAACAGAAATCCCAGAATTTGAAGATGACCCTAAAAACTTAGCACTTCGTCCTCCTGTTGTAACAGTAATGGGACACGTTGACCATGGTAAAACTTCTTTACTTGATGCTATTCGTAAAACATCTGTAACATCAAATGAAGCAGGTGGTATTACTCAGCATATCGGTGCATATCAAGTTATGTGTAATGGCCAAAAAATTGTATTCTTAGATACACCAGGTCATGAAGCTTTCACAGCTATGCGTGCTCGTGGTGCTCAGGTTACAGATATAGCTGTACTTGTAGTTGCAGCTGATGATGGTGTTATGCCTCAGACTTTAGAAGCTATCAACCATGCTAAGGCAGCAAAAGTGCCAATCGTTGTAGCTATCAATAAAATGGATAAACCAGGTGCAAATCCTGACCATGTAAAACAACAGCTTGCTGAACATGAACTCATTCCAGAAGAATGGGGCGGTACTACAATTATGGTACCTGTTTCCGCGAAGAAAAAAGAAGGTATTAATGACCTTTTAGAAATGATCTTATTAGTAGCAGAAGTACAAGAACTCAAAGCTAATGCTAATCGCGAAGCTCGTGGTGTAGTAATTGAAGCACGTCTTGATAAGGGTCGTGGCCCTGTAGCTTCTGTACTTGTACAAAATGGTACACTTCATATCGGTGATTTTATTATTGCAGGTACTGCTTGTGGTAAAGTTCGTGCAATGATTAATGACCGTGGTGAAAAAGTAAAAAAAGCTGGTCCTTCTATGCCAGTAGAAATTTTAGGTCTTGCTGATGTTCCAGAAGCTGGGGACGAACTTGCAGCATTAGATGAAAAGCTTGCTAAAACTATTGCTGAAAAACGTATTGAAAAACAGCGTAATGAACTTATGCGTTCTAAGAAAGTTTCTTTAGATGACTTATTCAATCAGATTAACGAAGGCGATATCAAAGAATTAAATATCTTGATTAAAGCTGACGTTCAAGGTTCTGTAGAAGCAGTATCTTCTTCACTTTTAGGTCTTAATAAAAATGAAAGCGAAGTTCGTGTAAGTATCGTTCACTCTGGTGTTGGTGCTGTAACTGAATCTGACGTAATGCTTGCTTCTGCGGCAAATGCTTTAATTATTGCATTTAACGTACGTCCAGATGCAAATGCACGTAAATTAGCTGATACTGAAAAAATTGATATTCATACTTATCGCGTAATTTATGAAGCTATCGATGATATTCAGGCAGCTATGAAAGGTATGCTTGCACCTAAATATAAAGAAGTAATTCAAGGTAAAGTAGAAATTCGTCAAGTTATGAAATTCTCCAAAGCTTTAGTTGCTGGTTCTTATGTACTTGAAGGTAAAGTATGTAATAACTCTAAAATCCGTATTATTCGTGATAATATTGTATTATACGAAGGTCAGATTGAATCTTTACGTCGTTTCAAAGATGATGTAAAAGAAGTAGCAACTGGTTATGAATGCGGTATTACTATTGATAATTATCGTGACTTTAAAGAAGGCGATATCCTTGAAGTATATGATATGGAAGAAATTCCACAGAAATAAGGAGTATATTAATGGGAAGCGTTCGTATAGAAAAAGTACAAGAATTGATTAAACAAGAAGCTAGTGAAATCATCATGAGAGAATTGAAAGACCCTCGTATCGGTTTTGTAACTATTACAGAAGTTGATGTATCTAGTGATTTACACAATGCTAAATTATATGTAAGTATTTTAGGCAGTGATAAACAAATCGAAGATACATGGAAGGGCTTAAATTCTTCCTTAGGTTTCATTCGCAGAGAATTAGCGCATCGTATTCGTTTAAAATTTATTCCAGAAATTAAATTTTTTATGGATACTTCACTTCAATATAGTGCACATATTCAAGAATTATTGATAAAAGTGCAAAAAGATGAGGAGCAAAAATAATGGAAGTAACACTAAAACAAGCTGGTGAATTAATTGAAAAAGCTAATAAAATAGTGTTATCTTCTCATGTAAATCCTGATGGTGATAATGTTGGTTCAACTTTAGGGCTATATCATGCCCTAAAGGGAACTAATAAAGATATAAAAATTTTATTAGATGATGATTTACCAGATAATCTCGGTATGATGGGAGGTTTAAATTTATATCAAAAACCTCAAGATGGTGAGATTATAGAGTGTGATTTACTTGTGATTTTAGATGTTGATGTTGACCGTATCGGCAGAGTAAAAGATGTAGTAAAAGCACCTATTTTGAATTTAGACCATCATATATCTAATACAAAAGTATCTGATTATTGCTATGTTGATGCTAAAGCGGCAGCTACAGCTCAAATTGTCTATAGCTTAATAAAAGAAATGAATTGGCAATTTAATTTAGAAGCAGCTACATGTATTTATACAGGTCTTTGTTCTGATACAGGATTTTTCTGTTATAGCAATACAACACCTTATACATTAAAAGCTGCTGCAGAATTATTAGAAATTGGTGTAAAACCAGATAAAATTTCTGAAGTATTTTATCAACGTTCTTTTTCTAGTGTAAAGGCAGCTGGAAGAGCTATAGATACTATTGAGTTATATCATGATGGCAAAATTGCTTTAATGATTATTGATAAGGCTTTAAAAGAGTCTGCTGATAATACAGAGGGCTTTGTTAATTTTGCTAGAAATATTCGTGGTGTAGATGTAGCTGTGATGATTAAATATGCTGATGATGAAGTAACTAGAGTAAGTATGCGTTCAAAATCAGTAAATGTCAGTGAGATTGCTCAATCTATTGGCGGTGGCGGTCATATTCGTGCAGCTGGTGCGACTGTATATAAAAATCTTATGGAAGCAAAAGATATCGTACTTAATGCTATTATCAAAGGAATGAATAAAGAAAATGCCTAATGGATTTGTAAATGTTTTGAAGGCACCAGGAATAACTTCACATGATATTGTATCTCATTTACGTAAAGTTTATGGATTGAAAAAAGTTGGTCATGCTGGGACTTTAGATCCTGCTGCTGCTGGAGTTTTGCCAGTGGCACTGGGAAAAGCTACAAGAATGCTTGAGTATATGGATGATGTAGATAAGTCCTATAAAGTAGAAGTAACTTTTGGTCTAAGTACTGATACTGGTGATGATACAGGAAAAATTATTGAAACGATGGAAAATTATACTATGCCTACAGCTGAAAAAGTAAAAGAGGCATTAGAAACATTTCGTGGTGAAATAAAACAAAGACCACCAATGTATTCAGCTATTAGAATTAATGGTGAAAAAGCGTATAATTTGGCTCGTAAAAATATAGAAGTAGAAATGCCAGAAAGAGATGTTGTCATTCATGATATTAAATTTCAAGAGATGACACAAAATGGTTTTATTTTTGAAGTAGTTTGTTCTAAAGGTACTTATATTCGCAGTTTATGCATGGATATTGGTAAATATTTAGGAATACCTACAGTGATGAGTTTCTTAATTCGCACTCATGTGGGAGCATTTAAATTAGAAGATGCATTTACTACGGAAGAAATAGGTTTATTACCACATATGGCGCTATTATCAATAGATTTTCCGATAAAGCATTTACCAAAATATGTTATTTCTGATGAAGAAGCAGTAATGATTAAACAAGGTAAACAAATTGCTGTTAAAGAAGATGAAGAAATAACAGAAAAATTTATTCGTTTATATAAAGATAAAGAGTTTGCTGGTATAGGTCGTTATGTATTTAGCGAACATAAGATAGCACCACATAAGGTAGTATTATAAAATGAGAAATATAAGAGTATGAATGATAAGAAATTCATACTCTTTTTTCATAAAGATGATATTTATTAAAAGATGATATTTATTATATGATATAATTTGATGTAGATAATAAAATATAAGGAGAATTATTTTGCAAGAAAGATTACAAAAATTTTTAGCTCGTACAGGGATTGCTTCTCGTCGTGGAGCAGAAAAATTAATTACAGATGGTAAAATTCGCGTCAATGGGGTAGTTGTTACTGAATTAGGCACGAAAGTTGACCCAGTGAAAGATAAAGTTTCTTATAATGGAAAAATGCTTAAAGTAGAAGCAAAAAAAGTTTATTATATGCTCAATAAACCAAAAGGGTATATCTCTAGTGTAAAAGATGAAAAAGGTAGAAAAACAGTTGTAGATATTTTATCTGATGTAGAAGAAAGAATTTTCCCTATTGGTCGTTTGGATTATAATACAGAAGGTTTATTATTACTCACAAATGATGGCGAATTTATGAATAAATTATTGCACCCTAAGTACGAAATCGGCAAAACTTATGTGGCAAGAATAGATGGCATTATTAATATGGAAGATTTGGATAAATTAGCAAATGGTGTGAAATTGGAAGATGGCAAGACGGCACCTGCTGATGTGTATTTAGATTCCATAAATAAAACTTTGAAAGAATCTCGTGTGGAAATCACTATTTATGAAGGAAAAAATCGTCAAGTTCGTCGAATGTTCAAGGCTTTAGGATATGAAGTTAAAGCTTTAAAACGCATAGCTTTTGCAGGTCTTACTTTGAGTAAATTAAAACGTGGAGAATATAGAAAATTAACTGAAACTGAATTATTGCGTTTGCGTAAAAAAGTAGGAGATAAATAATGCGTAAAATTATTGTTGTTGGCGGTGGTGCTGCTGGACTGATGGCGGCTGTCAGTGCTGCACAAAATGGTGCAGAAGTGATGTTATTGGAAAAAAACAATCGCTTAGGTAAAAAATTATTAATCACTGGTAAAGGTCGTTGTAATGTAACAAATACAGCACCATTGCAAGAGTTTGTGAAAAATATTCCTGGTAATGGTAGATTTTTATATAGCGTATTTAGCAAATTTTTTAATTGGGATATCAGAAGCTTTTTTGAAGAGTTAGATGTGCCATTAAAAGAAGAACGCGGTGGACGAATTTTTCCTGTAAGTGATAAAGCAATTGATATTGTAAATGCTTTTGAAATGGTATTGCATAGATTAGCTGTACAGATAAAATTAAATGAAAGTGTAAAATTTTTAAAAGTAGATAATAATAAAGTAACAGGTGTAATCACTGAAGAAGATAAATTATATGAAGCTGATGCTGTTATTTTAGCTACAGGTGGTTCATCTTTCCCTGGAACAGGCTCAACAGGTGATGGTTATCGTATGGCAAAACAAATAGGTCATACTATTGAAGATTTATTTCCAGCACTTGTACCTTTAGAATGTGAAGAAGATTGGGTAAAAGATTTCCAAGGTTTATCACTTCGCAATGTAAATTTAAAGGTATTAGTTGATGGTGATGTAAAAAAAGAAATGTTTGGCGAAATGTTATTCACTCATTTTGGTGTAAGTGGGCCAATAATTTTGACTTTAAGTCGTGATATTGCTAAATGGTTAAGAGAAGGGAAATTGGTAGAATTATCTTTAAATCTCAAACCTGCTTTGACAAAAGAACAGCTTGATAAACGCATTTGTAGAGATTTTGAAAAATATAGTAGAAAACAAATAAAAAATGCTTTAGGTGACTTATTGCCAAGCAAAATGATTAGTACAGTGATTGATTTAGCTTTTATTGATGAAAATAAATTTGTAAATCAAATAAGCAAGGCTGAACGTGAAAGATTAGTTGATTTATTGCAAGATATGGTGATGACTGTTACAAAGACAAGACCACTTAGCGAAGCTATTGTAACAGCTGGCGGTATTTCTACAAAAGAGATAAATCCTAAAACTATGGAGTCAAAACTAATTAAAGATTTGTACTGTGTTGGCGAAGTAGTAGATGTGGACGCTTTTACAGGCGGATATAATTTGCAAGCAGCTTTTTCTATGGGTTTTGTTGCTGGTGAAGCTAGTAGTTTAGAGTAATATTTTTTAGTAAATAGTTTTTTTGAAAAAAATTTCATGCTATACTATAAATTAGATAGGATTTATTTAATTTTATAGTAAGGTGGGATTGAAGCTCGATGAAAATATCAACTAAAGGTAGATATGCATTGCGATTGATGTTAGATATCGCATTAAATGATGCAAAAACACCGGTTCGAATAAAGGATATTGCTGAACGACAGCAGATTTCAGATAAGTATCTGGAACAAATAGTATCTAGTTTAAATAAGGCAGGATTTGTAAAAAGCTTGCGTGGACCGCAGGGCGGATATCGACTGACTAAAAAACCAGAAGAATATACAGTAGGCATGATTTTACGTTTGATAGAGGGAAGTTTAGCCCCAGTAGCTTGCCTTGATGATGATATCAATAATTGTACACGTGCAGATAGATGTCCAACATTAATTCTTTGGGAAAAATTATATGATGCTATAAGTGAAGTTGTGGATAATATTACTTTAGCGGATTTAATTAGTTGGCAAAAAAATATGAAGTAGAGGAAAAAGATTAATTAATATGCCTACTAAGGTAAATTAATTAATCTTTTTTTGTAATTAATTTTATTGTGGAGAATAAGGAGGGTATCTTAATGTATGATGAATATATAGAAAAACAATTGGTAGAAATCAGTAAATGGGAACAGCAAAAACCCAGCGTAGTCAATACTGGCATGAATAAGATTTTTTCACCTATGAGTAAATTTACGAGAAAAGTAATTCCAGAGGTGGTAGTAGAAAAGGCAATATATCATGCCCATGATATTGGTCAAAAATTAGCAAGTAAAAATGATATTTTGAAAAATGCTGGTGTAGATACTATCGAAGAATTGCGTCATAAGGATTTGGCACTATCTGATAAGTTAGCTAGTAATGTGCATAAATGGGCGATAGGTTTTGCTGGTTCTGAAGGGTTTGCTACAGGGCTTGGTGGTACAGCAACAATGGTAGCTGATGTGGGGGCTGTTATAGTTTTAGCTTTTAGAACTATTCATAAGATTGCTATGTGTTATGGGTATGAAGTGAAATCAGCTGAAGATAAAGAATTTGTGTTGAATATTTTGTCTGTATCAGGTGCTAATGATATGAAGGAGAAAAAGGAAGCATTATTAGCATTAAAATCAGATTTTTTACAAAAGAAAATAATTGAAGAAGTTTTAATGAGTAATTTAGTCAAGAAAGTCGCTAAACAATTAGGTATTAATTTGACTAAACGTAAATTGATGCAGATAATGCCGATTATAGGAGCAGGTATAGGTGCAGCAGTTAATGCTTCATATATAAATGATATCGCATGGACGACTCGTCGTTCGTATCAATTAAAATGGCTTGCTGATAATGAATATATAGATGTTAATAATTTGAATAATATTTAAGGAGTTTTAATTTAATGAAACAGATGAAAGTTGGTATTGTAGGAACAGGTTTAATTGCTTCTTTAATGGCAAAAACTTTGAATGGATTAAATGATGAAAATATAAAAAATTATGCAGTAGCCTCAAGAACTTTGACTAAGGCAAAAGCATTTGCAGATGAATATAAAATAGAAAAAGCATATGGTTCTTATATGGAATTAATTCAAGATGAAGATATTGATTTAATCTATATTGCTGTACCACATAATGAGCATTATCGCATAGCTAAATTATGTATAGAAAATAAAAAGAATGTTTTGTGTGAAAAACCTTTTACTGTAAATGCAGAAGAAACAAAGGATTTATTAGCTTTAGCTAAAGAAAATAATGTACTTATCACTGAAGCAATTTGGACAAGATATATGCCTTCACGAAAATTAATAAATGATGTTATTGCTTCTGGCATTATAGGGCAAGTACATTCAATTCAGGCAAATTTAGGTTATCCGCTTAAAGATGTGAAACGCATGATTTCTCCAGAACTTGCTGGCGGTGCATTGCTTGATGTAGGTGTTTATACCGTTAACTTTGCCTTGATGGTATTTGGCAATGATATAAAAGATATTTTTGCAAAAGCTGTGATGTCAGATAAAGGTGTAGATTTGACAGATAGTATAACAATCACTTGGAATGATGGGAAAATGGCAGTTCTTCATGCTTCTATGATGACACCAACAGATAGATGTGGTTTTATTTATGGAGAAAAAGGTTATATTTGTGTAACTAATATCAATAATCCTGAAGCGATAAAAATTTATGATGTAGAACATAATTTAATCAAAGAAGTAGAAATACCAAAACAAGTAACAGGATATGAATATGAAGTTTTAGCTTGTGCTAAAGCGATTGATAAAAATGAATTAGAATGTGAAGCAATGCCACATAAAGAAACTATTTTCGTCATGGAAATATTAGATAAGATACGTAATCAATGGAATATGAAATATCCTTTTGAAAAATAAATAAGTAGAAAAAGAAAACGCCTTATGATTAAGGCGTTTTTACATTGATAAATAATTTTAATGATAATTTAATCAAACTAGGTGAGTAAGTTTATTGAGCTTAAGATAGATAATTTGTATAATAGAGTTTAGATAGGGTATAGATTTAAGAGGTGAAAATATGATGGATAAAATTATAGATTGTCATATGCATTTTTCAGCTAAAGGGATATTTAATAAAACAGCTGAAAATATTGGTTTAAAATGTACCTTAGAAGAAGTACAAAATGAATTTAAGAAAAATAATATAGTTTTAGGTATTGGTATGGGTGTGGATATTTGCGAAGAGAATAATCTTAGTAATCCACAGATAATATATCATGGAAAAGAAAAATTTCCGCCTTTTTTAGCACAATGTTTAGGTATTAATGCATTGGCTATTAATAAAGAAAATCTTAAAGATACATTAGATAGTTTTAAGCAAAAATTAGAAGAAGATTCAACAGTTGGATTAAAGATTTATACAGGATATCAACCATATTTGGCTACAGATAAGAAATATAGAGATTTTTATAAATTAGCACAAAAATATGATGTACCAGTCGTTTTTCATATGGGCGATACAGCAAATTCAATGGGGAAATTAAAATATTCACAGCCTTTAATCATAGATGAAGTAGCGGTTGATTTTCCTAAGGTGAAATTTGTAATTGCTCATTGCGGAACTCCATGGGTGGCTGATGCAGTGGAAGTAGTAGCTAAAAATAAAAATGTATATATGGATTTATCTGGCTTGATGGAAGGCAAATTTAAGGCTAAAAAGCAGATAAAAGAATTTAAACCATATTTAAATATATTTAGAACATGGTTTAATTATTTACATGATTATCAAAAATTGATGTATGGTTCTGATTGGCCTTTAGTGGATATGAAAGAGTATATTAAAGTAATACAATCAATAATACCTAAAAAGGATTATGATGATGTATTTTATCATAATGCTTTGAAGGTTTTTGATAGATTACCAGAATATTTAAAGAAACAGGAGAAAAAAATTTATGATTAAATTAAAGCTTTTAATGAAATCAATGTTTTTAGTTTGTGTATTGATGTTATCTATGGTAGGAGTATCTAGTGCAAGTGTATCCGTAACATCTGATAGCAAGTATTTTGATATTTCCTCAGGTTGTTTTGTACTTGAAGGAAATGTCTTAGTAAAGACTGATACAAGAACTATAGGAGCAGATAAAGCTCGTGTCAATTTAGTAACTAAAGAAGTATGGGCAAATGGCAATGTATATGTAGAAGAACCTCAAGAAGAAATTAAATTTAAAGGTGGCAGTGTCTATGCTTCTGATGAATTAAAAACAGCGATTATAAAAGGCGATGCTATTTTAGAAAGACCAGATATAACTATTCAAGCAGAAAAATGTTCTTTCAATTGGCGAACTAAAATAGCAGAATTTAGTGGATTAGTAGAAGTACATCAAGATGGCAAAACAAATGTATATGATGTAATTCAATATGATGTAATTAATAATAAAATTATTGATGTAAAATAGTAAAAAATATATTTGATAAAAATAAAAGGCACTTATTAGTGCCTTTTTTGTTAATTTAAATGTTCTTGATGATAAATTTCTAAATCCATGATAGCATCATAAACCATTTCACGAGTGATTTTGTATGGTACATGAACAATATCATTTGTGGTCATTACTTTATCTAATACAATATCAAGTTCTTCTTTAGTGCTGATTTCAATATCTTTTAGACAAGTTGGTAATTTAGCTTGGCGGTTAAATGCATAAACTTTTTCAAATTCAGTTTGTTGTTTATCTAAGAGTAACATTACAAGTACGCCATAGCTTACAAGCTCGCCGTGAAGATGTTTTTCTCCTTGAGGAAGCATAGTGCAACCATAATATATAGAGTGAGCAAGACAACTATTGTAATCATTTATAACAAGCACAGAAACAAGACCTGTACTTACGATTATAGTTAATACTACTTGTTCTAAAGCTTCACTTACTTGATGATTTTTAGCAGAAGTCAAAGCTTCAAGACCATATTGCAATAAAGTATCAGAACAATTTTTGCTGATTTGTACACCTAAAGCATTTGTATGGCTCATTTCATCATTACGAGAGGAAAAGCCAGTTTCATATTGTTTGGATAAAGCATCACCGATACCAGCCCAAATATATTCATAAGGAGCTTCAGTGATTATTTTTGTATTGATAAAGCTATGTAGAGGGCTTTTTTGAGGGAAATATAATTCTTTGAAGCCATGAGTTTCATCATCATAAATTACGCAAACAGCTGTTACAGGAGAGCAGTTAGAAGCTATTGTTGGAAAGGAAAAAACAGGCTTATTTTCCATATCACAAAGAGTTTTGCAAGTATCAATAGCACGACCACCGCCTACAGCAAAAACCATATCTGCCTTTTGAAATTGAGGATTTTGAGCAAGTTTTTTTATATTAGCATAAGTAGAATCGCCACCGTACCAGATAAAATCAATTATTTCAATATTAGAATTATGTACTCCAGCTAAAAGGGCATCTTTAGCTTTAGAAATTGCTGTTTTACCACCGATAACTACAGCTGTTTTGCCATAAGCACCACAAACTTTTGGAATTTGATTGTAAACATCACTGCCTACACTATATGAAGGTAAAAATACTGTATTCATAAATAAAACCACCTTATAATTAAATAATATCTTTAATATTATTATTTAAAACTTTTTGTATTTGCAAAGTGATTAATAGTTTATAACTAAAAAATAAAATTGTCAAGTTGTAAACTATATAATTAAAAAAATAAGTATGATATAATAATATAAAAAATTATATTAGGCGGTGATTTTATGGGTAAGGATAAAGGTTTGGAAAAATTTTTAAAAGAAGCAGAAGTTTTATTTGATGGTAATACATATAAGTTGAATATAGAAGAAAAAAATCAGATACAAGAAGCATTAGAAATGGCTTTTTGGGACGCAAAAGAAAGAAATAAACGAAAGAAAAAATAAATTATGCGAAAAAATATAAAATTAAGAGTGAAAAATTTAGTTAATAAATATCAAACAGCAGATCCATTTGCATTGGCAAAGGAATTAGATGTAAATATTTTATATGTGCCACTTCCTGAAAAGATACGTGGAATATTGGTGCGTGTTTTACGAAAAAAGACTATTTTATTAAATGATAAATTGAATTATGAAGCTCAAAAAATTGTAATTTGTCATGAACTTGGTCATGTGCGTATGCATTGGCATGCAGGTTATTTTTTTCAACATGAAGGAATATATTATTCTCCTGCTCGTTATGAATGTGAAGCAAATGAGTTTGCTATTCATTTGTTGAATTATTCTAGTGATTTTATTTATGATAAAGATTATATATTAGAAGTATTGGCTAAGGAAAATCCTAATCCATATGAAGTGCATAAAATCATCAATGCTTTGATGCAGATTGAAAGTATTTAAAAATACCAGCTAAAATGATAGCTGGTATTTATTTATCAAATGATTATTAAATAGATTTTCCTAAATCTTCAGCTTGTTTTAATTGCTCTGGTTTATTTAAAATATCGCCAATATTCATATTTCCTCCAGCATAGACAATGCCTAGATTTTTCCAACCTAAATGAGATATTAATCCTTCATAAAAAGCCTTAACTGGTGCAAAATTATCAGAGGTATTTCCTTCTGAAGCCATAAGTAAAATACATTCTTTTTGTGGATTTTCATAATTTGGATTTAATTCGGCTATAGCGAATAAACGATCAAAAGCACATTTTAGTTGACCTGTGATGCCCCAATAATACATAGGAGAGGCTAAGACTATGATGTCTGCTGTCTTGTATACAGGATAGATTTGCGACATATCATCTTTTTGTACACAAGGAGCGTCTTCGTTTTTACCTCCATTACAACAACCAAGACAGCTATGAATATTCATTTTTTGTAAATCAAAGCAAGTAACTTCATGACCTACAGTTTCTGCTCCTTTAGTAAAATATTTGATGAGTTCTTTTGTATTACCATTTATTCTGGGACTTCCATTTAAAATACAGATTTTTTTATGCATAAATTTACACCTCCAATGTTTATATTTATAATTATATCAGTGTAGATTATTTGCTTGAAGTACGCACATTTTTGTTAGATACTAACCAAAAGGAGAGTTTTGATGTTTAAAAATTATATTGAAAATGCCAATTTTGAAGATACAGGTTTTAGTTATACTTTATCATTAATACGAGGCAAGTATAAAATGGTTATTTTATACTGTTTAATGGAATTTAATATTGTCAGATACAATGAATTAAAAAGATATATAAAGACTATCTCACATAAAACACTTGCAGTATCTTTGAAAGAATTGGAAAAAGATGGCTTGATAGTACGAAAGGAATATCCACAAATACCACCTAAAGTAGAGTATAGTTTATCAGATAGGGGAAAATCGCTCATGGAAATTTTAGATAGATTATGTGTATGGGGAGAGATACATAAAAATGATATGAAATAAAAAAGTCTAGTAAATTTACTAGACTTTTAGGTGGAAAATTATTTTTCTGCATAATATTTTCTATACATAGAAGGTGAAATAGAAAATTCTTTCTTAAAGGTACGTGAAAAGGCTAATTGGTCGTCAAATCCTAATGAGGAAGCAATAATGGAAATAGAAAGCTCGGTAGTTATTAAAAGACTACGGGCTTTTTTTAGTTTTAGTTGCATTATATATTGCTTCGGTGATAAATGAAATTTTTCGTGAAATATGCGAGTTAGATAATTAGGATGAATGCCAAATTTTTTAGCGATATCTTTTAAGATTAATTTTTCGGCATAGTTGACGTCAAAATAGAATTTTAAATCATTAGCGAGAGATTTAGTTTGCATTTGATTTTCAGATAGATTAATATCCTCAAATAGTTGTGCGAGAATGAGGAATAAGAGGCTATTGGCTTTTAGATAATGAATGACATTATTTTCTTGAAGATTAATAATTTCATCAATTAGTGTTTTATATTTTGTTATATCTAAATTGTGAATGATGTAAATATCATCAGTTTTTTTCATCATTTGATAGATATAGTTTTGAGAATTAATCCCTAAAAAACTAATCCATGTATAGCACCAGGGATTAGTAGCCGAAGCTTTGTAATAAGAAATTTTTCCCGAAGGAATTAAAAAAGCATCTCCTTGTTTTAGATTAAATGTTTGTTCATTGATATGAAGTGTGCCTTCACCACTGAGGACAAAATGGATTAATTGGTAATTTCTATATTTGGGGCCATAACTATAACTAGGTTTACATTTTTCATAACCAGCACTATAAAATGATAAATCTGATAAAGATTTATAGTGTATACTATGTTGAGTTTCTTTATATTCTTTCATAGATAATATTATAAAATAAAAGGTTTGTTTTTTCCATATTTTGGTAAAGAAATACTATAGAAAAATCACTGTAAATATTATTTAATATATATGTAGTTTTTAGGAAAGAAGGCAAAGAATGAGTATAGATATTAGACAAAAATTTCATTTAGAGCCTAATGTAGGATTACTAAATGACCCTAATGGACTAATCCAATACAAGGGAATTTATTATGTGTTTTTTCAATGGAATAGGTTTGAAAAAAATCATACATATAAGGAGTGGGGATTATTTACTTCAAAAAATTTAATTGATTGGAGCTTCAAAGGAAGTGCTATTATACCAGACCAAGAATATGATTTTAATGGGGTATATTCAGGGAGTAGTTATGTTATAAAGGATAAATTATATATTTTTTATACAGGAAATAGGAAATATGATAATGAGCGGAAAAGCAGTCAATGTTTAGCTATTTCTAATAATGGGAGAAATTTTCTAAAAAAAGGAATAATTATAAATACACCAATAAAATATAGTGAACATTTTAGAGACCCTAAGATTTTTGCAGGTAAAAATAATGATTTCTTTTTAGTCATAGGTGCGCAAACAAAACAAACAAAATTAGGAGCAATTTCATTATATCATTCGTTTGATGGTGAAAATTGGCAATATATGAGAAGTTTGGCTACATCAAATACGTATCAAATGATAGAATGTCCAGATATGTTTCGCATGGGAGATAAATATATATTATTTTACTGTCCGCAATATAGAGATAATGAAAAAGATATACCTTTAAAAAGTTTCTCTGTGTATAAACTAATTGATTTAGATGAAACTACAGGAGAGGTTGATGATAAAAATTTAGATGAAAATTATTTTATGATGGATTATGGTTTTGATTTTTATGCTCCGCAGACATTTGAAGATGATAAAAAAAGGAGAATTTTATGGGCGTGGATGTCTAGAATGAATGATGAGGAAGAAAAAGCTTTTGCCAAATTACAAGATAGTATACATTGTTTGACCATGCCTAGAGAGATTTTACTTGAAAAAAATAGATTATATCAAAGACCTGTGAAAGAATTATATAATTTATTGGGGCAGGATATAATTATTAGAAAATATGGTGATGACCAATTTAATATTTTAAATGATAAGCATACAGTATATTTAAAATTAGAAAATATTGAAGAAGATAAAAATATTGACTGGATTATAGAAGATGAATTTAAAATAAATTATAATTTCGAAAAGATGGAATTTTCCATTTATAGATTGAATTGGTTGACAAATAATTGGGATAAAAAATCTTGTAAATTAGAAAAAATTATTGATATGGAATTGTGGATAGACAATTCTAGTATAGAAATATTTATAAATGAAGGTGAAAAAGTATTTTCATCAAGAATATATCGTAAACATGAAAAGATATCAATAAGTGGGAATTTATGTGGTGAATTAATAGTGAAAAATATAGATAGGTAGGAGAGCAAATTATGGGAGATAAAGAATTAGCACAAAAGATTATTGAGTTAGTAGGAAATAAAGAAAATATCGTTTCAGTTAGACATTGCGCTACAAGATTGAGAATTGTTGTAAGAGATAAAGATAAAATACAAGTGAAAATGATAGAAAGTATAGAAAAGGTAAAAGGTTCATTTTTTAATTCTGGGCAATATCAAATTATATTGGGAACGGGTTTAGTAAATCGAATTTATAATGAAGTTATAAATATAATCGGCGAAAGTAATAATGCAGATGAAGTAAAATATGGCAATAGTTTTCAAAGAGCGATAAGAATGTTTTCTGATGTATTTGTGCCTATCATACCTGTATTAGTTGCTACAGGTCTTTTTATGGGTGTTCGTGGTTTACTTATGCAAGATGCTGTATTGGCTATCTTAGGAATTGATGCTACAAATATACCAGAATCTATGTTGACTTTTTCTAAAATATTAACAGATACTGCATTTGCTTTTTTGCCTGCTTTAGTTTGTTGGTCTACTTTCCGCAATTTTGGTGGTAGTCCGGTAATTGGTATGGTTTTGGGCTTGATGTTAGTAAGTCCAAGTTTACCTAGTGCTTATGATGTAGGTGCAGGAAAGATTGAGCCTTTATTATTTTTTGATTATATAAAGGTATCAGGATATCAAGGTTCAGTGTTACCAGCTTTTGTTACAGGTGTTTTAGCTGCAAAATTTGAATGTTGGGTTAGAAAACATATACCAGATGTAGTTGATTTGATTATTACACCATTTTTGACTTTATTAGTAGGTATTGTATTGGCATTATTTGTTTTAGGTCCTATTCTTCATTGGTTAGAATTAGAATTGTTATTCTTGGTTAAGTCTATTTTATTCTTACCTTTTGGTATAGGTGGACTTTTATATGGTTGTTTTGGTCAATTATTTGGCATTTTTGGTATACATCATATTTTCAATTTCTTGGAAATCAGTATGTTAGCTCAAGATGGTTGGAATTATTTAAATCCAATAGGTACTTGTGGAAATGTGGCTCAAGCAGGCGCTGTATTAGCTGTAGCTATGAAGGCTGTTTCTAATAAAGTAAAACAGGTAGCATATCCTTCTTGTTTGTCCGCTTTATTGGGTATTACTGAACCAGCTGTATTTGGAGTTAATTTAAAATTTATAAGACCTTTTGTTTGTGCAATGATTGGTGGAGGTGTTGGCGGATTTTTAGCTTCTAATTTACAATTAAAAGCTACTGGTATGTCAATTACAGGTATTCCAGGAACATTATTATATTTAAATGAACAATTACCATTTTATATTTTAGTAAATGTCATTTCTTTTGCTGTAGCTTTTACAATTACATGGTTCTTTGGCTATAATTCCAAAATGGAAACAGGAACAGAAAAAGTTGAACAAGAAGAAAATAATGCAATAAATAAAGTTGATTTAAATGAAAATAACAAAGTTGTAGAAATTGCAAGTCCATTAAAAGGCGAAGTTTTACCATTAAATGAAGTAAAAGACGAAGCATTTGCTTCTGGTATTTTAGGAAATGGCATAGCTATAAATCCTAAAGAAGGTGTTTTAGTATCACCTGTTAATGGTGTGGTAAATGCATTATTACCTACATTACATGCTATAGGCATTACAACTCAAGAAGGCGTGGAATTATTAATTCATATAGGAATGGATACTGTAAAATTAAAAGGAGAAGGTTTTAAAGCTTTTGTAAAACAAGGTGATGAAATTAAAATTGGGCAAAAATTAATAGAATTTGATATAGATTTATTAAAATCTAAAGGGTATTGCTTAGATGTCCCTATTGTTATAACAAATATGATGAATTATACAGAAGTTGTTTGTACAAAAGAAACAAATATAAATATTGGCGAAAATCTTTTATCAATAAAATAACAAAATAATAAAATATAGCAAAATAAAAAGATAGAATACTTTGGTGAATTACACTTTTGTATTCTATCTTTTTTATTTAGATTAAAAAATAATATTAATTTTATTTAGCAAGTAGCGCCACCGACTAAATGTTTTTGTGCTTTTAAGTTTTCTTGCTTACGAGATAAGAGGTCATCTGCTAATAATTGAGCTTCTACATTAGCAAAACCTAATCTATCAATTGTATCAGAGAAACGTTCGCCAGTGATACCTTGTTCACGGAATAAAAGAATAGCTTTTTCGACAATGGCTAAAACTTCTTCTTTAGATGTGAAGATTTTGGATAATGGTTGACCTTCTTTTACGCGTTTGCCCCAACGACCGCCGATATAAACGCGATAGCCATCTGTATAATTATCAAAGCAATGGAATGGGCATTTATTTACGCAAAGACCACAATGATTGCAATGTTTTTCATCAATAGTTATTTTTTTATCTACGACATTTAATGTTTTCATTGGGCATCTATTCATTGGTTGGCAAATTTTACAACCATGACATTTTGCATAATCAATTTGAGGAACGCGTTGACCGATGATACCAATATCATTTAGATTTGGTTTTACACAGTTATTAGGACAGCCTCCAACTGCAATTTTGAATTTATGAGGAAGTTTTACATCTCTATATCCTTTATAGAAACGTTGATGAATTTCTTCAGATAAAGCAAATGTATCAATTAAACCATATTGGCAAGTAGTACCTTTACAAGAAACTACAGGGCGAACTTTTGAGCCTGTACCACCTGTTTCAAGTCCTGCATTTTGCATTAGATATTCGCGCAATGGTTCAATATTATCATATGGAACGCCTTGAATTTCCACAGTTAATCGGGAAGTCATTGTTATTTCGCCACTGCCAAATTTATCTGCTGCTTCAGCTATAACTTTGCTTTCTTGAGCTGTAATTTTACCATTTCTAGTAATTACACGACCATTGAATTTATCTTCTGTATTTTTGTCTTGAAGGAAACCTAGAGCTTTTACAGCTTTTATTTCTTCAGGTGTTAATTTAGATGTAGTTTTTACTTTTACATCATTGAAGAAAAGACCACCTTCAAGGGAAAGTGTATTTGTATAACCTAGATGTCTTAAGCGATTTTGTAAGAAATATGCACGTTTACCTTTAGCGCATACTAAAAGAAGTTTTTCGTCTTTGCCGATACCTTCTATAGGTGCATTTACTTTTGCTAAATCTACATATTTAGCACCACGAATACTAGGAGCTAAACCAGCATCAATTACACGATAATCTTTTGCTTTGCCAGCTAGATATTCAGCAGGAGTGATACTGATTAATTTATTGCTTAATTTATTTTGCATAATATGAATTGTTTGTACAAATGGATGAATAGCTGTGGAGAATGGAGGAGCATAACAGAAATCCATACATTCACATTGTTCAATAGTAGCATCTAAGGAAATAGCTGTTACAGCGATATCTACCATTTTGTCTACAGCACCGCTTCCAAGTGCTTGGAAACCTAAGATTTTATGTGTGGATTTATCTACGATTAATTTGGTGATGAAAGAGCTTGCATCTGGATAATAATGAGCTTTATCATCAACGACTGCCATTACAGTTTCTACATCGTAACCAGCATCACGAGCAACTTTTTCACTAAGACCTGTTCTTGCACAGTTTAGTTCTGGAAGTTTTACAATACCTGTGCCCAATACGCCAGGATAATTTTTAGGTGTATTATTTAAAATTTGAGCTAAGAGTCTGCCTTCTAAGTTGGCACTAGAACCCATTGGAGACCATTGAGCAGAATGTGTCATTCTGTTGGAAACCATAGCACAATCGCCAATAGCGTAGATATCAGGTAAATTTGTTTGTAATTGTTCATTTACAAGAATAGTTCCTTTGAACATTTCCATACCTGTATCATTTAAAAAGGCAGTATTTGGTCTGATACCAACAGATAAGATTACTAAATCTGCACTTAATTCACCAGCGGAGGTTTTGAGTGCAGAAACTTTATCATCACCTAAAACTTCTTGAGCAGCAACGCCAGTTAATACGCGAATACCATGTTTTTGTAAATGTTTTTGTACATAACTAGCAATTTCGGGGTCAATAACATTAGGCATGATTTGTGGAGCAAAATCGATAATTGTTACATCAACTTTTTGAGCTAGAAGATTTTCAGCAACTTCAAGACCGATAAAGCCACCACCAACAATAACAGCTTTTTTTACTTGATTGTTAGTAACATAATCTCTTATATTTACAGCGTCATTAGGAAGGCGTAAAGAGAATACACCTTGTTTTTTTATACCTTCAATAGGTGGAGTGATAGGTGAAGCACCAGTAGCAATAATTAATTTATCATAAGCATAAGAAGCTTCTTCATTAGTGATTAAATTTTTAGCGATAACAGTATGATTATTATTATCCACAGCAATAGCTTCTACATTAGTTAAAACATTCACGCCTGTCATAGCAGCATATTTTTGTGGAGTATTAACAATTAGACTAGAGCGGTCTTCGATAAATCCTCCGATATAATATGGCAAACCGCAACCAGCATAAGAAATATCACCATCTTTAGCAATGATTGTGATATCTAAATCACGATTTTCTCGTTTTAATTTTGCAGCTGCTTTCGTTCCGGCTGCAACACCGCCGATAATTAGTATTTTCATAAGCGGATACCTCCAATAGAATATATACAATTTATTCTAAAATATAGATAGATTAAATTATATTTATTTTAGCACTTATATAAGTAAAAGTATATGAAATTATTTTAAAATTTATAAAATTTTTGTTAAAAGTAAAAGGCATAAATATTATGCCTTTATGGAGAGTAATTATTTTTATTTAATTTTGGTGATGAATTGTTCAGGTATATAATTTAATAGACGACTAGGTCTACCTGAACTGGAGAGAAATAAAGCTTTTTTTGCACGAGTGATGGCTACATAGAAAAGACGTTTTTCTTCTTCAGTAATAGAGCCATTGCGTGTGCTGAAATATGATGGAAAAATATCATCATTCATACCAGCTAAAAATTCATAATCAAATTCTAAGCCTTTGGCTTGATGAATAGTTATAATAGGGATTTTAGGATGAGAAGAAGTAAGAGCATCTAAATCTGTATTAGATAAACTAGCATATTGTAATAATTCTTTGATGCCATTTGTTCCTCGATGTGAGTTGAGTTCTGCTTTGGCTAATCTAAATAAATTGCGAATATTTTCTAAGCGAACAGCTCCATCTTGAGTTGCATTGGCTTTATAGATATTTACTAAATCGAATTCTTTAACGATTTGAGTGATTAGATTTTCTAAAAGTAGATTGTCGTTTAAAATACTATGCAGTTTTTGGAAAATTTGAGCTACATGAATGAATTTATTTTTTTGTTTATTGATTAATTCATTGCGTTTTTTAGCTGTAGGAATAATTTTATCTTCGAGCAATTTGTGCAATAATTCCCATGTAGCAAAAACATCATCTAAAGAGTTATGATTTGATTTTGTTTCAAATTGAAAATGATTACTCAGAAATTCAAGTTTATGATTAGGTAGGTTAGGATAAAAACGACGAACTAAATCTAAGGTATCAAAATTTATATTAGAGAAATCTACAGGTTTTAAGTTATGTTTTAATAGATTTTGATTGAGAATATCCATATCATAACCGCGTATATTATGACCTGTGATGATAGCATCTTGGATGAATTGACAAAATTCTTGAAGGACAAGCTTAGGATTTTCGCCATGAGTTTGTAAATATTCATCAGAAATATGATGTACTTTTTCAGAGTCGCCAACAGGTTTATCTGATTTTAGATAACGATTGAATTCCGCTATTTTTTTCCCTTTGCGAATTTTGATGGCAGATAATTGAATTATATTGTCTGCAAAAATATCTGTACCTGTACCTTCAATATCAAAAACTATGATGTCTTTGGATAAGTAAGCTGAAATTAAGTCAGAAAAAGGTTCATAGTTTGGATTTTGGAAATTTGCATTGATGAAGTCAGATAAACGCAATCCATTTTGAAGATATTCAGCAGAAGATATTTGTTTGATAGTGCGAATACCAATATTAGGAATTAGATTTATTAATATTCGTTGTAAGCTGAGATAATCATTAGGATTGATAAGATATTTCATAATAGATAGAACATCTTTTATTTCTTGACGTTTGAAAAAGCGGATATTATCTATTTGAATGAAATTGATAGGAGTTTCTTGATTTTTTTGATTATAGATATTGGCTAGATAATTTAGATGTAATGTTAAGTTTTGTAGATAATTGTTTTGACGAACTAAAATAGCTATTTGCGTAGGTGTTTTTACTAGAGGTAATAAATTTACGATATTTTGAAAAATCCATTGGGCTTCGTTAGCTAGAGAGTTTGCTTGTTTTAATTCTATTTTATGACCGAGTTCACTGCTTTTTGAAAGTAGATTTTTGGCATAGGAATGAAGGATAGTTTCTTTACAAAAAAGATTTATTAAGGTATTGTATGCCATTTCTAAAAGTAATTTTGTAGAGCGATAATTTTCATTGAAATTAATGATTAGAGGGTTATATTTTTCAGTGAAGGCAGTTAAGATTTTTTGAGGATTAGAGCCACGCCATTCATAAATAGTTTGAAATTCATCGCCACAGAGCATGATATTATTAGCAGGAAAGAGATTTTCGAGCATAGTATATTCAAAAGAACTAGTGTCTTGCATTTCATCAATCATGATATATTTGTAGCGTTTTCGCCATGATGAGCATATATTTTCGTCTTGAAATAAGCGATAAGCATTGGCGATTAAATCTTTGTAATCTAAACCGTGCATTTGTTGTAAAGCCAATTCATAGTTGATGATTATATTTAAACCATCAAATTGAAAAAATTTCGTTAAATTATCGTTTTGTTGTTGATTGAATGTTTTGTTAAACTTCAAATGCTGATGATAAATAGTAGTATAATCAGCTTCGATATCTTCAGTATAGATATGCTTTAAAGCTCGTTCTTGCTTTAATTGCTCAATGCAATTTACGATATATTGAATATCTAAGGCTCTAGCTTTAGGAAAATTGGCGATAGTTTGTCTGATTAGCGTCTTTTGGTCTTCATCATCAAAGATGACAAATTCTTTAAATATTGTTTGTGCTTTTTTGGCGGTAGTGGTAATCACTTGATAAGCAAAGCCATGAATGGTGCGAATGGTGATTTTATTTGCTGTTTCAAAATCTAATTGCGAAGTGATGCGATTTTTTAATTCTCGACAAGCTTTATTAGTGAAAGTTAAGCAGAGAATTTCATCAGCATTGGCACGATTTTTATTTAAAATATTAGCTACACGATAAGAAAGTACATTTGTCTTGCCTGTGCCAGCTCCTGCACTTAAGAGTATATTTTGATTTAATTCATTGATTACTTGTTGTTGTTTTTTATTGAAAGTAATAGACATGATAGACTCCTGATAAATTTATGTATATTTGTAGTTTAACATAAATAAAACCCCTTAGCATAATAATACTAAGAGGTTTTTAATTACATAGTTAAATTTCTATAATATGAAGTGATAAAGATACTAAATCCAATGATACCGGAAATAGAACCTATATACCAATAATATTTTATTTTACTAAGTGTAGTCAATGAAGATAATAAAATACCTATTTGCAAAAAGATTAAAGCATTACCAAAGTTAGTAGAAATCTCTTTTGTCAATAAATGACGCTGTTCTGCTTCCTGAGCTTTAGCTGTTAAAGTGATTTCTTCTTGCTTATATTGAGCAATTTCTTGTTCATAGATAGCTTTTTTAGCTAAAAGTTCAGTTTTTAAAGCATTATCTGTATCTTTGAGTTTAGCAAGTTCAATTTCAATAGTATAAAGTTCAGTTTCTAAAGTTGTTTTCTTAATCGTTTTTGCTTGATAGTTTGACCAGTGGTTAAAAGCTTCATTTTGAGTAGTTACTACTTGGTTGCCTAGACTTGCAGCTTTGAAAGAAGCTAATGTGCCAACAACGGCTAAAATCAAGGTTGTAATTGCTACTAATAATTTTAAAGTTTTTGACCATGGCTTGTGGATAACTTCTTGTTTATATTCTGCTATAAAGTTATCATCTTCATCATTTAAATTAGTTTGTTGTTTCCTATCGGGGTCCATAAATCATCTCTTTCTTTTGTTTATAAATTTAATACATAGTTAATTATAACTTAAAATGATAAGAAATAGCAATGTTTTTATTTGTTTATAATTTAATTTTAATTTATTTGCTTAATAATTTTTTCTCGGCAGGAATAATGATTTCTTCATAACGGTCTACTTTTTTATTTAAACGTTCTATTACTATATTCATAGCATCAATTTGTTTTTGTAGGCGGTCGCGTTGTTCAATTAAGATATCTTTGCGAGCTTCTGCTGTGTTTTCTTGATAAAAGAGGTGAACATAGTCAATTAATGCTTCAATTTGAACGCCGATACAACTTTTTATAATACATTTAAAATTAGCGTAAAATTATACGTATTTTAAGAACTGGTTTAGTATATGCATTAGAACGTTTATTATCTAATCTTTCTACAAATATTTTTTCTACGACGGAATGTATGATTTCTTTCTTTTGCTCTCTATTAGGATTTTTTATTTTATGGAATATATCATATAGATTATTTATAGAAAAGCTTTTTTTACTTCTATTTGTGGATTGTAAATTGCTTATTTTTTTATCTAAGTCATTTATTTTATTGTTTAAATCATTTATCTTATTATCAGCTATTTCTTGGTCTATCTTGCCATCAGCAAACCATTCAACAATTTTATTTTTGTTTTTTGATAATTTGTTTCTATCTTCGATTAGTTTATCTAGTAGAGTATAAACATTATCTTTGACTTGTGTTTCTTTTAAATATTTTTCAAGTGTTTCTTTAGAATAAAAAATATTTAATAATGTTTCCCAAACAGAATCTTCAAGAGCATAAATTGGAACTTGTCTGTTAGGACATTTTTTACCAGAACCAAACCAATTTAAAATATTAGTCCTACATTTAAAATAAAAATTATATTTTTCTTCATTTTCTTTTATTTTTCCTATTTTGGGAGTTTGTTTTATATTCATTATTTGACCACATTTTTCACAATAAACTAATCCTTGTAAAATCCAAGTGCGTTGTGTTCTTCTAGGATTAGTATTTTTTCTATTCATTATATTATTAGCTTTATCCCACGTTTCTCTAGAAATTATGCTAGGAACAGGAACACTAATCCATTCTTCTGGTGTTCGTTTGGTTTTCTTCATATTGTTTAGACTTATTTTCTCAAATTTATATATCATGGTATGGCGTATACCAGCATAAGTTTCATCTTTTAGCATAGTTCGAATAGTAGATTCGAACCAAATATTGTCTTTATTAATTATTTTTCTATTTATTTTCGGTTGAGGTGCAGGTATTTTTTCTGAATTTAATTTTTTTGATATACGAAATGCACTTAAATTATCTTCAGTAAACCATTTAAATATTTTTCGTATAACGATAGCTTCATCTTCTTTTATATCTAAATTTTGTTTTTCGTCATTAAATGTATAACCATATTTGGTTATTTTATCTAATTTACCTTGTTTTCTTTTTTCTATTTTACCTCTAATAGAACGTTCTTTTCTTAAAGCATTGTCAAACTGTGCTATACTACCCATTATTTGCATGGTTAGTACATCTTGTGGATTTGTTCCGTATTGAGCTCCATCAGTGGATATTATTTTTATATTTTTTTGTTGCAAAATCTTTATTATATAAGCTAATCCCATACTATCTCTGGATAAGCGATCTAGTTTATATATTATAAGAGCATCATAATATTCTTTTTCTGTTTTTATGTCATTTAGCATTCTTTGTAATTCTGGTCTGTCTAAAAATGCTCCTGACTTTCCTTTATCTACATATTCATTTATTGTTATAGCACCTAAATCGTGAGCTTTTTTTCGGCAATCTACAAGCTGGGAATCTATACTGTATCCTTGTTCAGCTTGATGCATAGTAGAAACTCTTACATATATGGCTACATTTCTCATATTTTTCCTCCACTAAAAAAGGTAATAGCATTAAATCTATTACCTTTTCTTATAAATCTTCCATTCATAGTTACATTCACTTAAAAATTCATCTTTTGCTATTTCTTCTAACTCTTCATCGGTTAATTTATCATTTACTTCCAATTCTTTTATTTCTTTTTTTGTACCTTTATATATAGTTATTTTAAGTAATGCCATTATTTATTATCACCTTAATTCATTTTTATTTCATTCATTAAAGCAACCTGCAGAACTTTAGAAAAATTTATGTTTCTACGTTTTGCTTCATCGTTTAACCATTGAGGAATAGTAAGCGTTTTTTTTACAGATTTAGTAAAATGTTGGCGAGCATATTCTGCTACATCAACAGAAACTAAATTTACAAAAGCTTCAATGTAATCACTATCTTCGTCATCTTCACAATGTATGTCTATTTTATCTATAGGTGTTGGTGTAGGAAAATTATTACCATCTAATTGTTCTGAATATAGATATCCTGCTAAACAATCTACAGCCATAGACATAGCTTCGTTTAAATCACTTCCGCAAGTGGCTAGATGATTTAAGTCTGGAAAAATAACAGAGTATTCACCAGTTTTTTCTTTTTGAAAAATTGCTGGATAAATGCTAAGCATAAGGCTCACCTTCTTTATTTATTTTGGAGGGAGAGCAAGGCTATTTAAGCCCTGCTTGCTTTAGAATGGATTTTACAACTCCAGGAGTTAAGTCTTTTTTACCATGATTAGGTATAGTTACTTTTCCTGGTTTTGAAGGATGCACATATTGATTATGTGAACCTTGAATAGATTTTAAAATCCATCCATCGGCTTTTATGATTTTCTCCATCTGTTTGAAATTCATATAAGCCCCTCCTTAATAAATACTATATCACGAAGCACGTATAAAGTAAATACGTATAATATATATATGTATTATAATATAAAAAGGACTGATACCAGTCCTTTTTATATTCATTTTAAATAATATTAAGAGAAGTAAATCCTACAATTTCACCATTCTCATTTTTAATTGCGTTACTAGCTACTAGTAAATCATCTCTTTCTGGTAATTGCTGTGCAACTACTACTGGTACAATGTAAAATATATTTTCTTCTGGTTTGGGTACATTTCCAACTTCGGTATAAATTCTTTTTCCAATATCAAATAAACATCCATCTACACAAGCTTCGTCAAGAATATTATCTTGTTGTTTTACAAAAGCAACTGTACCACTTTTAGGAAATGTAATGGTTGTATGGTTTTTACCATAAATAGTAATATCTTTGTCTGTTAAATTAATAAATTGTGCATCTTTGACCATAATTTTATGCTCCTTATTTTTATTGAGCAAATCACGACCAATTTTATTATCTTTTTTTATTAAATTTACAACAGGCTTTATAATTTCCCATTCTTGTTCAGATAAACGAACGGTTCTATTTTGCCGTTGTATTTCTTGTTTAGGTCTACCAGCACCTTCTCTAAATCCGCCCCAAGACATTATCTCACTTTCCTTTCAATATTATTTTTGTTATTATATTAAATTGGTGTAATGTTTATATTTTATGTTTTATATTTTGTTTTTTGGGGCAGTTAAGAAATTAACTGCTATTTTTTTGCTCATATATATTATAAACATAATATTTGATTAATACAATTAAAAAATCAAATAAATTTGAAGAATATATTCTCATATCTTAAAATATAATTAGTATATACTTTTAGGTGGTGTTTATATTATGGTAGAAGGTAATTTTAAAGAAAAGTGGTATCTAAGTAATATAACAATAGGATTAGTATTATTTATTTGTTCAATGGTACCATTTGCGTCTATTTTAGGTATTCCATTGGTTGTTTTAAAATCATATAAATATAGGAATTATATTAAAAACATCAATGAACAGTCTTCTCAAAAAGAAATAGAAATAAATAAGAAATTAAATGATTACAAAAGTGAAAATGAACAAAGTTTAAAGAAAATCAATGAACTTGTATTGAGTTTGAATAATGCTAATGGAGAAATACATAGATTAAAAGGATTAATATCACCAGATGCTAAAAAAGTCGAAAGCCTTAAATTACAGATTGAAAAATTAGAAAGTAAAGCTAATCTTTTAAAAGAAGCAGTTAATAAAATAGAAGAAACAAAAAAAGAATTAGAATTAAGTAAAAAGGCTATAGAAAAAAGCAAAAAAGAAAGTATACTTAAGGTAAAACAAGAAATTCGTGAATTTACTAAGATTGAACGTGCTAAATCTGAGATGGAATTGCAAAAACTTAGAGATGAATGTGAAAAACTTGAACAAAAAATTGAAGAAAATACAATAGAACTTATTGAATTAGATGATGAAGTTTTATTACAAAGTTTTTCGTTATATAAACCACAATATGATTTTGTAAATTCAGCACAATATAAATATAAACTAGATGATATCCGTGAAGACCAAAAAAATATGATAAGACAAGACCAAGCTGTGTTGGGTGATACTAATTGGACTGTAAATAATGATGCTCGAAAAGGGAAAAAAATGGTAAATGATACAAAGAAGCTTCTATTAAGAGCATTTAATAGTGAATGTGAATATGTTATAAGTAAAGTTCGTTATAATAATTTTGATACTTGCTTAAAACGAATAAAGAAAGCATCTGAAACAATATCTAAGCTTGGTGTGGTAATGAACATATCAATTCATAACAGATATTATGAATTAAAGGTACAGGAATTAAGATTAGCATTGGAATATCAGCAAATGAAACAGCGTGAAAAAGAAGAGCAACAAGAATTAAGAGCAAGAATGCGTGAAGAAGCAAGAATTCAAAGAGAAATTGAGGCAGAACGAAAAAAAGCAGAGAAAGAAAAGCAACATTATTTAAATGCTTTAAAAGAAGCACAAAAACAACTAGCTGAATGTACAGATGAAGCACAAAGAAATGCTTTGGCTGAAAAATTAGATGAAATGCAAATTCAAGTTTCAAAAATTGATAAAAATTTGGCGGATATTGATTATAGAGAAGCTAACCAAAGAGTTGGATATGTATATGTTATTTCTAATATAGGTTCATTTGGAGAAAATATTTATAAAATTGGTATGACACGCAGATTGAATCCTCAAGAACGAGTTGATGAACTAGGTAATGCTTCTGTTCCATTTAATTTTGATGTTCATGCTATGATTTTTAGCAAAGATGCACCAGCATTAGAAAATGCTTTACATCATGCTTTTGATGATAGAAAAGTTAATATGGTAAATAAACGTAGAGAATTTTTTAATGTATCTCTTGATGAAATTGAAAAAGTAGTTAAAGAAAACTTTGATGGCAGTGTAGAATTTGAAAAAACTGCATTAGCTGAACAATATAGGGAAAGTTTAAAAATAAAAAAAGAATTAGCGTGTATTGCATAGGATAGGTGTGAAGATTATGGCTAGAAGAAGTAGTAATGGTTTTTCAGGTTTATTAACATGTTTAATTATAGCTACTATTATTGGAAGTATAATAACTTATTGGTATATAATCATTCCTGCAATTTTAATATTGGTTGTTTTGATATTTTGGGTAAAACCAAAGAAGAAAACAATGTCAACTGTAAATAAATCTTATGCAAATGAATCTGTAAACGAATTAAAACACATAGAAAAATAGTTAATTATAAAAGACCTCTAAACAGAGGTCTTTTTGTATATTTATGTATAAAATCAAAGGTGGTTTGGAAATATTATATTTAAAGCCATTTTAAGCGTTTTTTTATTTACTGTACATAAAATTATACTTAAAACATAAAAAATACGCTTAAAAACGATTTTAGGGCTATTAAAATGAATTTTAGAATAATAGACATGGTATGTATTTTCTTTTTAAACAAAGTTTATGATTTAAATATGCTTTAATCATCAAAATTGTTATTGTTTTTTTAGGGGAATATAGGGGTTATATATAATATATTCTCTAGTTAATTATATATTAAGTTAATTAGAGTGCCATTGGTGTCATTCCTAGGAGTGTCAGTGATGTCACTTCTAAGAATGACAATATTGTCATTCCTAAGAAAAAAGAGGCTATTTCCAATTTATAGAAACAGCCTCTTTTTTTAATGCTTTGTTTGTTTTTTTATCACCCATTTATACCAGTGGAAACTTCTAATATTTTCCCTTTTTCTTCGGCATCTAATTGTTTGCTAAGTATTTTTAATTTTTCTTCTTTTGTAAGTTTAGCATCTTGTATATTTATACTATTTATAGAATTATTATGCTGAATTATATTAGCAATATTTAAAATATGTTTTAAGATGCCTGCACGTTCTTCAGATGATAAATTTAGACAATAATCTGCGATTTGGGCTTCTACAGGAGAGAGGTTATATTTTTTAATCATTTGTTCTAAAAAGTCATCAGTGTTAGATTTTGAAAACATTTCTCCTGTTCCAGTACGTAGCCATTCTTCATTTACATTAAATGTCAAGCAAACAACTTTAAAAAAAGCCTCATCTGGTACAACTCTTCCAGATTCATAGGTGGCTATGGCATCACGTGATTTGCCACATAATTTACCAAACTCAGGTTGAGTTAGTTTTAAATATTTTCTTAAAATTTTTAAACGAGAATTCATTTTATCACATCCTTTATAAAAAATAATAGCATATCAAAATGTGACTGTAAACACGTTTTTTTAATAAATAAATAAAAAATGAGTTGACAACCACGTTTTTAAGAGTTATACTTTATTTGTAACGTGGTTATAGCCACAAAGTGAGGTGAAAAAAATGACAGATAATAAAAATAAAACAGAATTAGAAATTATGGAAATTATAAATGCTATTAGAAATAGCGGAAATACAGAATTAATACAAATAGCGACATTAAGTTATCTCAAAGGATTAGAAGATGGAGTAAGAATAGAACAAACAAGAAAAATTGCTTAAATCAAAGAAAGGATTTTGAAAATGATAAAACTTGGTAAAGCTGAAGCATTGAATTATTTAGAAAAAGGATATGTAGTAATAATTAGAAATAAAGATTTTGAAGATTATCCTGTAATAAAACAAGGCGAATATCTTTGTAGATATGATGATCCAATTGAAGGTGAATTAATAAATGAAATGCTTCAAGAAAACGATGAGTTTTATTATGATAAAGTCCTTGATGATGAGTACTATGAAATGCAAGTAATATAAAAAATGGTCGGTAGAAATACCGACCATAAAAGAAATAAAGGAGAAAAATAAAATGAATGCTCAACATAAAGATGTAACTTTAAAAATTGTAGAAGTGTTATCAAAAAATAATGTTATATTGTCAGATATAGATACTATTTTTTCTTTAGTAAAAGATGTTATACAAAAAACTACTACTGTATGTGATTTATATAAAAAAGAATAATCACAATACTAATTTAGCAGAAGAAAGTATAGCTTGAGCTTTAGATAGCATAATGTCTGGTTTAATATTTATAGAATATAAATTATCTTTATTAGACATAAGTTCTGGAGATAAATAAACTTTTGGTAAATCTAAACATTGACAAATAATATTTAATAATGATTGAGTTTCTATTAATAGAGAATGTGCTTGAGAGTCAAAAAATTCATTTGTGAATGTTAACATATAATCATTATTTATAGTTTCAATATAATCTTTAATGAAATTTTTTGGCTCAATTTCTTTTGTAGATAAATAATATAAAGTTAATTGTTTATATAAGTTTATATTATTAAAATCTGTGTCTGGAGATATTTGATTGAGTTCATTTAGATTAGAATTAATAATATTTAAATGTTGCTCTAATTCTTCAATTTGTTTTTTTAAGGAAAATTTTTCAAGCATAACATTATCCTCCAAAAGAATATTAATAATAAAATTATAACATATACGATTAAAAGATAGGAAAAATAATGATAATAACTTTTATAGAAGAAAATACCTTCTTGCAAGAAGGTCATAAAATTGTGGCAGATAAGCCTTATTTTAAGGATTTAATAAATAAAGTAATAGGTTCACCTAGAGCTTATAACTTTATAAAAGATAAAACATCTGATGTGGTAATTTCTCTAAGGAAAGACCAGATGCAGGTTTTAAAAATGATTGAAATTATTATCTCCACAAATATAGATGATAAAAAAATCAAAAAATATATAAAGCAATTATAAAAAGTGGCTAGTATAGAGCACTAGCCCTGCGACAAAAAATAATTCACTCCATAAAAATTTAAATTTCAATAATGTAGTCGTAGGGCGAGTGGTATGTATTAACCATATCTAAATTAATTATATATGAACAGAGGTGTAATACTATGAATAAAGATAAAATTAATGATGTTGTAAATCTTCTAGTTGGATTGCAACAATATGAATGGATACGTATTAAAAATATCATTGATAAAGAATTTCAAAAAAAAGCCGTCAAGCAGACACTTGACGGAGAAGATTTAAAAAAATCATTAGAAAAAGAATTTATTCTGTAACAACTTGAATAAAGCTTGGATGAATACGGTAATTTTTACCTTTATATGTGATATTAATATAGTCAAATTTAAACATATCAGTACCGTATTCTTCCCACCATGTATTAGGATTAGTAGTATTATCAATGATACAGGTATGATCTTCACTAAGATTACACCATTGACCTAATAAACAAGCATAGATATTTTTCATAATAATCACCTCCTTTTGATAAGATGATTATAACATAACCTGGTGTGTAGCACTTGCCTCGCAATATAATATGTAATTTAAAATACCCCGCCCAAGACATTTAATTTATAAGATATATTGCGAGGTGAATGGTACACACTAGAAAATATAGACACGAAAGCTTGGCGGTGGGTTTCGATTAAACCGCCCATAAAAATTTATAGCTTATATATGTGGGTAGCAACCACAAATATATATTGGTTTAATAAAATGAGGTGGAAGATAAGGAATGAAATTATTATCATTAAGTCTTCAGAATTTTAGAGGGATAAAATCCTTAAGTATAAATTTTGAGGGTAAAAGTGCAAATATTTATGGTGCAAATGGAATAGGGAAAACAACAATTGCAAATTCTATTAGTTATTTGTTAACAGGACAACCGCTAACAAACGAAAAAGATTTTTCGCCTAAAACAAGTGATACTCATAACTTGCATCATATTGTAAATGGTGTATTTGAATTAGATAATGGAGAACAAATATCATTATCTAAAGATTATTATGAAGTATATCGTCAAAAGAAAGGAGAATTATCAGAAAAATTAAGTGGTCACACTACAGATCATTATATAAATGGTGTTCCTGTAAAAGAAAAAGAATATATCGCCAGTTTAGAAAAAATATGTGGCGGTGATGTTAATAAAACAAAAGTATTAATGTTAGTAGGATATTTTGCAGAAGTATTATCTACTACAGATAAAAGGAAACTTTTATTTGAGGTATGTGATAAAGGTCTTTCTGATGAAACAATTATTAATAAAAATATTTCTTTAATGCCATTAAATGAATATTTAATTATTCCAGGAACAAACAATAAATATTTAATTGATGAGTACAAAAAGATAGCAGTAAATCAACGTCGTGAAATAAACAAGAAATTAGAGTCTATACCAGAGCGTATAGATGAATTAGAACTATCATTAAAAAATGATTTACCAACAAAAGACACCATCAATATTTCTATTAAAACTATTGAGACAGAAAGAGAGGTTAAACAAAAAGAACTAGATATTTTACTAAGTGATAGTAAAGCTCTTGAATTAAGTATAGATAAAAAAATATCTGTATTAGAAAATCACTATCAAGAAAGTAAGGCAAACTATATAGAAAATAATAATAAAGATAATGAAGAAATATATAAAGCAATAAATGCTCTTAATAATAAAAAAGCAGAATTAGTACAAACATCAATGGAATATAAAAATAATATATACTCTCTTGATCTGAAAATTAATGAATGTATTAGTAATCGTCAACGATTATTAGATGAATATGATAAAGTTAAAGCTAATACTTTTAATGAAAAATGGGATGAAAACAACGAGCTTTGTAGTCTATGTGGTCAAAAATTGCCTTTAGATAAAATTGAACATTTAAAAATAGAGTTTGAAAAGAGAAGAGAAGAACATAATAAAGCCAATTCAATAGCTAAAGAAAAAATAAATAAAGAAGGGCAACAGTTTAGTAAGGCAATAATTGATGGGTTAAATAAACAAAAAACAGAATACTCTAACAAATTAGATGCTATAAATACAGAGATTTCCGATATAAATAATAAGATTAATTTAGCAAAAGATAGTGTTTTAAAACCTAAACCTTTTGAAGAAACAACTATAGCAGAAAGTATTAAAAATAGGATTGAACGATTAAATCGTGATAAAGAAAACATTGATACAAATGAAGCTTTACAATCCATTAATAAAGAGATTTACGAACTTGATAAGAAACTACAAGATTTAAAAGAACAGTTAATAAAAATTAATGTAGATGAGAAAACTAGAAGTCGTATAAATGAATTAACTAATGAGCGAAAAAATAAAGCTCGTGAACTTGAATATATAGATAAAGGAATTTATTTGTGTGATGAGTTTTCAAAAATTAAAGCTCGTATGATTACAGATAATATAAACAAAAACTTCAAAACAATTAAATTTGCTTTATTCAAAGAACAAGTAAATGGCGGATTCAAAGAAATTTGTGAACCGTTAATTAAGAATAAAGCTGGTCAATGGGTTGAATATAAATCAGCAAATACTGCTTCACAGGTAAATGCTAATTTAGAGATTATAGATGTACTAAGTAATTTCTATAATTTAAAACTTCCTGTAATTGTTGATAGAGCAGAAAGTATTAGTAACATAGAAAAGATATCGTCTCAGCAGATTAATTTAATAGTATCTGCAGAAGATAAAGAATTTAGAATTGAACAGGAGTAATTAACTATGGCAGACATAAAGGCGCTTCAAAGTCAAAAGAATGAATTAACTATTAGTGAAAGATTTGCAAATAAAGTACTTAAAGAATTAAGTAGTAATATGCATCTTAATTTGGAAACATCATATTATCAAAAACAGTTAATACAAGGCTACTATTTAGGTATTGATAAAGCTCTAAAAAAAGCTGAAGAAGATAGATTAAGACGAAATCTTAGTAATAAAGATCCTAAATATAATAATAACCTAGCTTATACATGGAATAATGTTGATTGGGAAAGCTTAGCAGTGGATATTATCTACTATGCAAGAGTTGGACTGGATATGAATATACCAAATCATTTACATCCTATTCCTTTTAAAAATAATAGGACTAATAAATATGAAATAGCCTTAATAGAAGGCTATAACGGCATAAAATACATGGCTGAAAATTATGCTCTTGATAAACCATTAAATGTAATAATTGATTTAGTATATAGCAATGATAATTTTATACCAATAAAAAAAGGTATAAGCCAGAATTTTGAAAGTTATGAGTTTACAATTTCTAATCCATTTGATAGAGGTGAAGTAATTGGTGGTTTTGGATATATTGAATATAGTGATAAGACAAAAAATAAATTAATAATGATGCCTAAAAAAGATATTGATAAGAGAAAACCTAAATTTGCTAGTGCTAATTTTTGGGGCGGTGAAGTAACTGATAAAAAAAGTGGTAAAAAAGTATCTGAAGACGGCTGGTATGAAGAAATGTGTAGAAAAACACTAATAAGAGAAGTGTATGGTCAAAAACATATACCACTAGATCCTAGAAGAATTGATTTAGAATATAGAAAACATCGTCAACAGGAATTGAGTATAAAAGTTGCAGAAAATGATGTTCAAAAAGAAAAAGACATCACAGAAACAACGGATATGGATTATATGGTAGAAAGCACATCACAATTAGAGCAAGAAGAAAATAAGAATGAATATAATGTTTTAAAAGAGGCTACTCCTGTTGAAGCTGAAGTAGTAACACCCAATACATCTAATATAAAAGAAGAAACAGTGGTTCAGAAAAATGAAACATTGTTTGATGAACCAACGTTTTAATGAATATAAAAGTAATTGCTTCTGGTAGTAGTGGTAATTGTTATTTAATAAGTGATGATAAAACTTCGCTACTACTGGATGCAGGCATTTCATTTAAACAAATTCAAATAGGCACAAATTTTAATATAAGTAACATTGGTGGGTGTTTTGTTACGCATAGACATATTGATCATGCTAAATCAATAAAAGATTTAAATAAAAGAGGTGTGCCTATTTTTGGACCAAAAGATGTAGCAGAAATTTATCCAATAAAGATAATTAAGCCATTCATAAAGCTTAAAATTGGCACATTTGAAATAGTGCCATTCCCATTGAAACACGATGTCGAGTGTTATGGATATCAAATTATGAATAAAGATAATAAGTTGGTTTATATAACAGATACAGCTTATGCTAAATATAAATTTAGTAATCTTACTCATATTATGATAGAAGCTAATTATGATAGAAATATTATTAGGAATAATACATTTAATGATGTAGTTAATGGGAAATTAGCTAATAGAATAATATCTTCCCATATGAGTTTAGATACAGTTAAAGAGTTTTTATCGGAAAATGATTTAAATAAGGTTCAACAAATATATTTATTGCATCTAAGTGATAATAATAGTGATACTGCTCTATTTAAAGATGCTATTCAAAGACAGACAGGTGCGGAGGTATATGTTTTTTAATGGAAATAGCTCAAGGAGTTATAAAAGAGTTTAATGAAAGTGGAAAGGCAATAATTGTTGCGGATATTCCAGATTTTAATAGAGCCTTACTTAGAAAGTATAAGAATGTGCTTATTGGGTTTTCAGATGGTCGTAAAATATCGGCTAAACAAATGCGAAAAATATATGTTTTGCTTAAGTATATTGCTGAATGGATTGGAGACACAGAAGAAAATACAAAAGCACTCATGAAAATACAATTTAATATGCAAATTCAATCAGTAGGAAAACATATCATTTCTTTTAGAGATTGCGATATGACAACTGCTAGAGAGTTTATTAGTTTATTAATAAACTTCATGATTGAAAATGAAATTTACTCTGGTGAGCCACTATATTTATTGAATGATGATATAGAGAAATATATATATGCTTGTTTAATAAATAAAAAATGTTGTGTATGTGGTAATCATGCTCAATTACATCATGTTGAACGTGTTGGTATGGGCAGAAATAGAAATAGTATTTATCAAGTTGGTATGGCGGTACTTCCATTATGTGCTGTTCATCACGATGAATGTCATAAAGTATCGCAATATCAATTTAACAAAAAATATCATCTTGAACCGTTAAAAATATCTGATAAAGATGAGAATATCTTTATCAAGAAATACGGATTGAGTAAGAAAAATTTTGAAGGTGGTGATGCTTAACTAAATTTAATGTTGATAATTAATGACCGAAAGGACAATCATTTTAACACTAGGTGCTACAACGGTCAGTAGCACCACAACATTAAATATGGAGGGCATTATGGATAGAATAAAAATAGCAGATATTGACAATGAGCGATATTATCAAGTACCTGTAGCATTTTTTACTAATCCTTATTATAGGGAGTTATCAAGTGATACTAAATTTACTTATGCAATTTTAAAGAATAGATTAACATTATCTGCAAGAAATAATTGGATAGATGATAATGGGGAAGTATATATTTTTTTTGCTAGAAAAAATATAGCTTCTATATTAAATACAACTGTTAGAACTGTAGCAAGAATAATAAGTCAATTAAAAGAATATAATCTTATAGATGTAGTACAACAAGGTAGAGGATTACCTGCAAAAATATATGTAAAAAAACTAAAGCCTAATACAAATGCATCAAGAAATGATTTTATAGAGTCTAATAATGAACAAGAAGATGAAATAAAAGAGGAAAAACAGGTTAAAGAAAAATCGAAAACAGAAAATAAACAACAAGAGTATTTTTCAATATTCTGGGCTTCATATCCTAAAAAAGTTGGTAAAGGTGCAGCAGAAAAAAGCTGGAAAAAAATAAAACCAACTAAAGATTTGTTAGAAAAAATGTTAAATGCTATAGAAACTGCTAAACAGTCTATGCAGTGGAACAAGGATAATGGTCAATATATTCCTAATCCAGCAACATGGCTAAATCAAAAACGTTGGGAGGATGAGATTATCATAGACAATAAATACAGTAATAAATCTAAAAATTCAAATAATATGCCAAGTGCAATGACTACGGCACAAAAAGCTTTAGATTTATTAGAACAAATGGGTGGATAATAGTGAATTCAAAACTACATCAAGCAGAAATAATAAAATTATTAACACCATATCTGTCATTATTTCCACATAGTAAAGTAGATAGCTTGGGATTAGTTATTTATGCTAAATCTTTAACAGAATTATCTTTAGCTCAAATAGAGGTGGCAATGTTGAAGCTTATTAGAAAGGTAGATTTCTTCCCTACTGTTCATCAAATTTTTGAAGAAGCTAAAAATATAGATGAACTTGTAAATGAAAAAAGTTTACCTACTGCAGAAGAAGCATGGGGCGAAGCTATGGAGCAGGTCCGTAAAAATCACATCTATAAAGAATGGCAATATAGTTGTGATGAAGTTAAAGAAGCTGTAAAACTTTTCGGAATTACTGAATTGTGTAGTTTAAAAAGTGAAGAAGTTGGAATAGCTAGAGCTCAGTTTACAAAGTTTTACAATAGTGTTGTAAAACGTAATGAGGATAAAATTTTAAATGGTCAGATTTTGGCTAGTTTACCTGAAAAAACTTTAAAAGATTTAAAGGAAAGGAAACAAAGCTCACTTATACAAGTAAAAGATATATTAAAGAGCTTAAAAAATAAGAAATGATATTTTATACAGTTATAAGATTCAATTTATATAGAAATGGATCAGTGAGAAAATATCAAAGACTGTATAAAACTCCAAGAAAATTTAAAACAAAAGAAAAAGCTGTAAGGTATGCCAATGAATTATTTAAGAATAAAAACTGCTTGTGTATACAAGTGGATCTAAATGATGAATTTGGTGTAATTGAAACAGTTTTTGAAAAAACCAGATGATCCAGGAGGCATAAAGATGGCTACATTAAGATTTGAGAAAGATGGTAATATCATTGAAATAGAAAATTATAGGGAAGAAATAAAAGAAAAATTTAATAGATTACTTGTTGAAACAAGTGAGGAGAGTAGATTTTATGACGAAGGCACAAGCTATACAATTGATGATAAAGGGCAAAAAGCTAGTTAGTACAGATGTAGGATTTCATTATTTTTATATTCAATATAAAAATGATAAGTTCGTTGATAGTTTAGGAAACGAGGTTAATATTAACGTCTTAAATGGCGTGTGGAGTATATATGAACCTAGTTTGGTAGATAAATTTATAAATAAATTGTGGGGAATTTGAGTGTTTAATAGGAAATACTTTGCTTATGAAATAGAAAATATGGAAAAAGAATTAATAGCAGATACTAAACATTATGTATTATTTGGAGGAATTGTTCTTTTAGCAATAATTTTAATGAGTGTTGTTGTTTTGTATGACTAAATCAATATTAACAGAAGAACAAAAAGCTTATTTATTGAGAATTGCTCCAAATAGATTTAATAAAGAAATAACTTTATTGATAAATAATAAATTTAAAACTAATTTTACAGAAAACCAGATAAAACATTACAAAAAACATAATAAAATTAAGTCCTTTAACGATGATAAGTTAAAGGAAATAAAATCAATACAGGTGGCAAAATATAGAAAAGTTTTGCCGATAGGAAGTGAAACTGTTTGGAGTGATGGATTTATATGGATAAAAGTAAAAGCTGATCCAGCTAAATGGAGATTAAAACACCACGTTATTTGGGAAGAATTTCATAAAAGGGAAATACCCCAAAATTATGTTGTTATATTTTTGGATGGCAATAAAAGAAATTTTGATATAAAAAACTTAGAACTACTATCAAAAGAAGAATATTGTTATTTAAATAACAAACACATAATTTTTAAAAACTCGGAATTAACAAAGAGCTATTGTATTTTATGTAAATTGATGTCTTTAAGAAAGAAAAGGAAGATATAAAAAATGAATAATAATTTGGATACTTTAAATCAAGTATTATTTGAACAATTAAATCGGTTATCTGATAGAAATTTGAAATCAGATAAATTAAGAAAAGAAATAGAAAGGACTACATGTATAGAAAAGATATCTAAGCAGATAATAGAAAGTGGTTATCTAAGGCTAAAAGCTCTGCAAATAAGAGACGATAGTCTTAGAGCTGATACAGATATGCCGAAAATGTTTTCGTTAGATGAGGAGATAAACCATGAAAATAAAAAGTAAATTTTTAAATTTTATAAAATATCTATTGAAAAAAATAAATAATATAAAATCTGGTACCACAGATAATGAAAATAGTAATGAAAATAATATTATGGTTTCATGCAATAAAAATATAGGAATTAATAATGAAAAGATATCCCAAAATAATAGATTAAGATTTAATAATAGAAGATGTAATATCGGAAAAATGTTACTTCGACCAATTAATCTAAAAAAAGGTGAAAAAATGAATGAGTAAATTTATAGAAATAACAAATGATAATGATTATGAAATATTGATTAATTTGAATGATATCAAAGAAATAAAAATTGAAGATACAGACTATACAAATATAAATGAAGCACAGTTAATCGCCATAAGAAATAATGGTGAAAAAATCATTTTAGATGAAGGTGATTATGCGGAGATGAAAAGTTCATATTATTATTTATATGATTTTATAGACGTGATTAAACTATGACTACATGGACGATAGAACAATTAAAACAAGCAGGATATAATGTATCATCTGCGATTATAAAACCTAAAAATAAATATAATAATAAGGTTACACATATAGGTAATCTTAGATTTGATAGCAAAAAAGAGTATGAATATTATTTAAAACTTTTGTCATTAAAAAAGGCTGGAGTTGTAAAGTATTTTGTGATGCAAAAAGATTTTACATTACAAGAGGCTTTTACAACAGAGAAAGGTGAAAAAGTAAAACCTATTCGTTATAGAGCTGATTTTGTAGTGACTTATGCTAACGGTACAGAGGAAGTAGTAGACGTGAAGGGGATGAAAACAAGAGTATATATTAATAAAAGAAAGCAATTATTAAAAAAGTATCCAAATATCAATTTCAAGGAGGTTTAAAAGTATCATTTTGAAACTTTAAATACTTTGGGATACTTAGAAAGGAGATTATAGTTATGAAAAACGAACATTTAATTAAACAATTTATGGAAGAAAATGGAATAGAGTTTAATAAACCATTTTGGGTTAAAAGTAGTAATAACGAAGTTAAGTATAAAATAATAGAAAAAGAAGGAATGTGGGGAACTATACCAAAGATAAAGTTTTATAGTAATGAAGGTGAATGGAAAGAAACAGACTTAAGTTGGTTATTATTAATTATATTTTGCGAAGGATATGAAATTATACCGCCCAAACAAAGACCTAAAAATGGAGAAGAATTTTGGTATATTACTCCAAATGGGAATATTCATTCTGTTCCATGTGATTCACAAGCTACGTCTGACATTGCATTATTTTTAATAGGAAACTGTTTTAAAACAGAAAAAGAAGCGGAACAGAATAAAGAAAAAATCTTAAAACTATTAAGAAGAAACGAACCTTTAGTTGATTTAAATGAGTGGTAATAAAAACAGGGAGTATGAACGACTATGCAATGTGATGAAAAATATTATGAAGCAGACAAAGGGTTCATGTGTTGGATAAATAAGGAACCATGCAGTAAGACTAATTGCACATTGAAGCATAGATTTGCAAAAGAGTTTTCCAAAAAGGTAATAAAGGAGCTTAAAAATGAAAAACATAAATATGATTAAAGTTTTCATGAAAGAAAATGAAATTGATTTTGATAAAGAATTTTATGTTGATTTTGGAGAAGAACAAGAAGTATTTAATATAGATAATTTTAAAAAATATACTATTTTACAAAATGATGACTATATTTATTTTGAGGATGATACTGGCGAAGATATTTCCTATGAAAAAATGGGAAAAATAATGTTTGATGATGAAGTTCATGTTATTAGTAAGGATTATTTTAAAAAAATGATGAACTATTACATTAGTATTTCCAAGTTATGTGATAGTTTTTATAATAATGGCTCAGAATGTAGAAGATGTCCTGTATGTTCAGATAGTGATGGCTGTTTTTTTACAGATAGCTATGCTAAGAATGGAATAATAGAGCATTTGAATTCTTCATATATTTGTTTTATGCCAAAAGATTATAAATATAAAAATAAATTATTATGTAAATATAATAATTATAAAGAGTTAGTAGATGATGTAGATTAAATAAAGATATGATATATGATTTAAAGGCTATTCGTTCTATACAAATTATTAATAATTCTATAATTTTAATTGGAATATGTGTAAATTCTAATTCAGATAATGAATTAATTAAATATGTACATATTTCTAGTGAATTAGAAAATGTTAATTTTATTTATGATTTAATCTGGAGAGAAATTAACTATAGCCTTGTACATTATAAACAAATTTTAGATTTATATAATTTAATAAAAACATATGGTCAAGTGAAAGAAGGATAAAATTTTGAACGAAATAAATAATACAAATGATATAAACGAATATTTAGATAATGTAATATCAACGTTATGTAAAGAAAAAACGATTGCTAATATCAATTTTAGTCTTACTCAGGATAAATTTTTAATAAATACTAATGCTATTAATGATAAAGATATATTGGTATCTCATGCTCTTTTAAGTATATATATTCTTAATAAATTTGGTGTAAGTTATGAAGATTTTGTAGAAATGTTAAAAAAAGTTAAAGCTGTTTTGAAAGGATGATATGATGCGTCAAATGAAATTAGGTGATTTTATAAAGATTAATCATGTAAAAGATTTTTCTATAAATGGTAAATGTTCTATGTGTGGAGAATGCTGTGGAGCAATATTACCTGTAAGTGAAAAGGAAATAAAAAGAATAAAAAAATATGTAGTTGAACATAATATAAAAATAAATGTTAATCCAATAAATACTTTATCTGAAAAAATGATAGATTTAACGTGTCCTTTTAGAAATAATAAGGAACGAAAATGTGATATTTATGAGGTTAGACCTAAGATTTGCAGAAGCTTTATTTGTAATTTAAAAAATATAGATAATATTGATAGGATAAATAGGATATATAAAACTGTTAATATAAGAAAGGTATTTGAGGTATACAAATGAATAAGTTAGAAATTAAACAACAAATATTTAATAAGTTATATGAATTATATGTACCAGAAGAACAATTTACTGAGGAATCAGCTTTAAAGCTAATAACAGAATATTCTGCATTAAAAGGGGTTAATATTTGTTCAAAATCTCTAAATGGTCATAGACATTCTTTAATGGGAAGTTTAAAAACTTTTAATATGTTAAGCGACTTAAATATATGGGGTCCAATATATAAGAATTTTGTAAAATCTTTAGCAAAATATATCGGAGATAGAAAAGTATTAGAAGTGTGTTGTGGAAATGGATGGCTTTCTACAGGTCTTATGTTTTATGGTGTAGATATTATGCCTACAGATAATTTTAGTTGGATATTAAGTAATAGATATAAAGTAAATGCTTATATAAAAAATATGGAAGCAGAAGAAGCAATACTAAAATATTTAGATAGAGATATAATTTTATGTTCATGGGCTCCATATAGAGATCCAGTTTTAGAAAGAATATACGATTTATCAAAACAATATAAGAAAACATTTATTTTTATTGGAGAAATAAATGGCGGTTGTTCTGGGCAAGAAGAGTTTTGGGAGAGGGAAGATTTAAAAATAAAAAATATAGAAAAAAACCATATTTTATACCAGTTGCTGAAGCATCTTAATAGGTTGTTTATAAGATGTGTAGTTAATAAACTTAATAAAATAAAAATAGATAATGATTTGAGAAAAGGTGTCGTCTATTATGAAAACTGTTGATATTGCCAGATTTATAAGACATATTGGAGCTAGAGATTTTGTAAGGGCTTCATCAATGTTAGAAGATATTATAAAAAAAGAGACTAATGTAAATACTAGATATGCTTTAGAGCAAGCATATAAAACATGGGGAACTCCTAAACAAATGGATGAAGTACCATATAATATAAAAAGATTTATCTATAATGTGAATAAAAATGTAGTTTTAAATGATTTAAAACTAGAGAACAATATAAGAAAAGCAATAGATTATATTGTAGATACTTTTAATAAAAAGGATTTGTTACAAAGCAATGGATTAGAGCCAGTAAATAAAATATTATTTGCTGGTCCTCCTGGAAATGGAAAAACTTCTGTTGCCTTAGCTCTAAGTAAAGATATGAATATACCTTTATTTAAAGTTAATATGGCGGAAGTTATAAGTGGAAGATTGGGAGAAACTTCTAAACAGATTGATAATGTATTTAGAGAAGTTAATAATTTTGGAAAAGGAATTTTATTCTTTGATGAAATAGATACATTTGCAACGAAAAGAACATATGATGATGGATGCGATAAAGAAATATCTGGAGCAGTTAATAAAATGTTGCAAGAAATAGATAGTCTAAATCCTAATATTTTATTTGTATGTGCTACAAATGTATCTGATGAATTGGATCCTGCATTATTGAGACGATTTAATATGAAGTTATGGTTTAAAAATCCTACAAGAGAACAAATTGAAGATTATATAATGGAGTATTTTGATAAAAGAAATGTTGATTTAGATGCAATGATATTATCAGGAATAGAAAACTTTAAAAGTAAGAGTTGGTCTGATGCGGAAATGTATTGTGAAGCACATTTTAGAAGAATAGTTTTAGATTCTGAAACCATAATATATGGAAATGAATGGATAGGAAATGAATGATTGGAGCTGTAAACAATGTTTATAGAAATAAAAAACGATAGTGAAATTAATGAAGATGTTATATTAAATAGTAAAGATATATCAGTGATATTTTTAAAGAAAAATAGCCTGCATCACACAATTAGAGTTGTTCTTAATAATGGTCATGTTGTAAATTTAAATAATTCTTCTGAAGAAGAAGCTAAAAAACTATATAACTATATAAAAGGAACTTTATTTAAAGTAGATATAAAAGAATTGAATTGCAAAAATATAAAATTTATCTTGGAAATAAATGAAAATAATTATGATGATAATTTAAGCGATGCATTAAAACGTTTTAATGGTCGTGAAAAAGAATTGTATAGCACCATATATGATAGAGGTGGTTATAATGAATATTTTATTGAATTAAATAGTTTAGAAGATTTAAATTTACTTGCGTCAATGTTAGGACGAAATGTTGAGGTTTCAATAGATTATAATAATGTTATTCCAAGAATAAGACTAAATAAAGAAGATGAGGATAAATATGGCTTAAAATCATTATCTATAAATGATCTGGGTAATAAAGGTGAAATATTTTATCATGATATACCCACTATAGCTGAATATATTAAATATTTTTATGGTATAGATTTTACAATTAAGGAAAATAAGAAGATGATAGATTTTATTGAGAAACAATTAGGAGTAAAATTAGATTTTACTCATTTAGTTTCACAAACAGAATGAGATAAATAATATGCAGGCATCTTGATTTTATTTTAAAATTTTTTTGAGGTGATGCATATGAAATATGATTACAATCCTTTAAGTAATCGAACAAAATCAGATCCAGTATCTGAAAATGCTATTAATAATATAATGCATAATGATAAAATTAAAGAAAAAAAAGAAGAAAGGAGCTTCATGAATAAATTTATGAAAAAATTAGCGTATTTTCTAGATAAACAAGGTTATTTCTTATTAAACATATCAGTTATATCTAAAAAATATGGTACAGAATTTAATAAAATTTATAGAAAGTAGATGTTATATGAATAAAGTAATATTAGCAGGACGTCTTGTGCGTGACCCAGAAGTGCGTTATACACAAACAGGAAAAGCAGTGGCTAGTTTTACGTTAGCTGTTAATCGTAGGTTTAGTAGCAGTGATGCTCAACAGACAGCAGATTTTATTCCTATCGTAGTATGGGATAAATTAGCTGAGGTATGTGGTAATAATTTAGTGAAAGGAAGTCAAGTTTTAATAGAAGGTCGTATTCAGATTCGCAGTTATGATGCACAAGACGGAAGTAAGCGTTATGTTACTGAAGTTATAGCTCATGAAATCGAATTTATGGGTAGCAAGCCTATTAATAATGTACAAACTCCACCACAAGCTAAATCATTTGGTTCAGAAGTTCCATGTGATGAAGAAATACCATTTTAAATTAAGGAGCTATAAATTAGCTCCTTTTATATTTTTTTATAATTACCTGTATTTTTTATGCAGAGTCTTTTTGTGCGATATAAAATATTATGTATTACAAAAATGGAGGTATTATAAAAATGAAACGTAGAAAAAGAGATAGTGAATTAATAAAGGCGAGTCAGTATTTAGATTCTTTATGGGAAAAAAAAGAAGATTATCTTTTAGCAGTTAAAGAACTAGATAATCTTAAAAATAATGGTAGTGTTAAAGCTACTATATATGGAGCAGAAGGTGGGCATAGTAATGGCATTAACAGGGACACTTCTAACTTTATTGTGCTGATTGAAAACCATGAAAAGCTTGTTAATGATAAAAAAGAAGAGTATTTATCTCTAAAAACAGAAATAGAAAGCATTGTACAGAAATTAAGTCAATCTAGTTATAGAATAATAATTAGAGCTATATATTTGGTAAACATGTCTCTTGAAGAAGTGGCGTATAGATATCACCATACGTATAGAACAACACAAAGAATTCATAATAAAGCATTGAGAGAGATATATAAAATAAAGTTTTCAAAAAAAATGTCGTATGATGTCGTATAATGTCCTATAATGTCGTATTGTGCTTCATTTCAAAGATGTTATAATTATACTTGTCAAAAAAAGACGAATGTCCCTTAGCTCAATGGTTAGAGCCTTCGGCTTATATCCGAGTGGTTGTCGGTTCGATTCCGACAGGGACTACCAGTTTTAATATATATTAAGTATGCGGGAGTTAATCTATATTTAGGATTAACTCTTTTTGTTTTATAAAAGGAGTTTTAAGTAAAATGCTTAACAATAGGAAAAAATATCTTTTAGTAAAAGTAATAGAAGCAGAACCAATGACACTGGGTGAATTTTATAAAAAACAAGGATATAATATACCACCTTTAGCAAATGTATATAATATTGATGGATATATTGTTTATCATAATGGAAAAACAGAATGGTATAGTTTAGATGAATTTAACCCATATACTAGAGAACTTTCTAATGGTTCTGAAATAGAAGTTAATATAATTGATAAAAATGTTTGTAAATGCGAATTTTATTCATTTATTGAGTGATTTTGAACGATAAAATGTACAATAAACAGAAAGAAGGAATAGTAATGATTAAAAACTATATTAGTGTGAAAATGGTAAAAGCTGAACCATGCAAAGCATGGAAAGACTTCAAAGGTCATATGACTGGAGATGAAGGATATAAAATTTATTATCCTGATGGTTATGTATCTTGGTGTCCTAAAGATATCTTTGAAGCCCAGTATTTAGAAATGCAAAAAGAAGATACTGTAACACAAGAAGATGTTAGTAATTTCATTGATAAAGTAGAGTCTTGCCAAATAGGAGAAAAAACAACTCTTACACAGGTAAAATTAAAAAATAATTTTACAATAGAAGAAACAAGTTCACCGATAGATACTAAAAATTTTGATATGAAAATTGGTGAACAAATCTGCATGAAGAAAATAGAAAATAAAGTATGGGACTTTTTAGGCTTCTTATGGTTATGTGCTAAATGTGGATTTAAAGGTGATAAATAATTATGGATGTATTAGCGATGAAGCAATTAATATTTAATTGCATTTGCGGTGGATTCTTTTTATTTGGTTTTGCAGTAGGATATATTTTTGGGAATGTTAAGTGCTGATTTTAAACAAAGATTTCAAGCTGAATACGCACAGGATAAAAATAGAGCAGAAGGTTTAGCAAAAATGTTAAAAGCTTATAAAGCAGGAACATTACCATTTAAACCTAAATGCAGTTATGAGCTTTTATATGAACAATTAATTCATATGAGAGCTAAATTAAAAGTATTAGAAAAACGTGCAGAAATTGAAGGTATTGAATTAATTATGGATTTAAAGAGAGGTTAAAGAAATAATATGGATATTATGTTGATGATGTTAATTGCTATTATTATGGTCCCAATTAGCATTGCTCTTTTTGTTATTGTCGCAGGTTTAATTGTTAGATATTTTATTGTTAAGAAATTTAAGTTAAAAGAAGATAAACAAACAAATAGGATATTCTAAAAATATAAGGTGGGGAGGAAATGTGTCCAATGAAAACATAAGAGAGTTAGCATATGAAGATTATTGTGCAGGACTGAAATATAAAGAAATCGCTGATAAATATAATGTAAAATTATCGACTATAAAATCATGGGCAACTCGATATTGGAAAAAGAAAAAGTTGCAACCAAAAGAAAAAGTTGCAACCAAAAGTATAAAAAGGTTGCAACCTCAAAACGAAGATACAAGTCATAAAATAGTAAAAGAATTAAAAGATGCAGTAATGTCTGATGATAGTCTAACTGCCGAACAACAAAAGTTTTGTATATATTATGTGATGAGTAATAATGCATTACAAAGTTATTTGAAAGCCTATAGATGCAGTTATGAATGTGCCAGTGCATCAGCTTATAGATTGTTAGGTAAAGTTAGAATAAAAGAAAAAATAAATGAGTTAAAAGAAATCATGCGTGAACATATACAGTTGGATGTTAACGACATGGTTATTTTTTTATCTAAAGTTGTTAAATCAGACATACGAGATTATTTAAAGTTTGGTAGAAGAACGATTGAGTTGTCTGAGGGCAATACAATTACAGTAAATTTTGTTGAATTATTAGATAGTGATACTGTAGATACATCATTAATTCAAGAAGTTAAGCAAGGTAGAGATGGTGTTTCATTAAAATTAGTAGATAAGCGTTGGGCTTGGGAAAAATTAGAAAAATTATTAGGATGGACCACACAAGAAGAAGCATCAGAAGAAGTAATAATTATTGATAATATTCCAGAGGTATCAGATGATGAGTAAAAAGCGAATAGAATTAATAAATTTAATACAACCTGCTTTTTATAAAATACATCGTCAAATACACAATCATGAATTCACACATTTTTGGTTTGCTGGTGGTCGTGGCAGTACTAAATCGTCAAAGGTAAGTATAGATATACCTTTGTTACTTATAAAAAATCCTAGTTGCCATGCTGTTGTATTAAGACGTGTAGGTAATACATTAAGAAATAGCGTGTATCCTCAAATTAGTTGGGGGATTAATAGTTTAGGGTTAAGTAATAAGTTTGATAAAAGTATATCACCATTAGAATTTACTTATAAAAAGACTGGACAGAAAATATTTTTTCTAGGTTGCGATGATGAGATGAAGATAAAATCATTTAAACCACCGTTTGGATATGTAGGTATGGTATGGTTTGAGGAATGTAATCAGTTTGTTAGTATGGAACAAATACGTTCACTTCTGCAGTCATTATTACGTGGTGGTTCGAAATACTGGGTATTTTATTCATATAATCCACCCAAAAGCAGAGATAATTGGGTAAATTTAGAAGTATTGCATGATGAACCAGATAAAATAGTAAATCATAGTTCATATTTAACTGTTCCGAGAGAATGGTTGGGAGAACAGTTTATTTTAGAAGCTGAAAAGTTAAAAAATAAAAATTATGACCGTTATAGGCACGAGTATTTAGGCGAAGTTACAGGTAACGGTGGAAATGTTTTTGATAATGTAGAAGATATTAGGTTAACAGATAAACAAATTTATGAATTTGATAGATTGCGTTATGGTATTGACTTTGGTTTTAGTATTGACCCATTAGCTTTTACTGCGATGCAGTTTGATGCTAAACATGAAGATTTATATATTTTTGATGAAATATATCAGCAAAAATTAAAAAATAGTACATTAGCTAGAATGATTAAACCTAAATATAAAGGAGCATTGATTTATGCCGATAGTGCAGAGCCTAAATCAATAGCAGAATTAAGGGATTATGGACTAAACATTATAGGTGCAAAAAAAGGACCTGATAGTGTTGAATATGGTATGAAATTTTTGCAAGATTTAAATCGTATATATATTGATCGTAAACGTTGCCCAAATACGTACAATGAATTTATAAAGTATGAGTATGAAGTAAATAAAAATGGAGAGTTTATTTCCGCATATCCAGATAAAAATAACCATGCTATAGATAGTGTTCGTTATGCATTAAATGATTTAATTACTAAACGTAAATTAAAAGTAGCTAATAAATCTATGTTAGGTTTATAGGATAAAGATTGGATGGAGGAATTAATATTTTTATTCAAGCTGATATAAACGAGCTATCTAATAATGATTTGAGAATATTATTAGGTAGACATGAAAAAGAAATAAAAGAATTAAATAAATTATATGATTATTATTTTGGTGAAAGTAAAATAAAACACAAAAAAAGGGAAGACCCTTCTGCACCTAATAATAAACTGGTTAATAATTATTGTTCATATATTTCTGATATGAGTACAGGTTTTTTTATTGGAAAACCAATTAGCTATACGTCTGAAAATGAAGAGGCTTTAAAAAAGATAAACGAAATTTTTAAATATAATGATGAGTCAGCTCACAATATGGAATTAGCTGAAACTGCAAGTATATGTGGTTGTGCGTATGAATTATTATATCTTGATGAAGATGCTAATATAAGATTTACTTCTCTAGATCCTAGAGAAGTTATTTTGATAGCTGATGCTACGGTTGGGCAAAACATAAAATTCGCTATACGTCATTATCGAATATATAGTTTGGATGGAACATCATATATCACTTATATTGATGTGTATGATAATGAAAAATGTAAAAAATATAAATATGATAGAAATAAATTTGAATTATTAAGTGAGAATTATCATATGTTCGATTCTGTCCCTATTATAGAGTATAAAAATAACAAATATTCTATAGGTGATTTTCAAAAACAAATATCTTTGATTGATGGTTATGATAAAACACAATCACTAACTTTAGATGATATGGAAGATTTTACAAATGCATTTTTAATATTAAAAGGTTTTGGGTATGGTGAAGAAAATGTTAATGAAGCTAAAATGATGAGAAAATTAAAAATGCTTTTTTTCCCAGATGGTGAGTGTGGAGCAGAATGGTTAACAAAAACTATTAATGATACATTCATTGAAAATATGAAAAACAGATTGAATGCAGATATTCACAAGTTCAGTTTTGTTCCTGATATGACAGATGTTAATTTTGCTTCTAACGCTTCTGGTGTGGCTATTAAATATAAACTTATAGGATTAGAACAAATACGTAGTAGAAAAGAACGTTTTTTCAAAAAGGCAATCCAAAGAAGAATTGAGCTTATTTTTGGGGTTTTATCAATGTTGGATAATGATTTTGATTTTAGAGATATTGAACTTACTTTTAGTGATAATATACCTGCTAATATTAAGGAACTGTCTGAAATAGTTAAATCACTAACAGGCATTGTATCACAAACAAAATTATTAAGCTTATTACCTTTTATAAATGATCCACAAAAAGAAATGGAAACTATAAATAAAGAAAATGAAGATAGTTTAGAAACACAGCAATATATATTAAATGCTGGTGGTGAAGGTGATAATGAATAATGAGCAATATTGGCAAAAAAGAGCAAAAGAACGTGAAGAAAAATGGCTAAATAAATCTAAATCAGAAATAGAAACAGAAATAAAAAATTTGTATATAAGAGCTTTAAGAAATATAGAAAAAGATATAAATGACCTTTATGAAAGATTTTCAGATGAAAATGGCTTAAGTCTGGCGGATGCTAAAAAATTAATTACAAGTAATGAGTACTCTGTATGGAGAATGGATATAGAAGACTATGTAAAACAAGCTAATATAGATAAAGAAATCTTAAAAGAATTAAATACTTTAGCTATGCGTTCTAGGATAAGTCGTTTAGATAAATTACAAGCAGAAATTCTTGTAGAATTATCTAAAATGGCAGATGGATATGATAGTAAGTTAACAGAATACTTAAAAAAAGCATTAACAGATAATTACTATCAATCTGTTTTTGATATTTGTAAAGGAATTAATATCTTAATGCCAGTGTCTATCTTAGACCAAGAAGCAATAGAAGATATTATTCGTACTTCTTGGTCTGGCAAACAATTTAGTAAACGTATATGGAATAATACAACTAAATTATCTAAAGTGCTAAAAAAAGAAATAAGCGATGCTATTATTAGAGGTATTAATGCTCGTGAAATGGCAACTGTTATATCTAAAAAGATGAATTCTGGATACAAACAAGCGATTACATTAGTTCGCTCGGAACTTAATTATGTAAATAATCAAGCTGGGCTAAAAAGTATTAAAGATTCTGGCGGTCAAGAATATAGATTTATTGCTACTTTAGACCGAAGAACATCAGAAAAATGTAGGAAACTTGATAATACTATTCATAAAGTTGATGAAGGTGTTCCAGGAAGTAATATGCCACCTATGCATCCACGTTGCAGGTCCACAATTTCAATAACCAATTTGACTACAAGTACTGTAAGAAAAAGAATTTCAAGACTTAATGGAGAAATAAAATATGTTCCAGCAGATATGAACTATTCTGATTGGGAAAAAATATATATAAAAAAATCCATGACATTAAATGAATGGGAAAATAATAGTAACAATATTAAATTAAGTTTAAAAGAAAAAATAAGTAATATTGATTTAAAAACTTGTACTAAAGATGATATTATTAATATAGGAACTGAAGTATGCAATAGATTTAATATTATTGATAATATAGGAAATAAAGAAAAACTAAAAGAAATTTTTAGTAATTTTAGGGAAATGGGAGGAGAAGTAGGGAAAAATCAATGGGCTAAAGGCTGTAATACAATTACAAAGCAACAATTAAGCGAAGCCTTTTCGTACTATCCAAAAGATTGGGCAGAATATCTAGTTAATAACAATAAAAAATTATATACTTCTATTACACCAAATAGAGGTTTTTTTACTAAAGGGGCAGTAACACCTAGTGGTAGATATTATGCTACTAAATATGAAAATTATGAGGAAGATTATATATCCATTCATATGACAGGGCAAAGAAAACAAACGCCTTATCATGAATTAGGACATTATGTAGAATTTTTTAATAAAGATGCACTTAGAATTTCAAAAGAATTTATAAAAGCTCGTACAAAAAATGAAAATTATATAAAACTAACAGATTTATTTCATGGATTGAGTTTTAGTAATAAAGAGATAGTTAAACCAGATGATTTTATTACTCCTTACATTGGTAAAGAATATAAGGAAGCTTCAGAAGTATTGAGTATGGGGTTAGAGGTATTATATGAGCCTAGTGAAATACTTAAAAAGATTGAAGTTGTTGATGGAAAATATCAACCTATTTATGCTAAAATAGAAGATGATATGGAGTTTCTATATTTAATAGTAGGTTTAATTCTTAAAGCCTAAAAGGGGTAGTTGATAGAATGACAATTATTGAAAATGATATGTCTAACGTAATACAATTATTGAATGATAAAGTTGAAGAATATAAAAATATATTTGGTAGAAATTCTCTTGATTATGTAATTATTTGTGATCCAAGATTAATGGATGTTGATAATTTTAATAGCGGAATAAAAAAACTTGAAGAGGCTATAAAAAATAACAAACCTATTGAACCTATTCCAAAAGAAATATGGGAAAACTTAATATTTTAGAAAAAACACTTACAAAATAGTAAGTGTTTTTTTTATTGAGAGGTTTATATGATAAAAATATGCATAGAAACAGATGGATATAAATTTATTGGATATAATATATTTGGTCATGCTAATTTTGCTCCTAAAGGGAAAGATATAGTTTGTAGTGCAGTATCTAGTATTGCACAAACAGCAATACTAGGTTTAAATGAAATATTAAAAAAGAATATTATTTTTGAGCAAGATATTAGTCTGGGTTTTTTAAAGGTAATGATTAATAATCCAGATAAGGACTCGGATTTAATTATAAGAACAATGGCATTAGCATTAGAAAGACTAGAAAAAATATATCCTCAAAATATATCAGTAAAATATAATAAGCTTAATTAAACGTCTGTAAATACAGACGTTTTTTTATTTATAAAGTGAAAGGAGTTATTTTATTATGGATTTTAAATTTATTTTTAATTTACAGTTATTTGCTGAAGGAGAAGAAGGTAAAGGTGACCCTTCTGAAGGAGGTGAAGGAGGAAAACCACCAGCAACAGATCCAGAAACAAAAAAAGTGGATGTTGATTCAGAAGAATTTAAAAATGAACTTAACAAGCGATTAGAAGCCAAATTAGCAGAATGTATTAGTTCTGAAAGATCTAAATGGGAAAAAGAATTTAAGAAAAAAGCTGAGAATGAGAAAAAAGAGCAAGAGCGTTTGTCTAAGTTAAGCGAAGACGAACGTAAAAAAGCTGAATGGGAACGTAAAGAAGCTGAGCTTACTGAGCGTGAAGAAGCTTTAAAACTAAAAGAACAAAGAGCTGAAGCTGTTGCTGTATTAAATTCTAGAGGTATTCCTATTGAATTTATGCCATTTTTAGTTACAGGAACTGACAATGATAAAAATATGGAAAACATTACTACCTTTGAAAAGGGATTAAAAAAATTAGTTGATGAAAAAGTTAAGGAAAAATTAAAGGGTAAAGTGCCTTCTGCTGGTGGTGCAAGTAGTACAAAAACTTCAACTAAATTTAATATGGCTGATATTATCAAACAAAATCAAGTAAAAAGATAAAGGAGAATTATTATGAATTTGATATTTGATTTACAATTATTTGCGGATGAAGAATTTTTAAAAGATAATTTAGCGGGATTTGTTCCAGTACAGAAAGTTAATGAAATTATTGCTTTAACAACTAGAGGGTCTTCTATTCTTAGATTATCTAGAATAGAACAAATGGATTCTGATACAATGCAAATACCTTTAATGACAGATGGACCAGGAGCTTATTGGGTAGGTGAATCTGAACGTATTAAAACAGATACTGCAGAATGGATTTTCCCACAACTTAAGGCTAAAAAAATAGCAGTAATCATTCCAGTAACAAAAGAAAAAATAAATGATACAACCATTGATGTATTTGAGCAAATTAAACCTCAAATTGCGGAAGCGATTGCTAAAGCTCTTGATGCTGCATGCTTATTTGGAACAGGTAGCCCATTTGAGAAAAATATTTATGGAGTTGCGAATGATAATGAACATAAAATTGTTTTAGGTACAAATGAAAATGCATTAGATTTAGATTTATCTGATGTAATGGCATTAGTTGAAGACTCTGGAGAAGATGTTAACGGATTTGTAGCTTCTTATAAATTAAAAAATAGTTTGAGAAAACTTCGTAATGCAAATGGAGATAATTTATATGTTCCTGGTGTAGATCAAAACCAGTTATACAGTAATCCAATTGAGTTTGTAAGAAATGGTGGTTGGGATGATAAAAAAGCTATAGCTATTGCTGGAAATTGGAACTATGCTGTAGTTGGTATTCGTGATGAAATTTCTTATGAGGTATTAAAAGAAGCTACACTCAATAATGTTACTATGAGTGATGGTAAACCATTATCTTTAGCTGAAAATGATATGATTGCAATAAAAGCTACTGCTCGTTTCGCTTTTTTACCAGTAAAAGAAAAGGCATTTGCAATGCTTGTTCCAAGTGATGCTGATGAATTAAAAGCTAAAACAGATGAAGCACATACAGATGAAAATGAAGTTGCTTAGAGGTGTGTTTAATGTTAAATAAATATACTAATGGTAAAAATATCATATATGCTACAAGAAAAGCCTTTAATCTTTTATATAAAGATAGGGGCTTTTTCTTATATGAAGAAAGCGAGAAAAAAAATGGATTACAAAAAAAATCCAATATTAAAATCACCAAAAGAAATAGCATCGGAAATAGTGGAACAAATCAAAAAACTACTTCCACAAGAAAATCCGCTGGTAATAAATGAGAATTTATTAAATTTTAATATCGAAGCTCTTGTAAGACGTATTTTGAATTATTGTAATAGAAAAGATTTACCAGAAGCTGTAAAGATGAGTATTATAGAACAGTTTTATAATAAAATTATTTCTGATAATGAATCTAATAATTTAAGTGAAGTAGATATAAGAAATTTAAAAAGATTAAAGATGAATGATACTGAATTTGAATTTAATTTCCAGGAACAAGTAATAGTTGAAAAAAATTCTATTTACTTTTTTGAGCAATTAAAACCGATGTTAAATATTTATAGAAAAGTTAGGGGATTTTGTTGAAAATATCTAGTTTGCAAAAATATTTAGATGCACTTATGTATAAAGATAAAGTTACTATCAAACGGTCCCAAATAGTATTATTGGAAGATGGTTCGGATAAATATAATCTGGCTGAGATATATGTAGATATACCATGTAAATTATCTCAGAATAATCGAAGTATATTATCAGATAAAAACGATAGAGCAACTAGTATATCTGAAGATTATATACTCACTTTATCTCCAAACTATGAATTAAAACCAAATGATGTGGCTATAATAACAACAAATCTTAATCAGAAATTAATTTTAGATATAATTAAACCCTTTAAATATCCTACGCATATGGAAGTAAGTGTAAGAAAGAAGAGTGATGCATGAAGTTAGATGGTTTTGATGAGCTAAATAAAAAATTAGTTCAAATATCTAAAAATCAAGCTATTCAACGTAATAGATTTGTAGCTCGTGAAGCAGAGAATTTATTATCTAACACAAAAAACTATACTCCTGTTGCTGAAGTTGATGGCGGTACTTTACGTGAAAGTTGGAAAAGAACACGAGCAAAAGAAGGTATTGTTCATGTATATAATAATACAGATTATGCTCTTCATGTAGAATATGGTCATCGTCAAAAAAAACGTTGGGTTCCAGGCAGATGGGAAAATGGACACTTTGTTTATGACCCAGATGAGAAAGAATCTGGTATGATGTTAAAACCTAGATTTATTAAAGGGTATAAAATGCTTTCTAGGGGACTTTTTGATATTAAACAAACATTTATACAAGATGCCGAAGCAATATTAGGAGATTTATTTAAGTGATTACTTTAGCAGATATTAGAAAAGCTATAACTACAGCATTAAAAAGTAAATTTCAAAATATAAAAGTATTTTTTGATGATGTAGAAAATAGTACAGATGATTATTTTTATATTGAATTTACACCAAAGTCAAAAACTATAGATGATATTTATACAAATAAAATTATTAAAATAGATATAGATTATGTATTGGCTTTAGATGAAAACAAAAAAATTGATAGGCGAAAATTGCAAGATAGTATTTCTAAAATTGATATATTATTTAGACCTATTTTTAAAGTAAAGGATAGAACTTTTACTGTTTTAGAAACATCTACTACTATTGTTGATGAAATTCTACATTTTAGCTTTGAATTAGATTTTGTGGATTGTTTAAGTGATGATGAATTTGATGGAATAAAGTATGAATTAATGCAAAATTTAGAAATGACATGGAGGTAATAGAATATGAGTTATACAAAAAAAACATGGGCAAGTAAAGAATTAATAACCACAAATGCAATGAATAATATTGAAACTGGTATTGATGATGCACATAAAGATATTGCAAGTTTAAATACTGAAATTAATAAAAAATTAACTAAACCAATAGAAGATGGAACATCAGGACAAGTTTTAAGTTTAGGAGAAGACAATAACTTAATATATAAAGATATGCCTAAAAATGGAACAGATGGTAAGAATGCAACAATAACAGAAGTTACTGCAACAGTTGATAATAATACAGGAACTCCAGAAGTAGAAGTAAGTTTAGGCGGTACAGAAGAAGCCAGAACGTTTAGTTTTTCTTTTAAAAATTTAAAAGGTAGCAAAGGCGATAAAGGCGATAAAGGCGATAAAGGCGATAAAGGTGATAAAGGTGATAAAGGCGATAAAGGTGATAAAGGTGATAAAGGCGACAGTGGAGCCAAGGGTCAAGGAATTTTTACAGCAAAAGAAGCATTAACACCTAGTGGAACTACTACTGCAGATAAAATTAACAATGGAGAAAACATTGCTCAAAATGATACTATTATAGATATTAACGGTGATGTTTTTACTGTAACATCTATTAGTGACTCCACAATAAATTTATCCGAAAAATTATTTAGTTTAAAAACCGCATAATATGTAGAAAGACGCTTTTATAATAAAAGCGTCTTTTTTATTAAATTTCTGTAGGAGGTAAATATTTTGAGCTATAAGCCTCGAGTATGGAAAAGTAAAGAAGCTATAACAGCTCCTAAATTAAATAATTTAGAAGAAGCTGTAGCTAATTTATATAAAAAAATGGAACAAACAAATGGAGAAAATGTTATGCATATTGCTAATATAGAAATTAAACCTAATTCATCAGTAAGTAAAACAAATATTCCAGGAGCAACAGAAATATTAGTAGGAGATTTAATTTGTGATACAACAAACTCTATTTATCGAATAGAAAAAGTATCTGAAGATAATGTTAATGTTGGTGATAAAATTCCTTATTTAGATAGTGATAATTTATCAGATATGGAATTAACAGCAATTACAGATTCTAGTGGAAATCTTAAAGGATTGTCTGGAACGTATAAAACTAATGATAATAATATAAGAAAAATTTCATTCAAAATAACTCAAGAATAAGGAGGTTTAAATTATGGCTAATGAGGCAGAAGTTTTTGGATTACCTAAGGTGCAAATAACCTTTAAAACTAAATCTACAACAGCAATATCTCGTTCTGCTAGAGGAATTGTTGTCATGATTTTGAAAAACGAAACATCAGATATTATGAAAAGCTATAAAATTTCTGATGTAACAGATATACCAACAACTACTCCAGAAGTAGGATTAACATCTAAAAACATTGATTTAGTAAAAAAATGTTTATTAGGAACACCTTTAAGGGTTTTGGTATATACCATACCTAATGATGATGTAGAAGATGCTACTATAAATCAGAACAGTGTCTTAAAAGAAATTGCCAATATTAAATGGAATTATATCTGTGCTCCAACATCTACCGAACAAGAACAAGAAGATTTAGTAAGTTGGGTTAAATCTCAACGTAACAATAAAAAGAAAACTTTCAAAGCAGTTTGTGCTCATCAAGAAGCAGATGATAAAGGAATTATAAATTTTTGTACGGAACAGATAAAGGTAGCTAATCCTAATTATAAAGCAGACGATGGTAATTCTGAGGAAATTGGATATGTAGATGAAGCATATACAGATATATCTCTTGTGGCAGAAGAAGATGTTCAGAAAGAAGAAAAAGAAGAAGAGTATATAATTTATACAGCTAAAGAATATACTGCACGTATAGCAGGTATTTTAGCAGGATTGCCTTTAGATAGAAGTTCTACGTATTATCAACTAACAGAAGTTGTTAGCGTTGAAAAATACGAAAATATTGATACTCTTATTGATAAAGGACAATTATTATTAATTGATGAAGGCGAAGGTAATGGTGTAAAAATAGCTCGTGGTTGTAACTCACTAACTACGTTTACAACAGATGTAGGACAAGATTTCCGTTTTATTAAAATTATCGAATGCGTTGACATGATACAAGATGATATAAGAGATACATTTAAGTCTGATTATGTTGGTAAAGTAATTAATGATTATAATCATAAAATGTTATTTATTGCAGCAGTTAAGGTATATTTTAATGGATTAAAGGGAAATGTTTTAGATAATAGCCCTACTGCAACTAATGATGTAGAAATTGATTATCAGGCTCAAAAAGATTATGCAACATTAAAAGGTGAAGATGTTGAAAATATGACAGAACAACAAATTCTTGAATATAATACAGGAACAAATTTATTATTAGCAGGTAGAATCACACCTGTTAATGCGATGGAAGATTTATCAATTGATTTTAGTATGTAGGTGGTAAAAAGCTTATGAAAACAATTATTCCAATAACAACAGACTATTTAGTAAAGAATTTAACATTTGAATTGCAACGTTTTGCTAGAGACTCAGAAGCTTATAAATATCGTGGAAATAGACGTTGGAATGGTTCTCATGGTAAAGCTTGGTGGGATGGAGAACTTCTTTTTGAAATTGTAAAATTTGAAGCTAAAGTTACAGCTAATCGAGAAGAAGTTATTAATGGTAATAGCGTAGATAGTAAAATTGTTTCCTTGAAAGGAGATATAAGTTTTACTCTTAAAAACGTTATTAATAGAAATATAAACAAATATCTTGAAGCTTGGAAAAATGGAACAGATCCACGTGCTAGCTTTGTTGGTCTCATTGAAGACCCAGATGCAGTTGATGGACAAAAAGAACGCATTTCTATTGAAAATGTATGGTTTGATGAAATTACATTAATGAGTTTTGAAAAAGGTAAAGTAGTTGAAAAAGAATATACTGGCGGTTTTACCCCAGAAGATTCTACATTTATTGAAACAATTTCAGCATAAGTAAAACATCTCTTTAGAGATGTTTTTTTATTTAGGAGGAAAAATTTTATGGAAAATAAAAAAATCGTTAGTATTCAGGATTTGATAAAGAATAAAGAAGCTATTCAAGAAAGAAAAAATAAATTATATGATATAGAAATTCCAAATTTTGGTGTGGTTACTGTAAAACAACCAACAATGGGATTAGTGGCAGAAGCTACTAAAATGGATGATGGCGGTGATCAGTATTTAATTTATGAAAGTTTTGTTGAACCAAAATTAAAAGATTCCGCCTTGTTAAAAGCATATGAATGTAGTGAACCTACAGATATTGTTAATAAAATATTTAAAGCTGGAGAAATAGCGTTTATTTCTAAAGCTATTATGTCGTGTGCTGGATATGGAAACGATTTAAAATTCAAATTACATGATGAATTAAAAAACTAATAGAAGAGGATTGGATGGCATCAACTTGTGCATATCTGGTTCTCAAAGGTCATAAAATAGATTATTTTTTTTCATTGTCTTATTTGGAAAAACTTTTTGTTTATTCAGCAATGATAAAAGAAAAAGAATCCGAACAGCAAAAATTAGAAGTAATAATAAAATCATTAGCCAGCATATTGGGTTTGAAAGGAGAATGACTAAATGAATAATTTTATTTTAAGTGCTACATTAGAATTAAAAGATAAAATGACTGCTGGTCTTAAGAAAACCCAATATGCTTTATCTGGTATTGCTGGAGAGTCTTTAAAAGTTACCAAGTCTACTGAAAAATTAAAAGAAAGTTTAAATAAAATAAAAGGCGATTATTCGGCGACAGTATCATTAAAAGACAAAGCCTCTCAAACCGCAAAAAATTTAAAATCAACATTAGAGCAATTTAAAAATAAAGATTATTCAGCAATAGTATCATTAAAAAATAAAGCATCATCACAAGCAAATAAAATTAAAAATGAATTAACTAGTTTATCAAATAAAGCTTTTACAGCATATGTAAATATAAAAACTAATATGCCAAATAGTGGATTTAATTTTAATAATAAAATGAATAACTTTGCTGATGGTATGTTAATGGGAACTAGTTTACAAATGGCTGGTATGGCAGGGATTGGATATACCGTTTATGATACTATAAAAACCCCTATGGATTTTGATACACAATTATCTGCAATAAAAGCTTTAATCCCAAAAGATGGAGTAGATGGACAAACACGAGATGAAATAATGTCTCAAGTTAGAGCTCGTGCTATGCAACTTGGGCAAGATACTGTATTTGGAAATACAGAAGTTGCAAAGGGAATGACTGAATTAATAAAAGCAGGTGTACAATTAAAAGATGTATTAGGCGAAGCATCTGAAGCAGCACTTAATTTGGCTACAGCAGGTGGTTTGGATTTAGCTGAATCAGCTGAAACAATGAGTACTGCTATGAATGCATTTAAAGTAAATGATGCAACTCATGCTGCGAATATTTTAGCTGGTGCTGCAAATGCTTCTGCTACAGATGTGCATGAATTAAGATATGCATTATCTATGTGTTCAGCTGTTGCTTCTGGTGCAGGTGTTAGCTTTGAAGATACAAATACTACATTAGCTGTGTTTGCACAAAATGGCTTAAAAGGTTCAGATGCAGGTACCTCTCTAAAAACAATGTTATCTAATTTAATACCAAAAACAAAAACACAAATCGAAGCTTTTAGTAAATTAAATCTTCTTACAGAAAAAGGAACTAGTGCTTTTTTTGACCAACAAGGTAAGGTTAAAACATTAGCAGAAATAGCAGGTCTATTACAAGATAGATTAAAAGGAATGACAAAAGAAGAACAACTTGCTACATTGTATGATATGTTTGGTTCTGACGCTATTCGTGGTGGTATGATTCTAATGCGAGAAGGTGCCGAAGGTGTAACTAAAATGTTTAATGAAATGAATAAGGTTACAGCTAAAGATGTAGCAATTACTATGTTGGATAATTTAAAAGGTGATATTGAAGAATTATCTGGTGCTTGGGAAAATTTTCAAATCACTTTAATGTCTGGAAGTGCTGATTCTGGACTTAGAGGATTAGTTCAAGAACTGACGGATATTGTAAAAGTAGCTACAGCTGGATTAAAAGATGGATTTGGATTAGATGATGTATTTACTTTAACTAAAAAAGGTATTGTAGATTTAACAAATAAATTTATAGCATTTGATGGAATTGGTTCTGTTTTAGCAGGTGGAGCTTTATTTTGGGGATTAAAGAAAATTTATGGTATTACAGTTGGAACTATTACCAAAATAAAAGATATAGTTAATATGTCAAAAGGTCTTTCTGATAAATTGCCTACAGGAACAGATAAGATAGCATCTGCTAAAGATTTAGTAATAAATGCTCAAAATGTTTATGTAAATGGGAAAACAACATCCGCATCAAAGCCTAATAATAATTCATCAACTATTTTAGGTCCAAATGGTAAGCCATTACCATCAAGTAGACCACAGCCTCCTATTTCTAAACCTCCTGTTCCTTTAAGTTGGAGGGAACGATTAAAAGGTATTTTTAGTAAAGGTTTAGAAAGTAGTAAAAAATATAGTGCAAAACTAGGTAAATTAGGATTAGGTATTGGAATTCCTCTAGGAGCATATAGCATATATAATGCTAAAGAGGGAGAAAGAGGTTTAGAAACTGCACGTGTTGCTAGTAGTTTAGCTGGCGGTTATGTAGGAGCTAAGGCAGGATCTATTGCAGGTGGAACAGTTGGTTCTATTATTCCAGGTATAGGAACTGGAGCAGGTGCGATTATTGGTGGTGTTTTAGGTGGTATTAGTGGAAGTATTATTGGTGAAAAATTAATCAACGATATTAGAGATAGTATTATTAATGGATTAGATGAAGTTACTACTAGTATAACGGAAGTAGGTAATACATTATATAATAATTTGTTAGCACCTATTGGCAATTTCGGAATAGATTGTATTAATTTTATTGTTGGTAGTGTATCAATGATGGGAGATATAATATCTCCTTATGTAAGTGCATTAGGAAACGGAATAAAAGATATGTTGATAGTACCTGTGGTTTCAGGTGTTTATTGGTTAGGTGAACAAATAGCTGTTAAATTTGGAGAGGCTAGTAATAGTATCCAAGAAATATTTAGTGGCATTGGTGATTGGTTTAGTCAAAATGTATTTGAGCCTATATCTAGTAAAGCATATTCTGTTTGTGAAACTATTAGTGAAGCTTTTAATAGTGCTTCAAATAGAATAAAAAGTGTATTTAGTGGAGTAAGTAGTTGGCTTGATGCAAATGTATGGTCTCCTATATATAGTAAAGCTAGAGGTGTTATGGATAAAATTAGTGAAATTAGAGAAAAAGGAGCTAATATAACAGGTTTAGAATCTAATTTAGGACATAATGCTACTGGAACGATGTTTTGGAGTGGTGGTTTAACGGAAATAAATGAACGTGGCGGAGAAATTGTAGATTTACCTACAGGTAGTAGAATATATCCTGCTCAAACTAGTGAACGTTTAATAAGAAAAGAATTATCTAACAATACTAATTCTTTACCTAATATAACGATTAGTGGTAATAACTTTATAATTAGAGAAGAAGCTGATATTGAAAAAATTGCAGATGAATTAACCAAAAAATTTATGCAAGCAAGTAGTGGATATGGAGGTATATGTTAATGAGCTTAGATAGTTTTATGAATAAAACATATAGTTTAATAAATATACTTTCTTTTGCCTTAGGTGGTTCAATTAAAGGTCGAAGACAATATATTTTATCTTTGGATGATGAAAAAGTTATATTGCCAGTTACTCCTATTGAATATAATAATAAAAGTTCACAAGATAATAAAATTGTAAATATTATTGATACTGGTGAAGTAATGCTATTTGGTAACCCTATATTAGAAAGATTAACGTTTTCTTCGTTTTTTCCTAGTCCTAAACATGAATATCCGTTTATAGTTACCGATGACTTAAAAGAACCAGTTGAATATGTAGAATTATTTAAAAAATGGAAAGAAAGTAAAAAACCTATACGAGTGATTATAACAGATAGTCCTATTAATAAGATGATGGGTTTGAAATCTTTTAATATTAAAGAAAAAGACGGTACTAAAGATATATATTATTCTATGGAATTTATTGAATATAAGGACCTTAATACGCCAATGGCTAATAATGATAAAGAAATAAACAATGTTACTGGATTAAAAGAAAGAGCATCGATTAAAAATACCCCAGATACAGTAACAATATTAGATGATGTTAATGATATATTAGATGCATCAAAAAAAGCTTATGGAGATTATAGACATTGGAGAAATATTGTAGAATCAAATAATTTGACAGATTTCGCTATAAATAATATTAGAAAGTTAAATTTGAAGGACTTATAAAAGATGAAAATATTTCATAAAGGACAAGATATTTCAAGATTTATAGGTAAAATAACATGGAGTGGCTCAAGAATTCAGGCTGGTAGAAAATTAGTTTTTGAATATTTAAAAGACACAAGAGATCCTAATTTACCAATAATAAATATTAATAATGGAGAAACAATATTAGGATATAGTGAAGATAATAATATTGTTTTTCAAGGTAATGTTTATGATATTGAAGAAAATAAAAAAGAATCTAGAGTTGTAATTACGGCATATGATAATTTATTTATTTTAAATAAATCCAGAACGACACGTAAATTTACAAACATTACAGCAGAAGATGTAACTGCTTCTATATGTAGGGAATTAGGTATAAAAGTGGGTAATCTTGCTAAGACTAATACAAATATAAATTTTATTGCTGAAAGAAAAACTGGATATCAAATAATAATGATGGCTTATACAGAAGCCAGTAAAATTACTAAAGAAAAATATCATCCAATAATGAATAAAGACGCTTTAGATGTGATTTTAAAAGGCACATTAATTGAAGATGTAGTATTAGATTCTAAAAAAAATATGATAAATAGTATTTATAAAGAAAGCATTGAGAATATGATTAACCAGATAATGGTTACTGATGAGCAAGGTAATGTTATTAATTATATTCGAGATGAAGACCTTATAAATAAATATTCTATGATACAAGATGTATATAAAACCGATCCAAATAAAGATACTAATTTATTTGCTAGTTCTATGATAAAGAAACCTGAACAGAGTGGTTTGATTGAATGCTTAGGAGATTATAAATTGATATCATCTTATTCTGTAGAAGTTAAGGATGAGTATTTGAGAGGTAAATTTTATATTAAATCTGATGTACATACATTTTCTAGGGACCAACATACAATGCGTATTGACTTAGAATTTGAAAACATCATGAATGAAGAAAAAGCTCAGAAAGAAAATAAGAAGGAGTAAAAATGGGAAATCCAATACCTAGCGTTGATCAATCTATGGGAAAATTGGTAGACGAAATATATAATATTTTTAGAAATAATATTCCGACAACAAATCTGATAGGTGTTGTATTAAAGCCACCACCAAATATAGAAATTAAATACAATAATATAGTACTAACTAAAAAAGAAGTATATATATCTCATTATTTATTAGCAGGATATAGAAGAGAAGCACAAGGACATTTAGTAAGTGCTACACAAAATCGTGGCGGTGGTAGTGGATATGCTGAATATCAAAGTCATAACCATGACATAAATAATGATTATACAAACGATATAATTTATACAGATACATTAAAAGCTGGAGACCTTGTAAGTATTTTCCCATTAGAAGGTAATCAGCTTTTTATTATTACAGATAAGTTGGTGAAATTATGAGTGATACTTTTCCTTTTATAGGAAATACTATACAAAATAATTCTATAAGTAACTTACCTTTATTTATTGAATATGCATGGAATCTTGATACAGATAAATTTATTTATGATGATGCAGGAAATCATGTTATTGTTCATGGTAATGAAGCTATAAAAGTTTGGATATATAAAGCTTTAAAAACACATAGGTATGGTTATTTAGCATATTCAAGTCAATATGGAATAGATTTAAAAGAGTTTATCGGAAAAGTAATGACATACGAGGAACGAATATCTGAATTAAAAAGAATTATAATTGAATGTTTAATGGTTAATCCCTATATAAAATCTATAAATTCAATTACGTTTAACAGAGAGAAGGAAAAATTAAAATGTTATGTTGATTTAACAACTATTTATGGGGATGTGAATATAGATGTATAAAGCTAGAACACAAGAAGAAATATTAAAAGAAATGTTAGCTTATTCTAAAACTAAAACAGCTTTAGTAGAAGGTACTTTTCAGTATGATTCACTTTCTGCTAATAGTATAGAAGTTGCTAAAACTGAAGTAGAAATTGAACAAGTAGATAAAATGGGTTTTGTTGAAACATCTTGGGGCGAACATTTAACAAAAAAAACAAAAGAATTTGGTGTAATTAGAAAAGTAGCTACTAAAGCTACAGGCGTATTAACAGTTATAGGAAATGGTCATATTTATGAAGGAAGTTTATTTTCTACTGAAAGTGGAATTCAATTTAAATCTTTAACTGATATAGATGTAAAAAATACAGCAGATATAAAAATTGAAGCTGTCACGGAAGGTAAAAATGGAAATGTTGATGCAGAAACAATAACGGTTATACCAATGTCTATAGTAGGGATAAATTCTGTAACAAATAAAACACCAACTACTGGTGGATACGATGAAGAAACTGATGATGAATTACGAAAACGTTATTATTTTAAAGTTCAAAATATAATCACTAGCGGTAATAAAAATCATTATGAATATTGGGCTAGAGAGGTGGAAGGAGTTGGGAGTGCTAGGTGTATACCTGTATGGGATGGTCCAGGAACTGTAAAAGTTGTTATAATTGATTCAAATTTAGGAGTAGCTGATGAAGCATTAATACAAAAAGTAAAAGAACATATACTAGATAATTGTAGCTTTGAAGCTACCTTGACGGTAACTACTGCCACTATAGTAACCATAAATATAAAAGCTAAAATAGATGGTTCAAAAAATGAAGAAGAATTTAAATCTAAACTAAATGAATATTTTAAAAGTATTGGTTTTGAAAAAGGTTATGTATCTTATGCATTAGTTGGTAAGTTACTTTTAGAGTGTAGTGGTATAAAAGATTATACAGATTTGACAATAAATGGCGGTACACAAAATATCCCTTTAAGTGAAGAAGAACTTCCTTCTTTAGGAGAGGTGGTATTAGATGTATATTCTGCGTAAAAAACCAGTATACACATTAAGATATTTACCTGATTTCTTATCGAAAGATGATGTCTTTAAAAATACTGCACTTATTTGTGATAAACAGCATGAAAAACTAAGAGTAGATCTTTTAGATTTAAAAAATCAAATCTTTATTGAAACAGCAACATGGAGGTTGGCTGATTGGGAGAGAGTTTTAAATATATCTGTAAAACCAAATGCTACTTATGATGAAAGAAGAAATCAAATATTATTAAAGTTTCAAGGTGCTAATGCTGTAACAGAAAAATTTATGAATAATTTAATAAATATGTTTTGTGAAAATAAAACAGGATATATTGTGCCACACAATAGTGAATATTATTTTGAAGTATGCGTAAGTGCTGATGATAAAATAAATTGGAAAGAATTATTAGAAACAGTAAATTTATACAAACCAGCTCATTTAGCATTTTATACAGTATTAAAAATTTTATTAAAACAAGATATCTACCAAAACATGAAAATAAATCAATATATTAATAGTACACATAATTTTTGGAACTTAGGAACAGCAGAGAAAGTTTATTGGGATGGTATTTGGAATTTTAATAATATAATAGATTTTAGTGGTATAAAACCAGATGCATTATATCGAGAGAGACAAACACATTTATTAAGTATAAAAAATCTATTAATGCCTGTTTTATATATAAATATTAATTATAAAATTGAAAATAAAGAGCAGATAAATTCTAAATGTAAACAAGTTATTAGTTATAGTAATAAAACAGAAAATAAAATAAATAATAAACAAAAAATTTATAAAAAATATCAAGTTTCTAACATAAATAAAAATAATGTTATACAGAACCGTACAGCAAATACAAAAAACTGCTGGGACGGTTCTTTTTGTTTAGATGGTAGCCATATTTTAAGTGGTGCTTATGAAATAGATAAACAAATGGAAAATATATGTGTTTTTTATAGTACAAAACATGGAATTATAGATGAAGGGAGCAAAGAAATATTATGAGTAATGTAAATACAACACATACTTTAACTGTTAATGGAGTAGGTGTACAAAGTGAATTTGACCAAGATACATTTTTAAAAAGCAATAAAAAAACGACTACAGATTATAGAACTGCATTTGCACAAGCTATAGGAACAACAGGGAGAATAAGTAAAATTGTAAAAATGGCTTTTGGTATAGCAGGGGAAACAGACGAGCAAGGAAATCCTGCACCACCAACAGACAATGGTTCACTTAATAATGTTGTTTTAACTAAAAATATTAAAGAAGTTACTTATCCTGTTGAAACTTCTGTTTGTTTTGAAGCAGAAATTGAAGCTGGTGAGTATACTGGTGCAATAAATGAAGTAGCTTTGATAGATGAAGAAGAACAAACTGCTGCTAAAATGCGACTCTTAACAAGTAAAGGTGTAGATGCAGAAAGTGGAGCAATATTTAAATGGACTGTAGAGTTTTGAGGTGGTTAGATGAATAGTGAAGAATTAAAAAAAGAATTTGGGTTATTAATGCCAAGTGAGATAAATGGGTTTAAAAGACCAGATGAATCAATACCTAGTAGTAATGATTTCTTTTTAGAAATTCCACAACTTATTTCAAAGGACCCAGTGCTTTATTCTACAATGAATTTGATTTTTAGTGTAATTTTATCTAATGATAAATTATTAAAGCAATGGCTTGATACATTGCAAAACGTAGTAAATGCTCAAGATTGGCGAGAGGTTACAGATAGTTTGAAAGGTTACATGACCCCAGAACTAAAGAAAAAATTAGATGGTATTGCAATGGGAGCTAATAACTATGTACATCCAAGCTCACATCCTGCCACCATGATTACTCAAGACGCGACACACCGCTTCGTATCTGATACTGAAAAAAACACATGGAACGCAAAAGCAAGCACGGCTGTTGTATCCACTACGGCAAACGGATTAATGCCGAAAAGAAACGGCAATGCAAGTTATATTTTTACAGGAGATGGCGTTTGGAAAAGCCTTGCATGGGATTTAATCACAGGAAAACCATCAACATTTGCGCCGTCTGCTCACAATCATGATAGTAGTTATTTAAAACGTAATCAAACTACTCAAAACGACATGAATGCTTGTACCACTGAAGGAATCTATCGTTTCAGTGGGAAATTAACTGGAGGTTGGACTGCTGAAAGTTGGGGGACTTTATTAGTTTTTAATAATAAATATAATGGTGGCAGTGGAGCAAGTGGAACTTATTTAGTTCAAATGGCATTCCCTACAGATAATAGAATATGGATGAGACAGAGAGTTAATACTGGAGCTTGGAGTGGTTGGGTTAAAGTAGCAATTACTTCAGATACTGTTGCTGGAGCAACTAAAGCAACGCAAGATAGTGCAGGACAAACAATTAATACAACATATGTAAAAGGAGTTACGGGAAGCAATGCAACATTAACAGTTACAAAAGGAAATGGAAGTACAAGCAGTGTAACTGTAAATAACGTTGCTAATGCTACAAATGCTAATAATTTAGTAATAAGCGGAACATCTGCACATATAAAATATGGTGGTGCAGATGTAGATGAGAATACTGCTATAAGTCAAAATAAAGTTAACCTTTTGATTGGTAGTTGGTATTCTACAGGATTTAGAGATTTATGTTCTAGCGGAACACCAATAAAGGTAGCAATAAACCATAGAAATGGTAATATAAAAACTTTAGGTAGCGTTACAGCCAGCGGTGGTTTTAAAGGCAATGCTGACACTGCAAGCAAACTCGGAACGGCAAGCGTGGGCAGTGGTGTAAAACCTATTTATTTAAATGCAGGTGCACCCGCGGCAAGCGGAAGCACTGTCGGCAGTGCGAACAGACCGATTTACATGAACGGTGGCACATTGTCTCAGTGCAGTATAGACCTGTCTACATTAGCACCAAAAGTAAGCCCTGCACTTACAGGAAGCCCAACCGCACCAACGCAAGGCACTTCGGATAACAGCACTAAAATCGCTACGACCGCATTTGTCCGGAACCTCATTAATCAATTTAAAACGGACGGCACACTCGGCGGTATTGTTGGTGGTAGCTTAACACAAAATGGTTGGGTTAAATTTAGTAATGGTCTAATTCTACAATGGGGAAGTGGTGGTAAGGGAACAAAAACTTTGCCAATAGTTTATACAAAATGGTATATTCCTGTTGTTGCATATGGTAATAATATAAATTGGCAACCAGAAAATTCAGCTGTTACAGCTTATAAAGTTTCGCTATCTCAATTAAATATTTGGGCTAAAGAGGGTTCTAATTTTTGGTTTATTACTGTAGGTATTTAATTAAACAATGGGGAACTTATAATATGAATAGCCAATCTGTTTCAGTTACATTTCCAATATCATTTTCTAATATCTGTTTAAATATAATAGGTGTAGCAACACGTGCAAATGACAGTGATGGAAAAACACCAGGATATGATGCAACTTCTATTAGTAAAACAGGATTTATTTGTACAAATGGAACAAATCATTTAGTAAATTTAAATATGCGTTATTTAGCAATAGGAAAATAAATTATTTACCTATAGAAAACCAAAACATACTACTATGTTCGCCAACAGAAATAGAGAATTGGGTTAGACTTTCCACATTTGCTGAATGAGCATTTTTTGTTGCTCCTGTACCTACATTCCCTTTAGGATTAGCCGACATCATATAAACAGCAGAAGAATATGCTACAGGGAATGAATATACTTTACGAGAAAAACTCCCTTGTCCATTATTATTTCCCCATTGTTTAAAGGAGTTGAAAAAATGAGTTTATAAATATATCTGATGTAAAAAATGAAGATTTATAGAAGAAAGGCTGATTTTATGTATTTAATGAAATTTGATGAAGAGGGCCAAAAGATTTCCGCCGTTCCGCAGGCATTAGCTAACGACTGGGGCGGCGAAGAAAAGTTGAAATCCGAAGGCTATATTGAAATATCCGATGAAGATTGGAACTATTACACCGGCAATATGGGTGACGGCGACAACGGCACTGGATATATTCGCGACAGCGAGACCGGTAAGCCGATTTCTGCGCCTGCTAGGGTAATTACATTAGAGGAGAGAGCAAATGTGCTTAAATCGGAGTATGAAGCCAACGTTAAAGCGATTGATGAAGCAATTCAGATTGCAAAAAATAACGGCGATACTGAGTATGTTACTGAACTACAGCAGGAACGACAAAATATATTAGATGAATATGCAAAAAAATTGGAGGAATTGACAAATGCTTAAATTTTGTACATTTTGCGGAAGAAAACTTGATACAGAAGGCTTTTGTACTAATTCAAAGTGTCCAGATTACAAACGAAAAGAACTTATAGAAACAGAAAAGAAAGAGTTAGCAGAAAAAGCAAAAAGCACCCAAGAAGCTAGTAAAAATAAGGCTTAGAGGGTGCTTTTATTATGCAAAAAATTATATTACCGTATTTGTGCCGTGTTCCACCTTAGAAAATAAAGGAACATAGCAATTTATATAGATTAATATTAACGCCGTATTAGTGCCAAATTTTAATATTTAAACACTATTAAATCCATTGCTTTTTTTAGTTGGTGCAGGTCCTTATGTGTATAGTGTTTTTCTGTTATATTACTGCTGGCGTGTCCTAGTATTCTTTTTATTGCGGTTGGATTAGCGTCTGCGTTATTTAATAAGCTCGCAAGTGTGTGTCTGCATTCATGTGGTGTATGGCGCTTTATTTTTAACTCTATAAGGGTTTTATCGAAGCGAGTACGAAAACGGCTATAATTGAGATGTATGCCGTTATTATCTGTAGCAATATATTTATTGTTTTCTGCTAAAAATTCTATCCAAAAAGGTAATGTTTGTTTATGCAATGGAATAATTCTATTTCTGCCAGCTTCTGTCTTACTTTCTCTTATTATTAGGTAACGTTGTCTAAGCTTTACATCAGTTTTTTCTATTGCTAAAAATTCACTAGGACGAGTACCTAACATCATGTGCATTAGTATCATTTTGGCATATCGGTGTTCATCGGTGGCTCGGAAAAGTTTATAAATCTGTCGGGTATTGAATATGGTTTTTTTATAGACTTTTTTATCTTTGTCTATATCAATATACCGACTAATATCTTTTTCTGGTGGAATTATCTCATACTTCACTGCGTAGGTATACATGTGATGTAGAACTTGTCTAGCTTTCTTTTGTGTACTATATCCAGCACCATTATCATGTATATCACGTATTGCAGATTGTAAATCACCAATACGAATTTTAGCAAACTGTTTATCATATAAACGATTTAGATGTTTATATGCACAATTATAGCTAGATTGTGTACGTTCTTTAATACGTGGATATAAATAAGCTTTTACCAAGCAGAATAGTTCATCAAAAGTAATTTCAGATGGAGAAAAAAGTAAGGGATTTTTATTATATTCACATAAAAAAGCTAACGCACTTTCATAGGTTGTTTCATAACCTATAACTTTTTGACGTCCATCAATGAATTTTCTTATTTCATAGGGACGTCTACGTCGACCACTTTTTTTGGTAATACTACCAAAACCATTAGGTAATTTTAATCTTTTATTATTCAAATAAATCACTCCTTAATAGGAGTTTATCAAAATATGTTTTAAAGTAGGTGAAAAAGTGAATAATTTTACAATTGATATATTAAATTTTTTTAAAACATTAATTCCTGTTAAAACTGAGATAGAATTAGGAGCGTGTTTCGCTACAGTGGGAACTATATGTAATCATTTGTTTGGCAGTTGGTCAAACTTGTGGGAAGCTATTTTGCTACTAATGGTATTAGATTATATAACAGGTCTTTTATCCGCATGGATAAATCCAAGCAAAAAATTAGATAGCAGAAAAGGTTGGCGAGGATTAGCTAAAAAGGCTGTTATCGTAATTATAATTATGGTAGCACATATGGCAGATATTGTTTTCAATCAGGGAACGATAACACGAGATATCGCTATAATGTTTTACATCGCTAACGAGGGTCTAAGTATATTAGAGAATGCTACAAATTGTGGTATTCCAGTTCCAGCTAAATTGAAAAATAATTTAGCTCAATATACTAAAGAGAAAACAACCATCAGATCCTATAATAAAGAAAAATAAATTAACTTACTTTAAAATAATTCATAATAATTTATAGAACAAGGAGATAAGAAAATGACAAACAATTTAAATGATTTTTTAAACAAAATTTTATTAGGAGATAGCTTAGAGTATCTTAGACAATTACCATCTAATTCTATAGATGCAGTTATTACAGATCCGCCTTATTGTAGTGGTGGTAGAACAGCTTCTGAAAAAGCTTTACCACCAAGTAAAAAATATGAACAGAGTTCAAATACTATGGTGCATAGACCAGATTTTGTAGGAGATAGTAAAGATACACGTTCTTGGCTTCATTGGTGTAATCTATGGATTAGTGAATGTCATAGAGTTTTAAAAGATGGAGGTTATTTTTTAATGTTTACAGACTGGAGACAGCTTCCATCTACTACAGATGCTGTTCAAATTGGTGAATTAATTTGGAGAGGTATTATAGCATGGGATAAAGGAAGATGTGCAAGAGCACCACATAAAGGATATTTTCGTCATCAGTGCGAATATGTAGTTTGGGCAACTAAGGGAAAATGTAAAAGAAATCTACATGCAGGTCCTTTTGATGGTTGTTATCAATATACAGTAAAACAAACCGATAAATTTCATCTCACTGGAAAACCAACTCCATTAATGGAGGATTTAATAAAAATTGTTCCTGAAGGTGCTATAATTTTGGACCCATTTATGGGAAGTGGTACAACTGCTGTAGCAGCTAAAATGCATAATAGAAATTTTGTGGGGTTCGAAAAAACTAAAGTATATCATGATATAGCTTTAGAGAGATTAGAAAAATTAAATATGTCAAAATAAGCCATTTTTGTAATTACCGTTTTATTGATTTTACAAAAATGGCTATTTTTATAATAAAAGATAGATTTTTAATATGCAGAGGTTATTTCCTAAATTTATACTTAAAATAAAAAGATATGAGGTGAGTTGACGTTGTCTAAAAACAAAACTTTAAAAAAAGTAATTGCTTTTTCTAGTGCATTAGTTATTAGTTCATCTTTATTAACAGGGTGTGGAGCAGACCCGCCACAAGAGCAATATCGTGATAGTGATAAAGAAGATATTACTATTGTAAATCATGATAGTGGTAGTTTTAGTGATTTCTTAGCAGGTACTATTGTTGGAACTTGGTTGAATAGTGGGACCTATAATAATAGAAACTACAATGAAGGCAATGGTAGCTATAATAGTAGAAGTTACAGTAGAGATAGTAATTTAAATGGTAGTACAAATAAAGATAGTAAGCCAATAGAAGATAAGGCTTCATCTTCTATTAGTAACAAAAGTGCTAAAAATATTACAACACCAAATAAAAATGTATCTAATATAGGTACTAAATCAAGTATATCTACAGGAAAAACAGGTATAGGAAGTGCAGGAGGAAGAAGTAGTGCAAGTTAGTTGTTGGATAGATAATATTGATAGAAACAAAATACCTTATATTAAAGAAGATGATTGGCGATATAGTTATCCTAGTTTAACCCCATTAAATATTACAAAAGAAGAAAAAGAAAATTTATTTGATATATCAAATGTTTTATTTTGGGCTATGCATAAAACTGTTAAATCAGTACGTCATGTAAATGATTTGTTTGGAAACTTGTCTTTTATTGGCTCTAAATTTGATTGTATTAGCAATTTATCTAGAATGGATTTTGTAAAAGATATGAATGGTGATTTTCGATTAATAGAAATTAATTCAGATACACCATGTGCTATACCAGAAACTTTTTATGGGAATTTTAGATTTAAGTCGAAAGAAATATCATTAAAAGAAAAAGAAATTAATAAACAATTAGCAGAAATTTTTATTAATCTTTGTTCCAATGATGATGTAATAGCATTTGCATCTGACCCAAATTATAAAGAAGACTGGTATAACACAAAATATCTGTATGATAATTTTATGGAACATAAGCCACAAAATGTATATGCAATATTAATTCCGTTATCTGAGTTAGAAGTATTTGATGACGGTGTGTATGTAAAAAATACTGACCAAAAAATAAATATTCTATATAGATTATATCCAACTGAATTATTAATAAAAGATAAATCTAACGATGGATATCCTATAGGAATGAAAATGATTGAACTTCATAATGAAGGGAAAATTTATTTAGTTAATCCACCAGAAGCCTTAATTATGCAGGATAAACGAATTCCTGCAATGTTGCATTATTTAAATGATAAATATTGTTTTTACTCAAAACGAGAATCTAATTATATAAAAAAATATGTTCCATTTAGTGGTCTAAGTTTTGAAGGCATACTCAATGTTAGTTCGGCAGATAAGATTATAAAAAAACCTATATATGGTCGTGAAGGCAGTGGAATAACTATTTATGACCGCAATAAAAATATTATTGAACAATCTACTGTATTTAACGAAAATAACGAAAATGTTCAATATATTTATGAGGAATATATTGAACAAACTAAGAGTTCAATAATGACTGCAGAAAATATTAAATTAAATGGTTATATAACATACAGTGTTTTTCTGTTAAATGGTGAAGCTGTGGGGTTATATGGAAGGTTTGATGTCAATAAAATTTGTGGTGTTGAAGCATTATGGTTACCTATATGTATGACAGATACAAAAGGAACTATTACTTCAATAAAAAATGAATTTAATTTTAAATAGAGGTATATATTATGTTAATTATTGTATTATTACTTGTTATGATTATTTTATTTCAAAATATTAAAAATAATGCTCTTAAAATGTGGATGGCAGAACATTATTGCATTGTTCCTACCAATGAGGATGAAGCAAAATATATGTCAAAATATTTTAGTAATAGTATAGCTAAAATAAAAAATTGGTGGAAAAATTTATAAATTAAAACTCATCGAATTCATAGTGTCAATTTTGACGCGGTTAATCTATTTTAAATACAGATTAACGTTATCCTATAAAAAACTGGTCGAATTCGACCAGTTAAAAAAGAAGGTGTTTTATGATGAAAGTAATTGATATTTCTGCTTGGCAAGAATGGATCGATTGGCAGGCAGTAAAAGACGATGGAATTGAAGGAGTTATTCTAAAAATAGGAGAACATTATAAACTTGATGAAAAGTTTATAGAACATGTAAATAACGCTGTAGCGTATGGATTACCCTATGGCGTTTATTATTATAGCCATGCGTCATTTATTCATGAAGCTGTAGCAGAAGCTAATTGGGTTGATAAACAGATTAAGACATATCTTAATGGAAAAAATCCTGAACTCGGTATTTGGTATGATGCTGAAGATAAAGATATGTTAGAAGGATACTTAAATGTAGTTTATCCTATTGCTAATTTTATCAGTACATTGTTAGAAAAAGGGTATAACTATGTAGGCTTATATAGTTCTTATAATTGGCTCACAAATATTATAGACTTAAAAGCATTGCCTGATTATGTACCTATTTGGGTAGCTCAATATTATCATCAAAATAGCTTTGCTATGGAAAATCCCCATCGCATTTGTCGAATGTGGCAATATACTGATTGTGAACGAATTGGGGATATGAGGCTTGACTGTAATGTCTACTATGAATGATTACGAGGTAACAAATTTACTCTTAACTACAAACCATGTAGGTATAATACAACAACCTCAAATAAATCAAATCACAAAATGAAGGAGTGTTTATCATGATTAAAACCATTAAACTTGTAAGTAAAGAACCAATTGAAGGTATTACAAAAGCAAAGATTAAAGATATTTTTGAAACATCTAAAAATCCTAACCAGGTATTATTGGATAATGTACCTGAATTTTGCTTTATGCAGGGCGATGTACTTTATTTTACAGGGCTTAGAGCATTAAATCCTTGTATTGAAGAAATGAAAGTGAACACACTTGAATGATGTGCTTAGTAAGATTAAAAAATATAAATATATTATTATTGGCGGTATTATTATTGTGGTCTTGTATGTGTGCAGTCTGTGGAGCGACAGAAAAGACTTATACGATAACGGAGAGTCAGTTAACAACATTAGAAACGAACTTGACCGAGCTGAAAAATCAAAACAAGATATTGAAGGAACAGCTTCAGATATCAAAGGAACAAGTACAAAACTTGAAAGCTCAATCGGAACAGCTACAGATGCAAGTGAACGATTTGACCAGCTCATTAACGAATGCCAATCAATTATTGATAAAATACGAAAACAACCAGCAGAAAAATAAAAGTTATACAATCGGTGTGGGAGGTGGTTCCAATGGTTTAGGTTTATATGCATCCAAAGATAAAACATGGATGTATTTAGATAAGGATACAGCCACAATTGGGTGGCAGATTAATTTTTAAAAAAGGAGTTATATCCTAGTATAATTAAATAACGTTTTCTTTTATTGCTAAAAATAAGCCCCTATTACCTAGAATTTTCTAAGTGATAGGGGCTTTTATTTATTTTTAATTATTAAAGGTATTTATATAAGTACATAGAATATTATTTATTATGGAGTGATAATATATGTTAAATATTTTTAATTATAGTACAGATAAATTTCCTGTAAATTATCCAGAAACAATTATTGAAAAAAGTGATGGAATAACTGATGCAGAAAAATACTTAAATGAATTGAGTGAAAAAACATTTTTATCTTTATGGAGTTATCCTAACTTATATACTGATCAAAATAAAAAAAATGAAACATCTGTTGGTAAAGAATTATGTGATTTGTTGGTTATTTTTGAAAATCATATAATTATTTTTTCAGATAAAAATTGTAATTTTAACGATATACCAAGTGGAAAATTATCTGATAAAGAGTTAGATATAAAATGGAAACGTTGGTATAAAAAATCAATAGAAAAATCTGCTGGGCAAATATATAAGGCAGAAGATTGGATACGTAACCATTCAGATAGAATATTTTTAGATGATAAATGCAAAAAAAAGATTTCCATTTGATATTGCAAACAAAAAAGATGTAATTATTCATAGAATTGTTGTAACTCATTCAATAGCTGATATATGTAAAAAATATACTGGTAATAAGTACGGAAGTTTTTTCATTGATTCAAACATAATTGGTAGTGAACAAGAATTTAGTATAGGTTATATTAATGAATATAAAAAATTTGTTCATATATTGAATGATTTTAGTTTAAATTTATTAATGAAAGAATTAGATACAGCACCAGATTTTATTAATTATTTAACTAGAAAGGAAGATTTATTTCAAAATGTGGATATTATTGCATTGGGTGAAGAAGATATGTTAGCTCAATATCTATCTACAACAGATGATAAGGGAATTCATGATTTTTTTAATAAAGATGATAGAAAACATAATTTAATTATATTTGAGAGTGGTGCATGGGAAAATATAAATAATAATCCACAATATTTAAATAAAAAAAGGCTGATAAAATAAGTTATGCATGGGACTATTTGTTAGAAAAATCAATTAAACATTATATGTCTGGCACACAATTATATAAAAATGAATTAACAAATATGAATGAAGATATGCAAATGTTTACTATATTATCTAGTTTTAATAGATTTGAGCGAAGATATATTGCTAAATCTATAATTACTTTTGTTAAGACGATAGGAAAAGGCGAGCGAGGAACTAGACAAATTTTATTAAATAATAATATCATTTTATTAATAGCAATTATTCCTAGAGATATAATAAGAGATATAACAGATGAAAAAGTTTTTAGAGAAAAACGTAGAAACTTGTTAGAAAAGTATGTAATTGCCTCTAAAATAGAACACATGTCTATAAATAAATTTATAGGATTAGCGATTGAAAGTATAGATTCACCTAATGAGAGTGAGGATTTTATGTATTTAGATACATCTGATTGGAATGATGATGATATAAAAAAAGCAAAGGAAATTAAAAATTCTTTGATACAAGCTAATCTTTTAAAAGAACGAAATGTTAAAATGGTTCAGGTAGAAGAATATCCAACAATAAATTTCGATGTTAAAATGAATGGAAAAAATAGAAATAAACCATGTCCTTGTGGTAGTGGGAAAAAATTCAAAAATTGTTGTGGAAAATATTGAGACTTTATTATTTGTATAAAAAAGAGAGTAGATTAACTACTCTCTTTTTTTATTCAATAATTTTTTTTCGGCTGGAATAATGATTTCTTCATAACGATCTACTTTTTTATTTAAGCGTTCAATAACTAAATTCATAGTATCAATTTGTTTCTGGAGACGGTCACGTTGTTCTACTAAAATAGCTTTGCGAGCTTCTGCTGTACCTTCTTGATAAAATAAATGAACATAATCAATCAATGCTTCAATTTGAACTCCAGCATCACGAAGGCAACGGACAAATTCAATCCAATTACATGATTCTTGATCAAAATCACGAATACCATTTGGTTTACGTAGTACAGGTGGAATTAAACCAATACGTTCATAGTAACGAATAGTATCAGCAGAAATATTATATTTTTCACTAACTTCTTTGATTGTCATAATAAAAAACTCCTTTGTTATTAAATGTTTTTAAATTAGTTGTATGCCAGCAGAACGCATACATTTTATAAATTCAATCCAATTACATGATTCTTGGTCAAAATCACGAATACCATTTGGTTTGCGTGGTACAGGTGGAATTAAACCAATACGTTCATAATAACGAATAGTATCGGGGCTGAGATCATATTTTTGACTTACTTCTTTAATAGTCATATTATCACGTCCTTGTTAAGTTTTATACTTAAGAATATAATAGCATTTGAAGTAAACTCTAAGTCAATATTAATTATAAAAAAAAGGCTTTTAAATATTGTATTTAAAAGCCTTTTTTTGATAAAAGATCTATGAAAAACGTATAAAAATTAGAAAATAGTTGTTAGTAGTCATCAAATAGGCAACATATAGGCAACAAAGTATAAATTAAATAATTGCTCATATTAAATCAATAGCTTTTTTTAATTGTTCGATTGTTTTATGAGTATAAACTTTTTCATTTATAGTTTTTCCTACGTGTCCTAATATAAGATTTTTTATATTTTCTTTTACATCTGCGTTATCTAATAAGGTATTACATGTATGTCTTCCATCATGGGGAAGATGATTTCTAATAGCTTCAATATCCGATTTATGCCATTTAGAAGCTAATGTAGAATAAGTTAGTTTCTTTTTTCGAACATTACCTATAATTAAGTATGGGTTATTAAATTCAGTAGATAAATTATAGAAATATTTTATAAATGGATAAATTTTTTCTGCTATAGGAATACGTCTATTTGTTCCCATAACTGTTTTTGCTCCACCAATCATATATTTCTTATTTAAAAAAACATTATCTCGTTTGATATCTAATAATTCGCTAGGTCTTAAACCTGTATAACATAATATTAAAGCTATTTTTGCAACATAATCTTCTGTATTATCCCATAAAATATGCAATTCTTTTTCAGTAAATGGTTTATGCAGATTACTTCGTACTTCTTTTGGTAATTTTAAAAAACTAGCATAGTTTCTATCTACTAGATTAAAAGACATTGCATATTTATATAACAAACTAAATAGATTTTTTATAGATTTTTTGCTTGAATAACTAAGAGATAAATGATCAATTATTTCTTGTACATGAGCAGTTTGTATATCTTTAAATTGCATTTTATGCAATTTAGAACATCGTTTATATGCGGCTATATAATATGATTCTATTTTTTTATTATCTTTAAATTTTTTTTCTGCGAACATATTATAGAGTTCTTCTAATGTATATCTTCGTTCTATGATATCATAAGGATCTTTATTATATTCTGCTAAAGCAATTAGTCCTTCATTTTTAGTTTTAAATGTTCCTAGAACCATACGAATTTGCTTTCCATCATCAGTCCAACCTTTTGTAACTTTAACAATCCAAGGTTTGCGTCGTTTGCCAGAAAGCTTGGATACAGAACCATATCCATTTGGTAATTTCATAATAAATTCCACCTTTTATTATTTTAGAATTTATTTGATTAATTTTATTACATAAGGACAAGCGAAAAACTTGTCTTTTTTTATGCACGAAATAAAGAATAAATTATATTAATCAATTTAAGTAATATCAACTAAATAACTTACTAAAGAACCCTTTTTTAGATTTCTTTAAGTTTTCATTTTCATCAATAAGGTCATTAATTTTTCTTTTTAATCTCTCATTTTCTAAATTTGACATACTCCCCATGCCTAAAGGCAGGGGATTCTTGGATACAAACGATACTTGCCTACTAAAATAGCAGGTCTTACTATATCTCTCCAAAGAAGGTTGATGCCCCAACCTTCCATATATTTATAGCA
>ENA-OQIH01000012-OQIH01000012.1-human-gut-metagenome-genome-assembly--contig:-NODE-12-length-167898-cov-20.402727_pt1 | contig 167898 bp, 144 predicted proteins | sample MGYA00242575_ERZ504740 | MGnify/ENA primary metagenome ERZ504740 (study PRJEB26092, sample SAMD00036192) | human gut metagenome | host: Homo sapiens | study: EMG produced TPA metagenomics assembly...
TCAACCTTCTTTGGAGAGATATAGTAAGACCTGCTATTTTAGTAGGCAAGTATCGTTTGTATCCAAGAATCCCCTGCATTTAGGCATGGGGAGTATGTCAATATACCTCAATTTATCATCATGGGCGGTCTTTTCTTTTGTTCGCAATTTTTAATGGTATTTATCTCTAATACTATGATTTTAGATTTTATTTCTATCGGTGGATTATTGACTATTATTTTAAGCTTGAATATGATTGGCATTTCTATTGTCAGCATTGTTAATATCTTGCCTGCTCTTGTCATTATTTTCCCTATATCTTATTTATTTTCTTTTATCTTTCTATAAAAAAAGCGAGTCATATGACTCGCTTTAAAATGTTTTTACAGATTCTCTTTCTACTAGATTTGGTGGGAATTTCACACTGACATTCAAACTTGGATTTTCCATCAGTTTCAAAAGTTGTATAGCCACTGTTTTTCCCATTTCTTTCTTAGGATGAGCAAAAGTTGTTAAACCAATAGCTGACTCTAATTCCAAATCATCAAAACTTATGATCGAAATATCATCTGGTATTTTTTTATCAATCTTAGTAAATAAATCGACTAAATATCTTGCTATCTGGTCATTATAACAAATAATGGCTGTAGCATCATTTAGACGTCTTAAGATTTCACGGTCTAATTCACCATTCATAATAAGTTTGATATCCTCAGTTGTATACCAAAACATATTTTTTTCTGATTGCAATAAATTATGTTTTTTCAAAGCATTAATCGCACCTGAATAACGTAATTGACCTTGCATATCATCAGATTTAAAAATACCAGCAATCTTTTCATGACCATGTTTTATGAGATATTCACCAGCAGATTGCCCTGCTAGATAATCGTCCATACGCACACTTGGTATATTCATTGGCGGATTAGTATCAGCATGGATAAACACACATGGTATTCCTGCTGATTTTATTTTTTGATAAAAATCTGTATTGATATATGGTATACCACTTTTTGATGGCTCAATAATTAAGCCATCAATATTGTTTTTCAACATAGTATCTAAAATATATGCTTCTTTTTCCACTCTATTATAGGTAAAAGCTAACTGCATGAAATAGCCGTTTTTAGTCAATACTTTCTCTATTCCTTGTACAATACTTGGAAAAATATAATCATCTAAATAAGTTAGAACAACACCTATATTTCTTGTTTTTTTCTTTATTGCTGATTTTGAAGCACATACATATGTTCCGCTACCACGTCTTCTCTCTAGCAATCCTTCGCTTTCTAGTACACTAGTTGCCTGTCTTACTGTTTGACGACTAATTGAGAATTTTTTTCCCAACTCATTTTCAGAAGGCAATCTCATGCCTACACTAAATTCTCCGCTTAAAATTTGCTCTCTTATCCAATTCATTAAATCTATATATTTCGGAGCATCTGCCGTTGCCATTTCCACACCGTCCTTCCTTTTATAAATATAACAACTTCTTTTTTTATATTTATATGTGTATCTATATAGTTTACCAAATAACTACTAAATAATACAACTAATTATTAAAAATATTAAGATGGGGAAATATTGTAATATACAACATTCCCCCATTTTTTTTACTATATGTGTTTATCCTCTTTTTGATACACTCTTTGCAGTTTCTGTCACATTTAATACAGTCATTAAATCACTACCTTTTGCTGCTTCACTAGCTGCTGCAATAGCGCCTTCTACAATTGGAGCATCAGCTATTTTTACACGTTGATGCAACTGCATAGATAATCCTTCAATCGCTAATCCTGCTGATATGATAGAACTACCTACATCTGTAATGATAATTACACCATTTTGTCCATCATCTGCCTCTTCAATGGCTCGACAAATTTTTGCACTATCTGTGCCAAAACTACCATCAGCAGTACCTCCAGCAGCAATAATTTTCAATTCATTTGGGACTACTTTTTTTGCCATATCTCTAACACCTTCAGCAATGCTTACCATATGTGAGACTATTACTATACCTACCATTATCTTCACCTCTATTTTTTATTTATTACTTTCCATTGAACTCTTAGATGTTAATTTATTTTTATGTTCAGTAATTAATGCTTGCATAATGATAAATATACATAACAATGCACCAACTACGATTTTAGTCCACCAAGCAGACAATGTTCCCTGAAAAGTTATAAAGGTGAGAATTATACCTTGAATTAATACACCAAAAATAGTACCTGGCATAAAAGCTACCCCACCAGTTAATAATGTTCCACCAATGACAGAAGAAGCGATAGCATCCATTTCCATGCCCATTGCATGTAATGTATATCCAGATAACATAGTCCAAGAATATACTACACCACCTAAAGCTGCACAAAAACCACTTATTACATATGCTAAAATTTTAGTTTTTGTTACAGGTAAACCCATTAAGGATGCAGAATTTTCATTACCACCAATTGCAAATATAGTTCTACCAAATTTTGTATATTTTAATACTATAATGGCAATAATTAATACAATTAATGCTACCAAAGCACCAACAGAAATAAATCCTGTTCCAAACATATTTATACGTTCTGAAGCAATGGCTACATAACTTGGATTATCAATATTAATAGTATCTCTAGAAATAACAGCTGTCATACCACGACAAAAAAACATACCTGCCAATGTTACAATAAAGGGTTGCATCTTAAATACTGAAATTAAATATCCTTGAACAAATCCTATAACAATACCAATTAATAAAACTAAACAGATAACTACAGGTATTGCAAGTTCTGTATTCTGTAATAAATATGCTAAACACATACATACAAGTGCAACAACTGCACCTACAGAAATATCAATACCACCACCACCAGTGATAATTGTAAAAGTTACACCAACAGTAACAATAATTAGAGATGCATTATCAATAAGCAAGTTCCAAAAAACTTGAGGTCTCGAAAAACCATTATACATCGCTACACCAATACCATATAGTACTATGAATAATATTACAGTTACAAAAAATTGAAAATATCTTGAGGCTATTGCGGAATTTATATATTGTTTCATATTCATGCTTTATCCACCGCCTTTACTGTATTTTTTTTGCTCTTATTAAAAATTTCACGGAAATGTTTAGATTGAATTAAACATAAAATAATTACAACAATAGCTTTTACTACTGGTAATTGGTCAGAAGCTACCCCCATTGCGTACATAGTAGTAGTTAATGTTTGAATAGTAATAGCACCAATTATACTGCCACCAATATAAAATTTACCACCACTCAATAATGTACCACCTAAAGCTACTGCTAAAATAGCATCCATTTCCATATTTAATCCAGCATTATTTGCATCTGCTGCACGAATTAATGAACTTTCAATTAATCCTGAAACACCTGCACAAAAACCAGAAAAAGCATATACTAAAAAGATAATTAAAGCAACATTTATACCCGCATATCTACTTGCTGTAGGATTAATACCTACCGATTGAATAAACAACCCAAGAGATGTTTTTTTCAAGATAAATACCACTAATGCTATCATTAAAATTGCAATAATAATTGGGCTTGGAATAATATTGCCTGGAATATTTCCACCAATATAACTAAATGGAGCATAATAAACTGTTATAATTTGTCCTTCAGTAAGTAATTGAGCAATACCTCTACCAGCAACCATTAAGATAAGTGTTACAACCATCGGTTGTATCTTTATCTTTGCTACTAAGAACCCATTCCACATACCACAAACAACACCAGCAGCTATAGCTGCAATCATAGCTACAACCATTGGATATTCAGCTACACCATCGCCTCTGCCACCGATAAGACTACAACAAACAGCACCTGATATAGCAACTACAGCACCAACAGAAATATCAATTCCTGCTGTAGCAATAACAAAAGTCATACCTAATGAAAGAATAATCAAAGATGAAGAACGATTTAAGATATCAAATACACGGCCGTATAATCTACCATCCTGTGTTATTTCCACATCTAAAAATCCTGGAACAAAAATAATATTAAAAATAACCAAAATTGCTAAAGCAACTAAAGGTAAAAAAATTGAACTAGATTTAAAATTTTTTAATTTATCCATTAAACTTCACCTCCAGCAATAGCTTTCATAATGTTTTCTGAAGTAACTTTGTCGCCTTCTATTTCTGCAACTTTTTTACGGTCACGAATAACTGTTATCTTTGTACAAGTTCTAATCATTTCATCCATTTCACTAGAAATAAATATAACAGACATACCTTTAGATTTAGCTAAAGCTACAGCCATTTTTTGAATTTCACTCTTTGTACCAACATCAATACCACGTGTTGGTTCATCTAATATTAATAAATTAGGTTCTGTTATAAGCCAACGAGCAATAATAACTTTTTGCTGATTTCCACCACTTAAATTACTTACTAATTGTTCTCTATCAGAAACTTTTATTTTTAATAATTGAATACAATCATCTGCAAATACTACCTGTTCTTTATATGGTATATATTTAAACATTCCTTTTTTAGCCTGTAATGCCAAAATAATATTTTCACGAACACTTAATGAACCTATTATTCCTTGTACTTTTCTATCTTCTGGACAAAATGCTATTTTTTCATTCATTGCTTCAATTGGATTTTTTAAATTAACTTTTTTACCATTAATTATAATTTCTCCTTTAGTAATTGAATTTACTCCAAATAGCAATTCGGCTGTTTCTGTACGACCAGAACCTAGTAAACCACCAAGACCAATTACTTCGCCTTTATGTATAGTTAAATCTACATTATTCAATTTACCAGTACAACCGATATTTTTAGCTTCAAGAAATACCTCATCTGATGGTACACTTTTAGCACCCATTTTATCAAATTCTTTTACAGAATCTAAATCTTTACCAACCATTTTAGCAATTAATTCTACCTGTGGTAATTTATCAATATCATATGCTCCAACTAATTCGCCATTGCGTAAAATTGTAATTCTACTACACAATTCATAAATTTGTTCTAAGAAATGTGAAATAAAAATTATTCCCATTCCCTTTTTTTGTAATTGACGAATAATGCTAAACAAACGTTTTGTTTCTTCTTCATCTAAACTAGATGTTGGTTCATCAAGAATTAAAATTTTAGCATCAACATCAACAGCACGTGCTATAGCTATCATTTGTTGAATAGCGACAGAATAATGATCTAGTGTTTTTGTCACATCAATATGAATATTTAGACTATTTAACAGTTCAGCAGAACGTTTATTTATTTGTTTCCAATCAATAAAACCAAATTTTTTAGGTTCACGTCCAATAAAAATATTTTCTGCAACAGTTAAATTAGGGCATAAATTTACTTCTTGATATACAGTAGAAATACCACATTCTTGTGCTTCTTTTGGATTATTTGGTGAAATTTCTTTACCATTTAAAGTAATCGTACCACCATCACGATGATAAACACCTGTAAGAACTTTAATTAATGTAGATTTTCCTGCTCCATTTTCTCCCATTAATGAGTGAATTTCACCAGCTCGTAAAGTAAAATCTACATTAGATAAAGCTTTAACTCCTGGAAATATTTTATCTATATTTCGCATTTTTAAGAGAACATCACCCATATTCTCACCTCATTCAAGTAAAATTTTATACAAAATAAGCCGTACTTGCCGTTCAAGCCAAGTACGGCTTTTTACTATTTCTAGTAATTATTACACAATGAAATTAATATTTTCTTTCTGGTAATGTTTTTTCAGCAACATCTGCTGGGAAGACTCCTTCTTCCATATATACCATTTTATCTACTTGTTCACCATTTAAAATCTTTTTAGCTGTTTCCATGAGCAATGGTCCTTGTAATGGATTGCATTCAACAGTACAATTTGATTTACCTTCAATCATAGCCTGGAAAGCACCTTTTACACCATCAACAGAAACAATTACAATATCTTTACCTGGCTGTAATCCAGCTGCTTCAATAGCTTGAATAGCACCTAAAGCCATATCATCATTTTGAGAGAATAAAATATCGATTTTATCACGACCACCAGATTTTAAGAAAGATTCCATAACTTCTTGACCTTTTTGACGTGTAAATTCACCTGTCTGAGACATTAAAATCTGATATTTACTTGCATCTGGAGATGCTTTCATTGCTTCTTCAAAACCTTCAGAGCGTCCAATTGCTACAGAAGAACCTACAGTACCTTCGAGTACTGCTATATTATATACACTACCACCATCACGAGGTGTTTTATTTTGTGCTTTCATATATTGGTCAATCCATTCAAAAGCTTTTTTACCTTCAGCTTTTGAATCTGTACCTATTTTAGCTACATATAAATCATCACTTACTTTTGCATCACGGTCAACAATAACTACTGGAATACCTGCATCTTTTGCTTCTTGTAAAACAGTATCCCAACCAGTTTCTACAATTGGTGTAAATGCAATTAAGTCTACTCCTTGTGCAATGAAAGAACGAATTGCTTTTATCTGATTTTCTTGTTTTTGCTGTGCATCTGAAAATTGGAGATTTATTCCTGCATCTTTTGCTGCTTGTTTAATAGATTCTGTTTGTGCTGTTCTCCATTCAGATTCAGCACCTAATTGAGAATAACCTATTGTAATTTCTTTACCATCTTTTGCGGCTCCACTTTCAGTTCCACTACTAGAACTGTTATCACTTCCACATCCTACACAAAAAGCCAACATGGTAAGACCGGTTAACGCTGCTACTAATCTTTTCATAATTTCACTCCTTAATAATGTTTTATAAAAATTTTATGCTTGTAAATCCACCGGTTTATTTAACTTGCTATTATCATACAACTTTTTGATTAATTTTGCAATAGGTAATATATATTTATTTTAAAATTTTAAAAATATTTCAAAATAAACTACAACTTAAATTATATTTATACTAAAAAATCATAAATTCAGTTTATAAACATAACAAAAAAACCTAAAAGTGCATACATTTTATAGTATACATTTTTAGGTTTTTTACATTTTATAAATTATCTAATAACATTTCGCCTACGCTATCATACAACTTTGTTGCAACATTTTTAGCATGCATAGTTGCTGAATTTAAACTATATCCTTCAAATTCTTTTATCATAGGCACATCATTTTGAGCATCGCCTATTGTTAAAACCTGTTCAAAGCATTTATCTTTTTGTAAATTCAATAATTCTTTGACTCCTTGAGCTTTATTTATTCCCTTAGCACATATATCTATACAATTTAAATTCATATTAGCTAAGAAAGCTCCTTCAAATTCATTATTTATACGTTTAGCATAATTGTTAGCAATTTCTTCTGTTTCATAGGCTAAACTAATTTGTATTACATTCATTTCAGATAAAGCTTGTTCTACAGTTATTTTTTGAATGATATCTTGATTTTTATATTTTTCAGACTCAAAATACTTTAACAACTGTGATTTAGGGCTATTTATCATTGTTCTCATTTTTTCTGCCGATGAAAATAAAATATGCCAACTTTCTTTGGCAATATCACTATGAACAAGTTTTTCTAATTGTATTTTATCTAGAGGAAATGATTTTATTAATTTTAAATTCTTATCAAAAATTGTTCCACCATTATTACAAATTACAAAATCATAAGTAAGCTCTTGATTATTTACTTCATGCATTAAAGAATGAACATCTCTACCACTACATAAAACAAAGATATTGCCTTTGCTTCTCCATTCATTTACAGCTTCTATATTTATTTGCGGTATGATATCTTCATGGTGAAAATATAATGTCCCATCAAAATCACTAAATGCAATCTTCACTAAAAACGCCTCTCTTCTATTCATCTCAATACTTTATATTATAAAAAAAAAGCAGACAAAAGTCTGCTTTTTCTTATTATCTATCAAAATGTTTTTGCCATTGATGATGGAAAGTACCTTCTCTATCAATGCGTTTATACGTATGAGCACCAAAATAATCTCTTTGAGCTTGAATGAGATTTGCGCCCACAACTTTTGTACTCAAACCATCAATATAAGAAATTGCATTTGCAAAAGCTGGTACTGGTACACCTGCTAAAATAGCTTTAGCTACAATCTTTCTTAAACATTGCTGATTATTTTTTACTTTTTCAGCAAAAAATTCATTTTCAATTAAATTATCTAAATTAGGTTCTTGCTGATAAGCATTAGTTATATTATTTAAAAATCTCGCTTGAATGATACAACCAGCTCTGAAGATAGAAGCAATATCACCTAAGTTTAAATTCCAATCGTATGTTTCAGAAGCGCTTTTATAAAGAGCAAGACCTTGAGCATATGCTGCAATTTTAGCTGTATATAAAGAGCGTCTTACATCTTCTACAAAATCTGCATCAATTTCTACAGGTAATACTTTTTTCAAACCACTTTCTGCTAATTGTTGACGTTTTTCATAGAAAGAACTGATATTTCTAGCATTGCAAGCACTTGTCATAATAGATGTATTCACACCTTGTTCTAAAGCAGCTAAGCTTGTCCAACGACCTGTGCCTTTTTGCCCTGCACTATCTAAGATTTTATCTACTAATTCGCCTTCGCCTAAATCATCTTTTTCTTTAAAGATATCTGCTGTAATACCAATTAAGAAGCTATTTAATTCACCTTGGTTCCATTCATTGAAAATATCTGCAATCTGGGAATTTTCATATCCACCAACATGTTTTAATAGTAAATAAGCTTCAGCAATAAGTTGCATATCTGCATATTCAATACCGTTATGCACCATTTTTACATAATGACCTGCACCATTTTCACCAATATATGTGCAACAAGGTTTACCATCTTCAGCTTTAGCGGAAATAGCTTCTAAAACTTCTTTGATTTCTTTATAGCTTTCTTTATTACCGCCTGGCATTAATGCTGGACCATTGAGTGCTCCCTCTTCACCGCCAGATACACCAACACCAAAATATTTAAATCCTTTAGAAGTTACATATTCATATCTTCTTTGTGTATCTTTAAAGAAAGAATTACCACCGTCCATGATGATATCTTCTTTATCTAAATAAGGTAAAAGACTTTCAATTACACTATCTACTGCTTTACCTGCTGTTACCATGATAAAGAATTTACGAGGACGAGTCATACCTTCCACTAAAGATTTTACATCATAAAAAGCTGTTATATTATCATGTGGATGATTTTTAACAAAAGCTTCTGTTAAATCTGGAGTGTAATTATATACGGCTACTTTGAAATTATGATTTGCCATATTTAAAGCTAAACAGCTTCCCATTACACCCATACCAATAACTGCTATATTTGATTTCATAAATTTTATTTTCCCCCATTAAAAATTAAAAAAATATATCTATATTGTACAACTGTCTATCAAAAAAAGCTACCAATAAGGTAGCTTTTTTATTTTTCTCGTACAATATATTATCGCATGTCTAAAATTCAGCTACTAAATTATTCATAAAATACATTTATCTTCTTTATTTATAATTTATTTGCATAAAATCTTCAAAAACTATCAAAATAAGATTGCATTTAAAATCATTACACCAATAATACCTGCAACGGAAATAATAGTTTCTAAAGCACACCATGTGCGAATTGTTCCCTTTATAGTTAAGCCAAAGAACTCTTTAAATAACCAAAATCCTGGGTCATTTGGTGGACTGAAAATTACACTACCTGCACCAACTGCTAATACCATAAGTTCTGGGCTTACATCAGTGAGTGGAATTAATGGTGCTACGATACCACCTGCTGTGAGTGCTGCTACAGTTGCAGACCCAACAGAAGTTCTGATAACAGCAGCAATCAACCATGCCATCAATAATGGAGACATATCTGAACCATGAATTAAACTACCAATATATGTTCCCAATCCACTATCAATTAAAATCTGTTTTAAAACACCGCCACCTGCAACAACAAGTAAAATCATCGCAATAGTTTTTACTGCATCTTCTACACTTGTCATTATTTCTTTCATGGATTTTCCACGATTTAAGCCAAAAGTAAAAATGGCAATGATTACAGAAATAGTAAGCGCTATATCTGGATTTCCTAAAAATACTAAAATATGGTAAATACTATACGTATCATCTAAAGTCATCTTTACAATAGCAGAAGCTGCCATCAATACTACTGGTACTAATGCAGTAAAAATACTAATTGCAAAAGAAGGCATTTCATCTTCTTTGAAAATTTTAGGATTGTATAAACCTTTTGGAATTTCCGGTTTCAAATCTTTAACAAAATTATAATAAAGTGGTCCTGCTAAGATAACTGTTGGCACTGCAATGATAAAGCCATAAATCAAAGTAGTCCCTAAATCTGCATTAAAAATAACTGCAATCGCTGTTGGTCCTGGATGTGGTGGTAAAAATCCATGTGCTACAGATAAAGAAGCTGCCATCGGAATACCAACTTCTAAAAGATTAACCTTTGCTTCCGCTGCAATCGTAAATACTAATGGAATTAAAAGTACAAAGCCGATTTCATAAAAAAGTGCAATACCTACGACAAAACCTGTTAAGCAAACAGCCCAACGAACATTTTTTACCCCGAACATAGAAATCAATGTAGTGGCAATTCTTTGTGCTCCCCCACTATCAGCCATCAATTTACCAAGCATAGCCCCAAAACTTACGACTATTGCCAGACCTCCTAATGTACCGCCTAACCCCTTAGTTATAGATGGTACGATAGCATCTACTGGTAAACCTAAAGCAAAGCCCATAAAAATTGCTACAAAAATTAAAGATAAAAAACTATTTAATTTACACTTTACAATAAGTATAAATAAAATAATAATCCCCACAGCCAATATAGCTAATGGCATAATCAAAACCCTCTCTCTTTATATATTTTTATTATTTATACATTTTATTTTGATACGTAGTTATGCGTGCAAAATCAGGTTGTAATTTTTCATATAAACTGCTATAGATATCAAAAAGTTCTTCATAGACTTCTTTATTTTCTGCTTGTGGTTTATATACTTTCTTCGGTTTAATTAAATTTGCAGTATCTGAGATATCTTTCATCTCACCACTAGCTATGAAACCTAAAACAGCTGCCCCAAAAGCTGCTCCTTCACTATTTTGAGGTAAAGTTATATGTTCGCCAAAGATATCAGCCATAATTTGTAACCATAATGGTGATTTTGTAAAACTACCACTAACGCGAATATCTTTTACCTGACCAAAATCTTTTAAAGCACTTAGTACACAATTTAAACTAAAACATATACCTTCCATGCCAGCTCTAATCATATGAGAACGACTGTGATTTAAAGATAAGCCAAAAAACATTCCACGAAGCTCAGAATTCCAATATGGTGCACGTTCACCTGTAAAAAATGGCAACAACAATAATCCTTCTGCTCCAGCTGGAATTTTAGAAGCTTTAAGCGTCATTAAATCATATGGGTCAATATCAATATCTTCTAAACGATGATTGCTATAATGGCAAACTTTATCTCGAAGCCATCTCATGATGATGCCACCATTATTTATAGCACCACCTGCAACCCACATATCATCAGTCAAGTTATAACACCATGTACGTCCCAAACTATCCACCTTTGGTGTTTTTGTTAGCATTCTAATTGCTCCGCTTGTGCCGATTGTCGCACTCAACTGACCATCTTCAATAGCACCAATTCCCACATTTACCAATACACCATCAGTAGCACCAATAACTACAGGTAAATTTTCTGGTAAATTCAATCTTTGCGCTGCACTATCTGTCAATTTACTCTGATAAGTTGTAGATACAACAGGTGGTAATTGTTCTCTTGTTATTCCCGCATAATTTAAAATTTCTTCATCCCAATCCATTTTATGAGCATTATATAAACCACTTGCAGAAGCTGAGGATTTATCAACTACCCACTCACCTGTCATTTTTTCAAAAATATAATCTTTTAAAGAATAGATATATCTCATTTTGGCAAATACATCAGGATAATTTTTTCTCACCCATAAAATTTTCAAAAATGGATAACAAGAATGAGTTGGACAACATGTTCTTTCATAAAAACCTTTTACTAAGGCTTCATCTTTTTTTAATTCATTAACAATACCTACGGAACGACTATCTGCCCAAGTTATCATATTGCTCAATAATTCACGATTTTCATTAGCCGGTGCAAAGCTATGCATAACAGTACTAATAGCTATACCAGATACATTTTTACCTTTATAAATTAAAGTATTAGCTACTTCACGTACAACTTTTTCAATTGCTTTATATATAATCTCAGGATTTTGCTCAGCCCAATCTGGATATGGTGTTTCTAACGGATAAAATTCATCTGCACTACATAAACTCAATCCATCTTTTTGATAAGCAATCGCTCTAACTCCTGTAGTACCTACATCTACCCCAATCCAAATACAACTTCTTGTATTACTAAAATCCAACATTAAAACCGCCCTTTCCCTAAATCATTATAAATAAACTGAAAAATCATTAATTTATGTAATTTCTTTATTTACTAACACAAGCAAATTATAACAAATAAAGCTTTATTATGCAATATATTTTTCATTTTATTTTTTATTTTTGATATCTTTATATCATTTTTATCAATCTTATTCTATACTATCACTATATTTTGTTGTTATAATTACATTAAGAAAGATTTTGAGGTGAATATCATGGAGACAAATACATCTATCTTAACATTAATGCGTAGCAATTATAATAATATGACAAAATCAGAAAAACGCATCATAGATTATATCCTTGCTAATCTAAAAACTGTCATGAGTCAAACTATCTCCGATTTAGCCAGCAATACTCAAAGTTCGGAAATTACTATTTCTCGTTTTTGTAAAAAATTAGGTTTTAGCGGTCTACAAAGTTTAAAAATAGCCTTAGCTAGTGAAGTATATAGCCAAGATGAATTAGTATCTCAAGAAATAAATCCCAATGATTCCTATAAATTAATTGCTGAAAAACTTTTTTCTTCCATCACTGATGGACTGCAAGACACTTTAAAATTAATTGATTTTGAACAATTAGAAAAAGCTGTTCAGTTAATAAAAAATGCTCATCAAATCTGTGTATATGGCTTTGGTAATTCTTTTACAGTCTGCCAAGATATCGAAACACGTTTTATGCGTTTTGGTATTCCTATAAAAGCCTATAATGATTTGCATATGCAAGTTACAGCTTCTTCTCTACTCACAGAAAAAGATTTAATCATCTGTGTATCTCATACAGGAGCCAATATTGACCTTCTACAAGCTATAGAATTAGCTCACAATAATAATGTTCCTATAATTGCTATAACAAGTTATATGAACTCTCCTCTTTGTAAATTAGCTGATGTTGTTTTGCATGGTATGGGTCGCGAAATTGCCTATAAATCTGAAGCTGTCGCTTCACGATTAATACACATGGCCATAGTAGATATTCTATATATGGGTGTATATCAAAAAAATGTTACAAAAAACTTCACTAATATCAAAAAAATGCGTAATGCTATAGCTAAACGCAGATTGTAATGTACATTTACTTACACTTTTTCCTAAAAAATTTTATAAAATATGTAAAATAATAAAAAAACTACTTGCTAAATACCTAATTTGCTATATAATGTTGAATATTGATTTAGATTTTATATTATTTTAGAGGTATTTTATGAAAAAATATATTATCCAGTATGCAATGATCGTCATTGGTGCTCTTATTTCTGCCATATCATGTAATTTGTTCTTAATTCCTAATCATTTTCTCTCTGGCGGACTTACAGGGATTGCCATTATTCTCCACTATTTATTTGATTTACCTATCGGTATTCAAAATATCATCTTCAACATTCCAATTTTATATATTGCCTATCATTTTTTTGGAAGACTATATTTTTTCAACACAATATTAGGTACAGGTCTATATTCATTCTTCATTGATTTAACATCATTCTTAACACCATATACTCCACTACATAATAATCCTATGTTATCAGCTATCGTTGCTGGTGTAGTTTCTGGTATTGGCTTTGGTCTTATCTTACGTGCTAATGCTAATACTGGTGGTGCCGATGTAATTGCAGCTTTAATCAAGAAACTTTATTCTTATAATATCGGTACAATGATTTTCGCTTTAAATTGTATCATCGTACTTTGTGGTCTTTGTCTATTCAATTTTGAAGTAGCTATTTACACTTTAATCTACATGTACATCATGGGTGAAGTTGATAACCGCATTGTTACTGGTTTCAATAAACGAAAATCCATCATGATTATTTCCGATAAGTCTGAACAAATTGCAGGGCTTATCATGCTTGAATTAGGACGTGGTGTTACCTTAATCAATGGTGAAGGTGGCTATACACATACTAAAAAGAAAATACTTTATATCGTAGTAAATCTTACGCAATTAAGTAAAATTAAAGAGATAGCTTTAAATATAGATAAAAAAGCCTTCTTTATTATCTCTAATGCTTCTGAAGTAAATGGTAAAGGCTTCTCTTACCATTAAATAATAAATAATGACAAAATAAAAAGGATAAGAATTGATTTACTTCAACTCTTATCCTTTTATTTATATTCGCTCTTATGCTTAAAAAGAAATTATCCTTTTATCCTTGAAAATAAAAATATGCAAATACGATTAGACCTAAAATTATACGATACCAGCCAAACGCTTTAAAGTCATTTGTTCTTACATAACGAAGTAAGAATTTAATAGAAATAATAGAAACTATAAAAGCTACTACCATACCCACTAATAATAGAATAACTTCTTCAAAAGTATAATTAAAACCGAATTTAAATAGTTTTAATGCACTAGCACCAAACATAACAGGAATAGCTAAAAAGAATGTGTATTCTGTAGCTACCACACGAGAAGTTCCAAATAAAATACCACCTAAAATAGTGGAACCAGAACGAGATGTACCTGGCACTAAAGACAATACCTGAAAGAAACCTATTATCAATGCTGTTTTATAATCTAAATAGTCAATATCTTTGATGCTTGGTGTTCTATGTTTATTATAATTTTCAACTATAATAAATAATACCCCATATAAAATCAAAGTGAATGCTACTACTTGTGCATTCATAAAATGCTCTTCCATATAATCATTAAAAGCTAAACCAATTACAGCAGCAGGAATACAGCCAACGATTACTTTTCCCCATAAAGAAATGGTTTGTCTTTTTTTCAAATATGTTTTTCTTTTTGAAAATGGATTTAGTCTATCAAAATTTAAAGCAACTACAGCTAAAATTGCACCTAACTGAATAACTACTAAGAACATATCCATAAATGCTTTACTTACATTTAAAGACATAAATTCATCAACTAAAATCATATGACCTGTACTACTTACAGGTAACCATTCTGTTAGACCTTCAACAATCCCTAAAACAATAGCTTTTATAATTTCTAGGGTAAACATAAATTATAAAATCCCTCCTATTTGTTTATTATTTTTCCAATATAAGATTTAAAACTGAATTTAAGCTGAAACAATCAATAAAAAATTTATCCTTATTCGCAAAAGAGGTCTCTTTGTAGAGACCTCTTTTATATTTTTATTTGATTATCAGCCTTTACCTTTTACGATATCAATTGCATCGAAAAGTTTACTTACAGATTTTTTCTGATAAATACGGGAAATTACTTCACCTATAGGTGGAGCCATAGATACAGAAACAATTTTGCTAGAATGTTTTTCTTCAGGTAATGGAATAGTATTTGTAATAATTAACTCTTCCATTGGAGAATCTTCAATACGCTGAACTGCTGGATCACTTAAGATACCATGAGTACAACAAGCATAAACGGATTTTGCACCATGTTTAACAAGTGCTTTAGCACCTTCACATAAAGAACCTGCTGTATCTACGATATCATCAATGATAACGCAATTCTTATCTTTTACTTCACCAATTAAATTCATAACTTTAGCGCAACCTGGCATTGGACGGCGTTTTTCAATAATAGCAATAGGTGCTTTTAAACGGTCTGCTAAAGCACGAGCGCGTGTTACACCACCAAGGTCAGGAGAAACAACTACTACATCTTCAAGATTTTTAGCTTGGATATAAGCTGCAAGAAGTGGAGCTGCTGCAAGATGGTCTACTGGGATATCAAAGAAACCTTGGATTTGACCTGCATGTAAATCAACAGTGATTACACGGTCAATACCAGCTGTAGTCATAAGATTAGCTACTAATTTTGCAGAAATAGGTTCGCGACCACGAGTTTTACGGTCTTGACGAGAATAAGCATAATATGGTACAACCGCATTAATGCTCTGTGCAGATGCACGACGGCAAGCATCAGCCATAACGAGTAATTCCATAAGATTGTCATTTACTGGTTGGCTAGTTGGCTGAATAATAAATACATCCTTACCACGAATACTGTCACTAATCATTACTTGAGTTTCACCATTATTGAAGTGACCTACAAAAGCATGACATAATTCCACACCGATATACTGTGCTACTTCTTCTGCTAATTTTGGATTTGCATTACCAGTGAGAATACATAATTTTGAGGTATCGAAGTTCATTTTACTCCTCCTGAAATCTGTTAAAAATATAATAAATAATAATAATATATATAGAAATGTAGTTATGCTACATTGCTACCAAAATAAAATATAAATTAAACTATTATACTAACTAAATTTCTTAGTTATTTTCTTTTATCTTTCCAGCCTTCAATATTTTTCTGTCTTTCACGTGCGATTGCAAGTGCGTTTTCTGGAACTTCTTTAGTAATTGTAGAACCTGCACCTACATAAGCACCATTATTTACTTTAACTGGAGCTACAAGATTTGAGTTGCAACCAATAAAGCAATCATCACCTATTATAGTACGGAATTTATTTTTTCCATCATAATTTACAGTGATTGTACCACAACCCATATTTACACCAGAGCCCATATCAGTATCTCCAATATAGCTCAAGTGAGGTAATTTAGAGCCTTCACCAATATTAGAATTTTTAACTTCTACGAAGTTACCAATTTTTACTTTATGTGCAAGTTTTGTATTTGGACGAATGTGTACATATGGTCCCATTTTTACATCATCTGCGATTTCACAGTCTTCAGTAAAACTAAACATAGCTTCTACATTATCGCCCATAACTGTATTTTTGAAATGTGAATTTGGTCCAAGTTTACAACCTTCACCAATTTTACTATTGCCTTCAATCCAAGTAGATGGATAGATTATAGTATCTTGTCCAATTTCAACATCAACATCTACATAAGTGCTATTAGGGTCCATTAAAGTTACCCCTTGAGCCATTAATTCTTTATTTTTACGCTGACGAATGATTTTTTCAGCATTTGCTAATTGTTCACGAGAATTTATACCTAATGTTTCTTCATAATTATCAGCAATAGAAGCATTTATTTTCTGTTTTTCTTTACGTAAAATAGATAAAACATCTGGTAAATAATATTCGCCTTGAGCGTTATTGTTATTTACTTTTTTCAAGCTAGCAAATAAAGCTTCAGCATCAAAACAATAAATTCCTGTATTGATTTCATTGATTGCAAGTTCACGCTCGCTAGCATCTTTTTGTTCTACGATTTTTTCTACAGAACCATCTACTAAACGAATTACACGTCCATAGCCAAATGGATCTGGCATAAATGTTGTAAGTACAGAGGCTTTAGCTCCTGATTGTACATGTTCTTCATAGAATTTTTTTAATGTAGCACCTGTAACAAGTGGAGTATCGCCACATAAAACCATTATAGCAGTATTTTTATCTTTGATTAATGGTTCTGCCTGCATTACAGCATGACCTGTACCTAATTGTTCTTCTTGTAAAACGATTTCAGCTTTATCGCCTAAAACAGCTTGTACTTGTTCACGACCAAAGCCTACTACAACTATATTACGTGTGGAACCAGCACTTTTAGCAGCATCAAGTACATGTTCTACCATTGGCTTTCCACCTGCACAATGGAGTACTTTTGGTAATTTAGATTTCATGCGAGTGCCTTTACCTGCGGCTAAAATTATGGTAATTAATCCTTCTGATTTCACCTTAAAATTCACTTTCCTTTATTGTATATGTGATGTATTTCTATCTCATTTCATTTGCAATTATAAAATAGAAACTTCTTGATGTTTTCATATCAAGCAAACCCCATGCATCCCATGGTTTATTATCTATAAAATTCATTTTGCTATTATCTTAGCAAAAAATCTTATACTGTATATCAAATAAAAACTTATCTAAGTTTATTATATCATATATAAATCATATCTAAAAAAAATCTTTAGCATTTATTTTTTATTTTACATATTGCCATCTTTATCTTCCATACTAAGCAATAAAGTATGTTCAGAACGTTCCATGTGATATTCAGAAGCTTTTTGTGCAGCAACTGCATCACCTTGAGCAATAGTATCTACAATACGACGATGTTCTTCTAAAGTTTCTTCTAAACGACCAGGATAAGCCATGGATTTTGCACGGAAACTTGTCAATTGTTCGCGTAAATTATAAATAATACCTACTAGACGATTATTTCTGCTTGCTTGATATAAAATATCATGGAATTTCGTATCAGCTTCAACGATTTTTTCCATATTTTTTTCTTTTATAGCTTCACCAATGACAACTAATAATCTTTGTAAATGTTCAAGTTCTTCATCAGTAATACGTTCAGCAGCAAGTCCACTAGCTAAAGAATCTAGTGAAGTTCTAATTTCAAAAACTTCATTAATATCTTTAATGGATAAATTGGATACATATGTACCACGGCGAGGCATCATAATTACATAGCCTTCTAATTCCAATTTACGAATTGCCTCTCTAACAGGAGTACGACTAACACCTAGTTGTTCAGCTAAATGAATTTCCATTAAGCGTTCGCCTGGTTTTAAAATACCTTTTCTTATAGCATCACGCAAAGTTTCAAAAACTACTTCACGTAAAGGTTGATAACTATCTAACTTTATCGGTGTAAGTTTATTGCTCATGTTTATTCCTCCATTAAAAATTTTTTTCTGCTGTTTCTACAGCAAATACATCTGCATCAAAATCCAACTGTATTTTACTTACTATATCTTTTGCTTTTTGACTATCTTCTACAATGGCAAAGACTGTTGGACCACTGCCAGACATCATTGCAGCCATTGCTCCATAATCAGAAAGTTTTTGTTTTATTTTAGCTATCTCAGGATATTCTGGGACAGTTACATATTCTAAGACATTGCCTAAAGCTTTACAAATACCTTGTAAATCTTTTTTTATTAAAGATTTGCGCATTGCTTTATTATCAGGATGAATTACACTATCTTGTACTTTATGATAATTTTTATATACCCATGCTGTAGATACATCTACTTTTGGTTTTACTAAAACAATATTTGTCTTTGGCATAGCTGAAATTTCTTGTAAAATTTCGCCTCTACCAGTTGCTAACATTGTTCCACCCATCAAGCAAAATGATATATCTGAGCCTAATTGTTCTGCCATCTTACATAAAGCATTAATGCCCAAATTCATTTCAAATAATTCATTTAATCCTCTAAATACAGCAGCAGCATCTGTGCTACCACCAGCTAATCCAGCAGCTACAGGTATTCTTTTGATTAAATTAATTTCTACACCACTGTTTATCTTATATGTATCTAAAAATAATTTTGCTGCTTTATAAATTAAATTATCTTCTGGCTTTGCTACACCTTTGACATCACCATGAAGTATAATACCTTCTTCTGCATCAAGTTTAGTAAAAGTCAATGTATCAAATAAATTAATAGATTGCATAACCATACTAACTTCATGATAACCATCTGTTCTTTTGCCTAAAATATCCAAAGTAAGATTTATTTTCGCATTTGCATTTATTGTTACCATCTTATTCATCCTATCAATATCTTGTACTTAAAATACATTACTCATTCTTAAAAGATTTTATCATTCTATCAATAAAAAGTCTACTATCTCATATATTATTGTTAATTCTATCAATTCAAAAATCTTTTTTCCACTTGTACACGAATGTACTAAAAGTACAAAAGGCAAATATTTACCTTCATAAATACTTGCCCTTGCTTATTTTACAAATTTATCAATCGCTTCTTTTAATTTATCAATTGCCTCTTGGTCATTTTCTTTTACCGCTTCTACTAAACAATGTTCTATATGGTCTTGCAAAATTATCTTAGAGACATTTTTTATCGCAGAATTAACAGCTGATAATTGGATTAATACATCACTACAATCTCTATTTTGCTCCACCATACGTTTTACTGCACTTAAATGACCAATAGCTCTTGATAAGCGATTTAATACAGCTTTTGTCTGCGTATGCGTATGTGTATGTCCATGATGAGCATGTACCGTTCCGTCTTCATGAACATGCCAAGCTGAATTTATTTCCTTATCATTATCATTTATTTCCATTTAGCAAAAACCTCACTTTTTTTCTTGAGCATTCTTTGCCAAAAAAATCTCTTTTTGTAATTCGTTAAATTGTTCCATAGACATTATTACAATGTTTTTACCACTACTGCGCTGTACAATCAATGTTTCTTTTTCATCAACAACTTTATCAGCATAAATAGTAAATTCATTTAGTAAATCAGAAGATGATATTGCCATCATATATATCACATCCTTTCCAACTAAAATAATAAAATACAACACAATTTATATTAACAAGAAGAAATCCCCAATCTAGGGTGCTTCACAGGTTTTAAACTGCGTTTGCGAATAATCGTTAAAGCCTCACTCATGGAAATATCTTCTCGTGAAGAATTTTCTTCAAAAACACAAATAGGATTTTTCACACCTATCTCTGAAGCTGGCATATATACATATTCTAAATTGACATTATCTCCATAGATAACACCATCACATAAATTAGCTTCAATCAAAGTTCTCATAAAAACCTCTTTACTCTAAAACATATTCTTTCGCCACAATACTGTCGCACAGATACCAGCTAAAAGCACGGCTAAAATACAAATATCCAAAAATGCCAATGGATTTTCTGACATAGGCACTTCCACATTCATGCCAAAAAAGCTAGAGATTACAGTCGGTATAGCTAAAATAATTGTCATAGCAGCTAAAAAACGCATTACTAAGTTCAAGTTATTCGACATTATCGAAGAAAAGGTATCAGCAAGCCTAGCCAAAATTGTACTATACATCTCAACCATTTCACGAGCCTGTTTATTTTCAATAATTACATCTTCTAATAAATCTTCATCTTCTTCATATAACTTTATAATATTTTGCAAACTGTGATTAGAGCGCAAGCGCATGAGTTTTTCAAGCACTGCACCATTAGAACGCAAAGAAGCATTAAAATAAGTAAGTGCTTTTTGTAATTCCAATAAACGTAAAATCTCTCTATTTTCAGTGGACTCACGCAATCTAGCTTCAATTTCATCAGAAAGTTTATCTATTTGACGAAGATATTTCAAATAATATGTAACAGATTTGTACAAAATTTGAAATAAAAAGCGTGTTTTCTTGAAGGTGCGAAAAGAACGATATGTTCTTTCATTAAAATCTGAAATCACAGGCGTATCTTCTAAGCATACAGTGATAATATAATCTGGAGTCAAGATAATCGCTAATGGCAAAGTATCATAAGATTCAAAAGTTCTCATCACTGGCACATTAGTCAAAATCATAATCGAATTATCTTCTATATCTGTATGTGAACGTTCCTCATTATCTAGTGCTGAACGCAAAAAATCTGGTTCTACTTGAGTTAAATTACCTACTACTTTCAATTCATAAGGAGTAGGCGCAACTATATTTATCCATGCTCCTTTTTCTAATGATTTTAATGTCAATTCCTTTAAAGGACCTGTTTCCATGGATTTATAGATTTTCAACATTGCGATAGATTTCTCCCTTCTCTAAAAAACCTACCACAATTTATTATTTAACTAAAAATTTTGTAATATCTTTGATAAATAATCGGGTAGGTATCCTCTATATTTATTTTCTTGATAATTTAACTTGTTACTCTCCGGATACTCGTCCATAATTATTCACCAACCTTTGTAATTTAAGATATTGCATAATTAAGTATAATTCATATGATATAACTTATCAAGCATATCAATAACTATAGTTTTTCCTCTCACTTAACTTTTTAAATTAATAGTTGACAACTATAAAAAAAACTTGCTATACTTATATAGCAACTAATGGAGAGGTGTCCGAGTGGTTTAAGGAGCTGGTCTTGAAAACCAGTGATTCCGAAAGGGACCGTGGGTTCGAATCCCACCCTCTCCGCCATTAAATTAAATGATACAGGGAAATATTTCAAAGTGTTTCAAAGTCTTGATAAATCTAGTATTTAAAGGCTTTCTAGTAGTTTGAAGTATTTCCCTTTTTTTCATTGCTTTTAAAAAGTTTGCCCCTTTTTTAATAGACTCTTATCATTTAAAAATTTATATAATACAATCATTAATTATAGAATTAAATTTATTGTACAAAAATAGATAAAATCTTTTTCTAAAAACAGATTGACTATAGGGCGACACTATACTTTATAATAGAAAAAAATATTTAAAACCGAGGTTTTTTCTATGTTAAACTTACGTACAATGTATAGATTACGCCGACTTATTAATGTTATGTTACCTGTATTAGCTACGCAATTAGCAATCATTGGCATGAACTTTTTTGACGCTACAATGTCTGGTCATGCTGGTGCAGAACAACTCGCTGGTTCGTCTATCGGTGGAAGCCTTATGATGCCTATTATTGCAAGTTCTACAGGTATTTTAATGGCTGCTACGCCTATAATCGCCCATTTGATTGGTAAAAATGAAAAAGATGGCATAGCTACCGTTATTCATTCCGGACTGATTTTATCTATTATTATCGAATTGATTTTACTTCTAGCTTATTTCTTATTTATTGATGATATTTTAGCTATCTTAACACTTGAACCTGATGTATATTATATAGCTAAATACTATATGTTAGCTTTAATCATTGGTTTAAGTGGTGGCTTATTGACTTTCCCACTTCGTTCTTTAACAGATACTGTAGCAGGCACTGCTGTTTCCATGAAAATTTATCTATTAGCATTACCTATCAATGCCTTTTTAAACTATTGTTTCATCTATGGTAATTTTGGTGCCCCTAAATTAGGTGGTATCGGTGCAGGTGTAGCAACTGCTATCACTTATTATATTTTACTATTTATTTTTATCGCTATAATTATCAATAATCCTCAATTTAAAAATCTAGCTTTATTCAATTTTAAATTTTCCTTAAAAAGTATCAAAGAATATTTAGGTATTGGTATTCCTAATGGCATGGGTATTTTTATGGAAGCTAGTTTATTTGGTTTCATCATCATCTTTATCAGTAAATTCGGTACAAATTATATAGCAGCTCATCAAGCAGCTATGAGTTTTTCTAGTGTTTTATATATGTTGCCATTGAGCTTTTCTCTAGCTTTAACAATCATTATTGGTATTGAAGTAGGGGCTAAGCGATACTTAGAGGCTAAAAAATATGCTTATCTAGGTTTAATTGTATCCTTCCTTTGCGTATTATCAATTGTCGGCTTAGTATTTTACTTCCGTGATTATATAGCACTTTTATACGCTACAGATACTACTTTATTGACATATATTGCTCATTTCTTAATTTATACGGCAGCATGGCAATTATTCGACGCGATTGCTTGTCCAATCCAAGGTATCTTGCGTGGTTACAAAGATGTAAAAGCTGCCTTTTATGTAAGTATGCTTGCTTATTGGGGTATTTGCTTACCTTTAGGTATGTTTCTTGATTATTTCATGACTCAAGGAGCATTTGCTTATTGGCAAAGTATGGTACTTGGTGTTGCTACTTCTGCTGTATTATTATTTTTCAGGCTTCGTTATATTGAAAAACGATTTATTTAAAAATCATATAAAAAAGGAGAAATTGAATTTAAATTCAATTTCTCCTTTTTTTATTTTATCTTTTATAGCTCTTATTTTTTTGCTAAATCTACCATTAATTTTACTGTAGCTGCTTCTACTGATAATTTTCCTGCTGGTATTACGCCTGCTTTACAAGCTTTTATACCAACTTCATATCTATCCATATGCACTCCATCAAATAAACATTGTGTAGTACAAACAATTTTCACACCTTGTTTACTAAGTTCTTCAATAGCGCCTACAATATCTCTTTGTTTATCTTTGGCAAAAGGTATTCCACCTGCACCATATGCTTCGATAACTATACCTTTATAACCCATTTTAGCTAAATTAAATAAAAGTTCACTATCTAATCCTGGCATGATTTTTATTTGTGCTACTTTTAATTCTAAATCACTATGAACTTTAAAAATTCCATTCACTTGAGGATTTTCATATTCATTCCATTTTATATTATTTCCTTCAAAAGTAGCTACTGGCATTTTATTTATACTTTGAATTGAACGCATATCTTCACTGTATAATTTTTTAGCCCATAAACCTTCTATTATTTGACCGCCACAAACAGCAAATACACCTATTTTTTCTGAACTTGCCATCGCAAAAGCTGCATTTAAATTAAATTTTGCATCAGTATTTTCTTCTTCAATAGTTAGTTGTGAACCAATTACCACTACAGGTTTTGCTAAATTCTCCAACATATAATGAAGTGCACAACATGTCCAATTCAATGTATCTGTACCATGAGTTATTACAAAACCATCATATTGTTCATATAATTTTTCAATATAACCTGCGATATATTGCCAATCTTCTGGTTGTAGATTTGTGCTATCTAACTGCATGATATCATAACAATCTATATGACCATAATCATTTAAATTCGGTACCATCTCTAGCATTTCTTTAGCTGTAAATCCTGGTACAAGTCCATTTTCACTAGGACGTGAAGCTATAGTACCGCCTGTTGCTAACCAACAAATTTTCTTCATAAAATCCTCACCATCATTTTAATTCATTATTCATTTCATTATCCAATTCACTTTGATATTGTTCATACGCTTCTATATCATATTTTAGACCAGACAAAGCCCTTTTCGCTATTGCTACAGGGCAATCAGGCGTACAAACTGGACATTTTCCGCATAATTCTTCTACAGCTACTAAAGCTTTTTTTACTTGTTCTACAGTTGCCATATATTTACTCCTAAATCAAACTTCCATCAATTATTTACAATATCTGGAAAATTAGCTCGTAAATAATCACCTACTAATTCTCCGATATGTTTTTTACCTTCAAAATCAGGATGCAGACCGTCAGTTGTCATATTATCTGCTAAATAACCTTGTTCGTCCATCAAACCTGATGCCACATCTACATGATACGGTTGTTTTTCTATCCATTCATTTATTTTTAAACGTTCCTTATCCCACCCTTCACTGATATCTAAATTTATAACAGATTTCATTCTTGGTGGATTTACAGAAGTTACTGTTAAAAATACAGGAATAATATTATGTTGCTGACATTTTTGTTTTATCGATGTTAAATTATTGATTACAGTTCCCGCTTTCACCCCTGTACGTATATCATTTACACCCCCCATTATAACTAATATTTTAGGATTAAATGATAATACATCATTATCAAAACGATTTAACATATTTGAAGTTAAATTTCCACTAAAACCAATATTTAATACAGGCAAATTAGCATAAGTTTCCCAATTATATAAAGTCACACTAGGTGGAGTGCTTACAGCTCCCCCTCCATGAGTGATACTATCGCCTAATGCTGCCACTTTTACATTATCTTGTTTTACAGTGAAATAACTATTTTTAGCTTCAGCTAATTTATGGTTATTTTTGTCATATGCCTGTACATTGAAAAAATAAAGTCCTTTTTTTGTATAAGCTTTATTATCATAATAATCCATACCTTGTGGGCAAGTATATGATGCTATTTTTTCTATATTATTAAAATCATATTTAGGCACATAAAATACATCTATTTTATAATGGTCTGCATTTTTTACAGGCACCCATGAATATACAGGATAAACTGGCATATAATCCATTTTATCAAAATGAGTAGTGATTTTTAGCGGTGATATTTCTACATCTTTTGCCACCAAATATGTAGTATATTCACGTCTGCTAAAATCTTCTAATTTATATTCATCACCCTTGTTTTGCCAATTGAGCTTATACATTTCCCCCTTGTGTAATAATCTAGGTTTTGTATAATCTGATACTGGCACTTTATTTTCATCTAAACCTCTGACTTGCCATTTTAAATTCTGTGATAAATCCACTTCACTATTATCTAATTGATAGCCAGATGCATAGATATTGTATTTTGTAAATAATACTTCTTGCGTATCTATATTTTTTACAATTAATTCATACATAACAGCATTTGGGATTTCTGGCCAATTTAAAATAGCTGACTTAAACTCTACATTTTCGACTTTATTTTCAGTAGCATTATCTAAAGTTTTACTTGGTATGATATTTTCTTCTTTAGCTAATATTGTAGTTTTCTCTTTTTTATCCGTATCTTTATCAATATTACCTGTATTATCCATTTTATCTGTTTTTATTTTAACTTCTTTTATTTGCACTAAAGCTTGTTTGGAAGGAACTTGTGCAAAGGTTAAATTTACATTCATAAAATTTAAAACGCTTACAGCTAATACAGTTCTTATAAAAAATTTTTTTAATTTCACTTTATTCTCCCTACTAAATAAAACAGATAGAAAATTCTTCAATCTTCTATCTGTTTAAAATATTTTTAAGTTCTAATATCTTTTGCGTTTAGATGAAGAAGCAAAGCCCAATTGTTCCCTATATTTCATAACTGTTCTTCGTGATATTTTCATACCATTTTCATTCAAGATATTTGTTAATTGTTGGTCACTAAGCGGTTTTGCTTTATTTTCATTTTCAATGAGTTCTTTTATTTTTGCTTTTACCTTATCAGCGATTATGTCTTCTTCTCCGTTTTGTTTACTTACACTACCTGCAAAAAACTTCTTTAAAGCCACTATACCATAAGGCATTTCCATATATTTATTAGCAACTGTTCTACTAACAGTTGATTCATGTACACCAATATTTTCAGCAACAGTTTTCATAAGTAAAGGCTTCATATAGGACAAGCCTTTATAAAATACCATTTCTTGTTGTTTTACAATCTCATTTACTACTTTCAATAAAGTTATACGTCTTTGTTCTATACTTTTAATCAACCAAATGGCAGAATTTACATGTTGCTCAATATATTTTTTACTATGCGTATCTAATATATCTCTTTTATAGCAAAGACTGTTTACTCGTAATTTAGGTACATTCGTTTCATTTATAATTACTTCTAACTGTCCGTTAATATCCCTAACTACTACATCAGGTACAATATATTCTAAATTTTCTTTACCAAAAGATGCTCCTGGTTTTGGGTTAAAAGTGCGAATTATATCTATCGCTTCTTGTACTTGTATAGGCTCTACATTTTCTAATGTAGCTATCTCTTTTATTTTTCCCTCAGCTACTTTTGGTAAATATTTATCTATAATAGCTTTTATAATTCCATCATATACATTAATTTTCTTTGCCTGTATAGCTAAACACTCTGGTAAATCTCTCGCCGCAATTCCTATTGGTTCTAATATTTGAATTTTTGCCAAAACATTTTCTATTATCTTTTCATTTATTTTCAATAAAGATGATATTTCAGCTGTACTCACTCTTAAATATCCTGCTGCATCTAATAATCCAATGATATATCTAGCTACTTTTATCTCTTGTTTATCGTTAAAAGTAAAATCCACTTGTTCTGATAAATATTCTTCTAATGTCTGATTATTTCTCGTGAACTCTTTTACTTTAAAATCATCGTCATTTGCTACAGGTTCAGGCTTTTCATCATCTTTGTTTAAGTATTCTAAAAAATCCATAGTTTTATCAAAGTTAGAAGCAGGCTCAAGCTCATGTTCTGAGCTTGAGTCTATTTCTAAAGTCGGATTTTCCATATATTCTTTTTCGATGAGTTCGCCTAATTCATGGGCAGATAATTGTAAAATATTTATGGATTGCTGAAGTTTTGGTGTCATTAACAATTTTTGTTTTAAATTTAACGATAATGACTGCTTCATTGTTTTTTCCTCTTTAAATTAGCATTCAACAGGTTCCATAGCTGCAGCGAGTGCTGCACCAAGTGCAGAACCACCATTTTCTAATACAAGTTCTAATTTGTCAGCTTCTTCGCCTAAAATTTCATAAATAGCTTTTTGCATATTGTCTTTTATTGTAGGCATTTTTTCATATACAGAACCATCTACAGCTACAAATTGTTTTGGAATGCCACCATTTGGATATAAATGCCACATAATACCGCAGTAAGTAGCAACTACTAATCTTGCAGAACGGCTAGCAATTGTTTCAGCTAAAGCTTTTACCCAAATAGCATCATCTGTAGTTATATCTGCATTGATTTTTGCTTTTAATAAATTACATACACCATCTAAATTATCGCTGTTATCAGCTAAAATAGTGGATATATCAATACTTGTGAATTCTACTTTGCCGATATTCCAAGCGTCATCTAAGCAATAAGATAATAATTCACCCATATAACGACCAGAAACCATTTTTTCTAAGCGTTGTTCATATGGTTTTTCAGATTCCATATCTAATTTGTAATCGTATTTATTGATAGCGAGTTTATTAAATCCGCCAGATTCCATATTTATAACCATTGCAGGTTTGCCCATGCCAGTGAATGTTTCATAATAGCATGTATTATGACCTGTAGCATAGATAGAACCAATATTTACATTACCTAATTTGTATGCAGCTGCTAATAAAACTGCTACTGTATCATTGATAACTGCTGTTGGTTCAACATTTGTAAGATTTTTACGAGCTAAAGCTGCTTTTAATAAATCATTTACAACTTCACCTTCAACGCCTTTTGTAGCAAATTCTTTAGTCCAAATAATAAGACGTGCATTATAAATATTTGTTTGAGAAGATGGGAAGGAGAAAGTATGTCCTAATAAGTATTTTTTATCGCGATTGCCATCAACAGCTTCTTCTACCATATCAGCGATAAAATCAAATAATTCATCAGCATTTGCATCAGCGCAAATAAAATCATATTCGCCTGGCACTACTAATGGTTTAGCAACTTTTTTAATAACTTCAAATTTGCCTTCACCATCTAAACGAATTAAAACTACACGAAGATTTGTGCCACCAAAATCAAGTGCTAAGTATTCTCCTGTTTCTTTACCAGTAGGTAAACCAATATAAGATGGTAACATACGTAAAGAAGATTCTCCTGTTTCTTTTACGCCATGTTCTATATCATAGCGAAAAGATGCTGCTACATCTTTTATGGCATCGCTATCAAGTGTAAATTCATCAATCATTTCTTGAAATTTTTTGTTATCCATCGAATTATTTTGCCCCTTTTTTATCTAAAAGTGAACTACTCTTCATTAAGAAATGAGAGCTTCTTGGAAAATAATTAGTAATCTAACTATATCTGCCAAGCACTACGGCTAGTCCCTAACCTGAATTTATATAATGATTTACATTTTATTTATCAATATTTTGTATAAATTAGGCGATTTTCGCCCATTAAATTAAAATCTTCCTTTAGGAATTACTTCCATCCAGTTTCCATCTGGGTCATTGATAAAATAAATACCCATTTCTTTATTTTCATAGCAAATGCAACCCATTTTTTCATGGAGTTCATGCGCTTTTTCATAATCGTCTACTTCAAAAGCTATATGGAATGTATTATCACCTAAATTATAAGCTTCTTTTTGACCTTTTATCCATGATAATTCTAATTGATGAGTTGTTTCATCATCGCCCATATAAACTAAAGTAAATTCTGGTGTATCTAAACGGTCTACTTCTTTCAAGCCTAAGGCTTTATTATAAAAATCAATTGATTTTTCTAAATCTAAAACATATATATTACTATGCAAAAATTTGAAATTCATACCCACACCCCATATCTATTGATCTTTTTATATCTTATTTTAGCATAGATTAGAAAGTTGAACAAATACGCTTTGCCTACATAAAAATAAAATAAAATCGCTATTTCCAATATATATCTTCTACTTTTTTTGCTATGATATAATTAATAGTTATGAAATAAATCACAAAAATGACATATTCTTAAGAAGATTAATTAATACAAAAAATAAAATTCTAGGAGGCTTTTTTATGAATATATCTGTTCTTGGCTGTGGTCGTTGGGCAAGCTTTCATGCTTGGTATGCCAATCATATTGGTCATAATGTAAAAATCTGGGGTAGAGAAGGCTCTAAACATCTAGAACAGCTACAAACTACACATCAAAATGAATACCTTAGTCTATCTCCTGATATTACTTATACAAATGATTTGAAACTCGCATTAAATTTTGCTGATACAATCATCATCTCCATCAGCTCTCAGCAATTGCGAAACCTAGCTAAGGAAATCAAAAAGACTGATTTATATATGCAAAAAACATTTATTCTATGTATGAAAGGTCTTGAAATTTCAACAGGAAAGCGTCTATCTGAAGTATTCACTGAAGAAATTGGCGAAGATTGCAATGTAGGTGTTTGGGTAGGACCTGGTCATGTTCAAGATTTCTTAAAAGGCATTCCTAATTGCATGGTTATTTCAGCCAAAAATACAGATATCAGTAAACATATTATCAATATTTTTAGCAGTGATTTAATTCGTTTTTACTATAGCGAAGATTTAATCGGTACAGAGATTGGAGCTGCTGCCAAAAATGTAGTAGGTATTGCTGCCGGTATGCTCGATGGTATGCACTACACTAGCTTAAAAGGCGCTTTAATGGCACGTGGTACTTATGAATTATCCAATTTAATCAAAGCTTTAGGCGGAAATAATATGACAGTATATGGTCTTAGCCATCTTGGCGATTATGAAGCCACTTTATTTTCAGCATATAGCAATAATCGTTGTTTCGGTGAAGATTTTGTCTTAAACAAACCATTCAGCAAATTAGCCGAAGGTATTTACACTATGCAAGCTCTCTTAAAACTTGCTGACAAACATCATGTAGAATTACCAATTTGCGCTGTCATCAATGAAATTGTAATCAATCATAAAAATCCTAAAGAAGAATTATTAAATTTATTCATGCGACCTTTAAAAGCTGAATAATACAGGTGGTGAAGCTATGTCAACATTTGCTATTACTTTAAAAAAATTACTTCAAGAAAAAAACATGAAACAAAATGAACTAGCACGTTTAACTAAAATTAATAAATCTTCTATCAGCGAATACTTATCGGGAAATTATCAGCCCAAATATAAAAATATCCTAAAAATAGCTGAAGTCTTAAATGTATCTCCAAATATTTTCTTGGAAGATACTTCTAGCGAAGAAAATGTTAAAAGACTTCCTATCTTAGGCAAAATCGCTGCTGGTATTCCCATCTTAGCTCAAGAAAATATTGAAGGTTATTTGCCTTATGATGATAATGATGCTGATTTTTGTCTACGTATCCATGGTGATAGCATGATTAACGCTCGCATCAATGATGGTGATATCGTTTTTATCAAACAACAATCAACTGTAGAAAATGGAGAAATCGCTGCTGTCTTAGTCAATGATAGTGCTACCTTAAAGCGTGTTTATTTCGTAGATGATACAGTGCAACTGCGCTCTGAAAATCCTAAATATAAACCAATGATTTTCTCTAAAAATAATTGCGATAATTTCCGCATACTAGGAAAGGCTATCGCTTTATACACTAAATTTTAAATAAAAAAGATGCTTTGAGAATATATATCTCAAAACATCTTTTTTTATTTCATCAAAATAGATTAAATTACAATATATTAATCAACCATTTTCATGCCACATTCTTCCATGAGTTTCTTGGCTTCTACATATTGAGCTATACCTTGAGCTACTTTTTGAGCATCTTTCATAGCTACAACTACAGTAGCTGGTCCATTAACTACATCTCCACCAGAGAAAACTCCATGTCGCATAGTCATACCATATGGTTTTTCACGAGTTTTTACAAACCCATTTTCATCTACATCAATACCGCTTGTAGAGTCTACAATTCTGCTAGCAGGTTTTTGTCCTATAGCAATGATTATTTTATTTGCAGAGAAATATTCACGTCCATCTGTATCTACGACTTTATCTAATTCTTCATCAAATTCACGTACCGAACATTTTATACCTGTTACTGCATCTTCTCCTGTGATTTCTACAGGACCTCTTAAAGCGTGTATTTCTACGCCTTCTTCTTTAGCTGCATCTATTTCAGATTTTAAAGCTGCCATATCTTCTTCACGACGACGATTTACAACTTTTACAGATTTTGCCCCGCAACGCATAGCTGTACGAGCAGCGTCCATAGCAGTATTACCACCGCCAATTACCACTACTTCATCGCCTTCTTTGATTGGCACTTCATTAGGGTCAACGCTATTGCTATTGGATAATTCCACCATCTGCAAGAAATATGTTGCTTGAATTACTCCTTTTAATTTAGCACCATCTATTGGTAAAGATTTAGATAAAGCATTACCAGTACCGATAAAAATAGCATCAAAGCCCTGATTAAATAATTCATCTACTGTAATTTCTGTGCCTACCATGATATTTAATTTAAAATCTACGCCTAATTTTTTAATGCGTTTTACTTCACGACGAACTACTTGTTTTGGTAAGCGAAATTCAGGAATACCGTACATCAATACTCCACCAGCTTCTGGCTGAGAATCAAATACTGTTACCTTAAATCCCATTTTAGCTAAATCCCCAGCTACTGTAAGACCAGCAGGGCCTGAACCAATTACTGCAATATTTCCAGGCTGAGATTTCGCTACATTTGGAGCCACTAATTCAAGTTCTCCATCCATGTCGGCAATGAATCGCTCTAATTTACCAATTTTTATTCCTTGACCTTTACGTCCCAAAATACAAGAACCTTCACACTGACGTTCATGCGGGCAAACTCTACCACAAACTGCTGGTAAATTACTACGCTGAGCAATAATCATACTAGCCTTACCTAAATCGCCATGCGATAATGCATCTATAAATTCTGGAATATTATTACTAATTGGGCACCCCGTACGACACATTGGCTTTTTGCAGTTCAAGCAACGTTTTGCTTCAACAATAGCTTCTCTAAGCGTATAGCCATTTGTCTCGTATCCTACATCAGCTGTATTTGACATATAATTCACCTCTATGGTTTTAGTACTAAATTATTTATATTAATTATATCATTAAATCAAACTAATATACAATTATTTTAACAAAAAAAAGCCATCAGTTATAAGAACTAATAGCTTTTCTTCGTGAAATTTATATTTTATTTTTAACGTTTTTCAATATTTTTAACTTCTAATTCGATACCGCCATGCCAATCTTTATCTACTTCAGCATAAATGCGTACAGGTGTATCCATAGATAATTGATACCATATATCATCATCAACTTCTACTGTCATAGAATTTCCTTCATTATCAGTAAATGTATATAAATCTTTGTAGATATGTTCAGTGAATTCGCCATCTACTAATACACGTTGTTCGTCCCAACCGTTAGCTTTAATATCTGCAATTGTCGTTACTTGAGCACTATTGTGGTGCTTAGCTGCGAATACGACAGCTGTACCTAAAACAAAAACAGTTACTAAACTCAATACTACCGCTAACATTTTTTTCATATTATCACTCCTATATATTTATTAAAAATAAAATCCTTATTTATTATTTTTATCAGGTAAATAAACTCCAACATTTTACACTTATATAATAAACAATTATTATTAAAGAATAATTATATCCGAATTAAAATTAGATTAAAAATAGACGCTAGGACTTTTTATTTACTAAAAAAAATGGTTTTATATATGTAAGAAGTATTTTTAGGAGGAATTTTTATGAGCAAAATTTTAATTGTAGAAGATGAACACCGCATTGCTCGTTTTTTACAAATGGAACTAGAGCATGAAGGTTTTTCAACTGCCAGTGAGAGTAATGGGCTACGAGCATACGAGCGTATTATTCAGGAAGATTATGATTTAGTCTTACTAGATATTATGCTACCAGATATGGACGGATTAACCATCTGCCAAAATGTGCGCAAATTATCCGATATCCCTATCATCATGCTCACAGCAAAAGACGAAATAAATGATAAAGTAACAGGTCTTGATATCGGTGCTGATGACTATATCACTAAGCCATTTGCTATTCAAGAGCTCCTAGCTAGAATACGTGCTACCCTTCGCAAGCATAATAATTCTACTACTAAACCTGCAGAAGAACCTTCAGTGTTCAAATTTAAAAATATCCATGTATATCTTGACCGTCATGAAGTAAAAGTTCATAATCAATTAGTTGAACTCACTAAAAAAGAATATGATTTACTTTTATATTTATTACACAATCATGACCATGTTTTATCTAGAGAGCAAATCCTCCAATCCATCTGGGGTTATGAATATATGGGTGATACCAATGTAGTCGATGTTTATATTCGCTATTTACGCGCCAAAATTGATGATTATTTCAATGAAAAATACATTCATACAGTAAGAGGCATCGGCTATGTTATCAAAACTTAAAACTTATTTAAATATGTGTATTCACCCTCGTTTAAAATATATGCCTATTTCCCTAAAATTAGCTTTTATCTACAGCATCATGCTCTGCTTAATTTTAATTGTAACTTTAAGCAGTACCTTGATTGGCATACATTACGTTCTCTTTCATGAAGCTGAAGTATCCATCAATTTATCTGCTAATTATGTAGAGAAAAAAGCTAATAATGAAACAGTGCCAGAATTACTACAAGATGTAAAAAGTTCTGCCCTTATCCCTGGCGTTGTCATGCGTGTAACAGATAGCAATAATAATATAGTTTATGATAGTTTGCCAATGTATATATCTATCAATCACGTTCAGGACTCACTTGCTAGACAAGAAGAACATCCTCAAATTGAAGATTACATTCGCAATGCATTCTTGCCTGATGATTTAAAATTTGTCAATTTTAAGCATTTTTGGATTTTCTATACGCAAAGAACTATTGTCAAAAACGATGAAACGTATACACTTCATTTCTTGCGAACGATTACAGCAGAAAAAGTATTTTTAGAAGAATTATCCGAAACTATTTTTTATGCTGGTATTGCAGGGGTAATAATCTCTATTATTTGCGGTTTTCTCCTCAGTAGAAGATTATTAAAACCATTAAGAGATATTACCACAACTGTAAAAAATATTGAAATTCAAGATTTAAATCAACGCATCAAAGTACAGCCAACTAGAGATGAATTAGAAGAACTTTCTAATACCTTTAATTTAATGTTAGAGCGTTTACAAAAAGGTTTTGAGCAACAGCGTCAATTCGTATCCGACGCCTCTCATGAGCTTCGCACGCCTGCCACTGTAATTTGCGGTTATTCAGATATGCTTGCTCGTTGGGGTAAAGATGACCCTCAAACTGCTGATGAATGTATCACAGCTATTCATTCTGAAGCCATCAATATGCAACGTTTAATTGAAAAGCTCTTATTCTTGGCTAGAGCAGACCAAAAACGTCAAGTATTGCATAAAGAGTCATTGAATTTAAAACCTTTAATTGCCGATATTGCCAAAGATACGCAATTAATCGCACCTCAACATACTATAACTTGCACTCATAATGATGATGGATATATCTTTGCTGATGAATTAGTGATGCGTCAAATGCTTCGTATCTTTTTAGATAATAGTATAAAATACACGCCAGATGGCGGAAAAATCACCATTTCCTCAGAAAATAAAGTCAAACATATGATTGTAAAAATCTCAGATACTGGTATCGGTATCGCTAAAGATAAACAAGATAAAATCTTTGAGCGTTTTTATCGCGTAGATAGTGCTAGAACGAGAAACGGCGTCGGTGGTACAGGTCTTGGTCTTTCCATTGCCAAATGGATAGCTGATGCCCATGATATCGAAATCAGATTATCTAGCAAATTAAATAAAGGAACAACAATTATTTTAATCATTCCTAAAGATAATTAAAAAAAGCACCTTAGGCTTAAATCTATGAGCTTAAGGTGCTTTTTTCGTATTTTATTTATGAAATTTTAATCAATATCTAGCTTGTCCATTAATAAAAGAAATCATCGTTTTAGCTGGTAAAGTTACCATTGTACCATCGGGTTGTTGCCAAGAAATAGATTTTTTCAATATTCCAGAAGTTACATATCCTTCCTTAGAAAAGCTTATATCTTTACCGCCTGCAAATTCTACAAATCCAGCCATTTCATCGCCAGCTAAACCTGTTTTAAAACCATATGGTCTTAAAAGAGCGTCATCTCTCAAGCGACCATTTTTCACTGAACCATCAGGATAAAAACCTAATTCATATTGGTCTTCAAAAGTAATCAGACCATATTTATCTTTATTCACACTTACAGTTACTTCTTCATCAATAGTACCAGATAATACAGTACCATCAGTCGCAAAAGTTACAGGCTTATTGCCTTTATAGCGTACATGAGCATAAGTTGGGAAAGGAATAGAAACACTTGTAAACGGATGGAAAATACGAGGATAGAAAATGCTATTATTACTTTCCTCATAATAATCATTGATTACATTTCTCCAGCCAGTAGGACGAAGTGCAATATCACGATTTAATACACCTGTTATCACTTCATTATTCTCATTTAATTCCACTACTGTACCTTTTTTGAATTTCAAATCATCATTTGCCACGCTAAAACCTTGAGGAACTAATACTTTTGTCTTATCTAAAGTCATAGTTTTTGCCTCTGCCATAGACATAGATAAGCCACAACATAATAAACCTACTGCTAAAAATACTTTTAATTTTTTCATTTTATCACCTCTTATATTTAATATGACAAAAGCTCATCAAAATTGATGAGCTTTTATTTATCTTATTATTTTAGCACTAAAATTATTCTGGTTTTTTAATTACTTCAATGCCACCCATGTATGGACGAAGCACTTTTGGAATTACTACAGAACCATCTGCTTGCTGATAGTTTTCTAATACAGCAGCTACAGTACGTCCTACTGCAAGACCAGAACCGTTCAATGTGTGTACAAATTCAGGTTTTGCACCTGCACTGCGACGGAATTTGATATTTGCACGGCGAGCCTGATAATCGCAAACATTAGAGCAAGAAGAAATTTCACGATAAGTATTATAGCTTGGAAGCCATACTTCGATATCGTAAGTCATAGCAGCTGTGAAACCAATATCACCTGTGCAAAGTTTTACTACATGGTAAGGGATTTCTAAGAGCTGTAAAACTTCTTCTGCGTTATTAACCATTTTTTCTAATTCATCATAAGATGTTTCAGGTTTAACGAATTTAATCATTTCAACTTTGTTGAACTGATGTTGACGAATAAGACCACGAGTATCACGACCAGCACTACCTGCTTCTGCTCTAAAGCAAGCAGTATAAACGCTGTAGTATTCTGGTAATTTATCGCCATCTAAAATTTCATCTCTATGGAAGTTAGTAGCTGGAACTTCACCTGTTGGTACGAGATAATAATCTAAGCCTTCAAGTTTGAACATATCTTCAGAGAACTTAGGCAACTGACCTGTACCAGTCATGCTGTCTTTATTAGCGATAAATGGTGCAAGCATTTCTGTATAACCTTGTTTATCTACATGTAAATCCATCATGAAGTTAATCAAAGCACGTTCAAGTCTTGCGCCTAAACCTTTATAGAAAGTAAAACGTGTACCTGTAACTTTTGCAGCTCTTTCAGGATCTAAAATATCAAGGTCTGCACCGATATCCCAATGAGCTTTTGGTTCAAAATCGAATTCACGAGGAGTACCCCAACGGCGAACTTCTGGATTATCGCTATCATCTTTACCTACTGGTACAGATTCATGGCACATATTTGGAATGCGAAGTAAAATATCATGTAATTCATCTTGAACTTCACGGAGCTGTTTATCTAATTGGCTAATTTTTTCACCAACTTGACGCATTTCTAAAATCACAGCATCAGCATTTTCTTTATTCTTTTTCATTTCGCTGATTTTTTTAGAAACAGCATTTTTCTGGCTTTTTAAATTTTCTGTTTCAGCAATGATTTCACGACGTTGTTTTTCAAGTTCCATGAAACGGTCAAGATTCATTGGATTATTTCTGTTTTTTAAATTCTGTAATACTAATTCAGGGTTATCTCTGACAAATTTTATATCGAGCATTATTTTAACCTACCTTTTTTTGTAACTAAATATGTAGTAATCTTAATTTTACAACATAATCCATTAAATTAAAAGTTTACCACATAATTATTTCATTTTCTATGGATATATATTTCAAAATCCATCAATATTTATTAGTTTTTAGCTTCTGTTCCCTTAATATCATCTAATAAACTTTGATTGCCGTTTATTGGTTTTACATTAGCATATCTAAATAATTGTAAAAATATATCATGTGCTATTGGTGCTGCTACTTGACCGCCATAATATTCGCCACCAGCTGGATCATTGATGATTACAAGCACTGTGAATTGAGGATCTTCCACTGGTCCAAAACCACAAAATGAAGCGATATAATGTCCTGGCAAATATCCGCCATTTACCATATCGATTTTCTGAGCTGTACCTGTTTTACCAGCAATATGATAACCTTCAATACTTGCTTTAGAACCACCACCTGTGGAAACTACTTGTTCTAATACAGATTTCAAAGTCTTATCCACATCAGAGTCAATACAACGGCGAACTTCTTCGCGTTCCATTTGCTGATATACTGTGCCATCAGCATTATAAATAGCCTTCACAATATGAGGTTTTAACAATACACCATCATTTGCTATAGCAGACATAGCAGTAATCATCTGAAGTGGTGTTACCGCGATACTTTGCCCAATAGAAGAAGTCGCTACGTCAGAAGCAACCATATCTTTTGGATTAAATAAAATCCCAGATTCTTCACCTGGAAGCTCAATACCTGTACGTTCGCCAAAACCAAATTTACGAGCATAATTCATCAAGCGCTCGCCACCTAATTCCAAACCTAATTGAGCAAAACCTGTATTGATAGAATTTTTTACAACATCAAGGAATGTAACTGTACCAAAGCTATCACCACTCCAGTTTTGAATAGTTCTACCTGAAACTTCAATAGTTCCTGGATCAACAAAAATATCTGTTGGTGATACTAATTTTTCCTGAAAACCAGCAGCTGCTACAATAGATTTAAATGTAGAGCCTGGTTCATAGATATCTGATACAGCTCTATTTTTCCAAACATTAGGATCGTATTTATGGAAATTATTTGGATCATATGATGGTCGAGATGCCATAGCCAAGATATCGCCATTTTTCGGGTTCATTACTATAGCTGTTACTGATTCAGCACCATGATCCATCATCGCCTTATCCAAAGCTTTCTCAATGATAAATTGATACTGTGCATTGATAGTCAACTGGATATTTTTACAATTAGCATCTACAGGTGAATTCTTCAAAAATACAGAGTCCATAATCGGTCTAGCCAAAGCATCTGTAAAAATAGAAGAAGTTTGTTCTTCACCTTTTATCATGCCATCAAATTGTTGCTCAATACCATCTAAACCTTTATCATCAGTACCCACAAAGCCGATTACATTGGCAGCTAACATATCATTTGGATAATATCTTTTACTTTCTTGAATAAAACCAAGACAAGCTACATATTCAGGCTTTTCCTTCATTAAATTTTTCAAAGCCTTCGTTTCTTCCGGTTCCATCTGTCTTTTTACCCAGACGAAACCACCACCTTGAGCGATATCATCTAAAATATCTTTTTCGGTAAGCCCTATCAAAGGAGCTACATCTCTTGCCGTCTGTTCTGGATCTTCCACATGATTAGGGTCAATATATAAAGAGCTAACCATTGTACTTATCGCCAGCTCTTTCATTTCCGCATCATAGATAGTACCACGAGGCACATGAAGCACAGATGACTCTTGAACTTGCGACTCCAAACGAGATAACATTTCATCTCCACGAACTATTTGCACCCAAGCATATCTAGCCATGACGCCGATAATAAAAATGAGCAATCCTATGAATAAATAAATTATATGCATTTGCACTTTATTTACTTTTTTTACTATCTTTTTATTTTGTCCACTATTTTTATCCATAATCTTCTTAGCCTAAAGACCTACGATAAAATACCTCACTTTCCTTAAACATAACTCTAATTATATCAAATTTTACTATAAAGATATATTTCTAACCTTGAATTATCTAAAAAATTATTTCATAGGCAAACAATCCATTTAATGATAAAATATTAATTGTATCTAAGTATACATATTTACATTTACTAAAATCTATTGAGGTGAGTTTTATGAAAGTAATTAAAACAACTAATGCACCTGGTGCTGTAGGACCTTATTCCCAAGCTATCGAAATCGACAACCTTGTTTTCGCTTCTGGTCAAATCGCTTTAGACCCTGCTACTGGCGAAATGGCTGAAGGTATCGAAGCTCAAGCTCATCAAGCTTTAAAAAATGCTCAAGCAGTAATCAACGCTTCTGGCGCAAAATGGGAAAATGTAATCAAAACAACTGTATTCATCACAAATATTGATGATTTTGCTAAAGTAAATGAAATCTATGCCACTTACTTTACACAACCATATCCTGCTCGCTCCTGTGTAGAAGTAAGTAAATTACCAAAAGGTGCCTTGATTGAAATAGAAGTAATCGCTAAAAAATAAACTTTAACTTAAAAATAGGAATGATACAAAAATATCATTCCTATTTTTTTATGCCAAATTATATTCTTTTATTAATTTAGCAAGTAACGCCCTGCAAGCTTTATCTACATCTTCATACGTTTCATCAAAATTATCTGTATACCATGGATCTTTTACATCACAATTTTCACCGACAAAAGACATCATCTTATATACTTTATGCTCCGTATCTTCACCGATAATATAACTTAGATTGCGTAAATTATTATTATCCATCACGATAATATAATCATACATATCATAATCTTGTTTTGTTATCTGCACAGCTTTTCGCTTGCTAAATGGAATATTCATCTCACGAAGTTTTGCTTTTGTGCCATAATGAGTATCACAGCCAATTTCTTCACGACTTGTAGCTGAAGAATTGATTATAAATTTATCAGCTAAACCCGCTTTTCGCACTAAATCCTTCATCACAAATTCAGCCATAGTTGAACGACAGATATTACCATGGCATACAAACATTATCTTTATCAAAATTCTCATCTCCTTATAAACTTTTATACTAAAATTATTTTATCATTTTAAGATTATTTTTTCTTTCTATAAAAAATATTATTTTTCTTTACTTTTAAATTAAATTTTCATATCCTATTTATATATATTTTGTAATTAGGGGTTATTTTTATGTCATTTCAACAAATCTTAGATATATATAGAAAAAAATCATGGAATGAACGCAATAAAGGTGAACGTTTTGAAATGCTTATGAAACGTTTTTTATTATCATATCCTTTATATGCAAATGAATTAAAAGAAGTTTGGTTATGGAATGAATTTCCATATAGAAAAGATTTTGGCGGTAATGATTTAGGGATTGATTTAGTTGCATTAACTGTTAATGATGAATATTGGTCTATTCAATGTAAATTTTATGATGAAAAGACAAATATTAATCTTGATGATATAAGTCATTTTATTGCAAACTCTAATAGAAAATTTTTAGATGACAAAGGACAATCACAAAAATTTTCTTTATGTCTTTGGATTGATACTAAAAAAAGTTTTGGAAAAAATGCCGAACAATTAATTAAAAATCAACATATAGAATTTAAACGACTTGGATATTATGAACTCGATAATGCTTCTATTGATTGGCAAGCTCTCGCTAATGGTGAAACAGGAAAATCTGTACAATTAAAGAAAAAGACACCTAGAGAACATCAAAGAAAAGCTATTGCCTTAGCACATGAATATTTTAAAACTAAAGAACGTGGTAAATTCATCATGGCTTGTGGTACAGGTAAAACTTACACAGCCTTAAATGTTGTAGAACAAGAAACAAATAAAAATGGATTTATTTTATTCTTAGTTCCTTCAATAGCGTTATTATCTCAAACATTAAAATCATGGCTAAATGATACTACTGGAATAATCTATCCTGTATGTATTTGTTCAGATACAAGTTCTTCTAAAGTAAAAAGTAAAAATTCTGATTCAGATGATACTTCTACTATTGATTTACCATTTCCAGCTACTACAAATGTAGATACTGCTATTTATCAAATTAAACAGCGTTTTATACAACAAAGTAAAACTGGTGGTATGGTAATTATTTTTTCTACATACCAATCTATTGATGTAGTACACAAAATCCAACAACATTTACTTTCAAATACAAATGAAATAAATGATAATAATATTTTTCAATCAGCAAATAATACGCCTTTTGTAAAAATAGAAGATAAATCTAAATATATATTCGATATGATTGTATGTGATGAAGCTCATCGTACTACAGGTATAAAAATAAAAGGTACAGATGATTCAGCATTTGTAAAAGTTCACGATAATAAATTTTTACAAGCTAAACATCGCCTTTATATGACAGCTACACCTCGTATTTATACCGAAGAAGCTAAGAAAAAGGCTCGTCAAGGTTATGCAGAACTTTGTTCTATGGACGATATAGAAAAATATGGTGAAGAAATATATCGCATTGGGTTCAGTGAAGCTGTGGAAAAAGGTCTTTTATCTGATTATAAAGTAGTAGTATTGACTATAGGTGAAGACCAAATTCCTGCAAGTATCCAAAATGCTATTGCTGATAAAGGCACAGAAATCTCCACAGATAGTGCTTCTAAATTAATTGGCTGTATCAATGCTCTTTCTAAACGCATGACTTTAGATTCATTAGATTTAAAAGAAGTAGATCCTGGATTTATGCATACAGCACTTGCATTTTGCTCTAATATAAAAACTTCTAAAGCAATAAGCAATATTTTTAATAATTACGCTAATGATTATTACGATTCTTTATCCAAAGAAGAAAGAGTAAAAACTGTAAATATTTCTGCTAAACATGTTGATGGCTCAATGAATGCCATTGAACGCGAAGAAAAATTACAATGGTTAAAAAATACTAATACAACTAATACAGATTGCCATATCTTAACTAATGTACGTTGCTTATCTGAAGGTGTTGATGTTCCTTCATTAGATGCCATAATATTTTTATCCTCAAGAAATTCACAAGTTGATGTAGTTCAATCTGTAGGTCGCGTTATGCGTAGACCTCCTGCAAATTCTACTTATGATAAAAAATATGGCTATATTATTATTCCTGTAGTAGTGCCTCCAAATGTAGAACCTGAACTTGCTTTAGAAGAAAGCAAAGATTTCTCTACAGTATGGAGCGTATTAAATGCTTTGCGTGCACATGATGACCGCTTTGATGCAAAAATTAATAAAATAGAACTCAATAAAACAAAACCTGAACAAATCTTAGTAGGTGGCACACCTGAACCAGATGGTACTGCATATGGTACTAAAGAAGAAGGCACAACTGAAACAGTTAATGAAGGTCGTAAAGAATATACACAAACTACATTACATTTTTCAGAATTACAAAATGCTATTTACGCTAGAATGGTAAAAAAAGTTGGCACTAAACGCTATTGGGAAGATTGGGCAAAAAATGTTGCAGAAATAGCACGCCGTCATAAAGAACGCATAGAACAGTTAATTCAAAAGGGTGGAGAACATAAAAAGGCTTTTGATAAATTCTTAAAAGGTTTGCATAAAAATATCAATCCATATATAAGCACAGAAGATGCTATTGATATGCTTTCACAACATATGATTACTCAACCTGTTTTTGAAGCATTATTTGAAAATAACTCTTTTGTAAAAAACAATCCAATTTCTAAATCCATGAGTGAAATCTTATCATTATTAGATAATCAAGGATTAGAAAAAGAACGTGAAGAATTAGATAAATTTTATAAAGCAGTTAAAAGAGGTTGTGAAGGTGTTGATAATGCAGAAGGTAAACAAAAAATAATCATAGAATTATATGATAAATTTTTCAGATTAGCTTTGAAAAAAACTGTGGAAAAATTAGGCATTGTTTATACACCTATAGAAGTAGTCGATTTTATTTTAAATTCTGTTAATGATATTCTCAAAAAAGAATTTGGCAGAAAACACGGTTTAAGCGATGAAAATGTTCACATATTAGATCCATTCACTGGAACAGGCACTTTTATCACTCGTTTACTGCAATTAGGATTAATACGAAAAGAAGATTTATTACGTAAATACACAAAAGAACTACATGCCAATGAAATTGTATTACTCGCTTATTATATTGCTTCTATTAATATAGAAAATACATTCCACGATATAGCTAATCAAGATAAATACATTCCATTTGAAGGTATTTGCTTGACTGATACCTTCCAACTCGGTGAAATCATAGCCAATGGACAAAAAATAGAAGATGATGGTTTTGCTAATATTTGGTCAGATATGTTTCCTGGCAATTCCCAAAGAGTTATCGACCAAAAGAAAATACCGATGAAAGTTATAATCGGCAATCCACCGTATTCTGTAGGACAACGCTCTGCAAATGATAATGCACAAAATGAAACTTATCCTGCATTAGAAAAACGCATGGCTGAAACATATGTAAATAAATCAAATGCAACAAATAAAAATAGAATTTATGATAGTTATATAAAAGCCTTTCGTTGGGCAAGTGATAGAATAGATAATAAAAATGGTGGCATTGTAGCATTTGTTTCTAATGCTGGCTGGTTAGACGGAAGTTCTATGGACGGTATGCGATATTGCTTTGAACATGAATTTTCTTCTATATATATTTTTAATTTACGAGGCAATCAACGAACACAAGGAGAAACATCACGTCGTGAAGGTGGCAAAATTTTTGGTTCCGGTTCAAGAACGCCAGTTGCCATTACAATTTTAATAAAAAATCCTAAACGACAAAATAAAAAAGCTGAAATTTATTACCATGACATAGGCGATTATTTATCACGTGAAGAAAAATTGAAAATTATAACTGATTTTAAATCTTGTATGAACAGTAAATTTCCAGTAAAAGTATTAAAGCCGAATAAACAAAATGATTGGATCAATCAACGCAATACTGCCTTTGAAAATTATATAATTATTGGTAATAAAAAAGATAAAAATTTAAAACAAAAATTTTTCCGTAATTTCTATAGCAATGGATTGCGTACTAATAGAGATTTTTGGTGCTATAATTTTTCCAAAAAACAATTAAGTGATAATATCCAAGAAACAATAAAATTTTATAATTCTGAGGTAATTAACTTCCAAAATGGTATTCATTATGAATTAGATATGAATTCTAAAAAAATTAGTTGGTCTGATGGATTAAAGCAAGCATTAAAACGAAAAATATTTCTAGAATATAATTATAATCAAATTGTTAAAAGTGTATATCGTCCATATTGTCTAGAGTATTTATACTATGATAAATATTTAAATGAAAGAACATATCAAATACCGAAAATTTTTCCTACAGCTAATCATAAAAATCTATTAATTTGTGTTTCCGGCATTGGTGGTTTAAAAAATTTTTCAGTATTAATAACAAATTATATACCGTGTTTAGATATGATAGAAAAAAGTCAATGTTTTCCATTATATTATTACGAACAAAGAGAAAAAGTGGAACAAAGCCTATTTGATAATGAACAAAATGAATACATTCGTCATGATGGTATTACTGATTTTATTTTCAATCAAGCTAAAGAACTATATGGAAATAAAGTTACTAAAGAAGATATTTTCTTCTATGTATATGGATTTTTACATTTACCAAAATACAGCAAAGAATTTTCTGCTGACTTGAAAAAATCTTTACCTCGTCTTTTCCTTGTAGATGAACCAAAAGTATTTTGGCAAATTTCTAAAGCTGGTCGAGATTTAGCAGATATTCATTTGAATTATGAAAATCAACAAGCTCCTGAAAATGTTATCATTGAAGGCGATTGTGGTAATTATACTGTATCAAAAATGAAATTCCCTAAAAAAGACCAAAAAGATACTATTATTTACAATAATGATATCACTATTAAAAATATCCCCCTTGAAATTTATAATTATTTAATAAATGGTCGTTCACCAGTAGAATGGATTATGGAAAGATATCAGGTAAAAATAGATAAAACATCTGGAATTGAAAACAATCCAAATGATTGGGCTACTGAACATAATCAACCACGCTATATTTTAGACTTACTTTTAAGTATTATGACTGTAAGCTTAAAAACTCAAGAAATAGTTAATAGTTTACCTGATGTAAAATTTGAATAAAAAATAGACTGCATCTTAATAAGGTGCAGTCTTTCTTTTATTTGTGTAAATCATTTTTATACTTAAAGCACTCTTCACATTTAATAGCACAATCTTCCATTTCAAAAACATTAGATTTTCTTTTAACTCCAATATAAGGAATATTTTTTTCATTGCAGATATCAATAATTTCTTTTCGTTTAATGGGAGGCATTCTATTTCCTAAATATACCTTAGTAATTGGGAAAAATGGCATACAATATTTACTAGCCTCTTGATTTTTTTCCATAGGAAGTAATAATCTCCATTCATTTTGAAATGCCCAATCTATACTTTTTCGTAATGCACCATGAAAATAAATATTCCATAAAGCCTCTTTATTCATTCGTTCATCTTGTATTTTTATAAGACGTTCTGTTATATCTGGACGAATTTTACAATAAATCATTGGATAAAGATTTTGATATATTTCTTGATATTTCTCTTCATTAGGCAAAATCTCATATTCAAGACAAAAACCTCTATGACAATCTGCATATGCTCCACCCCACATTAATTGTGAATATGGAGTAGTTGCAAAGCAAGTAACTCTAAAAGTATTCTTTAATCTATCATTAAATTCATTAAACTCATCAAAAATTGTTTTTCCTATTGCTATACCTAAATCATTATTATTTTCCCTTAAATTTATTTCCAATCTAGTGCAAAACAATTCATTTGATAATTGTTTTATTTCTGAATCTGGTTTTTGAATAAATGCATTTCTACTATCATTAAAATTTTTAAAAGATGTATATATTACATTTAAAAAAATATTTCCAATTTCTTGCATAGATAATGTTTTATCTACTTCAATTCCACAACGACTACAATACTCTATTAATCGCAATTTCTGATATTTTTCAAAATCAATATTAATATCTGAATCATATACATCATCAAAATTATTAGGTGTTTGCATATATACAGTATTATCTCTTAAAGCTTGTATAGAATAATTTGCTTTAGTTTTTTCTTCTATTGTATTAGGGAAATATTTATATAATTTTTTAGGCATAATTTTTCTTGTTTGTAAACTATATTCTTGACACCCCATTTTTTCTATCTCATTAATATTCGCAGGCATCATATTTATCATACAAAGAAATGGGGCAATTTGTGATAAATATGATATTACCTTACCAAAATCTTTAAAATCTTTTATTTCATCAATAATCATAAAAACCCTTCTATCATAAATTATCTTTTATTCATATCGCCAATTATACCACTTACATATTAAACAAAATATATAATTTTATTTTTCCATATTATATCTTCTTCTATAATACTCTATCGTTCTATACTCTAAAACATCTCTCATATTATCTACAAAAACTTTATTTTTTATAATATCATTTAGATTTTCATTTAAAGCTAATGCAAAACCTTCTTTTTCTACAAAGAAGCCTTTCCCTGAAGCTTTTAGATATTTTATCGGCATGGTTTTTGCTTTTGCTAGATGTTGTTTATCTGTTATTTTTAAATATTTATCATAAGTCATATCACTTGCAAAATCTTTCCAGTTTTTATTTTTACTGAAAAATTCTTTCCATGTGGATAAAACATCTTCATCTGTTATCGCTGATTTTATATTTCCTTGATTATAAAAAGCATACAATATCGGCATTTTATATACTTTTTGCATATCTGTCGTTTCTATCAAATTGATAAAATCTCTGCCAATAGTTTTATATACTGCTTTTTCATCATCAAATAACTCATTTAAATCATTTAAGAAATCTAAATAATGTCTGAATGGATTTTCTTTTGCATGGCTCATACAGTATTGATAAATACTATCTTCCATATAAGTGAATAACTCCACTCTTGTTGGTCTTTGCTCTAACAATTCCTTGATACGAAAATATTCATTATTTATTTTTTCTTTCATGGTTAAAGTTTTCATATCCATTTGTTTAAATAAATCTATCAATTGCATATCGAAATCAAGGATACAATCATCAGGTAAATCTTTTTCTTGATATACATAAGTTCTTTTGCTTTCTGTTGTACTATCAGTCAATAGCGAAATAAATTTACCTGCTTTTACATAATTACCGATAAAGTCCAATACATTTAAGTATTTTTTACCTTGATAAGTGCGAAGTCCTCTACCTAATTGTTGCAAGAAAATAATCGGCGATTGGGTAGGTCGCAAAAACATGACCATATCTACAGAAGGAATATCTACACCTTCATTAAACATATCTACAGAAAAAATGACTTTTATCTGCCCTTGTTTCAATTTATTTATAGCTTCTTTTCTCTCCATAGCATACTCGCCACTGCCTTCACTGTAGACCGCCACCGAAGCAATACCTCGTTTATTGAAGTCTTTCGCCATCATTTCTGCATGTTGTTTAGAACAACAAAAAGCTAAAGCTTGCTTTGAAGCATATTTTTGATAATATTTATAAATTAATTCAAATCTTTTTGTATTAGCTTGATAAATATTTGTAAGTTCTTCTTCATTATATCGACCTTTCACTAAATGCAAATGTGAATAATCTGTTTCGTCATATATACCATAATAGTGAAAAGGCACTAATATTCCTTTATTTATCGCTTCTTTTAAAGTTATTTCATAAGGCACATTATAATCACATAATTCATATATATTTTTCCCATCTAATCGCTCTGGGGTGGCAGTTAAGCCTAAAAGAAATTTTGGCTTGAAATAATTCACTATTTTTTTATATTGAACAGTAACTGCATGATGAAATTCATCTATGATGATGTATTCAAAATAATCTCTAGGAAAATATTCTTCATTTAAGTATTCATCTTTAGCCAATGTCATGACAGAAGCAAAAATCATGGATTTATCTTTATCTTTTTGTCTTCCATAAAAAAGACCATAATCTTCAGATTTACGAACATTTCTAAAAGCTTCTACTGCTTGATATAAAATTTCTTCTCTATGTGCTACAAATAATATTCTTTTATAATTAGCTGAGTCAAATGCTGATAAATACGTTTTGCCAATGCCTGTGGCTGCATGAATTAAAGCTTTTGTCGCTCCTTCATTTCTGCTGTTATTCAAAGCATATAAAGCTTCTATCTGTACCCCTCTTGGCTGAATTAATGGCGTAATATTTTTATTTTCTGTTTTATATTGTTCTAAATCCTTGATTATTGCTGGTTTTCGCCAATATTTAGCATATCTATATAATTCTTCATCAGTAATAACAATAGCATGATTATAAAATAAATCCTCAAAAGTCGTGAAAAACTGTTGAAAACTATCTTTATCCAGTAAATTATTAAATCTATAATTCCATTCAATACCTGTAGTTAAAGCACTTCTTGAGATATTTGATGAACCTATATATATTTCACTATAGTCATCATAATGAAAGAAATAAGCTTTAGGGTGAAATGAATGTGTATTATCATCATAAAATCTTAAATCTACTTGATTATTTAATTCTTGTTTTATCAAATACAACGCTGATGGCTGTGTTATATTTAAATAATTTCCTGTCAAAATCCTTATCGGTATATTCTTAGCTACTGCCTGTTTCAAATCTTTTAGAAGTAAACGCACTCCTGACTCCATCAAAAATGAAACAATGATATCTATTCTTTTTGCTTTATCTATACTGTTTTTTAATTGAAAATATAACTGCTTAGATTTTGTCTGTCCACCAGTTAAAACATTTGTAAAATCTATTATTTCTTCCTTAAGATTAGATTGAGCCATTTTTCATTTCCTCGCTGTGGTCTTACGTCTGCTGTTATCCATTGTTCTTCTACTTTTAGATTGTCTACATTAGCAATCAATTTAGCAAAGCTATCTTCTGTCATATCTGTGAAAAATCTGCCGTTTCGCTCACCAGAAAAATCTCCATATTTAAATGATGTATAAATTATGCCTTCATCTTTTAGAGCCTTACTCATTCTCTTAAAAACATCAACTAAATCATCTAAAGATAAATGCAATATAGAAGAACAAGCCCATATACCATCATATTTATTTACTATAGATAATTCATTAAAATACATATGACGAACTTTTATCTTCGTATATTCACTAGCGATTTTACAAAGTTCTATCGAGCCATCTATTGCATCTACATTAAAATCTTTAGCTAAAAAATACTTCGTATCTCTACCAGAACCACAGCCAAAATCTAAAATATAACCTTTAGCTGGCAATTTATTTATAAACTTATCTTGAGTCGCCTTAAAATCCACATTTAAAGTTCCCTCAACAAATTCTTTAGCATTAATATCATAATAATTTATAGTCTTATTCAACATAAAATAAACCCTTCTCAAATATATCAATATATTATTTTATTATACACTATCTATTTAACTAAAAAATTAATAAAAAAAGGATATGACTTTATGCCATATCCTTTACTTTTTTACATATTTTATACTAAAAACAATTTCATTCTAAACTTTTTGCCGTTATCGGCAAGTTATTAACTAAAAATATCAATTATTTTTCAATTTTATTTTGCCGATAAAAAAATAGCAGATACAGTTGTACCTGCTATTTTTATCTATACTATATTTATCTTTTAGAATTTAAATGTTACATTAGCAAGCCATTTATTAGCTGTTGTGGAATCACTATCTTGATATTCATAGCTGATACCATAAGCAATTTTATCACATTCTGCTTCAACACCTAATTTACCTATAAAGCTTCCATTATCTACAGTTTCAAAACTAAAACTATCAAAAGCACCATTTAAGCTTACTGTTTGATCAACATCTCTATCACCCATTGTCCAAACATATCCAACTTCTGCCACTGGGCGAATTGTCCAATCATTATTTCTTATTTCTGTACTATATTTTACACCAACTGGTAAGATAAATAAGTTTTGTTCATCAACATTATAATTAATGCCTAAACTATTAGTATAATCTGCTGTACCTAAATGCATATAACGAGCACCAATATATGGTACAAATTTACCATTTGCTCCAAATTTAATAGCTTTTTCTGCTCTTACACCAATACTAAATGCATCTGCATCTGGTGAAGCTGTTATTTCTGTACCACTATTATACTGAGTTATATCATTTGAGCTATGCATAAAGCTAATATCACCTAATACAGCACTATCACCATTATCAATTTTACCATATAAGGATACACCATAATATTCTGCATCATTTTGTGTTCTTGAAGCAATATTATTGCCACTGATATCACCATCTGCATAACTTAAAGCTACACCTACTGTAGATTTACCATTTTTATAAAAATCACTACCTACAACAATTCCATTAAATGTAGCATCATAATCAGCTGTAAGACCAGCTAATTCTATATCATTAATATCTTCTTTATTATGAATATATTTTGCCCATACATCACTATCTTGATCACCATGTACAGCTATAGATAAATGATCTGCTACAGAATCTGTCATTGTATTGCTCATACTATATGTCGCATGATTTACACCTGCAAGTTCTCCCATATTAAATACGCTATTTAGAGCTGTAGCCTTACTATCTTTATTTAAATTATAATGATCACTTGCTGCTTGATTGAAAAATTTATATGCCGCACTTGATTTTTGTTTTTCATCATTTGTTTGCAAAGTCTTATCAATTAATTCATCAGCTACTACAGTCTCTCCAAAAATATCTTTTACATTTTGATATCTTGCTGTATAAGTATTTGCTGTTTCTCCACTGCTAAATCCTAATAAAATATTATCAGAAACAACGTTATCATCAGACCATTTAGATGTTACATTACCATCTAAGATAGTATAACTTTGTTCATTTTTAGCATTATCTATATAAAGTTTTGCACCATCTTGTTTGCCTTCTGTATTTTGAGCAATTTGAGCATCTGTTACGCCAGAAATTGCCACTTTACCATCAGTTAAAGCTTCTCCATTAACCATTAATAAGGAATTATTGGCAAATTTTACAGTACCATTATTTAAGGAACCAGCACTATCTTTTCTTGCATTTTTATCTACAACTAAAACGCCACCTGAAATATCTTGTGGTGCATTAATATATGCTGCTGCTAAAACATCATTATCTCCATTACCCCAAGTTAAACCTGTTTTAGCGAAAGCATTTTCTGCTATGGTTGTATCTGTTGTTCCTAATGATAAAGTAGAATTTTCCGCTACAACTAATTTACCATCAATTTTATTTAAATTGCCTGCTTCTTCACTACCAAATACTAAACCAGCTTTAGAACCGTCTGTTATAGTATTTCCATCTTTGTATATTGGATCAAGATATACTACTGCACCATTTAAATTAGTATTTTCACTAATCAAAGTTCCTGCACTATTTTTATCACCAATATTAATATTAGCACCCTCATTTGCAGTTAATTTTCCATTAACTACCAAAGAAGAATTACCTATAATATTTGCTTGAGTATTAGCATCTAATTCTACATTACCATTAACTGTATTTGCACTAGATACTGAATTTAAACTTCCTTGATTTACAGATACATTAGCAGTTAAAGTATTTTCAGAATTATAACCTTCTCTACCTAAAGTCAATGAACTATCTGTATCATCAACAGTAACTATTAAATTATCTTTATTACCGGTTACAAGTTCTCCACCTTTACCACCTAAACCAAGTGTTTGTCCATCTTTAATGGCAATAGTATTTGTATTTTCTCCAACTTTTATTTGAGAAGCAACAAAACTACCATTAGAATATTGTGTCTCTCCATCTGTTGTACCATTACCAACTACTAAAGATGAAATATTTTCATTTACTTTTACTGGTGTATCTACATGAACATTTCCATTTTCTACAGCTTGATCAACAGTAATATCTTCTACTACTTCGCCTTTTTCATCAACAAGAGTTCCCAACATATTGATATTAGTTTTACCTACATCTGCCATATTCTTTTTGGCACTATCCAAATAATCTTGACTATATTTAATATCAGTAAAGTTTATCGTTCCACCTTCATATTTAATATAGTCATTTGTTACTTTTCCACTATCTTTAGAAGCAAGTACTGTGGCATCACTTGTAGTATCTATACCATTAGCGAAAATTTGACCTGTTTTTGTTTGGATTACACCTTCATTTTGTAAAACAATGCCACCTTTTATAATATGATCTTTTAATAATTGAATATCTTCCTCTGTATATCCTGGTTCTGCTACTAATAAAGAACCATCTACTAATGCTCTAAGATTTTCAGCAATTAAAGTACCACCATTAATTTCAATTTTACTATTATATTTATTATCTTCGCTAGATAAGGCTCCTAAAAAACTATTATCTTTTGTTCCATCATCTAGTCCAATTTTATAAGTATTATTACTGTTACCATTTAATATAATTTCAGCATTACCCTCTGCTACCATAGATCCAGCTTCATAATTATCTTTTGCTGTATCTATATTAGAATTAGTAAATATTAATGTACCTTTTGTATCTTTTCCATCATCACTTGGAGAAGCATATATTGTTGTATTTACTGTAGAATTTTCTACAGTAAAAGTACCGCCTTCAGTTTTAAATTCTGTACCACCATTACGTACTCCATTAATATAATATGCTCCAGATTTAATAGTTGAATTTTTTATTGTCAATTCTGCACCATTACGTACACTTACATCTCCAAGTATATTAACATTATCTAAAATTAATTTTGTTCCAGAGTTTTTAAGCTGTACAGCACTTAAACCATTTTCTCCTTCTTCTAAAGCCATATCATCTGTTACTATAATATCTCTGTCTTTAATAGTGCCTAAATCTTTTCCATCATCACTATAAATGAGACCTTGATTTTGATCTGGATCTATTGCAGTATATGCAAAAGCATTTCCTGAAATACTTACTACACTAGCTGCCATCACAGCACATAAAATAGATTTTGTTAATTTTTGTTTTTTGCTCATAATTTTTCTCCTAATTTACATTATGTATCATCGTAAAAATTTTTCTACTATCATATATTGTAATACCAAGTGAATTTATTGAAAATTCTCATTAATATTAAAAATAGCCCTAATAAGCAAAAATAAAAATTTATAAAAAAAGCCTTAGTAAAAAAATACTAAGGCTTTGCTAAAATCTATATTTAAATATTTTCCAAGTTTTTCTGTTTAGTTTCTACACCTAAAGCAAATACTGCTACAGCAATAATAATAAATACACTAGCAAACATATAGAAAACAGTATGCATATCACTGCCAGCTTCTATCATCATACCTACAACAAGAGGAGCAGCCATACCACCGATACGACCGACACCTGCTGCCCAACCACTGCCCATAGCACGAATGGCTGTCGGATAAAGTTCTGGTGTATAAGTATAAACAACACCCCATGCACCAAGATTGAAGAAGGACATCACACAGCCCCAGAAAATAATCAATTCTGCACTTTGAGCTTGTCCGAAGAAATAACTTGCTACACCACTCATACATAAGAATAAAGATAATGTATATTTTCTGCCTAATTTATCCACTAGCCATGCTGCACAGAAATATCCAGGAAGCTGAGCAAAGGTGATTAAAAGCACATATTCAAAAGTTTTTACAAAGGCAAAACCTTGCTGATAAACGATAGCAGGAAGCCATGTGAAAATTCCATAATAACTATAAACAATACCAAACCATACAATCCAAAGCATGATTGTTCTTGCTAAATATTTACCAGACCATAAATCTTTTAATTTTGGTTTTTCTGTAGGTGTATCATCAGTTGTTACTTTTAAATCGCCTTTATATTTAACACCAAGACGCATTTCTAAATCATCTACAATTTTTTGAGCTTCTTCTACTTTGCCTTTAGATAATAAATATCTTACAGATTCAGGCATATGCAAGCGAATGAAAAATACATAAATAGCAGGCAAAGCACCAATGATAAAAGCATAATGCCAACCATAAACAGGAATGAATAAGTAAGCGATACAAGCAGCTGCTATCCAGCCCACGCCCCAGAAGCTTTCTAATAAGACGATAAATCTACCACGTAAATTAGTTGGCGCATATTCAGACATGAGTGTTGCCGCTACTGGAAGTTCACCGCCTAGACCAAAACCAACGAAGAAGCGGAAAATCAACAAGGATTCGTAACTCCATGAAACTGCACAAAGTCCTGTGGCTATACTGTACAAAATTACTGTTGCAGAAAATACAGCTTTACGACCAAATTTATCAGCAATAGATCCTGCGATTACTGCCCCTATTGCCATGCCTACAAGACCGATAGAGCCGATAGCCCCCATCTGCCCAGCAGATAAACCCCATTCTTTACCAAGTACAGGTAATACGAAGGCAATAAGCCCTGTATCCATCGCATCAAATAACCAACCAAGACCTGTGATAACTAATAATTTATAATGGAAACTACCTACTGGCAAAGCTTCCAATCTTTGTAATAACATTATTTACACTCCTTAATTTATAATCAAATTCTATGCAAATGTTTTAACGATAAATCTAAAATTGGTGCTGAATGAGTCAATGCACCGCTAGAAATGAAGTCCACACCGATTTTAGCTAATGCTTGTATATTTTCTTTAGTTACATTTCCAGAACATTCAGTTTGAGCTTTTCCGTCTATGAGTTTTATGGCTTCTTCCATCATATCTATGCTCATATTGTCAAGCATAATGATATCTGCTCTGGCTTCTAGAGCTTCTTTTACCATATCTAAATTTTCTGTTTCAACTTCTATTTTGCGTACAAATGGAGCATATGCTCTAGCTAATTCTATAGCTTTTTTTACACTGCCAGCAGCTCCAATATGATTATCTTTTAATAAGATACCATCAGATAAATTATAGCGATGATTATTTCCTCCACCTACTGTTACAGCATATTTTTCAAAAATACGCATATTCGGTGTAGTTTTTCTCGTATCTAATAATTTTGTTTTACTGCCTGCTAATAAATTTACTACTTGATTTGTATATGTGGCAATTCCACTCATTCTCTGCAAATAGTTTAATGCCACGCGTTCTCCTGACAATAATACTCTGATATCGCCTTTTACTTTGGCAAGTAAATCGCCTTTGTTCACTTTATCGCCATCTTTAGCCATAAATGTGATTTCAGTATCTTTGTCTAATAATTCAAAGGTTCTAGCAAATACATTTAAACCTGCTATTACACCTTCACCTTTGCAGATTAAATCCACTTCGCCCAAAACTTTTTCTGGCATTATGGCATTAGTTGTTACATCCTCGCTAGTAATATCTTCTTGCAACGCCATCAAGATCAATTTATCTGCATTCATTTTCATTGTTATTTCATTCATCTTGCATTTCTCACTTTATCCATTTCATTGAAAATAGCTTGTTTATATTCTTGAGCTAAGATTGTTTTTTCTCTATCTATATTTTGTTGTACATTATTTGCTAATTGAGCAAAATCTATATCGTATTTTTTATGTTGTAATTTTTCATCATCATGGATTTTGTTAACTGCTCTTTTAGCAAAGACCAATCCTTCTAATAATGAATTACTAGCCAATCTATTTGCTCCATGAACTCCATTACAACTTGTCTCACCAACGGCATATAGATTGTTCATTGTAGTTTTGCTGTATTTATCTACATGGATACCACCCATATAATAATGCTGTGCTGGTACAATCGGTATCCATTGTTTAGTTACATCAAAACCTTCTTCAAGACATTTTTCATAGATATGAGGAAAATGATTTAAAATCACATCTTTACCAAGAACTGTCATATCTAACCAAACATAAGGTGTTTTATCCTTTGCCATTTGTTTTTTGATTTCATCTGTCATCAAATCTCTAGGCAAAACTTCATTTGCAAAACGTTTTCCATCTTTGCCATATAATTTTGCTCCTTCACCTCTTACCGATTCAGATATCAAAAAGCTTCTACCTGGCTTATTTGTATATAATGAAGTTGGATGAATTTGCACATAATCTGGATTTTCAAGTTTTATATTATGGCGAAGTGCTATCGCTATAGCATCACCTGTCAAATGAGGATAATTTGTGGAGTGTTCATATAATCCACCTATACCACCACTAGCTAAAATTGTATTATCTGCTTCAATGGTCAAATACTCATCATTTTTATCCTTAGCCAAAATACCAAAACAAGTATTATCTTGTTCAATTAAATCTAACATAGTGACATATTCTAAAATATGTACATTAGGTAATTTCTGTACTGCTTTTAATAAATTTCTAGTGATTTCTTTACCTGTAATATCTTCATGAAATAAAATTCTAGCTTTAGAATGACAACCTTCTCTTGTATAATTCAATTCGCCATTTGCTTGTTTAGCAAAATCTACACCATAGCCAATCAATTCATTTATGACTTCACGAGAAGAACGTATCATTATATCTACAGACTCTCTTCTATTTTCATAATGACCAGCTTTCAATGTATCTTCCATGAAGCTATCATAATCATTTTCATCCCTTAAGACACAAATACCACCTTGTGCTAAGAAAGAATCACTATTTTCTACAGCATCTTTTGTTATCATCAATATATTTTTATCACTAGGACAATGTAGCGCTGCAAATAAGCCACTAGCACCAGTACCTACAATCAATATATCTGTTTTATAATTTTGCATATTTACACCTTCATTATTTTGCTAATTCTAACATTTTTTCAAGTGGTTTCATCGCTTTGATACTTAACGCTTCATCAACTTCTACCACATATCTTTCATTCACTAAGCTATCTTTAACTTTCGTTAAAGTAACTTTTTTCATGTCATCACAATATTGTCTAGGTATTGCTGGCAAAAATAACTTATCTGGATTTTTTTGTTTCAATTCATACATAACACCATTTTCTGTACCAATGATGAACTCTTTTGCCTCAGAATTAGTGGCAAACTTTATAATCTCTGATGTACTACCTACAAAATCAGCTAAATTCGTTACTTCTTCACTACACTCTGGATGAACTAAAAACAACGCATTGGGATGTGCTCTTTTCGTTTCATTCACTAAATCTGCATTTATTTTTCTATGTATTGGACAATAACCATCATTGCAGATAATATTCTTTTCAGGAACTTTGCTTGCTACATATGTTCCTAAGTTACCATCTGGAATGAAGAAAATATTTTTATTTGATAATTTTTTCACAATCTCAACTGCGTTAGAAGAAGTTACACAAACATCAGAGACTGCTTTTAATTCAGCTGTAGAATTTATATAACAGACAACTGCTAAATCTTCGACTTGCTCACGCATTTTTTTTACTTTATCTACGCTTGCCATATGTGCCATTGCACAATCTGCATATCTATCTGGCAATAATACTTTCTTTTTAGGATTTAAAATTTTTGCACTTTCACCCATGAAAGATACTCCTGCAAATACAATTAAATCAGCACCAATATTTTTCGCAATCTTACTTAAATAAAAAGAATCTCCTATATAATCTGCAACTTCTTGAACATCATCAGGAACATAATAATGTGCTAAAATAACAGCATTTTTTTCTTTTTTTAATTGCTCTACTTCTTCTTTTAAAGACAACATCAAAATTTCTCCTTCACGGAATATTTTTTGATATTATACATCAAATATTAACAGCTGACAAGACAGTAATATATACAAATATTTTCAACTTGTCAATAAGAAGTCGTTTTTACTGCTAAACGAAGCAGTGATTTTACTCGATTATGATATAATTAAGCCAATATATTTTTGATAAATTTGTGAGGTAATCTTATGTTAGAATTCATCATTGGCAGAGCAGGAAGTGGCAAAACCACAGCTTGTTTAAATGCCATTAAAGAAAAATTAATCCATTCACCGACAGGGAAACCTCTAGTTATATTATTGCCTGACCATATGACTTTTGCGATTGAACGTCAATTAGCTTTGGAATTAAAAGATTATGGCGGTTTTACTAGAGCTTATGTCTTAGGCATGAGCAGACTTGCCTATCAAGTATTAATGCGTTGCGGCGGGATACGCCATCCACATCTCAATGAAATCGGCAAGGAATTGTTATTATCCAGAGTTTTAAGTTCTACCAAACTCTCTATCTTAGCCAAGGCTGCTCGCCAACATCATTTCACAGCTTCTGTATCACAAATCATTGAAGAATTCAAAACTTCTGGTATCAGCGTTACTACTTTGCAAGATATTTTAACGCTCATTGATAATGATTCACTCAAACAAAAATTGAGCGATTTAACTTCTATTTACGCTGGTCTTGATGAACAGATGGCTGGTCGCTATCACGATAGCGAAGATATGATGGAACTTGCGATCAAAAAATTACCTGAATGTACATGGCTTCAAGATGCTGAAATCTGGATAGATGGTTTTGATGCTTTCAATCCTCAACATTTTCGCGTAGTCGAACAATTGTTAGCATTAGCTAGCGATATTCATTTAACATTATGCATCAATAATCTAAATGATATTGAACATGAAGCACCTACTGCTTTATTTCATCGCCAATTCAATGTATTTCAACAGATAAATAATATGGCTAAAAAATTAGCTATACCTACAAAGATAACTACACTTACAGCAAATCACCGTCATAAACAACAAGATTTAGCCTTTATCGAAGAACAATTATTTAAATTTCCTTTGACGAAAAAAAATTATACTGGCGGTCTTCAAATAGTCGAAGCACCTAATCGCCGTTTGGAATGTGAAGCTGTCGCCTGTGATATTTTGCGTCTATGTCGCGAAGAAAATTATCGCCATTATGATATCGGTATTTTAATCCGCAGTAGTGAAGATTATAGCGAATTATTGCAAGCTGTCTTGAATGATTTTAATATTCCTTATTTCAGCGATAGTAAGCGACAAACTGCTCATCATCCTCTAGCTGAATTAATCCGCTCTAGCTTAGAGGCTATTTCTACATGGCAATATGAACCATTATTTCGAGCTTTTAAGACTGATTTTTTCAATGACAAATATTTGCAAACGCTTAAAAATCTCGAAGAAAATACAGATGAAATAGAATTAAATTTAACAGAACAAAAAGCTATCGCTCGCAAAGCCATTGATAAATTAGAAAATTACGTCTTGGCTTTTGGTATTCGCGGTCGCAATCGCTGGTGTGAAGAAAGCGATTGGCGTTTTTCTCATCATAAACAGATTGACTCTATGGGCACAGATTTGGAAGAAGAAGCTAATTTCACTGCTATAAATCTAACTAGACGCAGTTTAGTCGCTCCTTTAGAAAAATTCTACACTGCTTGCCAAAATTCACAGACTATCGAAGAATATACGCTTGCCCTATATGATTTTCTGCTTGATTTACAAATACCGACTCAATTGCAATTATGGGAAAAAATAGCCCAAAAGCAAAATGATATTGCCCTTGCCAAAGAACATCATCAAATCTGGGATAATATTATTGAATTGATGGATCAATTAGTGCAGACATGTGGCAAAGATTATATCAATCTTGAAAATTATTTAAAATTAATCAATGATGGCTTAGATAGTATCCAAATTGCTTTAATACCACCTGGATATGATTATGTTACACTTGCACCATTTGAACATAATACTTTAAACAACAAGAAGGCTATTTATATTTTAGGTGCTAATGAAAAAATCATGCCTCGCCATAGTAAAACAGAAGGTATTTTAAGTGATGCTGAACGTTTATTGATGGCAAGTCTAGGGCTAAATATTTCTAGCGGTACAATGGAAGATAATTTTGCCGAAAGATATCTTCTCTACAAAGGCTTTTCCTTAGCTACAGATTATCTTTGGGTGTCCTATGCTCTAGCTGATGGTGAAGGAGCTGGACTGAATAAATCCATCTTGATAACTAGATTGCAAAAGATTTTGCCTAAAGCAAAGTTCACAGCTATTCCTCTAGATAAGATAATCTCTTATCCAAGCGATTTTACACTAGACGAAAATCCTTTAGATAGCTCATTTGCGATAAAAACCATGCAAGTATCTACAACAAGAAAGACGCTTAGCCATTTGACTTCCGCTCTTCGCCAAGCTCGTGATGGTGAAGATTTAGCGTCATTTTGGCAAGATGTTTATAATTATCTCTTAACTGCTGATGTTCCTTTATCTACGGCACTACAAAGTATCTTTGCTCAAGCACCAAAGCCTGTATTGCCAGCTGATTTGGCTAGTAAATTATATACGAAACGCAAAACACTCCGTGGCAGTGTAACACGCTTTGAACAATTCTTTAATTGCCCATTCAAGCATTTTGCTCATTATGCCTTAAATCTACAAGAACGCAAAGAATTTAAATTTGCTGCTCCAGATTTAGGGATTTTACTCCACGCCATCATGCACCAATTTGGGGAAATCCTCGTGAAGCGACAAATATCATGGCAAGATGTAACTCATGAACAATGTCAACAAATTTGCAAACAAATCATCAATACAATTGCTCCTAAATTGCAAAATGAAATTCTCTTAAGCTCCAATCGCTATAGACATCTTTTGCAGAGAATTGAGCAATTATCCATTGATTCTTTGATGCGTCTAGTAGAATTTGCCAAACACAGTGAATTTTCACCTAAAGCTCTAGAACAAGATTTCGGTGCTAATAGCTCCATGCCTCCTTTATTATTCACAGATGAAGATAATCACAAAATAGAAATTATTGGACAGATTGACCGCATTGATTTTAATGATAATTATTATCTAGTCATTGACTATAAATCAGGCAATGCTTTTATTAATCTACTGCAAGTATATTATGGCTTAAAATTACAGCTTTTGACTTATCTTTTAGTAGCTCAAAATACTACTTTGCAATTATATAATATGGAAAATGCCATTCCTGCTGGTATTCTATATTGCTTTTTAAAAACACCTATCATCACAGGTACTAATAAATTATCCGTTCAACAAATTAAAACAGAAATTGAAAAGAAAATGCGTATGCCAGGCTGGGTATTAGCAGACCCTGAAATCATCAAAAAAATTGATGACTCTTCTAATTTTATCAAAGTACGTTTAAATAAAAATCAAGATGACATCTCCGCTCAAAGTCGTTCCTATGTAAAAACAGCAGAAGAATTCGATTTATTGATGAAACATATCGAAAATACTTTAAAAGAAGCTGGCAGTGAAATCTTAAAGGGCAATGCTGATATCGCACCGTATAAATTAAAAGATGAAACGGCTTGCAAATACTGCCCATATATCGCTATCTGTCGCTTTGATAAATATATCTCCGGCTATAATTATCGAGAGATAAATCAACTCAACGACGAGGAAATCATTGAAAAATTAAAACAGAAAGAAGGAATTCCATGCCTTGGTCAGCACAGCAACAACAAGCTATAAATACTTATGATAAAAATATCCTCGTAGCCGCAGCTGCTGGCTCAGGGAAAACCTCTGTATTAGTAGAGCGTGTAATTCAACGCATTGTAAATAAAACATGCGACATCAATCAAATACTAGTCGTTACCTTCACTAATGCAGCCGCAGCTGAAATGCGTGAACGTATCGCCAGTGCCATCACAGAGAAATTATCCGATAAAGATAAAGAGCGTCAACTCGTATTATTAAACGCTTCTTCAATCTCCACACTTCATGCTTTTTGTCAAAATATCATTCGCCAATATTTTCATCAATTAGGTTTAGATCCTAAATTTCGTCTTGGCAATCCTCAAGAAATTGAATTATTAAAACTCGATGTACTTGAAGAACTCTTTGAAACGAATTATGACAAAGATGATAATGAAGACTTTCTAGAATTCACTGACACCTATGGCAATGAACGTGGCGATGATAGCACCTATGATATTATCTTAAAACTATATGAATACTCTCGCAGTCAGCCTTTTCCTCTACAATGGCTGAAAGCTCTACCTTCATATTTTCAAATCAACAACGCTGATGAACTCAATGATTGCCCATGGTTACAGATAATAAAAGACAATGTCAAAGATGGTTTAAATATAGCCATAGACAATAGCCAGAAGATGTATCAATTAGCTACAGATTTAAACGTACCACCTTATGCAGATATTGCCAGTGAAGATTTAGCTTTTCTTTATGATTTAAATAACTTAATCGACACTTCCTGGCAGGAATTTTTTAATTTAATCAATGAATTTAAATTTAAAGCTCTGCGAATTTCTAAAAAATTCTCTGTAAATGAAGAAGATAAAGCTACCATCTCCGCTCTTCGTGATGAAACTAAGAAAATCATCAAACAATTAAAAGAGCATTATTTTACGCAAACTATTGAAGATACACTCTCCGATATGCCTCAATTATATAAACAAGCCAATAGCTTATGTAATATAACCATAGAATTTTCTCAAGCTTTTAGTAAAGCTAAAAATGAACGCTCTTTAGTCGATTTTTCCGACCTTGAACATTTCACTTTGAAATTACTAGCTGATGAAAACTCCACTGCTGAAAAACTGATACCTTCATCAATCGCCCAGACACTACAAGAAAAATATGTAGAAATCATGGTCGATGAATACCAAGATACAAACGGAGTTCAAGAAGCTATTTTAAATCTAATCGCTTCACGCACTAAGCCAAATTTATTTTTCGTCGGCGATGTAAAACAAAGTATTTATAAATTCCGTTTAGCTGAGCCAGAATTATTCTTAGCTAAATATCATCAATACCCTCATGAAGAAGATTGTCTTCGCATTGATTTAGCCCAAAACTTCCGCAGTCGCAAGGAAATCCTCGATGGCGTCAATTTCATCTTTTCTCAAATCATGACTATAAAAGCTGGAGAATTATCTTATGGCAAAGATGAAGCCTTATACTGCGGTTTTGATTATCCTCAAAGTGAATTTTTGACTTTAAAATCACCAATTGAATTAACATTATTGGATAAACAGCAAAAATTAACTTTAACTGATAATGACGATAGTGATAATGAAGACACTGTACACGGCTTTCAAGCTGAAGCTAAATATATTGCTGTTCGCATAAAAGAATTGATGAATAAACAGCCCCTTGTCTTTGATAAACATAAAAAGACTTATCGCCCTATAAAATGGAAAGATATCGTTATCCTACTGCGTTCTGTTCAAGATAAAGCTAAGATATTAGCTGATGTACTTCGCGAAGATAATATTCCTGTATATGCCACTATTGAAACAGGATATTTCCAAGAAACAGAAGTTCGCATCATGCTTTCATTATTGCAGATAATCGACAATCCGCAACAAGATATACCACTGACTGCGATTTTATACTCACCTATATTTAATTTCACTGTTGAAGATTTAGCTTATATCCGTCTTATCAATCCGCAATTAAATATGTATGAAACTTTATTATTCATGACATCTATTAATGAGCTACAAGAACAATTACTTCCTATAGACAAAAAAGTATTTGCTAAATTGCAGATTAAAGTAAATGATTTTCTCACTAAATTGCACTATTGGCGAGATTATGCCCGCAGTCATAGCGTACCTGAATTGATTTGGCTATTGCTCAATGATACAGGATATTATGATTATGTAGGTGGCTTGCCTGAAGGCTCTGTACGCCAAGCGAATTTAAGAGCACTCTATGACCGAGCTTTCAATTATGAGCAGACTTCTTTCCGCGGTCTTTTCCGCTTCTTGCGTTTTATCCATAAAATGCAACATATGGGAAATGATTTAGCCGTAGCTAGAAATCTAAGTGATAGTGAAGATGTAGTGCGTATCATGAGTATTCATAAGAGCAAAGGTCTTGAATTTCCAGTAGTAATTCTTGCTGATATCGGCAAACAATTCAATCTCAAAGATGTTCAAGAAAGTGTTCTCTTTCATAAAAAACTCGGCTTAGGTCTTTATGTAAATGATGTCAAACATCACTATCGCTATCAAAATTTATCTCGCCAAGCTATCATTCAGCAAATCGTCAAAGAGTACAAAGCTGAAGAAATGCGTATATTATATGTAGCTATGACTAGAGCTCGTGAAAAACTCATACTCACAGGTACTGTTCGCAATATGGAAAAATTTACTCAATATGCTTGTTCTCAATTGCAAACAACGACAAAAACTCTACCTGATTATTTCATCATGCAGGCAAAATCATATTTAGATTGGCTAGCTCCTGCTATTGCTCGCCATAAAGACGGCTTAGTCTTACGTCAATCAGCTACAAATGAAAGTGCTGTTTTACTAGATGACCCTTCACAATGGCAAATTACCCTAATCAACTCATTAAATATCACAGATAAAACTATTATCTCCACTGTAAATGAAGATATCATCAATAAAGTAAAAAAATTACAGCCATTGCCAGCTACAAAGCAAAAAGATAATATTGATAAATTATTGAATTGGTCTTATCCTCATCAAGAGGCATTATCCATTCCAGCAAAATTATCCGTTACTGAAATCAAACAGCAATTTGCTTCAACCGATTATGCTCCTCAAGATGATAATGCTCAAACGCTATTTGCGGAAACCAGTTTTAAACGACCACAATTTTTGCAAAAACAAACGAAAATGACTGCTACAGAATACGGTAGTTTAATGCATACAGTGATGCAACATTTAGATTTCCACGGAGATTTATCCGATAAAGGCATATTAGCCCAACTCCAAAATTTAGCTGATAGAGAAATAATCGACAAACAGCATATAAACAAAATCTACCGCAAAAATATCCGTGAATTTTTATTTTCACCGCTAGGCATGCGCATTCAAAAAGCAAAATCACTACAAAGAGAACTGGCTTTTAACCGCATGATTAATGCTAAAGTCTATTATCCTCAAGCTGAAGATAATGATACTATCTTTATCCAAGGTATTATCGACTTATTAGTCGAAGAAGATGATGGTTTGATTTTATTGGACTATAAAACAGATAATTGCACGCAAGTAGAAGCTAAAGCAAAATATGCTATGCAAATAGAACTTTATGCTCAAGCAGCCAGTGAAATCATGCGAAAACCGATTAAAGAAAAATATCTCTATCTTTTTCATGATGCTAGCTTGATAAAGATGTAGCTTTAGTTATACAATTAACTAAATCAAATAATTATAAACGTATAAAAGGAGATTTTTAATGTATAAATTAATAGCCCTTGATATGGACGGCACTTTATTTAATTCTGACAAACAAATCACTGATAGAACAAAAGAAACTTTAGCTCAAGCTAGAGCTTTAGGTGTAAAAATTGTCCTCGCTTCTGGTAGACCACTTGCTGGACTTCAACCACCACTTAAAGAATTAGATTTAATTCATGAAGGCGAATATGTTTTAAGCTTCAATGGTGCTTTAATCGTTGATGCAAAAACTGGTGAAGCAGTATCTAAATGTATTTTAAAAGGCTCAGATTATAAAAAATTATTTAAATTAGCTCAAGAATTAGGCGTACATTGCCAAGCCTTCTCTCCTAGTCGTGGCTTAATCACTAACGAAACTAGCCAATATACAGAACATGAAGCTAGTATCAATCAAATTGATATCAATATCATCAATCCTTTAACAGATATTACAGATGAAGAAGATATCATCAAAGTTATGTTCATTGATCCACCAGAAATTTTAGATGAAGCTATCGCTAAACTACCTGCATGGATTAAAGAAGATTTCAATGTATTTAAAAGCGCTCCTTTCTTTTTAGAAATCACTCATAAAGATGTCGATAAAGGTGCTGGATTATTACATCTTGCTGATTATTTAAATATCAAACAATCCGAAACTATGGCATGTGGCGACCAAGGCAATGATTACACTATGATTAAAGCTGCCGGTCTTGGCGTTGCTATGGAAAACGGCATTGATAAAGTAAAAGCTATCGCTGATTATGTAACTGATACAAACGATAATGATGGTGTAGCTAAAGCCATTGAAAAATTTGTTTTAAATAAGTAAAATAACTCAAAATAAATAACCCTCAACAGTTATCAATAAAACAACTATTGAGGGTTATTTTTTATTAATCATTTAATCATTAAATTATAAATTCATAATTATGCTCTACTTGTTAAAATATCATCATGTGCTCTAGCATATTCTACAATTTGTATAAAGCGCAATCCACCGATGGAATCACGGCTAACTGTAATCCATGTCAAATACATTGGTGTATCAGTCCAACGGAATTTGTCTTTTTTAGTATAATAAGATTCATCACCAAAACAAATAGAAGTCTGTTCTATATTCAACTTACATTGAGTGATTGTATAATAATTAAATTCTGAAGACATTGGCACATTATTTATTTTCTTTTCCTGATAAATAATGATATTCTTATTGATAGAACCGTCTTCGTTTCTTGCATATTTTATGCTATTTGTATCGAAGGCATAATTATAATCTTCTGCAGGTCCAATATCAAAGGCTTGCCAATTATATGTTTGTGTATTCTTTTCTTCACTTTGAGCGAAAGCTACACAAGTATTTACAATCAATAACATCATCAATAAATAAATTACTTTTATTGTTTTATTCATTAAAAATCACAACCTTTTATTTAAATTTATTAACTTAGAAAAGAGGTATTTTATGGCACCAAAATCAACTTGGGAAACTTTTACCTTTGTATCTGGCATTGGTTTTCACTTTGTAATCACTATTGGCGTTTGTATTTTCTTGGGGCAAAAAGCTGATATCTACTTTGACTCTACACCTATTTTCACTTTAATTGGCATCATCTTAGGTGTAATCACCGCTGTTTACACTGCTTACAGAAAAATCAAAGATGTTAATAAATCTTAAGGAGTATCTATGATTAAATATATCGTCAAAGCAGATGTCAAAGAGCAATTAGCTAAAGATTACTTAAAACGCCATGAAAATATATCTTCTACATTATGGAAAAAAATCAAACGACAAGATGAATTTTTCGTAAATGGTCAAAAAGTTCGTGCTACACAGGCAACAGTAAAACCAAATGACATCATTGAATACAATCTTCCTGTAACTTCCAAAGTAGAAGCTATACAAATACCCTTAAATATCGTCTTTGAAGATGATTATTTCTTAATCGTAGATAAAATAGCTGGTATGCTCACTCACCCATTAACATTTGAAAATACTCAAACTCTAGCTAATGGCGTGATGTATCATTTTGCTAAAACCAATCAAAATGTAGGCTGTCATCCACTTTATCGCCTTGATAGAAATACTTCTGGCCTCGTCGTCTTTGCTAAAATGCCACAATTACAACATCAATTAGCCAATAACCACCAAAAATTTCAAAGATATTACTATGCATTAGTTCATGGAAAACTCTCACAAAAACAAGGGCAGATAAATGCACCTATTGGCAGAAAAAAAGATAGTATCATTCTGCATGAAGTCAATGATGAAGGCAAATATGCCATCACCAATTATCGCGTAATCAAAGAATTTGAAAATTATTCTTTAATTGAACTATGGCTAGAAACAGGGCGAACACATCAAATACGTGTGCATATGTCTTATATTGGTCATCCATTATTAGGAGATGACCTTTATGGTGGTAAATTGGATTTAATCGCTCGCCATGCCCTTCATGCTTATAAATTAAAATTCACTCACCCTTTTACCCATGAAGAAATTTGTATCTCCAGTCCTATGCCAGATGATATGGCAAAATTAATCATAGATTAGGAATTTGCCAATTTATAGGTTTTTCACCCACAGCTTCTAAAAAAGCATTTACCTTAGAAAATGGTCTACTGCCAAAAAATCCATTAAATGCAGATAATGGACTTGGATGTGCAGACTCTACGATGAAATGCTTAGGATTAGTAATCATTTTTTTCTTTTTGCGAGCAGGTGCTCCCCATAAGACAAAAGCTATAGGTTTTTCACGTTCATTTAAGATTTCAATAATTCTATCTGTGAATTTTTCCCAACCCATATTACGATGAGAATTCGCTTGATGTGCTCTCACTGTAAGTACAGTGTTTAATAATAATACACCTTGCTGTGTCCATGGTTTTAAGCATCCATTATTCGGTATTTCACAGCCTAAATCTTCTTTTAACTCTTTGAAAATATTCACAAGTGAAGGTGGAGCTTTTACTCCAGGTTTTACAGAAAAACTAAGTCCATGTGCCTGACCATCACCATGATAAGGGTCTTGACCTAAAATCACGACTTTTGTATCATGATAACTTGTGTAATGGAGAGCATTAAAAATATCATACATGTCTGGAAATATCTGTCTCGTTTTATACTCATCTACTAAAAATTTACGAAGTTCTAAATAATATGGTTTCTTCAATTCTGGATTTAAAAATTCAGCCCAATCATTATGAAAAATCTCCATGAATTACACCTCTTTCTCATTTAAATATCATTATTTTTATTATACCAAAATATTAACAATAGGAAAAACAACGGAGGTATGCAATGAGCAATCATTTAAAAGGTATTTTAATGGTATTATCTTCTACTGCGATGTGGGGTCTTGTAGGAATTTTAGTTCAATATTTGATAAGTAGTGAACATTTCACACCTGAATGGCTTGTAAATACACGTCTACTTGCTAGCGGTATAATTCTTCTGGTCATTACTTATATTTTCTATGAACGAAATATATTTAAAGTATTAAAAACAGATTTTATATCTTTATTATTATTAGGTGTAATTGGGCTTTTAGGTTCACAATATGGCTTTTACATCTGCATAAATCACAGCAATGCGCCTACTGCTACTATTTTAGTATTTCTTTTACCTGTATTTATCATGCTCTACACTTTATTAGTAAAACATAAACGACCTTCCGGTCTTGAACTCATTTCTATTTTATTCGCTATAACAGGTACATCTTTAATAGTTACTAAAGGAGATTTTTCTTCAATTATTCTTTCCCCTATAGCCCTTATGGCTGGTATCACTTCTGCACTTTGTTGTGTATTTTATACACTTCAACCTCGCAAAGTATTATCTAAATACTCCTCTACAAATGTAATGGGATGGAGTATGCTCTTTGGTGGAATATTTATTTCTTGTTTTAATAATCCACTAGATATACCAGGAGAGATAAATTTATATACATTAAGTGCAATTTTAAGCATGATTTTATTTGGCACTGTATTAGCATTTTGCTTTTACCTAAAAAGCCTTGATTACTTGAGTCCAACTGAAGCCAGTATCTTAACTGTGGGCGAACCACTTTGTTCTATTATTCTCTCTTTAATCTTCTTAAATGTTACTTTCTCCTCTATCGAACTTATGGGAGCAGTATTGATTTTAAGTACAGTATTTATCTTAGCTAAAGCAAAATAAGAGGCTAATTTTAGCCTCTTATTTTTATTTTCATCTATATTTTTTCTGTTTTTATGCCCCAAAACAAATAAATAATATGTATTATCCAAACGGTAAGCATCACATATTGTACCCAAAAGAATTCAGCTGGCATAAAATAATAACCTATGCTCATTATTACTGTTACCATAAAAAACACTTTGAATTTTGCCTTTATGCTCATTGCTCGCTTTTGCACAAAATCTGCCAAATGTTTTTTATATAAATCAGTTTGCCTAAACCATTGATGTAATCTCTGAGAACCTTTAGAAAAACAATATAGAGTTAATAAATAAAAAGGCACTGTTGGTAATAATGGCAATATAATCCCTATAGTTCCTAATATAAAGCTTATACAACCTAAGCTTATCCAAAAATATCGCATCAAAAATTTATTTGATAATTCCACTTTGCACCTCATTAAATAAATGATAACAATTTTCAATAAAATTATATCATAATATACTGAAATTATCTTCTATTATTTAGCAATTATCCTTTAATTGTTTTTCTATTATCGTATTTAAAATAAATCATACTTGCCACAGTAGCTATTACAGCTATAATACCTTCAAGATAAAAAGCTATATTTAGATTATATATTTCTGCGATATTACCAGCTATCATTGGGACTATCGTCATTCCCACTGCATAAATAGCTTGATAATATCCCATAGCTGTGGAACGTTTTTCGATAGGAACATTCTTCATTGCTTCTGAAGTACAAAAAGAAAAAACAATCCCTGTAGATAATCCCGCTAATATTTGAATTGCAATTAATAAATTAGGCGAAAAAATATTGGGTACAGCAAAACAATATATAGCTAAAACGAATAAAATAAAAGGTATCCAAAGTGATGAACCAAATCGTCTAGCAAAATTACTTGCTGAAAAATAAGAAGCAAGCACTGCTACAATAATATATACGATGGATAATAAGCCAATTTGAAATGCACTCGCATTTATTTCATGAGCAATCTGAGTTGTAAAACTCATACAAGTAGCCATTAAGATACCTTGTTGAACTAATGCCAATATAGAAAAGAAAATCAATCTTTTATCTGCATAAACTTTTATTAAATCTGATGTTTTCGGCACTATTTTTACTGTCTTTGTTTTTTGCTCTTTAATACCAAAAGATAATAATATCGCTGGCACTCCACTACAGATACTCAATAGACATAAAAAATTCATACCTAAATGATTATAGCTCAAGGTACTTAAAACAAAGCCACCTAAAACGCCTATATTATTAGCAGCCATGATAAGACCCATTGCCCGCTGTAGATTTTCACAAGTAAAATAACTAGCATATAAAACCATGAAAGAAATCCACATAGCTGAAGCAAAACCAGATAATATATTTCCCACTAAAAAACCTGTTTGCGGTTCTAAAATAATGCGAAATACTGAAGCTAATGCTGAAGCTGTAACTCCTAAAATGATAAATAATTTATGACGACCATTTTTATCTGCCATAATGCCAATGGGCATTCTCAATACCATTTGTGAAAAACCATATGTGCCTATGATTATGCCAATCATGCTAGAAGAAACTTGCATAGTTGATAAATATGGTGTTTGAAAAGGCACATATACATATTGAGCAAACCAAAATAGTACAACTATTATCAACAACAAATTTTTCTGGTAATTTAATTTACTTTTGTCCATGAAAAATCTTTTTACTCCTTTCATTTTGGATTAAATTTTTAAAATAAAAATCGCCTTAAATTAAGGCGATTTTTTTATTTATAAATTATACATATGATTTAAAGGGCCACTGCCTTTTCCTAAATCCAAATTAGCTTTTAATGCTCCTGTGATATAATCTTTAGCATTTTTAATGCTTGTAACTAAATCATGACCAGCAGCTAAATTAGAAGCAATCGCTGATGATAAAGTACAGCCTGTACCATGAGTATTTGGATTGTCTATGCGTTTACCTTCAAACCAATGAATTTCTCCATGGTCCCAAAGCAAATCATCTGCTGTATCTTCCAAATGACCACCTTTAATTAAAATAGCAGTCGGTATCTTTTGCGAAATAGTCTGTGCTGCTTTTATGCAATCTTCTTTTGTATTGATAGCAAAGCCACATAAAACTTCTGCTTCTGCTAGATTTGGTGTAATCACTGTAGCTAATGGTAATAATTTTTCAATTAAAGTATTTGCCGCATCTTCTTCCATCAAACGACTACCAGCTGTAGAAACCATTACTGGGTCAGCAACGATATTTTTAGCTTTATATTCTACTAATTTATGAGCAATCATCTCAATGATTTCTTTATTTGCTACCATACCGATTTTGACTGCATCAGGATAAATATCTTGGAAAATACAATCCAATTGTCTGCCAACAAAGTCAGCCCCCGCATCTAAAATGCCGTACACACCAGTTGTATTTTGAGCTGTAAGAGCTGTAATTGCACTCATTGCATACATTTTATGAGCAGTAATTGTCTTTATATCTGCTTGAATACCTGCTCCACCACTACAATCTGAACCTGCTATTGTCAAAACTTTTTTCATTTCATTCATCTCTATCATCTCTTTTCATATTTAGCCATAGCTTCTAACTGTTCACCAGTCATATTATAAATAGCATCAATTAAATAATTTCTAAAGCTAGCATTGCCATCTAATTCGCCCATGCGTTTTTGGGCGATTTCTCCTGCTACACCCATAGCACAAAAAGCTGCTACTGTAGCCATTAATTTATTATCTTTATTCGCTGCCAAATAAGCTGTAGTAAATGCTGATAACATACAACCACTACCTGTGATTTTACTCATGATTTTATGACCATTGTAAATCACATAAGCATCTTTACTATCAGCCACAATATCAATGACACCACTAATAGCAATAATAGCATCCATATTTTTAGATAATTGCTTAGCAAATTTTACATATTCTGTTAAATTTTCTTCAGTAATGCTATCTCTTATATCAGCATCTACACCACGAGTTGAACCACTGCCATTTGCTAAAGTTTTTATTTCAGAAATATTACCGCGAATTACATCAAATTTTATATTTTTTACTAATTCAACAGCAGTGCGAGTGCGAAGTTCTGACGCTCCTACACCTACAGGGTCTAATAAAACTGCATGACTTAATCTATTAGCCATCCAACCTGCTTTATGCATAGAATTAATTGTTCTTGAATTCAACGTACCAATATTTATATTTAAACCATTACAAATGCTGGTGATTTCTTCTACTTCATTAATATCATCAGCCATAATAGGTGATGCTCCACAAGCTAATAAAATATTTGCACAATCATTTACAGTAACATAATTAGTAATATTATGTATTAATGGAGAATTTTTACGCACATTCTCTAAACATTCTTTCAACAAAATAATCAGCCTCCTTTTTATTATTTTCATTCTACAATATTCACAAAATGCCTGCAATGAAAAAGCTTTTTGTTTAACTTGACTCCATTAAAATTAACTTAATTTATAGATTTAGCTTTTACTAAATTTAAATTAAGTATTAATATTGCCGAAATAATGCATATCATACCTAATATCTTCGTTAAATCAAATACTTCTTGAAAAAATATCAATCCCACTATAGCTGATACAATAGGTTCAATCGTAGCTAATATTGAAGCTTTTCCTGCCTCTAATTTTTTTAGCCCTGTAGTATAGAGTAAAAATGGCATTACTGTACAAAAAATAGCCAATCCAATTGTAGCTATAATAGCTTGCAAATTCAAAAGCTCATTTACATGATATATAATTCCAGACAAAGGAATACTTCCGATAGCTGCCACTACAAAAGTATAAGTAATAATAGTTACTGCTTCATATTTATCTATTATCATCTTGCTAAAAATGCTATATAACGCATAACCAAAACCTGCACCTAAACCTAATAATATAGCCTTGCCACTCAAAGTTACTTCTTGAGAAAATGCTCCTGTAATAAAACATAAACCAATAATAGTTATAAATAAAGCCAATACTTTTCGCTTATTCAATTTTTCACGAAAAAAGAAAAAAGACATTATCATCACAAATATAGGTGCCATATACAATAAAAGTGCAGGAATTGCCACACCGCCAATGACTTCAATCGCTTCAAAATAGCAATAATTAAAAAAGATAATACTAAAAATACCTGTACCTAAAAAATAAATTATATCTCTAAATTCAATTTTTAATTTACTTCTATCAAAAATACTTAAATAAATAACTAAACATAAAGCTGAAAAGAATACTCTTATCGCCACACATTGCAACGAATTAAAACCTAAATCCTTTAATAAACTGATGAAAATGGCAATAATTCCCCATAAAATGCCCGCACTAGTAATACAAACAACACTATTCACTACATCAACTCCTTTATAAATTCAAAATTATAAAAGCCTTCTTCTCATTATTTTACCTAAATTACAGATTAAATATCAAATTGACATAATGCTTATACTTGCTTAAAATTAACTTAACGAGCTAAGAAATTGTGGTGATTATATGTATCAAGAAGAACGTTTATATCAAATCATGAATTTATTACGCAAGAAAAAAAGTCTATCTAAACAAGAAATCATGTCTACATTCAATATATCTCGAGATACAGCTAGACGCGATATCATCTGTTTAGTAGAACAAAAAATCGCTTTACGCACACATGGTGGTATCACCTTACCTACAGTGCAACTTCGTCAAAGCTTCAAAGAACGAGCAAATTTAAAAAACTCCAATAAAGATTTATTAGGCAAAGTAGCTTCATCATATATCAAAAAAAATGCTATTTGCTATTTAGATACATCAACAACAGTTCAATATATGTGCAAATACATCAAAGAAAAATCTACTATATATAGTAATTCTATTGACATCATTGAACAATTAAAAGATAACGCTGCTTTAGATTTACACTTATTAGGTGGCAAACTCAATCCTGTAAATCGCTATTTCTATGGCAGTGAAACATTAGCCACACTTGATAATATCCGTTTTGATATCGCATTTTTAGGTGCTGCTAGTATTACTGAAGATGGCTTTTACACCTTCGAAAATGAAGATGCTGCTATCAAACATTTGATTACCAAAAATTCTACACTTACCTGTGTACTTGCAGATTCTGGTAAATTTCTGCTACAACCTGCTTATAAATTTGGTAAATTAAGTGATGTAGATATTGTTTTAACTACAAAAATGCCTCCAAAAGCCATAGTTACAGCATTAGCTAAAGCTAATTGTTCACTATTTTGGGATTTCAATGATAAAGTTAAAGGAGAAAATATTTTATGACTATAAAACTCATTGCCTTAGACATGGACGGTACTTTACTTAATCGACAAAAACTTGTTCCTGAAAAAAATGCTTTAGCCATAAAAAGAGCTATGGATAAAGGTATTTATGTAACTATAGCCACTGGTCGTATGCCTGCATCTGCTTCTTATTTTGCTAAACAATTAAATATGAACTGCCCTGTAGTATCTTGTAATGGTGGTGTTGTTAAAGATTTAAATACAGGAAAAAGTATTTATGAAGCTCATTTTTCTAAAGATACTATAACTGAATTAATATCTATTTGTTATCAAAAAAATTGGTATATTCGTTGGTATATTGGCGATACAATTTATGTTCGCTATGTAGATATGGATATGTTCCCTGCTTATAAAACTACAAAAGGATTAAACATAGTAGAGGTCGGCGAGGATTTTGAAAAATATACAGAAAACGTTACGCAATTAGTTGTTTGTAATTTAAATGGAAAAATTCAAGAAATTCAAGACGAATTAGCTGATATATTCAAAGATAGAATTGGTCTACAACAAAATACAGGATATACTATGGATATAACACCTCCTGGCATTGATAAAGCTGTTGGATTAAGTAAATTAGCTCAATATTTACAAATAGATAAAAGTGAAATCATGGCTTGTGGTGATGGTGATAATGATTTAGCTATGATTGAATATGCTGGTTTAGGTGTTGCCATGGAAAACGCTATTGATGATGTGAAAAATATTTCTCAATTCATCACTAAAGATTGTGATGAAGATGGTATAGCATACGTTATTGATAAATTTATATAATAAAAAATTGTATTGATAAAAAAGAAAGCTTGGCTAATATGCCAAGCTTTCTTTTTATATTAATTATTTGTCCACAGCTAATTTATTTATCATAACTTTATCTTTTTTTATATTTTTCAAAGTAAATATACTAATAAAAGTAATTATTAAAACTGCTGACCCTAACATAATATATGTATTCTGAAATCCATAATTCAAATACATGCCTCCTGCTATAGATGAAAAAATCACTATAGCTAATTGTTTTGCTAAATTAAATCCTAACAAATAAACACTAGCCGATAATCTAACATCAAAAACTTGTGTTATATATTTCATTACAGAAACTAACATTAATGGCATTTCAAAAGCTGCAATTAATCTAAAAATAGATAACATTGTTATTGAAGTAAATATTGCACTTCCTGCTATACGAATAAAAGTTAATACGCCAAACAATAATAAACCTTTTTTAGCTCCAATTTTATTTACTAATGCTGGTGCAAAAATCATTAAAATAGCTTCAATAGCAGTTTGAGCTGCACATAATTTACTAAATGTATCTATTCCATTTGCTTTAGTATCAAAAAAAGTTACATAATAATTTGGAAATTGTTGATCAAACACATCGTATATTGCCGCTGTTCCAACAATTATTAACGCAAAAAACCAAAAATCTTTTAATTTTAAAATTTTAAATACATCATTCTTAGTAATAACAGCATTATTAGTTTTCGTTTTCTCTATAACATCTTTTTTTACTGGTGCTAAATACAATAATACACACAATATTGCGCCTGATATAGAAGCTGCCCAAAAAATACTTTCTGGATTTTGTAAAAATAAAATACCTCCAACAAAACTTGCTGTTGCTCCTGCAATCGAACCAAAAAGACGTACATGTCCATATTCAAATCCATTACTACGACTAACTCGCTCGATATATGATTCTACTACACCAACGCCTCCATACAAGCACAAACTCATATAAAAACTACAAACAAATAAACCAAGCCAAAAATTATATTCAAGCAAAGGAATAAATATCCAGTTAAAAAATACACCAAAAAAAATCATGGCTCCAGCTATAATAGCAAAAAGATTCTTTTTATATCCTAATTTATCTTGAATATATCCAAAAAATGGATGATAACAAAGTGCTGCTAAAGATATACCAGAAAAAATAAGACCTGATTGTACTTCATTTAAATGAGCATTATCTTTAAGCCAAATAGGTAAAAATGCAAATGTTATCGCCCATGTAAAAAAATAAAAGTAAAACATTCCACCATAATTTAAAAAATCTCTTTTAAATACTTTACTCATAAATTACACCTACTTTTTTCTTAAAGAATCAAAATCTACATTTCTTGTATCCATTACAGGTTCTCCAAAAATAGGAAAACCATCTTTATCCCATTCTATAACTTGTACTCTTGTATGACGATTAGGATCATATAATGGATCTCCTTCAATGTCTGTATAATTTCTTGCATGATAGACTAATAAATCTTTCATTCCATCTTCTGAAACTGTAAAACTATTATGACCTGGACCATATTGTTTATTTTTATAAGATGTTTTAAATACTGGTTTTTCTAACTTTTTCCATGATTTAGGATCTAATAAATCATCATTTTCATTCACAACTAACATACCCATACAATAATTTTCATCTGTTGCACTAGCTGAATAAGTTAAAAATATTTTTCCATTTTTTTTCAATATTGCTGGTCCTTCATTTACCCAAAATATTTTTATCTCCCAATCTAATAAAGGCTGTGTTAACATTACAGGTTTCGTTCTTAAAGTCCAAGGGTTTTCCATTTCTGCAATATATATATTAGAATGTGATTCATAATTTACATTTCTATCTTCTTGAGCCCAAATATAATAAAGTTTTCCTTTATGTTGCAATATTGTAGCATCTAATGAAAAAGATTCCCAACCTGTTTTAATTTGTCCTTTTTCAGTCCATGTTCCTGTCAATGGATCAGCATCTAAACATTCTATTACATACATACGATGATTAAAAGTTATTCCCGTAACTTCTTTATTAGGAGCTGCAGCAAAATAAATATACCATTTTTTATCTATATAATGAATTTCTGGAGCCCAAATTAATTCACTCATATCTCCATCTAAATGTTTTTTCCAAACTATTACTGATGGAGCTTTAAATAATTCATTAATAGTTTTTGATTTTCTAATTTCTATTCTGTCATATTCAGGTACAGATGCTAAAAAATAATAGTATCCATCTATATGTTTATAAATATATGGATCTGCTCTTTGTGTTACTACAGGATTTAAATATGTATAATCTTTCATAATATCAACCTACTTTTTAAATTTATTGAAAATTTTATATTATTTTTTCTTTCGATAAATATATTACATTTATATTTTTCTAAAGTCAATACTTTTTATTAAAATATTTATTTTTTTATTAATTATAAATTCTATTTTAGTATTTACTTAATTATACTTTATAATTAAATTTCTAAACTATATTCTTTATTCCTTAAAATATGTCAAAAAAAATCATAATATAGTATAATCATATATACATAATACATTTTAAGGAACGATGTTTTAATGCGGGAATATTTTACTAAAAAAGATACACTTTTATTTGCTAAAGCAATAAGTTCACCACTTAGATTAGATATACTTCACTATGTTTTTAAGAATAAAGGTACTAGTTTAAATGATTTAGCTGATACTTTCAATGTATCTAGAGCAGCTATCACGCAGCATTTAAAAATTTTAACTGATGCAGATTTAATAGAAATAAAACCTCTATTTGGTAATAAAGAAGCTAGAAAAGCTTGTTATGTTAAAGAAGACCGCTTCGTAATTTCACTTGTTAATCAATTCAACACAGATAACTTCTATGAAGTAGATATTCCTATTGGTCAATATATTGCACATAATATTACACCGACATGTGGTATAGCTACTACAGATAACTTAATTGGTAAAGAAGATAATTCTAGTTATTTTGATGATCCAGAACGTATGAATGCTAGCATTTTATGGTTTAATACAGGTTTTATTGAATATAGATTACCTAATTATCTAGAAAAAGATGATAATATTTTAGAACTTCAATTAACCATGGAAATATCTTCTGAAGCTCCTGGAGTTGCTGAAAATTGGCCAAGTGATATATCTTTCTATTTTAATAATCATTTTATTGGAAAATGGACTAGCCCTGGTGATTATGGTGAAAATCAACGTGGTATCTATACGCCTGAATGGTGGCAAGATAATTGGAATCAATATGGTTTATTAAAATTATTATCTATTAATGAGCATGGTACATTTATTGATGGAAAGCAAATTTCTGATATAACCATATCATCATTAAAATTAACTAAGGATGTTCCTTTTTTATTTAAAATGGCTGTCCTTGATGATGCTAAACATAAAGGTGGTTTTACTTTATTTGGTAAAAATTTTGGTAATTATAATCAAGATATTAAATTTAGAGTTTTCTATGAAAAAAAAGACGTTAATTCTTAAAGAATTAACGTCTTTTTTTTATTTTTCCAATCCATATTTTTTAATATAACGATATAAAGTAACGCGGCTTACACTCAAAAGATTAGATAAACGGCTTACGTTTCCGCCAGCTGCTTTCCATGCTTTGAGGAATATTTCTTTATCTGTTTTCCATTTATTATCTGGTTTTACGCTACCCATTAAATTAATATCGGTAGGATAGATTTCATGTCCACTTGTATTGAAGAATGAATATTCTAATACGCTTTGTAATTGTTTTATATTTCCTGGCCAATCATAAGTTCTCAACACTTCTAAAGACTCTGGTAATAAAACTTTTGGCTCCATTTGATGTTGTTTAGATAATTCTTCAATGATATTAATAGATAACATCGGAATATCATCTCTACGAGAACGAAGTGATGGCACACGTATAATACTGCGAGAAATTATATTAAATAATTTTTCATCGAATTGACCTTTTTCAGTCAAACGTCTCAAATTTGCATCACTTGCAGCAATAATGCGTACATCAATACTGCGTTCTAAACTTTCACCAATACGATGAGTTTTCTTTTCGGATAAAGCTTTAGCTAACATTTTAGCAATGGAGCTTGGTAATTTTTCAATTTCATCAATGAATAAAGTACCTTTACTTGCTAATTCTAATTTACCTGGATGACTTACATCAGAATCTGTAGCTGCACCAAAGATATCTTGTTCCAATAATTCTGGTGTAGAATCTGCACAATTTATAGAAATCAATGGACCTGCCATACGCATACTAGCCATATGGATACCATGTGCTAAACGCTGTTTACCAATGCCAGCTTCACCTTGTAATAAAATATGATTTTTATTACGAGCTACACGATAAGCACGTTCTTTCATCTGTACAAAAGCTTTACTTTCTCCCACCATAGAAGATAAGCTATATTTTGCTGTATAACCAGAAGCATGAGCTACTAAAGTACGTAAATCTTCAATTGGCATAGATACTGTAACTACACTTTGTACATCTTCATCATCTTCAGAATTTTTCAATGGCACAACAGTAGTGATATCTTCATAAGTTTTATTATTAGTAATCCATGTAGTTTCACGATTATAGCAAGAAATACCTTGGAAACCATCATAAATAGGAGTATGTGTATAATTTAATACAATATCTTTTAAATGAGCTGTTTCTTTGTTTTCATTTATAGCATTAATAGCGGATAAACGTTCTTCACCCATGCGATTTGCATAAACAATTTTATCTTCAGACATAATATGATATACAGCAAATGGCGCTGCATCTAAAATAGCTTTTTGAGCTTTGATATTCAAAGACTGTCTAATATTTAATTCTAAAGCAGTTTTTAATGTAAATAATAATGCTAAAACTACATCTTGAGGAATTTTTTCATATTCCATTACAGTTAAGGATACGATATATGTTAATTCCCCATTGACCATAATTGGCACAGAACCACTATTCATTTCATGTAATTCTTCAAGCCAAATTTCTGGGCCAAATACCCAAAATGGGACTTTATGTTCTTTTACAATATTGCAACTAAGTGTACCTACGTTTTTCGTAGTTAAGCTTACGCCTTCCAATCTATCAATAAGTCTTGATGTTGGATTGGCATATTTTTTTAGTACAGTACATTCTGAATCCATGATTGTTAAACATAGATTATATTCATGTAAAAAGTCCACAATACTGTCGATAAAATTATCTAAATATTCAATAGCATCACTGTGTTTGCTTTGTAATTGAGCTAATTCATATGCTGATAATCTAGCAGTTGCTGGAATTTTTTTAGGATTTACTTGATATTGCTTAGATAATTCCCATGATTCTTTTATCCATGGATGTACATTAGGGTCAGTTATACCCTTATTTATAAAAATTTTGTAATAATTTATTAATTTTTCTCGATTTCGATGTTCTCTAATCATAATATTTATAAACCTCTATTCTGTAAAGTTTGTCGCCTAAAATCTTTAAGATACTAACTATTTTAACAAGTGTGTAACAAACTATCAATTATTTTCTAAAAAAATAATAACATTTGTACAAAAAATATTGTTTATTTGTTAACTTGTGAGCTAAAATTATATTTGTTATACTTTATTCATAAATTAAAATGTTGAGGATGGTTTTTTCTATGGCTAGAATGAGTAAACGAATTAGTAATAAAATTACTAAAACAAAAGAACAACAAAATGCACCTAAAGAACAGAAAAAGTACGGTAAAGATATTTGGTTAATTCTATTAATCGTCATTAACTTCTTATTATTAGTAACTATGTGGGAAAGTTTAATTTTAGCTCCAATAAGCTTTGCTACTTACTTAGTTTTAGAAATCGCTTTAGTAATTATGTATGCAAATCGTCATGCAAAAGTGTCTGATAAGGTTAGAGAATGGCTCTATAAGGCACAAATTTTCTTTATGGGTATTATTTTACTTTTATTCTTATATACAGTAGTTGCTTATATATTCGGTTAAAATAAAATATAAAACAAAAAGGCTAGTTAGATATAATCTAACTAGCCTTTTTTATAACCGAATTAATAATTATTTGCTTTAATTTCAAAGAATGCTTTTGGATGAGCACATACAGGACAAATTTCTGGAGCTTCTGTACCTTCATATACATGACCACAGTTTGAACACATCCAAATCATTTTTTCATTGCGTTTAAAAACTTTATCTTCTTGAATATTTGCTAATAATAAATTGTAACGAGCATCATGTTCTTGTTCAATTTTAGCAACCATTTCAAAGAGGTTAGCAATGCGAGTGAAACCTTCTTCACGTGCTACTTTTGCGAATTCTGGATACATAGAAGTCCATTCTTCATGTTCACCAGCAGCTGCTGCTTTTAAGTTTTCTTCAGTAGTACCAATTTTATCTACTAATTTAAACCAAATTTTAGCATGTTCTTTTTCATTTGCAGCTGTTTCTTCAAAAATTTTAGCAATCTGAACATAACCATCTTTTTTTGCTTTAGAAGCATAGTACGTATATTTATTACGTGCCTGAGATTCACCAGCAAATGCCGCCCATAAGTTTTGTTCTGTTTTACTGCCTTTTAATTCCATTCAAATCGCTTCCTTTCCAACTTACTATCTTACTTTTTAAATCTAACTAAAAAAGAATTATTATTAATTAATATTATATACTATTTTTCTTGATAGTCAAGATATTTTCATATATTTAAATATAATTTGTTTTAAAATATATATTGTATACATTTACACATTTACACTTTTTTGTTATATAATAGATGTCATGACTGATATTGCATGTAGCAAATAACAAATTTATTGTTACTAATATTTATGTTTATTTTATGTATATATTTAAAAGTTTAGGAGTGTAATTTTGAAGAACATTATTTATTTGAAAACACAAAGGTGCAAAGGCTGCGGTATTTGCGTGGCTTTTTGTCCAAAAAAAGTTTTACAATTAGATGTATTAAATCACTGTCAGATTGTCAATGCTGATGCTTGTATAGGTTGTGGACAATGTGAATTACGTTGCCCAGATTATGCTATTTTTGTAGATAAGGAGGAAAATTAATGATTAAATTAATGCAAGGCAATGAAGCGTGCAGTTATGGTGCTTTAGCTGCTGGTGTGCGCTTTTTTGCAGGTTATCCAATTACACCATCTACAGAAATCGCTGAAACAATGGCTAAATTATTGCCTAAAATGGGCGGTAAATTCGTTCAAATGGAGGATGAAATCGCTAGTATGGGTGCTGTTTTAGGCGCTTCTCTTGCTGGTGATAAAGTACTAACAGCCACTTCTGGTCCTGGCTTTTCTTTAAAACAGGAATTAATCGGTTATGCTTGTGCTGCTGAAATTCCAGTAGTTATTGCCAATGTACAACGTGTTGGTCCATCAACTGGACAGCCAACATCTCCAGCACAAGGCGATATCATGCAGGCACGTTGGGGAACACATGGCGACCATTCCATCATTGCGCTTTCTCCATGGAGTGTGCGTGAAACTTTTGACGTTACTGTTATGGCGGTAAATTATGCAGAACGCTTCCGTACACCAGTTATTTTATTGATGGATGAAATTGTAGGTCATTTACGTGAAAACATAGATGTTCCTGAGAAAGACGATATAGAAATTTATCCTCGTCGTCAACCAAAGATGGCGCCATCACCAGAATATAAAGCATATACTCCTGACACTGACTTAGTGCCAAATATTGCTGATTTTGGTAAAGGATATCACATTCATGTAACTGGTCTTATTCATGATGAAACAGGCTTCCCATCAGGTAGCCCAATGGTTACTAAAGAAGTCATTGATAGATTGCATAAAAAAATAGATATTGCTCGTGATGAAATTTGTCATTATGAAGCATATAATATGGAAGATGCACAATATGCAATTGTAAGTTATGGTGGTACAGCTCGTACAGCGTATGAAGCTATGCTCGAAGCTCGCAAAAAAGGCTATAAAGTCGGCATGGTACGCCTTATCACAATTTGGCCATTTGCCGATAAAGTTATTGCAGATTTAGCAGACAAAGTTGATGCTATTTTAGTTCCAGAACTTAACTATGGACAACTTGTACATGAAGTACAGCGTGCAAGTGAAGGCAAATGCAAAGTAGAATTCTTAGGCAAATACGATACACAGATTTTCACTCCAGCTGAAATTGAAACAGCTATTATTAAAATGTGCGAAGGAGGCAATAATTAATGAAACCTAGAGTTTATGAACAACATTTCCGTCAAAACCGCCTTCCGCATTTATGGTGCCCTGGTTGCGGTAATGGTATTGTAATGAAAGCAATTGTAGAAGCTATCGTCAAGAAAAATCTCGATCCAGATAAAACAGTAATCGTATCCGGTATTGGTTGCTCTTCACGTGCATCTGGTTATATGGATTTTGATACACTTCATACAGCTCATGGTAGAGCTATTCCATTTGCAACAGGTATAAAACTTGCTAGACCTGAACTCAATGTAATTGTAATCACAGGTGATGGCGATTGCATGGCTATCGGTGGCAATCACTTTATTCATGGTGCAAGACGTAATGTAGATTTAACTGTCGTATTATTCAACAACAATATTTACGGTATGACAGGTGGTCAGGCATCACCTACTACTCCGCTTGATAAAAAAGCGACAACTGCTCCATATGGTTGCGTTGATAATCCATTTGACCCATGCAATTTGGCAGCAGCAGCAGGTGCTACATATGTGGCAAGAAGCACAGCTTATCATGTACCACATTTGATCAATATGATAGCTGGCGGTATTGAAAATAAAGGCTTCTCCTTAATTGAAGCTATAGTACAATGTCCAACAGCTTTCGGTCGTAAAAATAAAATGGCAGATCCTGCACAAATGATGATGTGGATGCGTGATAATGCAGTTATGAAGCCAGCTTTTGATAAATTAGCTGATGATAAAAAAGTAGGCAAATTCCCAATTGGTCTATTACATCAACATCAATCTATTGATTATGACCATGCCTATGATAAAGTTATCGAAATAGCTGGAGGTGTTGAAAAATGATGAAACAACTCCGTTTATCCGGTTCAGGCGGTCAGGGCGTTATCACAGCAGCAATTATCTTTGCTGAAGCTGCTGTAAGTGAAGGCAAACAAGCTGTTCAATCTCAGTCTTATGGTCCAGAAGCACGTGGTGGTGCTTCTAAAGCAGAAGTAATTATTTCCGATAATCTGATTTATCATCCTAAAGTTATAAATCCAGATATCGTACTTGCTATGACACAACAAGCAGCTGACAAATATTATGGCGATTTAGACAAAGACAATGGCTTATTAATCGTTGATGAAGACCTTGTACCAAATGCACCAGATTTTCCACATATCATTAAAGTGCCAATCACTAAAATGGCTTCTGAAAAACTCGGCAAATTGTTATTTGCCAATATAGTTGCACTTGGCATCATGGTTAAACTCTCTGGCATTGTTTCGCTTGAAACAGTAAAACAATCTGTGGCACATCGCGTACCACCACATACAGTTGATAAAAATATGCAGGCATTAGAACTTGGTTACAATGCTGTTTAAAATAAAAACGCCCTTTAATTAAAGGGAGTTTTTGTTATTATACAAATTATTTTTAATTATGCTTTTGAGATAGCTTCTTTCATAGATTTTACATAGTCAACTAAATATGGTGTAGCCTCTTTGCCATATTTATCAATAATACGGATAACAGCACTGCCTACAATAGCACCATCAGCGATTTTAGCCATATCATATGCTTGTTGTGGTGTTGATATACCAAAACCTACAGCTACTGGTTTATCTGTATATTTACGAATAGTATCTACAATACTTTGTATATCTGTTTTTATTTCTTTCCTAACACCTGTTACACCTAAAGAGGATACGCAATAGATAAAGCCCTGTGCTTCATTAGCTATCATACCTATGCGATTTTCTGAAGTAGGCGCTATCAAAGATATTACTTCTACATCATTTTCATTAGCTTGGGCTAAGATTTCATCTTTTTCTTCAAAAGGCAAATCTGCCACAATAACGCCACTGATATTGCATTGTTTACATCTAGCAAAAAATTTGTCTTTACCATAAACGAATATAGGGTTTATATAAGTCATAAATACAAGTGGGATATTCACTTTTCCCTTTAATTTTTCAGCCATATTAAAAATATCATTTGTCGTCATATTGCCACTTAAAGCCACTTTACTAGCCGCTTGAATAACTGTCCCTTCTGCCACTGGGTCGGAAAAAGGTATCCCAATTTCTATCAAATCAGCTCCAGCTTCTGCCATCTTTATAATGAATTTTTCTGTAGCTTCTAAATTTGGATAACCTGCCAATACAAAGGGAATAAATGCTTTCTTATTTTTAAATGCTTCTTCTATCTTAATCATTGATTTTCACTCCTCTATATCTCGCCATAGCTGCTACATCTTTATCTCCTCTACCAGATAAACAAACAATGATGATTTCATCTTTTTTCATTTTCGGTGCAATTTTCATCACTTGTGCTATAGCATGAGCACTTTCAATCGCTGGGATAATTCCTTCTGTTCTTGATAAATATTCAAACGCATCAACTGCTTCATCATCTGTAATCGCTACATATTCAGCTCTACCACTATCATGTAAATAAGCATGTTCTGGTCCAATACCTGGATAATCTAAACCTGCTGAAATAGAATATACAGGAGCAATCTGACCATATTTATCCTGACAAAAATAGGATTTCATACCATGGAAAATACCTTCTGTGCCTTTAGAAATAGTAGCCGCATGTTCTTCTGTATCAAGACCTTTTCCAGCTGCTTCACAACCAATCAATCTCACTTGTTTATCAGGAATAAAATTATAAAACATGCCCATAGCATTGCTACCGCCACCAACGCAAGCCATGACTACATCTGGCAATCTCTTTTCCATGTCTAATATCTGTTCACGAGCTTCTCTACTGATGATAGACTGAAAATCACGCACAATAGTTGGAAATGGATGTGGTCCCATAACAGAGCCTAAAACATAATGTGTATCATCAATTCTTGAAGTCCATTCGCGTAAAGCTTCATTTACTGCATCTTTTAGTGTTCTTGTTCCTTTAGTAACACTATGTACTTTTGCTCCTAATAATTCCATGCGATAGACATTTAATGCTTGTCGTTTCGTATCTTCTTCGCCCATGAAGATTTCACATTCCATATTCATAAGTGCTGCCACTGTTGCTGTAGCTACGCCATGTTGACCTGCACCTGTTTCTGCAATTACACGAGTTTTTCCCATGCGTTTTGCCAATAAAATCTGCCCCAAAACATTATTGATTTTATGAGAACCTGTATGATTTAAGTCTTCTCGTTTTAAATAAATCTTTGCTCCACCTAAATCATTTGTCATCTTTTCTGCAAAATATAAAAGTGATGGTCTACCTGTATATTTTCGCTGTAAATCCTCTAATTCTCTGATAAAATCTGGATCATCTTTATATTTTAAATACGCTTCTTCTAATTGATTTACTGCATTCATTAAAGTCTCTGGCATATATTGTCCGCCATATTTACCAAAACGACCTTTTTTATTTATCTTATTCACGTTCATATTTATCCTACCTTTCGCAAAAGTTCACTTATCGTCTTAACTTCATTTTCATCTTTATGATTATCTTTTTCTATGCCACTGCTGATATCCACTATATATGGTTTTGTCGTTCTTATCGCTCTAATGATATTTTGCTTATTTATACCACCAGCTAAGATAAATTCACCTGTAAAATCCTTAAGCAAATCCCAATTAAAACTCTTTCCTGTGCCACCAGCACTATCTTTTACATAAGCATCAAACAAAATCATATCGGCAATACTTTGTTTAGCTCTTTCTATATCAACAATATCTTTTACTTTTATCGCTTGCCAAATCGATAAATCGAGTTTATTTTTCAATGCTTTGATAAATTCATTATCCTCATCACCATGTAATTGAATGATATCTAAAGAAACTTTATGAGCTATCTCTTCAATTTGCGTTAGCGAAGCATTGACAAAGACACCGACTTTTTTAATTTTTTCATCTAAATTTTTAGCTAAATCATTCGCTGTTTGCATACTTACTTGTCGTTTACTTTCAGCAAATATAAAGCCTACATAATCTGGAGTATATCTATTTACGATAGCTACATCTTCTCTAGTTCTCATGCCACAAAATTTTACTTTAGGGCTTATCTTCTTTCCATATAATTCATTAAGTGCTAAGACTTTATCTTTAGCCCTCATAAAAGTTTCACCGATAAGCACGGCTTGCACTTGATGAACTCTTAATTTTTCTATATCTTCTTTAGTTTTTATGCCACTTTCAGAAACGAAAATCACATTTTCAGGCACTAAAGACCTTAAATTTAAACTATTTTCTACATCTACAGTAAAATCTTTTAAATTGCGATTATTCACACCGATAATTCTCGCTTGTATCTTCAAGGCTCTTTTTATCTCATTTTCATCATGAGCTTCCACTAAACAAGATAAACCTAATTTTTCAGCTAAAGTAAAAAATTTCTTAAGCGTTTCATCATCTAAAATTGTACAAATCAATAAAATCGCTGAAGCTCCTAAAATTTTCGCTTTATAAATCTGATATTCATCGATAATAAAATCCTTACACAATACAGGAATACTGACATTTTGAGCTATTTCTTGTAAATATTTATCTTCACCTAAAAAATAATCTGGCTCTGTGAGTACAGAAATCGCACTTGCTCCTGCTAATTCATATTCTTTAGCAATAGTTAAATAAGGAAAATCCTGAGCTATAATTCCTTTTGATGGTGATGCTTTTTTCACTTCACAGATAAAATTTATATCTTGTTTCATCAATGCTTTTTCCAAAGGAAAATCTCTATTTCGAGGCAAAGCTTCTGCTTCTTGTTTTAGCATAGCCAATGATTTTATCTGTTTTTGTTTAGCTATATTGATTTTTCGTTTCTTCACAATTTCATCTAAAATCATTTAACATACCTCATTTGAATATTTAATAAATCGTTCCATCTGATATTTAGCTTTGCCTGTATCTATCGTATCTTTGGCTATATTGATGCCATCTTGTATAGATAAACCATCTTTTGCTAAATAAATACTCATGCCAGCATTTAATAATACTGCATTGCGTTTTGCCCCCAAAGTTCCTGCTAAAATATCCCTTGTGATTTGAGCATTTTCATTTTTATCTCCGCCAACTAATTCATCTGAATTTGCATATTCCATGCCATAATCTCTAGGGTCTAAAGTATATGTCTTTAATTTTTTATCTTTGATTTCACATACAAGCGTTTTATTACAAGCTGTTATCTCATCTAAACCATCATAACCATAGACAACAGCACCTCTTTTTACACCGAGATTAGATAATACTTTCGCTAATGGCTCTACTAATTCTTCTTGATAAACGCCCATCAATTGTCGATTAGCATTTGCAGGATTAGCAAGTGGCCCTAAGATATTGAATACTGTTCTAATGCCTAGTTCACGTCTAACAGGACTGGCATATTTCATAGAACTGTGATACTTCGGAGCGAACATAAAACACATGCCTATTTCATCTAGCATTTTTTCATTCTGCTTAGCATCTAATTCTAATTTAGTGCCTAAAGCTTCTAAACAATCAGCTGCACCGCATTTACTAGATACACTGCGATTGCCATGTTTAGCTACTTTTATACCACTAGCTGAAATTACAAATCCTGCTGTAGTTGAAATATTAAATGTATTTGCTTCGTCTCCACCTGTGCCGACTATTTCAAATAAATCATCTTTATAATCTATGCTTTGAGCTTTTTCTCTCATGACTTGAGCAAAAGCTGTTATTTCATCTATTGTTTCGCCCTTCAATCGCAAAGCAGTCAAAAAACTAGCAATTTGAATATCACTCGCTATTCCACTCATGATTTCTTGCATAGAAACTATAGCTTGCTCTGTTGTTAAATCTTGTTTATTGCTCAATTGATGAATTGCTTGTTTTATCATTTTGACCACCTCTTATATCCAGAAAATTTTGAATTAATTTCTTGCCATTATCACTTAAAATCGATTCAGGATGAAATTGCAATCCATAAATAAGATATCTTCTATGCTCTATTGCCATAATTTCACCATCATCAGTAGTTGCTATTATCTTTAAATCTTCGCCTAAAGTTTCTCTTTTAATCGCTAAAGAATGGTATCTTGCTCCCATAAATTCTTTATCTATACCCTTAAATAAAGGTGAATTTTCCATTATCTTTAATTTAAAAGCTTTGCCATGAACTACTTCTTTGGCATAACTTACAATACTTTCAAAAACTTCAGCTATGACTTGATGACCTAAACAAATCCCTAAAATTGGTATCTTACCTTGAAAAACTTTCACGATTTCACTGCAAATTCCAGCTTCACTGGGTTTTCCTGGCCCTGGAGATAGCACAATATGACTTGGATTTAGTTTTTTTATTTGCTCTATATTTATTTCATCATTGCGAATGACTTTTATCTTTGGATTTATTGAGCCGATTAATTGATATAAGTTATATACAAAGCTATCATAATTATCTACTAACAAAATCATATGTTTCCACCTCCTGTGCTTTTGTGATTGCCTCTATCATTGATTGAGCTTTATTTATCGTTTCTTGGTATTCATTTTCAGGTATGCTATCTTTGACTATTCCGCCACCTGAACGAACAAATACTTTACCTTGTTTTGCCACTGCCATTCTTATACCTATGCACATATCCATATTACCTGCAAAATCGATATATCCCACGGCACCACCATAAATACCTCTTGGACTTTTCTCTAATTCATGAATGATTTCCATAGCTCGTATTTTTGGTGCACCAGATAAAGTCCCTGCTGGCAAAGTAGCTACGATAGCATCTAAAGCATCACAATCATCTTTGATTTTCCCTTTTACAGTAGTTGTTATATGCATCACATGAGAAAAAAACTCTACCTTATGCATATTTTCTACTGTTACTGAATTGAATTTACTGATTTTACCGATATCATTTCTGCCCAAATCCACTAGCATATTATGTTCTGCCAATTCTTTTTCATCACTTAATAATCTTGTTTTTAATAAATCATCTTCTCGTCCATCTTTACCTCTTGGCATCGTGCCAGCTATCGGAAAAGTCTTTAATTCTTTATCCTCTAATTTTATCAATGTTTCTGGTGAAGCCCCTGTCAGCTCTATTTGCTTAGAACTCAAATAAAACATATATGGGGAAGGGTTTATCGTTCTTAATATACGATAAGCATTTAATAAACTTCCTGAAAAATCTGCTTCTATGCGATTGGAAATGACAGCCTGAAAAATATCGCCTTCTTTGATATAATGCTGTGTCTTTTTCACTACATCTATATATTCATCTTTAGAAAACTCTCGTTTAAAATCAGATAATAGTTTTCCTGATGGTATTTCTTTTTCTTTGCCATAGATGACGAGTTTCGCTAATTTTTCTAAATCCTCAATAGCTCTCGCATAATTAGCTTCTAAATCATCACTTTTTATATTCACAATTAAAATTATCTTTTTCGTATAATGGTCAAAAGCTATTACCTTATCAAATAACATCAAATCTACATCATTGAAAGAAACTTCATCTTTGTTTACTGTTTCATCTACAAAGTCCAATTTACTTTCTTGATAACGTAGATATTCATAAGCAAAATATCCAACCAATCCACCAGTAAACGACGGTAAATATTCAAATTTAGGGCTTTTATATGCTTTTAAAATCTCTCTAATCTCTGTATTTGGATTATCTGTCTTAATTTCTTGTATTTCATTATTAATAGCTTTTTTTATCTTCAATAAATGATTTTTACAACTAATCTCTAAAGAAGGATTAAAACCTAAGAAAGAATATCTGCCCCAATGATGTGTATTCTCCACACTTTCAAATAAATACACATTATCACTGATATTTTTCAAGATTTTCAACACTTCAATCGGTGTTGTAAGGTCAGCAAATATCTCTTTACTCACTGGCACTATTTTATATTCTGTTTTTATTGCTTCTAATTCTGCCAGAGTCGGTTTGTACATATTCTAATCCTCCTTTATAAATCTATTTGTAAGCAAATAAAAATACCCGTCCTTGAAAATAACATCAAGGACGGGTATCTATATTTCTATATAATTAAATCACTAAAATTATATATTATACTCTACTCGCGGTACCACCTTGTTTGAGCTAACGCTCCTCTTTGCAGGATACTAACATATCCCTCACAGTTAACGCTTGTGTCGCGTTGCAGAATACTAAGATTATCTCTAATCTGTTGACTGCACCCTCAGTGGTCCATTTAATATGCTGCGTACTATAGGCTCTCAGCTCCCCTACTCTCTGTAAGTGCATTTCATATTTTTATCTCCACCTCATAGGTTTCATTAAGGCAAGTATTGAATTTTTGAATTGATTTGCTCATATTATTGCACATCAATTATTTTTTGTCAATATTAAATTGTAAACTTTACACTATAAAATAAAAGCAATAACCACCGATATTGTTTTATGGTATAATAATTATACAAATTTTCACCCTGGAGTAAATTAATCATGAATGATGATAAATGGCAACGAACCGTCGCTAAACGAAGAAGACAACGTCGTGCACAAAATTTATTAGCTTGCTTTATAATCTTTTTTATTTTATTAATCTTATCATGTGCTGGTGGCTATTATTACTATCAACGCACGCATTCTCCTGAATATGCTTTAGAAGAATTGCAAATAGCCTTTGAACATCGCGATATTGATATTATTCATAAATATGTAGATTTTAAAACTTTATTACCACCAAATTATAAGATTTTAACTAATAATATATTTATCAATGACAAAATCTATACAGAAAAAGAACATAATATTTATCAAACCTTCTATGCTCTTATTGAGCCTATTATTGTCAATGGTGCAATTCAAAGTATTGATAAATATATTCAAACAGGAAATTGGCAACGTTTCAATTATGATTCTATGCTTAAAGGTCGTCAATTAGGTATCGATTATACAGAATTAATCAATCGCTCTTTATTATTCAATATAAGCTTCAAAGAGATAAAATCCATAGAAACTATTGATGATAATTCAGTTATGGCAACAATTTTAGTTGCAGATAAATACACAGATACTAATTTTGATTTAAAATTAAAATTAGTCAAAAATGAAGAAGGCATTTGGCAAGTCAGCGAAGTTACGAATTATCAAGATTATCTAACTATGATATCTAATCTTTATCGCCAAGATATAAATACGTATTTGACTAATACTAAAGCTGATTTAGATAGAAATAATGCTCAATTCAAGCAATTACAAAGCGAATTTATAGTTTTAGCTGAAAACTTCAAAAATAATCCTTCATCAAGTCAAAGAGCATTGTTAAAATCTTTTATTGATAATAAAATAGTGCCAACATATCAAGATTGGTATAATTATCTACAAAGTTATCAAATACCTACAGGCGCTCGCCATTTACATGAATTGCGCATGGAAAGTACGACATATACTATTCAAGCATGGAAGGCGTATGCTATCGGTATTCAAGATAATAAACCAAAAGATTTAGCTAAGGCTGAGCGATTACATCGAAAAGCTATGGAAACAGAGCAGAAAGTTACTGATACGATTAATAATATGCCTGCTTTATTTATGCCTACAGTTGATTAATTTTATACTTCGCGTAAGCGAAGCGATTTTTTGGGAAAAATTGCATATAAAAAAGGAGTACAATAATTTGTACTCCTTTTGTTTTTATCTTTGTCAAAATTATTTAGACATAGCTTCTAATAATACTTTGTTTTCTTCTTGAGTCAAAGGATATTTAGAAACACCATTTTCTATAGGTTTTACATATGTGCAAGAATCTTGACGTCCAAAAATAGAAGAGAATATCACACCATTATTTTGATTATCAAGTAAAGCTACAGCATAACTCAAATCGCCACCCATATCAGCAAAAGCACAGAAACGATGTACTGCTACTTTTTGAATGGATTTTGTAAATAAAGATTTCATTTCTGCATAATCTGCATCAATTTTATTATTTTTTACTACAAGTTCATTCATTTGAGCAATATTATCAGCTATAATATCCTCTAAACTTTCACCTGTTGCACCATTTACCAATGAATTATAACGTTTTTTAGCTTTGCTTAATTTTACAAGCATCACTATTGATAAAATTATTAATAAAACTAATAAGACTACGATTACAGTTAAAATAATTGCTAAATTATCTTGAAATATCTGATTTAGCATTGAAAAATCCATAAATATTCCCTCCTAAATTCTGTTAAAAAAGAATTGATTATTCAATAAAGACTATCCTTTTTAACGTGCAACATTATAGCATTCATGTTTTTATTTGTAAAATCAAAACAGCATTTACTAAATGTTAAAATCCTTAATAATTCTCGATTTGTTCATCTGAGGACTTTCTTGTTTTTCCATCAATAATTCAACTAATCTAGCTAAATCATCATCATTATAAAATTCAATCTCTATGCGAGATTTCTTTTTACCTTGCTTTATATTTACATTTGTTCCCAATATTTGTTTTAATCGCTCTTGCACATCATTTAAATACATCTTAGCTTCTTTTACTTGTTCAATCTGCTCGATGACATTATCCCCTGCTAAGACTTTTTTGACTAAAGCTTCAGCTTTTCTAGCAGATAATTCTCTTTCAATTATCAAATTAGCTAATTTTACTTGAAGCTTTTCATCTTCTATCGCTAAAAGCGGTTTTGCCTGCCCCATATTGAGTTTATTATCTTGTAATAAGCACTGTACTTCTTTTACTAAATTCAATAAGCGTACAAAATTCGCTATATGCGAACGACTTTTTCCCACTTTTTGCGCTACTTCTTCTTGTTTTAAATTAAATTTATGTAATAACAACTGATATGCATTTGCTTCTTCAATAACATTTAAATTACTGCGTTGGAGATTTTCAATTAAAGCTATTTGTGCTACCTTATCATCATCATAATCTTTTAAAATAATTGGCACTTTATCTAATCCTGCCATTTTAGCTGCACGAAGACGTCTTTCTCCTGCAATCAATTCAAATTCATCATTATCATTTATACGCACAATTAGAGGCTCAATTATACCATATTCTTTTATCGATTTTGCTAGTTGAGCTAATTGCTCCATATCAAACTCCTTTCTCGGTTGAAATGGGTTTGGTAAAATTTCATCAATATTTAAAAATTCCATGTATTTCTCCTTTAAAATATTATAATAATTATTTTAACTTATTACTTTTATAAATTCATTATAATTTAAAACTATAATCAATCATAAAAAATTAATTTAACTAATAACAGTATAATTATACTAAAATTTATGATAAAATTCTTTTCTAGATATAATTATAAACACAAAATATTAAGGGAGATTTTACCATGCCTAAATATAATGCTGCTTTAATGTCCATTGACCCTAGTGAAACTAGACGTTATGCTGGACTTAACAAAGCCCCTAATTTCAATAAAAAAACTATTTTAGAAGCATGTCGTGAAGTCTTATATATTTCCGAACCTAAAGGAATTTGGGAAGTATATGACTATGACGCTAAAAATGGCATTGTACTTGCAGATAAGCCCTTTAAATTAGAAGGGAAAAAAGTAACTAAACATCTTTGTCGAGCTACAAAAGTTGCCATCATCGCTGTTACAATCGGCGAAACTGTTGAAGAAGAAATCTCCCGTCGTTTCAAAGATGGAGAATACACGCTAGCTGTTTTGATGGACGCTGCTGCAACTACAGCTGTTGAACATGTTGCTGATGGTATCGAACAAGCCATTGACCAAAAATTCAATATGCAAGGATTAGTTCGTCGTTGGCGATTTAGCCCAGGATATGGAGATTGGCCTATACAGGCACAACCTGAAATGCTCCGTTTAGCTAAAGCTCATGAAATAGGTATCAGCCTCACTTCATCATTAATGCTTACACCGCGAAAATCCGTTACTGCAATTATTGGACTTATACCTAAAACACAAGATGTCGAACCTGAAAAACAATCTTGTAAATACTGTCCAAATCCTAATTGCAATTTCCGCATAAAACCTTTTGACCCTGAATTATTAAATAAAAATTCATGATGATAAACAAATACATTTTATCTTTTTTGATCAATAAAAATTTCTAGGAGGTATCTTCTATGATACATATATTTGATGGTGCTACTGGCACTATGTTACAAAAATCTGTATTAAAACCAGGAATGTGCCCTGAATTATTAAATATCGAAGCTCCAGAAGCTATCCAAAATGTTCATCGTGCTTATGTAGAAGCAGGCTCTAATATTGTTGAAACAAATACATTTGGTGCTTCTCGCATTAAATTAAATGAATATAACTTAGGCGATAAAGTAGAAGCAATAAATATCGCTGCTGTAAAAAATGCCAAAATCGCCACTGCTGGCAAAGCAAAAGTAGCTGGTTCTATGGGCCCTACTGGTGCTTTTATTGAACCTTTAGGCGAATTGACTTTCGATGAAGTTTATGAAAATTATTATGAACAAGCTAAAATTTTAGCTGACGCAGGTGTTGATTATATCCTCATTGAAACTTGTATTGAAATCCAAGAAATGCGTGCTGCTCTTCTCGCTGCTAAAGATGCTTGCGATTTACCAGTAATCTGTCAATTATCTTTCAGCGAAGATGGCAGAACAGTAACTGGCACAGACCCACAATCAGCTGCCATTATCTTAGAAGCTATGGGGGCAGATATCATCGGTGCCAACTGCTCTTTAGGCCCTGAACAATTAGTTCCTATCATAAAAGAATTAGCCGATAATTGTTCTTGTCCTATCAGTGTACAAGCAAATGCAGGTATGCCACATTTAGAAAATGGTCAAACAATCTTCCCACTCACTCCAGAAGATATGGCTAAATGGGCACCAAAACTTGTAGAAGCTGGTGCAACTTATATTGGTGGTTGCTGTGGAACAACTCCTGCTCATATCAAAGCGATCAAAGAAGCTTTAGCTGATATTTCAGAACCTATCCGCAAAGCACCAAATCCTAATCTTGCCCTTGCTAGCCGTTCTAAAACTGTATTTATTGGCAAAGATTTACCTACAAGATTAATCGGTGAACGCATCAATCCTACTGGTCGTAAAAAATTAGCTGAAGAAATAAAAAATGGTTCATTTATCTCTGTAAAACGTGAAGCTATCGAACAGACTCAAGCTGGTGCTCAAATCCTTGATGTAAATATGGGTGTTGCTGGAATTGACCAAGCAAAAGCTATGCATAAAGCTATCACAGAAATCTCTCAACTTGTAAATACGCCACTTGCCATTGATACAAGCGATGTCAAAGCATTAGAAGCCGGGTTAAAAGCATATCCTGGTAGAGCACTCATCAATTCTGTAAGTGCAGAACCTGATAGATTAAAATATTTTATACCATTAGCAAAAAGATATGGTGCTGCAATCTTATGCTTACCATTATCTGATGAAGGTATCCCTAAAACAGCCAAAGAACGTCTTGCACTAGCTCAAAAAATAATCGCTGAAGCTAAAGCTCAGGGCTTAAAAGATAACGACTTTTTACTTGACGCGCTTGTAATGACTATAGCTGCCGATAAAAATGCTTGTAATGAAGTATTAAACACTTTAAAACTTTACCGCGAACATATTGGTGCTCCTTCCACTATGGGGCTTAGCAATATATCCTTTGGACTTCCAAATCGTCCACTTATCAATAGCACATTCTTCACTATGTGTTTAGCAATGGGATTAGATGCTCCAATCATGAACCCTTATGATGACTCCATGCAAAATGCCTTAAGTGCTTCTAATGCTCTTTTAGCTAAAGACCCTAATGGTCGCGATTATAGCCTTAATCATTCCGGACAAAATATTCCTGTAGCTAAAGCTAAAAATGCAGTATCTAGCGGTGATATCATTGAAGATATAAAATCTGCTATAATCAGTGGGGAAAAAGAATCCATTGCTCAAATGGTAGAACAAGCTTTAAATGAAGGACATAAACCAAATGAAATTACAGACAAAGCTTTAAGTGCAGCAATGAATGTTGTTGGCAAAGATTTCGGTGCGAAAAAAATCTTTTTACCACAAGTTATGTTATCCGCTGAAGCAATGCGTGAAGCCTTCATCAAAATCAAAGAACGTATTCCAGCTGATAGCGTAAGTAATAAAGGTACTATCGTCATTGCCACTGTAAAAGGCGATATCCATGATTTAGGTAAAAATATCGTATCTGCACTTTTAGAAAATAACGGTTTTAAAGTTATCGATTTAGGTAAAGATATCGATAAAGAAGACATCATTAAAGCAGCTATAGATAATAAAGCCGATATGATCGGTTTATGCTCTTTGATGACAACTACTATTACACAGATAGATGAAGTCATCGCTGAATTAAATAAAAGCGATTACTCCACAAAAGTCATGATCGGTGGCGCTGTAGTAACTCAAGAATATGCTGATAATGTCGGTGCTGATGCTTATGCTCCTGATGGCGTTGAAGCTGTAGAAATCGCTAAAAAACTTATTAATAAATAAAATTGAGGATAAATTTATGCAATATAAATATCATAATATTATTTTTGATTTAGACGGAACATTGATTAATTCTGGACCTGGTATTATTCATGCCGTACAATATGCTTTAAAAAAATATGGCATAAATGAAACAAATATGACGGTTTTAAAAAGTTTCGTAGGTCCGCCATTAAATCAGCAATTTATCAATTGCTATAATTTTAGTCATGAACAAAGTCTTGAAGCTGTAAAATATTTTCGAGAATATTATACAGATAAAGGTATTTTAGAAAATGAAGTATATGAGCAAATACCTGAATTATTAAAGACTTTAGCTGAAAATGGTTTAAAATTGTTGATTGCTTCTTCTAAACCTGAAAAATTTGTAAAAAATATTTTAAGTCAGCATGATTTGCTAAAATATTTTGCCTTTGCTGGCGGTAGCTTACTTGATGGCAGTCGTATAAATAAAGATGATGTATTAGCTTATGTTTTAAAACAAATGCAAATTACAGATTTAAACGATTGCATAATGGTAGGCGACCGTAAATACGATGTTATTGGCGCGAAGAAATTTAATTTAAAATGTGTTGGTGTAACGTATGGATATGGCAGTCTTGAGGAATTAAAAGATATTAATGCCGATTTTATTATTGATAGACCTTTAGAATTATTGAGTATTATCAAATAAAAATTGCAGAGCGTAAGCTCTGCAATTTTTTATTTTTCTTGTACAAAGACAAAATTTTCTTTTATAAATTCCACAAATTTACGTGAAGCCAGTGACATTGTATCCCAATTTTGCCATGCTAAAGCTACATTGCGTTCAGGGTGTTCTTTTATTGGTCGAATAGCTAAGCCATCTTCAAATCCATTTAAAACTAAACTATACATGGCAGATATCCCTAAGCCTTGTTTTACCATAGCTAAAATCGAATAATCATCATAAACTTTATATTCAATCTGTGGCTCTAATTTATAATCAGCAAAAGCATGCATAATCACACTATGGCGACCTTCATCTAATAAAATAAAAGATTCTTTGGCTAATTGGTCTAAAGATATAATCGGTAAATTAGCTAATTTATGATGTTTAGGCAATACTGCCATCATTTCATCTCTATATAAAAATTCCATATTGATGCCCGAAACTACATCACTATTTACAAAACCAAAATCAATTTCTCCATGTAAAATCCATTTCTTTATGCTTGTATATTCACCTTGTTTTAAAACAAAATTGACTGTAGGATATAATGATTTAAAACTCTTCATCAATTGCGGTAAAATATTTCTGCTTACACTAGTAAAAGTGCCAATACGTATAACGCTATGCTCTAAACCCTTCATCTCCTGTTGCTTTTGTTTCAATGAAAGTTCAGCATGAAAAATTGCCTGTATATACGGATAAAAAGATTTGCCATCATCTGTTAATGTTATGCCTTCTTTTTTCCTATCTATCAAGATGGTTCCTAATTCTTGTTCTAACGCCTTTATACTTTGACTAATCGCACTTTGCGAATAGCCCACTTCTTTTGCTACCTTTGTAAAATTTCCATTTTCTATGACTTTACAAAAAATCCCATAACGCGAAACCATATGCATTCGCTCTCCCATTAGTTTTACTTATGTAGTTATTATAAATATTCGTTTTCCTAATGTAAATATAACTGCTATAATATTTATACAAAATACATATTTAAAAATAAAATACAAAATGGAGGAAATCGCTATGAATGAATTAGATATTGCTGACGATGTTTATCCAGTAGACAATATCTCTGTGAAAAAACAAGCTTTTAAAGATGGTATACGTGATGGTTTTCCTATTGCTCTTGGTTATTTAGCAGTTTCCTTCTCTTTGGGAATCACTGCTAAAAATGCAGGACTGACAGCATTTCAAGGGTTTTTAACAAGCTTTCTTGTAAATGCTTCCGCTGGTGAATATGCTGGCTTTACTTCTATTGCTACAATGGCAACATATATAGAAGTATTTCTCGTTATCTTAATCGCTAATTCTCGTTATTTGATTATGAGTTGTGCTTTAAGTCAAAAATTATCGCCAGATATTCCATGGTATCAACGCATTTTAATCGGCTTTGATATCACAGATGAATTATTTGCCATTTCTATCGCTAGACCTAATTATCTAAATCCTTTCTATTACTTTGGTGCTATGTTCATCACTATGCCATGTTGGGCTGGTGGTACAGCTCTTGGAATTGTTGTAGGTAATTTATTACCAATTCAATTGATAAGTGCTTTTAGTGTAGCATTATACGGCATGTTTTTAGCCGTTATTATTCCACCTGCACGAAAAAATAAAGTAATTGGTGTATTTGTTATCATCAGCTTTATTGCTAGCTACTTATCCACTTACCTTCCTTATATATCTGAATTATCAAGTGCTACACGTATTATTATTTTAACTATAGTATTATCTTTGATTGCTAGCATCTTATATCCAGTAAAAACAAAGGATGGTGAAGAAAATGTCTGAGGTATATATATACATTTTAGTCATGGCTTTAACTAGTTTTGCTATTCGTGTTTTGCCACTGACTTTAATTCAAACAGAAATAAAAAATCCACTGATAAAATCTTTTCTTTACTATGTTCCTTATATCACATTAGCAGTTATGACTTTTCCTGCAATTATACAGGTAACACAAACACCACTTTCTGGAGCTATTGCTCTTGTTATTGGTATTGTACTTTCTTGGTTTGGTGCTAATTTATTCCAAGTAGCTTCATCTTGTTGTTTATCTGTATTTGTTGTAGAACTTTTACTTTTATAAATAAAAATTCCTAGATAATATATTATCTAGGAATTTTTTTATTATAGAGAAATTACTTCTGCTAAATGTCTTAAATCTTCTGGGTATTCTTTTTTATTAGTGATTGCATCACGTAAATCAATGCAAACAATATTTCCACGTTGCATACCAAAAACAATATTATGAAGTCCAGAAACAGCTGCAAGTGTTGCTTGTTCACCTAATACACTTGCAAATACACGGTCATTAGCTGTTGGTGAACCGCCACGTTGAACTAAACCTAAAACAGTCAAACGTGTGGAAATTCCTGTTCTAGCTTCTAATTCTTTTACTAACTCTTGCATATTGCCAGTACCTTCAGAAGCTAAAATTACTAAATAAGATTTACCACCATCATGTAATTTTTGTACTTTATTGATAATTTTTTCCTTATCAAATTCTTCTTCTGGTACTATAACCATATTTCCGCCACCAGCAACGGCTGAATATGTAGCAAGCCAACCGCATTTATTGCCCATTACTTCAATAATAAATGTACGACGATGTGCTTTTGCAGTATCACGAATTTCGTTGATTGCCTGTAAAATAGTATTTACAGCAGTATCTGTACCAATAGCATAATCTGTTCCCCAAATATCATTTTCAATAGTAGCTGGAATACCAATTACAGAAAATCCTGTTTCACGTTCAAATTCTTCTGCTCCACGTAAGCTACCATCACCACCGATGACAATCAAAGCATCAATATTATGTTTTTTTAGATTTTCATAAGCTAATTGACGACCTTCTTTTGTACGGAAACGCTTACAAAAACTTGTACCTAAGAAAGTACCACCACGCTGAATAATATCGGCTACAGATATAGAAGTTAATTCTTCCATATTATCATCAACTAAGCCTCTATATCCATCATAAACGCCCCATATACGCACGTTATTATTAATCGCAGTTCTCACTACAGCTCTAATAGCCGCATTCATTCCTGGTGCATCTGTACCACTTGTCAATACAGCAATATTTTCTACTGACATAAAAAAACCTCCTCAAAATTTAAAAGCATTTATATATTTTATTCGCTAAATAATAACTAATATCCTTGTAAAAATCCCTAAAAAAACAAAATCTCCAAATATTATTGCTTGGCTTGACAACTCATACTTTAAAATGATAAATTTTAGTTAACAATCTGTGTAACTGACGGAAGTGGAATTAACCACATGAAGCACAGATTTATATAGCCGACCGTCTGGGCAACAAAATCTAATAGTATTATATTTATTTTACAGGAGGAATATCGTAAATGAATTCTATGGAATTAAAATACGGATGTAACCCTAATCAAAAACCTGCTCGCGTTTTTATGAAAGATGGACAAGATTTACCATTCACAGTTTTAAATGGACGTCCAGGTTATATTAATCTTTTAGATGCCTTTAACAGTTGGCAATTAGTTCGTGAATTAAGAGAAGCTACAGGTCTTCCAGCTGCTGCATCTTTTAAACATGTAAGCCCTGCTGGTGCAGCTGTTGCTGTTCCTTTATCTGAAACATTGAAAAAAATGTATTTCGTTGAAGGTATTGAACTCACACCTATGGCTACAGCATATATTCGCGCTCGTGGTGCTGACCGCATGTCTTCTTATGGAGATTTTGCTGCACTTTCCGATGAATGTGATGCTGCTACAGCTCGTTTCTTAGCTCGTGAAGTATCCGATGGTGTTATTGCTCCATCTTACAGTGCTGAAGCTTTAGAAATCTTAAAAACAAAACGTAAAGGTAACTATCTTGTAATTCAGATGAACCCTGATTACAAAGCACCTGAACTTGAAACAAAAGAAGTTTTTGGCGTTACTTTTGAACAAAAACGCAATGATATTAAAATCACTGAAGAATTATTCAATAACATTCCTACAAAAAATAAAAATATCACAGATGAAGCAAAACGTGATTTACTTATCGCTTTAATCACATTAAAATACACTCAATCCAATTCCGTATGCTATGCTAAAGATGGACAAGCTATCGGTATCGGTGCTGGTCAGCAATCCCGTGTACATTGTACTCGTCTTGCTGGTAATAAAGCAGATATCTGGCATTTACGTCAAGCACCTCAAGTATTAAACTTACCATTCAAACCAGATGTTCGCCGTCCAGACCGCGATAATGCAATTGATGTATATATCTCTGATGAATATATGGATTTACTCGGTGGCGACGATTGGAAACGCGTATTCACTGAAAAACCACCAGTATTCACTAAAGAAGAAAAAGATGCTTGGCTCGCTCAAGTAAAAGGCGTAGCTCTTGGCTCTGATGCATTCTTCCCATTCGGCGATAACATTGAACGTGCTCATAAATCTGGCGTAGAATTTGTCGCTCAAAGCGGTGGTTCTATTCGTGATGATAATGTTATTGAAACTTGTGATAAATACAATATGGCAATGGCATTCGTTGGAATTCGTTTATTCCATCATTAATAAAAATAAAAATGCACTAACTTTGTAGTTAGTGCATTTTTTTATTTTACTTATAAAATTTATCTTTATATAAATCTACATTCATTTTATACATATCTGCTCGATAAGATGCTAATGAATATTCAAATGGAATATCATTTTGATTATAGGCAACCGTTGTTATATATAATAATGGAGCATTTTCCATAATACCTAATAAATCAGATAAATAAGGATCAGCAACTGTTGCATGAATTTGACGATTAATATGAGCAATCTCTATATTATATTTTGTTTTTAGAGTATCGTATAAAGAATTTTGCTCTAAATCTTCATCAATTAAACCCTTACATAATTTCACAGGTATAAAAGTTTTAACATAAACTATAGGTTTATCATCAGCATAGCGCAAACGTTCAAGACAAATAACTTTATCTTTTTCTGTTAGCTTCAATTTTTCCATAACTTCAGCAAAGACATCTATTTCTGATATAGATAAAAGCTTCGTTTTAGGCTTTAATCCATAATATTGCATCTCTTGATTATATGTTTGGATCTTTTGAATGAAATCCCCAGCAATTTTAGGACGAGTAACAAATGTCCCTTTTGATTTAATTCTATTTAAATAACCTTCATGTACTAATTCTAAAAACGCTTGTCTAACTGTCGGTCTTGAAACATTTAAATATGCGCATAATTCTTCTTCTGGTGGAACTAATTCACCATCTTTTAAGCTATTATCTTCAATATGCTTTATCATAAAAGTTTTTATTTGATAATATAGCGGAATAGGAACTGTTCTATCTATTTTTAATTGTTCATATATCGAATTCATTTATAATCTCCTTTCAAAAAAATTATAAAATATTAACTATCTTTTATCAATAAGTTATTATATATTGACTTAATTTTGTTATTTTGTTATTATGTAATTACATAATAACAAAGAAAAGAGCGATAACTATGAATAAATTTAGTAAATACTTTGATCACACATGTTTAAAACCTTATGCTACTAGAGAAGATATGGCTAAACTTTGCGAAGAAGCTAAAAAATATGATTTTATGATGGTAGCTATCAATTCTACACAGACAAAATTATGCAAAGAGCTTTTAAAAGGAACTGACATTCATGTAGGTGCTGCTATTAGTTTTCCTTTAGGGCAAACTACAATTGAAACTAAAGTCTTTGAAACTAAAGATGCTATTGCAAATGGTGCAGATGAAATTGATTATGTAATTAATATTACAGAATTAAAAGAAAAAAATTATGATTATATCAAAGAAGAAATGACTCAAATCGTAGATGTTTGCAGAAAACATAATGTAATTTCTAAAGTTATTTTTGAAAACTGCTATCTTACTGATGAAGAAAAAATTAAATTATGCGAAATAGCACTTGAAGTAAAACCAGACTTCATCAAAACTTCTACAGGCTTTGGTACAGGTGGCGCTACAGTTGAAGATGTAAAACTCATGAAAAGCATTGTCAAAGACACAGTAAAAGTAAAAGCCGCTGGTGGAATTCGCGATTTAGACACTTGCTTAAAAATGATTGAAGCTGGCGCTGAAAGAATTGGCACATCTTCTGCTATAAAAATCACAGAAGCATACAATAATAAATAATTAGGAGCATACCTATGGGTAAATACTTACTAGCTCACGACTTAGGAACATCTGGAAATAAAGCCACTTTATTTTCCACAGAAGGGCAACTCATCGCTAGTTGCACATATAATTATGATGTTTATTACTCTAATAATAATTGGGCAGAACAAAATCCTAACGATTGGTGGCAAGCTGTCATATCTACCACTAAAACATTAATAAAAAATATTAATCCTAAAGATATTTTAGCTGTATCCTTTAGTGGCCAAATGATGGGTTGTGTCTGTGTAGATAAAAAACAAAAACCGCTAAGAAATGCTATCATTTGGGCAGATATGCGTGCTACAAAACAAACTCAACAAATAGCTAAACAAATATCACCTCAAAGATTTTATGAAATAACAGGTCATCGTCTTTCTCCTAGCTATGGTGGTCAAAAACTTATGTGGATAAAAGATAATGAACCGCATATTTATGCTAAAACGTATAAAATGCTAAATGCAAAAGACTTCATCATTTTAAAATTAACAAATCAATTTGTTACTGAATACAGCGATGCCTCCTCTACTTGTTTAATGGATTTAAATAAATTATGTTGGTCTGATGAATTATTAAATATTATGGGCATTGATAAACAAAAAATGCCTAAACTCTTAAAATCCACTGATATTGCGGGATATATAACTAATACTGCCAGTGAATTAACTGGACTTTGCCCTAATACACCTGTTGTTTGTGGTGGAGGCGATGGGGTATGTGCTGCCGTTGGCACTGGTTGTATCAAAGAGGGAATTGCTCATAGTAGTATTGGTACTTCTTCTTGGATATCTATAACTACAAAAAAACCTATTTTCTCCAAAAATAAAAGCACTTTTAATTGGGCTCATATAGTTCCTGGATATATCCTACCTACTGGTACTATGCAAAGTGGTGGGGGCGCTTACTCTTGGTATATAAATAAATTTTGCCAATACGAACAAAATCTAGCTCAAAAAGGACATAAATCTATTTATGAAATATTAGAACAAGAACTTACTAATACTTCTGTTGGTAGCAATGGACTATTATTTTTGCCTTACCTTATCGGTGAACGAAGTCCTTGGTGGAATACAAATGCTAAAGCTAATTTCATTGGTCTAAAAATGGAACATCAGCGAAAAGATTTATTGCGAGCCATTCAAGAAGGCGTTGCTATGAATTTAAATATTATCTTAAATATATTTAAAGCTGAAAATATCCATATATCTGAATTAGTAGCTGTTGGGGGTGGAGCTAAAAGTAAATCATGGCAAAAAATATTTGCTGATGTTTATAATACTAAAATCATTCTGCCAAAATTATTAGATGAAGCTGCTTCTATGGGGGCTGCTATTACTGCTGGTGTTGGCATTGGTATTTTTAAAGATTTTGAAGTAGCCAGCAAATTTATTTCTTTAGATAAAATAATTGAACCTACCCCTACAAATGTAAAAAAATATCAAAAATTACAGCCAATTTTTGAAAAAGCTTATTTGCAATTGCAATCATTATTTGAACAATTAAATGATTTCAGTGAAAAGAGGGTTTTAGATGAATAATATTCTTTTAAATAATGGTGTAAAAATTCCTCAAATTGGTTTTGGTACATGGAAAGCACCAACAAGTGAAGTTACTATAAATGCTGTAAAAACAGCCATCGAAAATGGTTATACACATATTGATTGTGCTAGCGTTTATGGCAATGAAAAAGAAGTTGGTCAAGGCATTATCGCTAGTAATATTTCTCGCGATAAATTATTTATCACAGGTAAATTATGGAATGACATTCGCGGTTATGATGAAACTATTACAGCTTTTAATCAAACATTAAATGATTTAGCTATTGATTATTTAGATTTATATTTAATTCATTGGCCAAGACCACAAAAATATCATGATGATTATATTGAAAAAAACCGCCAATCATGGAAAGCTATGGAAGATCTATATAAACAGGGAAAAATTCGTGCTATTGGTGTGAGCAATTTTAAAGAGCATCATATTGATGAATTACTTGAAACTTGTGAAATCAAACCTATGGTTAATCAAATTGAATTTCATCCTAGCTGTTTGCAAAAAGATATTAGAGATTATTGTAAACAACACAATATCATAGTTGTCGGTTATAGTCCTTTGGCAAATGGTAAAGTATTTCAATGTGAAGAATTAAAAATTTTTGCTCAAAAATATAATGCTTCCATAGCGCAATTATGTGTTCAATATGCTTTACAACACAATGTTATACCTCTTGTGAAAAGCGTTACTAAAGAGCGTATTATTGAAAATCTAAAAATAAATTTTACAATTAGTAATGAAGATATGTGTGCTATTGATAATATAACTACTTGTGGTGGCTCGTACAAAGATAGTGATAATATTAATTTTTAACTATATTAAATAAAAAAACTGCACTTAAAGTGCAGTTTTTTTTGATTTTAAAATTTCTTGAATCTCTATAAATTCATTATCTAAAAAATACACATATTTTCTTTAATTTAACTCATAAATTGACAACATTGTTAACAATAAGTATAATTATTAGCTATGTGTGTATTTATATAAGATATATGTACATCATAAATTCATCGAAAGGACTATTTTTATCTGTATGAACACTTCTTCTCAACACCAAAAATCAATGATTAATACTATAATCGATGGTATCGCTGGTATATTTTTACCCATTGTCAGTTTACTAAGTGCCGCTGGTATCTTAAAAGGTATTATTGCTGTATTAATCGCCACAGATGTACTAATTAAAGAAAGTGATAATTACCTTGTTTTAAATGCTATGGCTGACAGTCTATTTTACTTTTTACCCATGTTATTAGCCTATACATCAGCTAAAAAATTTGGTGCTAATCCCTTTACTGCTGTCGTTATTGCAGGTATTTTCCTTTATCCTTCACTAAATCATATCTTAGAATCTGGTCAAACTGTAGAATTCTTCCATATTCCTTTAAAAGGTGTTACATACCATTCTAGTGTTATCCCTATTATTTTAGCTTCAGCATTATTAACTTTTGTTGAAAAATTCTTAAATAAAATTTTCCCTGATATGGTAAAAGGATTTTTGACACCTCTTTTGTGTATTATCTTTGTAGGTTTTGTAACATTATTCTTATTTGGCCCTATTGGTATGGTTATAGGTGATTTTCTCGCTAATATCTATGAATATATCTATAATTTTTCCCCAATTATTTCAGGAGCGTTATTAGGTACAGTCATTCAGCCAATGGTAATCTTTGGTTTCCACTGGAGTTTTATTTTAATCGGTATGAATAATATTGCTGTATTAGGTTCAGATACAGTCTTAGCCTTAATGGGACCTGCTGTATTTGCTCAAGCTGGTGCAGGACTTGCTGTATTCTTAAAAAGTAAAGATACGAAATTTAAATCCATTTGCGCATCTTCTATTTTATCAGCATTATTTGGTATCACTGAGCCAATTATGTTTGGTGTAAATTTACCTCGCAAAAAGCCTATGATAGCCGTATGCATCGGTGGTGGTATTGGTGGTGCTATCGCTGGTTATTCAGGCGCTAAAGCTATCGCTTTTGCCTTTCCTAGTCTAGCTTCTCTTCCTGTATTTTATGGCGATGGCTTTCTATTGTATATTTTAAGTGATGTAATTGCTGCCATTATTGCTTTCATCATTGCTTATTGTTTAAAATTTAAAGTTGATTTAGCAAAATAAAAAGATAGTACAAATGTACTATCTTTTTTTATTTTCCAATTTATCTATATTTTAAACAATTGGATTTCGCTCTGGTGTACCTGCTTTACGCGGATATACTTTAGGTGTTGCTTTTTCTTTTTTGATATAGACAACAGCTCTTTTATCTTCCAATTCAGGGAGTTTTACAGGCATAGATTTAACTAATTTTCCACCTAATACAGAAAATGCTTTTTGCGCTTCTTGTATTTCTTCTTCATATTGACGACCTTTTAAAGCGATAAAAGTACCACCTTGTTTTACAAAAGGCAAACAATATTCACAAATAATAGGTAATCTAGCTACTGCTCTTGCTGTTGCTAAATCAAATTTTTCACGATATTTTTTATTTCTTGCTGCTTCTTCACTGCGTGCATGGATTACTTCTACATCTTTTAAACCCAATTCATCAACTACAAGTTGTAAAAATTTCACACGTTTATTTAAAGAATCAAGCAATGTCAATTTTAATTCTGGATAAAATATCTTTAATGGAAGTCCTGGAAAACCTGCTCCTGTCCCAACATCAATAAGACTTACCTGTCCTATAAATAATTCTTTTTGATAGCAACTAAGTGAGTCTACGATATGTTTTATAGCTACTTCTCTAGGCTCTGTAATCGCTGTTAAATTGATTTTTTCATTCCATTCGACTAGTAACTCATAATATTTATTAAAAGCGCTTATTTGGTCGCTAGTAAGCTCTAAACCATATTCTTTAGCTACTTCACTTAAGTCATTTACAAAGCTCATGCATTTTCCTCCTGTCGACGATATTGTTCTAAATAAACAAGTAATACAGAAATATCTGCTGGAGATACGCCAGAAATACGACTTGCTTGACCTATGGAAATTGGTCTTATCGCATTTAATTTTTCTCTAGCTTCATCGCGAAGGCTAGATACTTCATCATAATTTATATCTTCTGGCAATAATTTTTCTTCAAGTTTTTCCATGCGTTCAACTTGTTCTAATTGTTTTTTGATATAACCTTCATATACCAAAGTAATTTCTACTTGTTTTTTCACATCTTCACTGATTTCAGGAAGCTCTACGATATGTTTTAAATCATCATAGCTGATTTCTTTGCGTTTTAATAAATCCGCTGCTGTAACAGTATTGTGAATAGAGCCTAATTCAAATTCCTGCATCTTGGCTAGCGTTTCTTTATTTGGGTGAATGCGAATTTCACTCAATAATTCAATAGTATTTTTAATGCTATCACGACGTTTTACAAAGCGAGCATAACGTTCATCAGATACTAAGCCAACTTGACGACCTTTTTCTGTTAAACGTAAATCAGCATTGTCTTGACGTAAAAGCAAACGATATTCTGCACGAGAAGTCATTACACGATACGGTTCATTAGTACCTTTAGTTACTAAATCATCAATTAAAACGCCAATATATCCATCAGAACGTTTTAAAATCAAAGGTTCTTTCCCTTGAATTTTCAATGCGGCATTGATACCAGCAATAAGACCTTGTGAAGCTGCTTCTTCATATCCAGATGTACCATTTGTTTGCCCAGCTGAGAAGAAACCGCTTATTTTCTTAAATTCCAAAGAAGGTTTTAATTGTAATGGATTAATGCAATCATATTCGATAGCATAACCAGGACGCATAATTCTCACATTTTCCAAGCCTGGAATAGTGCGTAAAAATTCCATCTGTACATCAATAGGCATACTTGTAGACATACCTTGTACATACATTTCTTCAGTATCTAAACCTTCTGGTTCAATAAATAATTGATGACGTTCTTTATCTGGGAAACGCACAATTTTTGTTTCAATAGATGGGCAATATCTAGGGCCTACACCAGTGATAATACCATTTGCCATCGGTGCACGTTCGATATTGTCTCTGATGATTTTATGAGTCTGTTCATTTGTATAAGTGAGCCAACAAGGAACTTGTTCACGAGTTTTTACATCGCTCATGAAAGAAAAATTATGAACTTCATCATCACCAGGTTGAATTATCATTTTAGAAAAATCTAAAGAACGACGGTCTACACGAGCTGGTGTACCTGTTTTAAAGCGCATGAGTTCAACACCAGCTTTTAATAAACATGAAGATAATTTTATAGCTGCTCTTTGACCATTAGGACCGCCATCATATGTATTTTCACCAATGATAATGCGTCCTTTTAAATATGTCCCAGAAGCAAGTACTACAGCCTTACAAGTATAAACTTCACCAGTTTCTACTACCACACCAGTTACTTTATTATCTTCAAACAAGATTTCATCTATCAATAATTGTTTTACATCAAGATTTTCTTGCAATTCACAAGTATGCTTCATTGTATTTTGATATAGTTTTTTATCTGCTTGTGCTCTCAAAGCCTGTACAGCAGGGCCTTTACCAGTATTAAGCATACGGTATTGAATACAAGTTTTATCAGCATTTACGCCCATTTCTCCGCCTAAAGCATCAATTTCACGGACTAAATGACCCTTAGCTGGGCCACCTACAGATGGATTACATGGCATCATTGCTATATTATCCATATTCAAAGTTGTAAGTAAAGTATTACAACCCATACGAGCACTAGCAAGAGCTGCTTCTACGCCAGCATGACCTGCACCAATAATAATTACATCATAATTGCCTGCAATAAACAAAAAAATTCCTCCTATTTCAAACTATATCGTTTTATTTACCTATACAAAATTGACTAAATATCTGGTCAATAATATCTTCATCTACTGTGTCGCCTGTTATTTCTCCCAATTTTTCCCAAGCAGAGCGAATATCTATGACAATAAAATCTTCTGCCATATCCATTTCAATAGTATTTAAACAATCCTCTAAGTATTTTTGTGCTTCTTTTAACGCATTAGCCTGACGCACATTATTTACAAAAACACCTTCAGCCTGTTTTACTGTACCACTATATACGCGATTTACAATCTCTTGCTCTAATTCTTTTATGCCCTCATTGTTAAATGTAGATATCTGCATATATTTAAAATTGCCCTGCAAACGTTTTTGTAAATCATCTATATTTAAAACACAAGATAAATCATTTTTAGTAAGTAAAACTATGCCTTCTTTACCTTGTAATAAATTAATGATTTCCTCATCTTCTTTTGTTAAATCAGAAGATGTATCAAATAAAGCTAGAATCAAATCTGCCTTTTGTACATAAGACATGGATTTTTCTACACCAATTTGTTCTACTTTATCTTCTGTTTCACGAATACCAGCTGTATCTATAATCTTTAAAGGAACTCCACCGATATTTGCATATTCTTCTAAACTATCTCTTGTAGTTCCTGGAATATCTGTTACAATCGCTCTATCTTCACGCAAAAGCGTATTTAAAAGGCTGGATTTACCTACATTTGGCTTACCAATGATAGCTGTTACTAAACCATCACGCAAAATTCTACCAGTATTAAACGTAGATAACATTTCTTCTATGCGATTTTTTATACTTCTAACCTTTGCACTAGCTTCATCTTTTGCCACATCTTCGATATCATCTTCTGGAAAATCTATGGAAGCTTCTAAATGAGCTATGACTTCTAAAATATCATGACGCATAGCTTTGATTTCATCAGAAAATTTTCCTTGAAGATGACCTGCTGCCATACGAAGTGAAGCATCTGTTCTCGCTTTTATGATATCCATTACAGATTGAGCTTGTGATAAATCCAGTCTACCATTTAAAAAAGCACGTTTTGTAAATTCACCTGGCTCTGCCATTCTAGCGCCATTTTGCAATGCCAATTCTAAAATACGGCGAACAACTAATGCGCCACCATGACTTTGAATTTCCACCACATTTTCTTTTGTATAAGAATTAGGTGCCCACATTGCTATACATAAAGCTTCGTCAATGACATTACCTTTTTCATCTACAATCTTACCATATACAACTTTATGACTTTCAAAATTTTCTACAGTCAAATCTTTTTTGGCACATTTAAATAACTTACTAGCAACAATTCCAGAATTTTCACCACTGATGCGAATAATACCTATGCCACCTTCTCCAGGTGGTGTAGAAATTGCTACAATAGTATCATTTTCCCCAAAGTTTTTCATCAAAAATCCTCCAATTAGACACAAAAGGACTGCCCCAAATAATATAAACAATTGGTAACAGCCCTTTCACAGCTTTATTTTCACTATTAAATTACTAAATCTTCGTTTTTATTATGTTTAATATCCACAACTATTTTACGATGAGGTTCAACACCATCACTGTAAGTTATGATATCAGCATAATCCTGAAGTGCCATATGAATAATTTTACGTTCATGGCGATTCATTGGCTCTAAAACTACTTTTGTGCGATATTTTCTAGCTTTATTAGCTAATCTTTCTGCTAATTGACAAAGTGTTTCTTCACGGCGTTTACGATAGTTTTCCACATCTAAAACAATGCGAACTCTCGCACCTGTAACATTTTTATTAGCAGCCATATTTGTTAGATACTGCAATGAATCAAGTGTCTGACCATGTTTACCAATCAATACACCTAAATCATCGCCAATAAGATTGAATTTATAATTTATATCTTCTTCAATGCATTCAATCTGTATATCTTTGTGCATGGATTTGAAAATCTTCTTTAAAAATTCTTGACCTTTTTCCAATGGTGTTAATTCCTTTTCAGTTGCTCTTATTTTAGCAACTCTAGCACCAATTAAACCAAAAAAGCCCTTTGAAGGTTCTTCTAATACTTCAAAAATAACACGTTCTTGAGGCAAATCCAATTGACTTAAAGCCAATTTTTTTGCTTCTTCAATGTCTTTACCAGTTACTTCGATAACTCTTGCCATATATTATGACCCCTTTTTTGCAGAAGTATCTTCATGTCTATACATCCACCACTGCTGCAATATCTGCATAATATTATTGACAATCCAATAAATAACTAAACCAGCTGCAAAATTACAACTAATCCAACCAATAAATAAAGGCATTACTACAGACATAATCTTCATCTGCATTTGCATCTGTGGAGAACTAGAAGCTGAAGATGTTTGTTTTTGTACTACATAAGTACTTATTGCTGATAAAACAGGCAAAATGTAGTATGGGTCTGGATTAGATAAATTCATAATCCATAAAAATGTTGGATCTCCACCATAATCAATGCTTTGAAGAGCATAAAACATTGCCATCAAAATAGGCATCTGAGCTAAAAGTGGCAAGCAACCAGCTAAAGGATTTACCCCAGCATTTTTATAAAGCATACCCATTTCCTGTTGTAATCGTTTTGGGTCATTTTTAAACTTATCTTGAAGTTTTTTCATTTTTGGTTGCAATTCTTGCATTGCCTTCATAGATTTTACCTGTTTTACAGTCAACGGATAAAATGCCATTTTTATAATAATAGTCAATACTATAATTGCCACACCATAAGATTCCAAACCTACTGTGCTTAGAAAATCATGGAAAATACCCAAGATAAATTCTAATAACTGCACAATTGGATTAAAAATAGAAGAAATAAAATCCAAATCATCACATCCTATAAGTAAATTTCAAATTACCAACGAATAACCATAAATAAACATCTATTTTACAGGGTCGTATCCACCTTTATGAAAAGGATGACAACGCAATATGCGTTTTATTGCCATCCAGCCACCGTGAACGACACCATATTTTTCTACCGCAATTAAGGCATATTCTGAACAAGTCGGAATATAGCGACAGCAAGGCGGTTTCAATGGAGATATAAAATTTCGATAAAATAAAATCAAACCAATGAAAATCCGCTTCACTTTTTTTCAACCTCTTTTTTCAAAATGTTAGCACGCTTACATAGTGAATAAAATGATTTCTCTAAAGCTGTAGACTTTAAATCTACAGCTGCCGCTCTGCCTACAAGTAAAAGACAATAATCATCTTTTATTTCATGACGATGTAGTCTATATACTTCTCGAAGCAATCGCTTTACGCGATTTCTAGTAACAGCATTTCCAAGTTTCTTACCAGCAGCAAAAGCTACTTTGTGAGAAGGGTGAAATGCTTTGCAATAATACATAACCATGTTCTTATTTGCTAAAGAACGGCCACAACGATAAATTTTTTGAAAATCACTATTTTCTTTAACAATGAGTTTCTTTTGCAAACTATATTTCATGTTACCCTCACTTGGGAAGTTAATCTGGCGTTTATGCTCATATATATTAAGCAAAATACAAAAAACTAAATCATTCCCAGTTGTAGAGATAGTGAAGAGCACTATCTCTACTTATGACAAAAGGAAAAAGAGGCCACCGTAGTGACCTATTATTATGCGGATAACTTATGTCTTCCTCTAGTACGTCTTCTTTTTAAAACAAGGCGACCACCTTTAGTTTTCATACGTTGACGGAAACCATGAGTTTTCTTTTTCCAATGAGTATTTGGCTGAAATGTCTGTTTCAATTTTCACACCTCCTTAAAAAACACCATAATAGTTCAAATTATAGCTATTAGAATTATAGACTACTGCTGTTTTTGTGTCAACAGATTTCAAAATACTTGTTGATATATCATACTCATTTTGATAATATATTTATGCACTTATCCACAGGTTTTGACAAATTCTGTGGATAAGTTTTATAAAAAATTTTAAGAAAGGATTATCTCCATGACGGATATTCAATTACAGGCAACTTGGGAAGAAATATTAAAAAATCTTGAAAATTCACTATCCACGCGAGTTTGTAATAATTGGTTAAAGCCATTAAAACCGATAAAACTCACTACAGAAATGTTAGAACTAGGTGCACCTAATGTTTTTACCAAAAATTGGGTAGAAAAATATTATTTACCATTTTTAACAGATTCTTGCTATGAAATCACTAAAGCACATTTAGAAATTTCCATCACTAATCTTGAAAGTACAAAAGACGCAGAAACTATTTATCCAGATGAATTAAAACAACAACAATTAAAAAAACGCAATACTAGAGTTAGAACAAAGAAAAAAGCTACAAGTTTGGCACAATCAAATGATTTATTTCAGCCAACACTAACAGAAGCGATGCAACCACCTAGTGAAATGACAGAGACACCTCTTCCTATCAATCCTGGAGATAAATCTTCACTTAATCCTAAATATACTTTTGAAAGTTTTGTAATTGGTAATTCTAATAGTTTTGCTCATGCTGCAGCACTGGCTATTGCTGAAAATCCTGCAAAAGATTACAATCCATTTTTTATGTATGGTGGTGTAGGATTAGGAAAAACACATTTAATGCATGCAATAGGTCATAAAATTTTGCAAAAACATCCACAAAAAAGAGTGTTATACACAACTAGCGAAAAATTCACAAATGAATTAATCAATTCTATTAAAGATGGCACATCTGCTGCTTTCCGTCAAAAATATCGCAACATTGATGTATTACTTGTTGATGATGTTCAATTTTTGGCAAATAAAGAACGAATTCAAGAAGAATTTTTCCACACCTTTAATGCTCTAAAAGATGCTAATAAACAAATTATATTATCTAGTGATAGACCCCCTAAAGAAATAAAACCTTTAGAAGACCGTCTTTGTTCTAGATTTGAAGGTGGATTACTTGCAGATGTTCAAGCACCAGATTTAGAAACAAGAATTGCTATTTTAAAGAAAAAAACTTTAATGGATAATTTAGATGTACCTCTTGATGTCATGACATATATCGCTAGCCATATCGACAATAATGTTCGTGAATTAGAAGGAGCATTGACTAGAGTTGTAGCTTATGCGTCATTTAAACATTATCCTGTGACTAATGAATTAGCTGTTGATGTTTTAAAAAATACCATCACTAAACAGGAAACAACAGTTAAACAAGTGGATAAAGTTATCAACATAGCATTAATTCAAGAAACAGTTGCTAAATATTTCAAATTAACATTAGCAGATTTAAATGGAAAAAAACGCAATCGCAATATTGCTTTTCCTCGCCAAATAGCGATGTATTTAGCTAGAGAAATGACTGATGCTTCTTTACCGAGAATAGGTGGCAACTTTGGTGGTAGAGACCACACAACTGTTATGCATGCCCATGATAAAATCAAAAAACAATATCAAGATAATCCAAAAACAGCTAGCGTTATTGATGAAATACGTAAATTAATCACAAGTTAAAACTTATTAACAAGGGTTGTGGATAAGCTTGTTGATAAGCTGTGCATAACTTGTGTATAACTTGATAATATACACAACGATGTGGATATGTGGATAATTAGTCACAAAATATCCACAAGATATCAACAGGCATAAAGCCATATACCATAAGGTTTTAAGCCACTTATCAACATATCCACAGATACCTACTACTAATACTACTAAAATATAATATATATATAATATTAATAGAATAATAACATAGGAGTGGATAACTCATGAAAATCACCTGTGAAAAGAAAGAACTTGTACAAGCAATACAAACAGTTTTAAAAGCTGTACCAAGTAGACCACAAATGCCTATATTATCTGGCATATATATCAAAGCACATCAAAACTATATAGAATTACAAGGAACAGATTATGAAATCAGCATTATCTGTAAAATAAAAGCAATAATTGAAACAGAAGGTACTATCGTATTACCAGGAAAATATTTATACGAAGTTGTTCGTACTCTACCTGGTGAATATGTAGAAATAAAAAATAACGACAGTGATAACTCTGTAAACATTCGCTCTAATTCTGCACAATTTAATTTATTAAATATGCAAGAAAATGAATTCCCTATTATTGAACCATTAAAAGGTCAAATTAATTTTAATTTAAAAAATGATATATTCTTAAATTTTATCAAAAAAACATCTTTTGCCTGTGCAACAGATGAATCAAGACCAGTATTTACAGGCTGTTTAATGGATATTACTGATGAAAATATCGTAATGGCTGCAACAAATATGCACAGATTAGCATTAATAAAAGAAAATATAAATTATATATCAGATAATAATATTAAAATAATCATTCCTGCAAAAATATTAAATGAATTTACACATATATTTAATTCTGAAATACCAACAGACATTCAAATTTCCTGTACACATAATAAAATAAGCTTTTCTTATGAAAATATATATGTAATTTCACGTTTAATTGAAGGTCAATTCCCAGATTATAACCGCGTTATTCCTAAAGAATTTAAAACACATGTAAATATTAATAAAAATGAATTCCAATCTGCTTTAGACCGTGTATCTTTAATATCTCGTTCTGGTGATTATAATATTATTCATTTTGAATTTGTGGATAACATTGTAAGAATTTCCTCAGATAATCCAAATATTGGTAAAGCAGAAGAAACAATAAATGTGGATATTGAAGGTCCTGGAATAAATATTTCTTTTAATGCTAAATATATTATAGATGTATTAAAAGCTATTGATGCTGAAAACTTTATTTTTTCCTTTAATCAACCATTAACAACAGCTTCTATTACGCAAAGAGATAATAAAAACTTTGTTTATGTTGTTACTCCTGTACGCACAAAGACTATGTAATAATTATGAAAATAGATTTATTAACATTATATAATTATCGTAATTATAATAATTTAAATTTAAAATTATCTTCAAATATAAATATTTTTACTGGTTTTAATGCACAGGGAAAAACAAATATAATTGAAGCTATATATTTTTCTTCTTTAGGTATATCTCATCGAACTCGCACTGAAGGAGATTTAATACTATGGGGGAAAGATGAAGCTAGTATAAATGTTAAATTTTCAAAAAGAGATATTAATTCTATATTAAAAATAATTTTAAAAAAGAATAAACGAAAAGAATTAAATTTTAATGGAGAAATTATCAAACAGAAAGATTTACCAGGATTATTAACAATGATATTATTTTCTCCAGAAGATTTAATGCTTATTAAGGGTTCACCCCTATTGAGAAGAAGGTTTATTGATATAGAATTATCTCAAATTAGTAGAATTTATTATAATGAATTAGTGCAATATAATAGATTATTATTACAACGCAATAATTTATTAAAAAAAATCCGTGAAAATAAAAAGCTTATACCTATGCTAGACACTTGGGATGAACAAATTGCAAAGACAGCAGCATTTATTGTGGAAAAAAGATTAAGGGGTATAGAAAAATTATCAAAATTAGCTCAAAAAATACATTATGAAATATCTCAAAAAATGGAAATACTTAATATAAAATATAATATCCATAATTATAAAAATGAGGCTTTAAATAGTTTCGATGATTTATTTAATTTTTATATAAAGGCGTTAAGTAAATATAGAGATAATGATATTTATAGGGGGTCTACAAGTATTGGACCACATAGAGATGATATTGATTTTTTTATCAATGATATTTCATTAAAATCTTTTGGCTCTCAAGGACAACAGCGTAGTTCTGTTTTATCTTTAAAATTAGCAGAATTAGAATTTTTAAAGCTTGAAACAGGAGAATATCCTATATTATTATTAGATGATGTAATGAGCGAATTAGATACGCGTAGAAGAGATAATTTATTATCTTTATTGCAAGATAATAATGTACAAACATTAATTACAGCAACAGATATAAATTTATTTAATTCCCACCCTAAAAATAAATTTTTCAAAGTAGAAAAAGGAATTGTCAGTGAATAAATGAGAAAGGCATATAATATTATTTATTATATGAATTAATAATATGAAAAGAGCATATTCAAATAATTTATTTGAGACTGGAAATACAATAATTCCTAAAACAATGAAAAATCTAGGTCTTTTAAAAGAGTATAAGAAAAACCAAATTTTTTATAAATGGGGGGATATAGTAGGCAAGGAAATAGAAAAACATATATCCCCTCAAGAAATAAATTTTGGTGTATTATATGTATATGCAAATTCGTCTGTATGGGCAAATAATTTTCAATATTTAAAGATAGAAATCATTGAAAAAATAAATGATTTTTTAGGGTATAAATTTGTTAAAGATATACAATTTACTAGATTAAGAAAGAAAAAAATAGATAATTATTCATCTATTTTAGAAAGAAAAATTGATTTAGGAAAGTATGTACGAAGAGTCCCAATAACAGATGAGGATTTAATATTAGCAGATACTAAAGTTCAACAAATAGAAGATGAAGAATTAAGGCAAAAATTAAAAACGATTTATTTAAAAAGTATACAATTAACAAGATTAAAAAAAGATTACGGGTGGATAGCCTGTGAGCGATGTGGCAGATTAACGCCAAAAGAAAAACCTATTTGTTTTAATTGTCTGCGAGAAATAAAAGAAGAAAAAGAAGCTATTATAATTGAAATATTTGAAGAAATGCCGTGGGCTAATTATCAAGATATATCACAATATGTAGATTGTAATATGGATATGGTAAAAAAAATGCGTGATAAATTAATTCAAATGATAGCAAGTAAATTATCCCCCGATGATTATACTAGTGTGGAAGCTATAAAATTAGTTATGCTATATAAAGCTATTTCTCCAGAAAAATTAAATGAATATATAATAAAAGATACATTAAATAAATTACGTTTTGATATGGCTTTTTGGGATAATAATAAAATAAAAGCGAAGAAAAAATAAAAAAGATGTGTATATCTCTATAAAGATATACACATCTTTTTCTATTTATCCACTTATCCACAAGATGATACATATTTTTGTGGATAAACAGATGTTTTTTATCTATTTTTTGTGATTAATCAATAAATTTTTTAAATTTATCCACAGATGTATTCACAATTAATGTGGATGGAAAATTCACTTCAGTTAAAATTTGATGTACATATTTATGATTTCCAACATCATTTGCGATATGAGCATCACTGTTGATAATTAAATTAGTTTGATGTTGTGCACAATATTTTAGTAAGATTTTCATATTTTCACGAGAATTTAATCGTTCACCATCAGGTCGTACAGAGCTATTGTTAAGTTCTAAAAGAACATTATATTCTTTAGCAGCAAGAGCGAGTTTTTCATAATCAACAGGATAATAGCCATTATCAGGATGACCTATAATTTTTATTTTATCATGTTTCATAGCATTGATTATGGCAGATGTATTTTCTTCTTGGCTACCAGGTTTTATACATATATCATGAAGACTAGCAATACCATAGTCTATTTTACTGAATGCTTTTGTGGATAAATCCATAGTTCCATCATAATCTATAATATTGATTTCAGCACCCATGCGAATTAGTAGGTCATCTTGTTTTCTAGGGATAACTTTAAAATTGTAAAAATATATTTCAGAACAAGTTCCATGCATTTTATTTGTATGTTCTGTAATTCCCAATAATTTTAGACCTTTAGTTTTTGCACTATCAATCATTTCTTGAAGTGTGCTATAAGCATGACCACTAGCGATTGTGTGGGTGTGGACATCTAAGATATCAATCATTTGTAAGTCCTTCTTTCCTTATAATATAGTTTTATTTTGAAATATCTTTATAAGCCTGTCAATAAGTACTTTTGACTAAAAATATTGTATACATATATACATATATTTTTTCATTGATATTTTGTTTTATTATGATATAATAATTTTAGTTATGTAATATATGTATAAAATCTATAACAAAAAGTTATAGATTTTATTAAAGATGAGCCGATTGCCATAACATTTATATTTAAATTTACTAAGAAGGCTCTTTTATAATAGTATTTAGTATAAAGAGAACCAATGAAATGATAAGATTGGCTTATAGGAGGTCATAATAAATGTTTAAAAGAGTCTTAATTGCTAATCGTGGTGAAATAGCAGTACGTATCATACGTGCTTGTCAAGAAATGGGTATAGAAACTGTAGCTGTCTATTCTGATGAAGATGCAGATGCAATGCATGTAAGATTAGCAGATTATAGTTATAATATTGGTCCAGCTGATGCTAGTGAAAGCTATTTAAATATTGATGCTTTGATGGAAGCTGCTGAAAGAACAGAAGCAGATGCCGTTCATCCAGGATATGGATTTTTATCCGAAGATGCTGATTTTGCAGAAATGGTAACTAAAGCTGGAATGACATGGATTGGTCCATGGGCAGATACTATCCGTAAAGTTGGCGATAAAGATGAAGCTAGAGCTGCAATGATACCATCAGGTATTCCAATGTCAAAAGGTAGTACTCCATTGACTAGCGTAGAAGATGCTGTTGAACAAGCAAAAGATGTAGGCTATCCTATTATTTTAAAACCAGTAGCTGGTGGTGGTGGTAAGGGTATGCTTATCGCTAACAGCGAAGATGATTTAAGAAATATTTTAACTATCATTGATATAAATAAAGTAAAATATTATTTTGAACATTATATTGAACATTCTCGTCATATTGAAGTACAGATTGTAGCTGATAATTATGGTCATGTTATTCACTTAGGTGAACGTGAATGCTCTTTACAACGTCGTAATCAGAAATTATTAGAAGAATCTCCTTCTATTGCTTTAACTCCAGACCGTCGTGCCGAAGTTGGTGCTTTAGCTATTAAAGCAGCAAAAAGTGTTCACTACAATAATATTGGTACTGTAGAATTTTTACTTGATTTGAAAACAAATCAGTTTAATTTCATGGAAATCAATCCACGTATTCAAGTAGAACATGGTGTAACAGAAGCTGTTACAGGTATTGACCTTGTGCGTACACAAATTCGCATAGCAGCTGGTGAATCTTTAGACTTACAACAAGAAGATGTAAAATTCACAGGTCATGCTATTGAATGTCGTATCAATGCTGAAGACCCAGATAATAACTTCATGCCATCTCCAGGAAAAATTGATTTCTTCTTAGAACCTGGTGGACCTCGTGTTCGTGTAGATAGTGGTGTTTGTGCAGGCCTTTCCATATCTCCATATTATGATTCTTTAATTGCAAAAATCGTAGTACGCGGACGTACTCGCGGTGATGCTATTAAAATTATGCGTCGTGCTTTAAATGAATTTAAAGTTGGTGGCATCAAAACAACAATACCACTTCATCAACGTATTTTGAAAAATGAATATTTCTGCACAGGTGATATTGATACAAGATTTATTAGAAATCATTTCTCTAAATATGTACAACCAATGACACCTGCACAGTTGAAAGCTTCTAAAACAGCTAAAACTGAAAAAGAAATTATTAATGCTATAAATGCAAGTATGTATTATGCTTAATTTATAAAAATATATAGTAATATACCTAGCCCTGATAACAGAGATAAATTGTTATCAGGGTTTTTTTATTGACAAAATAAATAAAAATGATAAATAATGAATTAATTCAATTTATATTTAGGAAAGGTAAAGGTGGAGATAATGAGTAATTCTCGTGTAAGAATTATTAAAGACCCAGAAGAGAGAAAACAAGAAATCATAGAAGCAGCCTTACATTTATTTTCCCAAAAGGGATATGAGCATACAACTATACAAGATATTGCTAAATATTTAAATATATCTCAAGGATTATGTTATCGTTATTTTAAATCTAAAGCGGAGATATTCACAGCAACTGCTGAATTTTATGCACAGCAGATTTTAATTCAAATAAGACAACCTTTTCCTGAAAATATGAAAGCAATTGATAAATTTAATGTTACGATAAAAAGACTTTTTCAATATATTATCAAACATGGTGAGTTTGAAGCTAATAGTGAAGTAAGTGCCTTACGTGCAGATAGATTAGATAGTATTTCCAGACAGATTATAGAAGTGATCATACCGATAATTAAGCAAGGTAATGAAGAAAAGATATTTAATTGTCATGATATAGAAAAAACGACTAAGATTTTTATTTTTGGTTTGGTACATACTTTTCATGAAGAAATGCCTAAGCAAGATATAAAAAATTATATTAAGTCTTTTTTAAAGTATTTAAAGATAAATTTAGTATTGATTTTAAATATAAAAGAGCCTGAATTACTAGGTGAAGGTTGGGAAAACATTTTATAGATATAGATGTAAAAAACTAGGTGTTATATTATATCAACACTTAGTTTTTTTATTTGACGGTATAGTTTATTTGTAGTAATATTTAAATGAATGAATTTATTCATTCTTGAGGTGATATGATAAAATTTGTTATTATATTAGGATTTTTCTGATATTATATAAGTGATGAATAAAATGGAAATGAATATAGAAGGAGGGATTTATGATGAAGAAAATATTTTTTGTGCTATGTTTGTTATTATCTTTATATTTATGCACAGGTTGTGGAAAAAATGAACAAGTTGTGGATAACACTGTTTATGTAAAAACACAGACAATTGATTATGGTGCAAGTAGTAATGAAGATAATTATGCAGGTGTAGTTAAAGGTCGCTATGAAACTAATTTGGCTTTTCAAGTTAGTGGAAAAATATTATCTAGAAATATAAATTTAGGAGATAGAGTATCAGCAGGAGATGTCTTGATGGTCATTGATGACAAAGATATTAGACAGAGTGTAAATGCCTATGATGCTCAAGTGGAAGCTGCTAAATCGCAATTGAATTTAGCACAATCTAATCTTGCTAGATATGAACAGTTATATGCAGCTAATGCAGTTAGTGCTCAATCTTTAGACCAATATCAAAATGCATATGATAGTGCTTTATCAGCATATAATCAAGCTGTAGCTCAAGCGACACAAGGGTATAATTCTTTGGGTTATACACAATTAGTCGCAAATGCAAATGGTGTTATTTCTAGTGTAAGTGGTGAAACTGGTCAAGTCGTAAGTGCAGGTCAAACTGTAGCTGTGCTTATTCAAGATGGAGAAAGAGAGATTGAAATATCCATTCCTGAAAATAAAATTCAAGATATAAGCATAGGTCAAAATGCGACAGTTGATTTTTGGGCTTTAAAAGGCACTACTGTTCAAGGTGTAGTCAGAGAAATATCACCGATAGCTGATGCCGTAGCAAAGACTTATAAAGTTAGAATTAGCCTTGTAAATCCTCCATCTGATATTCAATTAGGTATGACTGCAAATGTTATATTTACAGGAGCAAATAATGGTGATACAAATATTAGTTTGCCATTGAGTGCATTGTATCAAGTGGAAAATAAAACTCAAGTTTGGATCGTCAATGATGCTTCTTGTGTAGAATTAAAAGATATAAATGTAATATCTTTGGGAAAAAATGATGTGATTGTCAGTGGATTAAATAAAGGTGATGTAGTAGTAACAGCAGGTGTGCATAAACTTTATGAAGGGCAATCAGTAAAATTAGCGGATGGTGATACTTTATGAGAAATTTAACAGAAGTATCATTAAAAAATAAAAATCTAGTCTGGTACTTTATTGTTGTGATTTTTTTTGCAGGAATTTTTTCCTATACGAAATTGGGACGAATGGAAGATCCTTCATTTACGATTAGACAAATGGTAGTATCTGTAGCTTGGCCAGGAGCGACAGCTTCACAGATGGAAGAACAAGTTACAGATAAGATTGAGAAAAAATTGCAAGATACACCAGGTCTTGATTATGTAAAAAGTTTTTCGCGTTCAGGTGAAGCTGTTATCTATGTGAATTTACGTGATGATATAGATAATGATAAGATACGACCTACATGGCTTGAAGTTCGCAATATGGTTGATGACATAAAAAAGGATTTACCAGAAGGCGTTTATGGGCCATATTATAATGACCGATTTGATGATGTATATGGTTCTATATATGCTATCACAGGTGATGGTTATTCTTATGAAGAAATGCGTGAAAAGGCAGAAAAAATAAGACGTATCTTATTGACTGTGGATAATGTCAGCAAAGTAGAACTTGTAGGTGAACAGCCTGAAAAAATATATATAGAAGCTTCATTAGATAAGCTTTCTGAATTGGGTATTAGTCCTCAAGATATCATGCAAGCAGTGCAGACTCAACAACAAATGACACCTGCGGGCATGATTGAAACTCAAACAGATAATGTATATTTACGTTTAAGTGGTCAATTCGCTGATGTGGATATGCTCAAAGAAATGCCTATCAATGCTGGGGGCAAAATTTTGCGTTTGGCAGATATAGCCAAAGTAGAACGTAGATATGTAGAGCCAGCAGAACCAAAGATGTTTTATAATGGAAAACCAGCTATAGGTCTTGCTGTTTCTATGGAAGCTGGAGGTAATATTTTAACTCTAGGTGATAATCTACAAAATACTATTGAAGAAGTGCAAAAATATATACCTACAGGTTTAGAGATAAATCAAGTATCTAATCAGCCACAAGTGGTAAAAGATTCAATAGATGAATTCGTAGGCTCTTTACGAGAAGCAATTATCATCGTATTGGCAGTCAGTTTTTTGAGTTTAGGACTTAGAACAGGTATGGTAGTTGCAGGTTGTATACCTCTTGTTATTTTAGGCGTATTTGTTGCTATGGAAGCTTTGGGTATAGATTTGCATAAGGTTTCTTTAGGAGCGTTGATTATTTCTTTAGGTTTATTAGTGGATGATGCTATTATTGCTGTAGAAATGATGAGTGTAAAACTTGAAGAAGGCTTAGATAGATTTAGTGCTGCTTGTTATGCGTATAAAGTGACAGCTATGCCAATGCTTAGCGGTACACTAATTACTTGTGCAGGCTTTATACCTGTAGCTTTTGCCGATGGATTAGCATCTGAATTTTGTAGTGCGTTATTCCCTGTAATTGCCATAGCTTTGATTTTATCGTGGATTGTATCTGTAATGGTAGCTCCATTATATGGTTATAAGATAATTAAAGTTAAAGTAAAAAAAGATGAAAAGGGAAATGTAGACCCATATCAAAGTAAATTTTATACATTTTTTAGAAAGATATTATGTTATTGTTTAACACATAAAAAAATAATATTATCTAGCACAGTGGTTATATTCGCTATTTCTATTTATTGTATGAAATTTATAAGTCAGGAATTTTTCCCACCATCTCAAAGACCAGAGCTTGTAGTAGAACTTACTTTGCCAGAAGGTTCATCTATAAAGGCTACAGAAGAACAAGCTGAAAAATTAGCAGCTATTTTAAGTGAAGAACAAGATGTAATAGATAATTTTGCTTATTATACAGGTCAAGGCTCTCCACGTTTTGTATTGACTTTTGACCCTGTATTACCAAAAGATAATTATGCTCAATTTGTAATTACAGCAAAAGATGTAGAAGCTAGAGAATATTTAAATCAAAAATTATTTAAAATTTTAAATGAAGATTTTCCAGCAGTACAATCAAATATTAAATTTTTACAAATGGGACCACCTGCTGATTATCCTGTAATGATTAGAGTTTCAGGATATGATGTGGATAAGGTAAAAAATATAGCTGATGAAGTGGCTATGAAGATGCGCCAAGATAGTAATATTTACAATGTAAATTTTGATTGGCAAGAAAAAGCAAAAACACTTCATTTAGAATTAGACCAAGATAAATTGAGAGCAATGGGTATATCTAGTCAAATGGTTGCTCAGACTTTATATACAGAGCTTACAGGAGCAACAGCTGCTCAATTTTATCAAGGTGATAGAACCATTGATATAGTTATGCGATTATCTGATGACGATAGAGATAATCTGGAAAAAGTGCGCAATTTACCGATTTATTTAGGGCAATATGGATATGTACCACTTGAACAGATTGCTAAAATTAGTTATCGTGCAGAAGATGGTGTTATTTGGCGTCGTGATTTAAAACCTACAATCACTGTTCGTGGTAGTATTTATCAAGGAACAGCCAATGATGCAACTGAAAAGATATATAATCAATTAGATGATTTACAAAAAGATTTACCATTTGGTTATAGCATTGAACCAGATGGAGCTATGTCAGATAGTCAAACAGCTATGGAACATTTGTTAAAACCTATACCTGTGATGGTCATAGCGGTTATTACTATATTGATGTTCCAGTTGAGAAGTGTACAGTTAATGATAATGACTGTACTTACAGCTCCGCTTGGCTTAATTGGTGTTAGCTTTGGTATGTTATTGTTTGATAAACCAATTGGCTTTGTGGCAGTATTAGGTATCTTGGCTTTATTTGGTATGATTATTCGTAACTCAATTATCTTGATTGACCAGATAAAGAAACATATGCTTGATGGTGAAAAACCATGGAATGCTATTATTGATTCTGCTGTATTGCGCTTCCGTCCAATAATGCTTACAGCAGCAGCGGCAATACTTGGCATGATGCCACTTGTACCAAGTACACTTTGGGGTTCAATGGCAATTGCTATTTCTTGTGGTTTAGTAGTTGCTACGATTTTAACTTTGCTCATTTTACCAACAATGTATGCAGCATGGTTTAAAATCACACCAGATAGTGAAAATAAATTGAAACAGAAATAAAATGTTTCACGTGAAACAAAAAAGTGCAAGTAAGAAATTTCTTACTTGCACTTTTTCATTTATTTAATTAGCAAATCTTTTACGAGGTTTTCTACTAATTGGTGGTTTGAGATACATTAAGGCACTTGTTATGAACATCAAAATTCCAGCGAAAATAAAGACAAATTTTAAACCAAAGAAAGTGCCGATAAAGCCACCAACTAATGGGCCAATAGTTGAACCAATTTGTTGAGCTGCAAACATCAAACCAAAAATACGACCACGTTGTTCGGCTGGACTTTTTTTAACTAAAATAGAATTGATTGATGGGTATACACCAGCATAGAATAGACCACAAACAAACTGCAAAATAGCAAATGGAGTAAGCGTGCTAGGTATGGATTGAATGATTAAAATAAAACCTGTACCAGCAAGGGTTATACACATAGTACGGAAAAATCCATGTGATTGACCATATCTACCCCAAAGCGGTGCAGAAATAGCTCCAGCAAAACCACCTAAAGAAAAGACCATACCAGATAACATGATAACATTATCCATGCTATGATGTAGTTCAGCTACATATAATGTTAATATAGGCTGAAGAATTAAAATTGCCATTTGGATAACAACAGCACATTCAAGCATACGTCTAATCATAGGCACTTTTAATAAATTTACTTTTTCTGCTTCTTTAGCTAATGCTAATTGTTCAGGTGTTTTAGCTTCACGAGGTGGTTCTTTAATGAAAATTAAGGTGATTAAAGTAATCAAGGCAAGAGCACCTGCGGAGATAAAGAAGGAAACTCGCATACCAAATACACTGGCTAATACGCCACCTAGTAATGGGCCAATAACTCCGCCAGCAGTTAAAGCACCTTGCATTACGCCCATACAAAAACCGAGCTTTTCTTTGGGAGCATAAGAGGACATAATAGCAAGTTCAGCAGGCCAAAGTCCAGCGGCAAAACCTTGGAGAATACGAGCAAACATTAATTGAATAGGAGAGCTAACGATACCACAGATGAAATAAGTAATAGCAAGACCTACTCCAGCACGTACTGCCATAGGTTTTCGCCCTTTTTTGTCAGATAATTTGCCCCAGATAGGAGCCATAACAGCACTAACGATGAATGTTACGGAAAATATAATGCCTGACCACATGTTTACATTGTCAGATGTTACACCTAATTCATTAATTAAATACATAGGTAAAAATGGAATGAGCATAGTATAACTAGCTGACATCAGTACAACATTGCAAGTCAAAATGGCTAAAACAGCTTTCCAATTCAATTAAATCAATCCTTTCGTAATAATTTCATAGTTTATTAATTATTTTTATAAAAAAATAATTAAATATCTAAGATGATTATACATCAAAAGGTATAAATTAAAAAGCTACTATAGACGAAAAATATTCTTTGGGCTACAATTAATTATAGATTAATAAATAAGGACGTGATATTGTGTATAAATTAGCACCATCATTATTAGCAGCTGACTTTGGTATTATAAAAGAACAATTAGCCAAATTAGATGAAGCAAAAGTACCTTATCTTCATTTAGATATTATGGATGGGGTTTTTGTACCTAATTTATCTTTCGGTCTTGCTGTTGTTGAGTCTATTCGCAAATATACAAAAATGGTTTTTGATGTGCATTTGATGATTATAGAACCAGAACGTTATGTAGAACAGTTCGCTAAAGCTGGTACAGATATTTTCTGTTTCCATATTGAAGCGACTAAAGATGCAAAAGCAACTGTAGAAAAAATAAAGAAATGTGGTATGAAAGCAGCTATCGCTGTTAAACCAGCAACACCAATAAGTGAAATAAAAGATTTATTAGGTGAATTAGATATGGTCTTAGTAATGACTGTAGAACCAGGTTTTGGTGGTCAAAAATTCATGGAAGACCAGATGGAAAAAGTAAAAGAATTAGTAAAACTTCGTGAAGAAAATAATTATAAATATGATATTGAAGTTGATGGTGGTGTAAATCCTGAAACTATAAAAACATGTTTTGCTTCTGGTGCAAATGTAATTGTAGCAGGTTCTGCCGTTTTAGGAGCAAAGGATATTTCTGCAAGAGTAGAAGAATTTGCTCAAATTGCCAAAGAATATAATATTTAATTTTTATCATAAAAAAACGTATTATCCATAAAAGATAATACGTTTTTTATTTGAATTATTTAATTTGCAACAGTATCTGTAGTTGTATTTTCAGTTACTGGTTGGCGATTTTTTTGACCTGTCCAACCATATTTGATTGTGAGTGTTGTTATACCTGCGATTAACATAAACAATGCCATAGCAAAATATCCAAGGTCAAAAGAACCTGTTTCTGTTTTGATGAAGCCCATCATATAAGGACCAACCCAACCACCAAGGTTACCACAGGAATTGATAAGACCGATAGCACCAGCAGCTGCAGGGCCTGTTAAGAATGTAGTAGGAACTGTCCACCATACGCCCATAGAAGCATAGATACCAATAGCGGATAAGCAGATTAAAAATAATGCTACAGAAGGATTGCTAGCAAATGGGCTAAGTCCAAGACCGATAGCACCGATGAACATGGCAATAGCTACATGCCAAACTTTATCACCTGTTTTAGTAGATGTATAACCTGCGATTATTTGTACGATTAAAGCTACAGTCATAGGAATAGCGATAGCGCCACCTAATAGAGAAGTTGACCAACCAGAAAGGCTTTTTAATACAGTTGGCATCCAGAAGTTGAAGCCCCAGAAACCAATTACCCACATGAAATAGATAAAGCAAAGTTTTAAAACTTTTTTATCAGTAAAAGCTTGCATAACAGTATATTTTTTTACTTTTTGTAAACGAGCTTGTTCAGCTTCAAAAGCTTCTGTTAAATATTTTTTCTCAGCATCATTGAGCCAAGATACTTGATCTGGTCTATCTTTAACCCAGAAGAAGAATACTACAGCGAAGAGGAGAGCAGGAACAGCTTCTAAGATGAATAATTCTTGCCAACCATGCATACCTAAAATAGAAGTATTTAATAAAACACCAGCTAAAGGAGCACCGATAATAGTAGATAATAATAGCGAAGTAAGCATTAAGGAAGTAGCACGAGCTCTTTCTTTTGGTGTGAACCAACGAGGGAATAATACAGAATAAATAACAGGATAAAGACTTGCTTCAGATGCACCAAGTAAGAAACGATAGATATAAAATTCAGTTTGAGTAGACATGAAAGCCATGAGAACACAAACGAGACCCCATGTGAACATGATACGGGCAATCCATTTACTAGCAGAATATTTAGCAGCGATTAAAGAGCCAGGAATTTCTAAAAGTAAGTAACCCATGAAGAAGATACCAGCACCAGCTCCAAAGATTTCAGGTGTAAGCCATGGTAAATCTTCAGTCATAGTCAAAGCTGCATAAGCTATATTTACACGGTCGATACAAGCGATGATTGAAACTAAGAATACAGGTAAAATAATATGTAAATCACGCTTTCTTTTTAAACTTGCAAAATTGATTTGTTCCATTGTTAAAACCTCCTAATAAAATATTTTGTGTAAAACTAAGTATAAATACAAAAAACCTCCGCCCCATAAAGGGACGGAGGTTATATTTCCGCGGTACCACCCTGATTTTGTCTTAATTATAGACAACAGCTTTCAACGTACATCATAATACGCGTTTCTTATAACGTAGAACAAACGTTTTAGCTTACTGGATTTCAGCTAAAATCTTCAAGGATGATTTTCATTTTTCTTTTGGCTACCACTTTTCAGCAAAATAGTGGCTCTCTGTAAGCTTTAAGGAAAAATTACTTGTTCCTATCTCTAGATTTATACTTTATTTTATATTTACAAATTTACAAAACTCATTGTAGATTAATATAATCTTATATTGCAAAATTGTCAATAGTTTTTTTAAAATAATTTATGATAAAATAAATAAATAATAAAAATTACAGAAAGTAGGCTGAAAAAATGGATAGTAGAAATTTACAATTAGCACATAATCTCATAAATTATTCTGTGCGTTTACAAAAAGGCGAAAAACTTTTAATTGAATTGATTGATGAAGGTATGGAACTTGCACAAGCTTTGATACAAGAAGCTTATAAAGTAGGCGGTATACCGTTTTTGACTATAAAAAATTTGAAAATGCAACGTGAATTATTATTAAATGCTACAACAGAGCAAATGAAGCTTTGTGCAGAATATGAATCACTTCGTATGAAAAACATGGACGCATATATTGCTATTCGTGGCAGTGAAAATGTAAGTCAATTGAGTGATGTGCCAGCAGATAAAATGGAAATTTATTCTAAATATTGGATGAAGCCAGTGCATAGTGATATACGCGTGCCAAAAACAAAATGGTGTGTTCTTCGTTATCCAAATGGTTCTATGGCACAGCTTGCGAATATGAGTACAGATGCTTTTACTGATTTTTATTACAATGTTTGCAATTTAGATTATGCTAAAATGGGTAAAGCCATGGATAGCCTAGTTAAACGCATGGAAAATGCTGATAAAGTAAGAATTAAAGGCAAAGGAACAGATATAACTTTTTCTATCAAAAATATGCCAGCTGTTAAATGTGCAGGTGATTGCAATATTCCAGATGGTGAAGTGTATACAGCTCCAATTAAAGACAGTGTAAACGGTACAATCACATATAATACACCATCAATTTATCAAGGTACTACTTTTGAAAATGTATCTTTTACTTTTGAAAATGGTAAGATAGTAAAAGCTACAGCAAATCATACAGAGGCTTTAAATAAAATTTTGGATACTGATGAAGGTGCAAGATATATAGGGGAATTCTCATTTGGTCTAAATCCATATGTAACTTTCCCTATGAAAGACATCTTATTTGACGAAAAAATAAGTGGTAGTTTACATTTCACTCCAGGTTGTGCTTATGAAGATGCAGATAATACAAATCGTTCAGCTGTTCACTGGGATTTAGTTTTAATTCAGACTCCTGAATATGGTGGAGGAGAAATTTATCTTGATGATGAATTAATTCGCAAAGATGGTTTATTTGTTGTGGAAGATTTACTCTGTTTAAATCCTGAGAATTTAAAATAACAAGTAAAACATAATTAGTAAGAAAACAAGGTACTACAAGGGTTCTGGTAGTATCTTGTTTTTTTGCAAAAATCAAAATATTATATATAGTACTTCTTTGTTTACATATTTTGACATTTTTTATTAGATATTGTAAAATTGCCAATAAGAAAAATTAAATCCTTAATATCTCTAAATATGTCCAGCGTCCTGGAGGTGTCGATGTTGTTTTACGATGGTATAAAAGTATACATGCAGAATGGTAAATTAGACGATGTAGAGATAGCTTATTATATTAATAAAATAAGGAAAACACATAAGGGTAAAATCCTAAAACGTATATCTTTTATTTTAGGCGAAGGCTATATTGATTTAAGATACATGTTCCAATCTTATCCTTTTGAAAGAATATGGCGAATTTCTACAGAAGATAGACTTATTGAATCTGTTGTATAAAGAGAAGAACTGCAAACAAATGATTGTATATTTTTCATTTGGTTGCAGTTCTTTTTTTATGTTAAGATGAAGTTAAAAGAAATAAAAGTAGGTGAGAAAAATGACAGAACAGAAAAGAATATTGATTGCAGTGATGATAACATCATTCATAGGTCCATTTATGGGGAGTTCAGTAAATATCGCTGTTCCAGCCATGGCTGAAGATTTTAACATGATGCCAGATGAGTTGACTTGGGCTGTTACAGCTTTTTTAATTGGTTCAGCAGCCGCTTTATTACCTTTTGGTCGTTTAGCTGATATAAAAGGACGCAGAAGAATATATCTACAAGGATTGGCTTGTATTTGTGCTACTACTTTAGTCTGTGCAGTAGTGCAAAACTTTTTAGCTTTTATCTTTGTGCGATTTTTACAGGGATTGTCTATGTCAATGATTTTTGGTACAAGTATGGCATTACTGGTCTCTTGTTGTGGTGCTGAAAATCGTGGCAAGACGATAGGTTTATCGGCAGCATGTGTATATTCAGGCGTTTCATTAGGGCCTTTTATTGGTGGTTTTATCACAGATTATTTGGGCTGGAGAATGATTTTTTGGCTTACTGGTATAGCTTTATTGATAAATTTCTTTTTGATTTTTAAGGTGAAAACTGATTGGTATGGAGCAAAAGATAAAAAATTTGACTATATTGGTAGCATTATTTATCTAGTGATGATAGTTTTATTTTTATATGGATTATCAGATTGGACAAGACATGAATTTGTGCATTATATGCCATTTATAGCCTTTATTTTATTTTTATTATTTATATATGAGCAGAAAAAAGTTGCTTCGCCACTTGTAGATTTATCTATTTTTAAAAATACAGTATTTACCATGTCAAATATAGCCGCTTTAATTCATTATAGTGCGACTTTTGCTTTAGGTTTTGTATTATCTTTATATTTGCAATTAGTCAGAGGTATGGATGCTTTTACAGCTGGAGGATTTTTATTGATACAACCATTTATTATGACGATTGTTTCTCCTAAAGCAGGAGCATTATCTGATAAATTCTCATCAAGACTTATTGCTTCTTTAGGTATGGGTATGATGATGATAGGATTGTTTGCTTTTTCTTTTTTGGATAAAGATACATCATTTTATCTGATTGGTATAAATTTAGCCTTTATTGGTTTAGGCTTTGGTTTATTTGCTTCACCGAATAATAATGCCATTATGGGAGCTGTAGAGGCAAAATTTTATGGAGTGGCGTCTTCGATTTTGGCAGTAATGCGCCTTACAGGGCAAGCGATAAGCATGTCATTAGTAACCTTGCTATTATCTATTTTTACTGCTGAAGCGATAGAAAGTAATTATGTAGATATACTTTTACACAGTTTTAAATATATATTTATTTTATTTGGTTTTTTATGTATTATAGCCCTGTTTGCTTCTTTGATGAGAGGTAAAGAAAATGTTAAAGAATAGTTAAATAATAGCTTGCGTTAGCATTTAGACAATGATATAATTAAGAAGTTATGTTAATAACGAGTTCCGCTTAGCGGAATTAATCCCTGCCCATTTGTGGGCCGATAGTCCAAAGAGGAGGTGATTTCGTGAGAAAGTACGAAGTCGTATTTATTATTAGACCAATGGAAGAAGAAGCAACTAATGCTGTTATCGAAAAGTTCTCTAACTTAATCGTTGCCAATGGTGGTACTATTGACAAAGAAGATCGTTGGGGCAAAAAACGTTTGGCTTATGAAATTAAAGACTGCACTGATGGTTTCTACTGCTTATTTGAATACACAGCAGAACCAGCTTGCTCTGCAGAACTTGATCGTGTAATGAAAATTACTGATGAAGTATTAAAACATATGATCGTTAGAGAAGACGAAAAATAATTATAAAGATTTGCCAGGGAGGAAATTACCATGAATAAGGTAATATTAGCAGGGCGTCTTGTGCGTGACCCAGAAGTACGTTACACGCAGACAGGAAAAGCGGTGGCAAGCTTTACTTTAGCTGTGAACCGTAGATTTAGTCGTAGTGCTGATCAACAACAAACAGCAGATTTTATTCCTATCGTAGTATGGGATAAATTAGCTGAAGTATGTGGCAACAATTTAGTAAAAGGCAGTCAAGTCTTGATTGAAGGTCGCATTCAGATTCGCAGTTATGATGCACAAGATGGAAGTAAACGCTATGTTACTGAAGTCATAGCCCAAGAACTTGAGTTTATGGGTTCTAGACCAACAAGTGCTCCAGCACCAACACAGCAATTCGGTGGTGCACAAATGCAGACTTCATCTCCAATGATGGGTGGAGCAGCAGCATCTTTCGGTTCTGAAGTACCCCCTGACGAAGAAATACCATTTTAAGGAGGGTAACAACATTGGTTAAACGCGATAGAAACAGAAGACCAAAAAGAAAAGTTTGTAGCTTCTGCGCTGATAAAATCGAACATATCGATTATAAAGACGTAGCAAAACTCCGTCGTTTCATTACAGAACGTGGTAAAATTTTACCTCGTCGTATTTCCGGTAACTGTGCTTGCCACCAACGTCAAGTAACAGTTGCAATTAAAAGAGCTCGTAACATCGCTCTTTTACCTTTCACAGCTGAATAATTTAGCGATAATTAAGCCGATATCATTTGATATCGGCTTTTTTGCATTTAAAAATAATTTTTTAACATATAACTGAAATCGTGTTGAGCGTAGTCTTGCCAAAATTGTTCATATGTTTCTGGTTTTTTTGTAGGTTTATGCAAGCGAGGGCTTTTTTCAATAGATTTTTGAAAATCTTTAGCAAAATAGATTAAATCTTCTTTGGTTTTATTAAATAGTGATTTGCCATTTTGCGTATTGATTAATAACATAGAAATGCCTTTATCATCATCAATATCTTCGCTGTTTACATTATCAGAGAAGTAATTCCAAAAATCGCCAATAGTTAAATCACTCACTCTGTCTAAATTCGTATAAGCACAATTATAGCAGGAACTCCTGAGGAAATTTCCCTTTAAAAATCCTTTGATATATTCATTAGTATCTTTATAAGAAATATCTTTTTTGTTGTCATCAAATTTGGCGATTACTTGGTAGCGACGCCAGCCTGGTTTTTCACGAAATTTAAAATCAATGACATTAGCATTATGTTTGGATTTTAAATGATTTAGATAATCTTTGAATATCTGTGGTGAAGGCACACCATGGCAAAGTAAATCAACTGTGAATAATTGACCTACATAGCGTTTTTTGAGAAAAGCATATAAACCAGCAACTTGACAAGGTGTACCGGAAAATAATACTTTTTCACCTTGAAGTAATAATTTGCGAATATCCTTATATGTTGTTCCAATAAAACTCTGTACATATTTAGAGCCAATTAATAAAGGATAATCTTCGATTTTATTGATGATGATGTGTTTAGCTTTTAAATCATCAGTCAAAGTTGAGCCACAAACATAAAAATTTTGGGATAGTGCTTGTAGCATTAAAGCGGTAAATAATCCTCCAGAAGCTGCTTGTTGACGCTTTTGAGGATTTTTATGCCAGCAAGCATAGATTTCAGCTAAGCTTTCTTCATTATGTGGTTTGAAGTATACAGGGCAAGATTTATGGCACAATCCACAATTAATACATTTTTCTTTGTCGATTTGAGGTTGCCAAAAGCCTTGCTTGTCGGTGATTACTTGTATTGCATTTTTAGGGCAGATATTTTGACAAGATAAACAACCAGTACAACTATTTTTTGAGCACAGCATAAGTAAAACCTCCTTGTTATACCAAAATAGCCAAGATAGATAATGACTATCTTGGCTATTTATGTACACACAATTTTTAGTTATCAACACGACAAATGTCTGCACCTAATCCACATAATTTTTCTACGAGATTATCGTATCCTCTATCAATATGATGAATATAAGATACTTCAGTTTCGCCATTAGCAACTAAACCAGCAAGTACCATGGCAGCTCCAGCACGTAAGTCTGTAGCTTTTACTTGACAACCATTTAATGAAGGAACACCTTCAACAATAGATGTGCGTCCATCAACTTTAATACAAGCTCCCATGCGTTTTAATTCATCTACATGCATAAAACGATTTTCAAATACAGTCTCTGTAACAAGACCTGTACCATCAGCAATAGTGAGCATTGCCATAAATTGAGCTTGCATATCTGTAGGAAATCCTGGATATGGTAGAGTTTTAATATCGATAGCTTTGGGGCGCTTGTTACAGCTAACACGGATACCATCGATATCTTCTTCAATTTTAACTCCTGCTTCATTTAATTTTGCAATAACAGGTTTTAAATGTTCACTAATAGCATTTTCTATATAGATATCTCCGCCAGTCATGGCTACAGCCACCATATAGGTTCCAGCTTCAATTCGGTCAGGAATAATTGTGTAGTTATGACCAATTAATTTTGGCACACCTGTAATTTTGATCACATTTGTACCAGCACCGCGAATTTTAGCTCCCATGATGTTTAAGAAATTAGCTAAATCGATAATTTCTGGTTCTTGAGCAGCATTTTCAAGTATAGTCTGACCTTCAGCCATACATGCTGCCATGATGATATTTTCTGTAGCACCGACACTTGGGAAATCAAGATAAATACTAGTTCCTTTTAGCCCATTTGGTGCAGTAGCACTGATAAAGCCGTGTCCGATTTCGATTTCAGCTCCAAGAGCTTCAAAACCTTTGAGGTGTAAATCGATAGGTCTAGTACCAATAGCACAGCCACCAGGCATGGAAATTTTAGCTTTTCCATAACGTGCTAATAGAGGTCCCATAATAACAAAGGAAGCTCTCATTTTACGTACTAAATCATATGGTGCATCAATTGTTTTTAAAACAGTACTATCAACAAACAATGTATGTTGTTGACGATTGAAATCAACTTTAGCACCAAGCTGACGCAGAACTTCAGCGATTGTGCAGACGTCGTTTAAATAAGGTACTTCGTCTAAAACACATGGCTTATCCTGGGCCAGAAGAGTTGCTGCAATAATAGGCAGTACAGCGTTTTTTGCACCGCTAATTTTTACACGACCATGCAATTCATGACCGCCATGTATAATCAACTTTTCCAATTTTCATCCTCCACAAGACTTATATCTTTATTATTTTATCATTTACCTTTATGTATAGCAATAAGAAATTATATATATTATCTATAGACAAAGTGATTTAGAGTAAAAATAAAAAAGCTCTATTAATTTTTTGATAACTAATAGAGCTTTTAGATATATTTTATTTTTTAGCTACTTTTTGGCTATAAACAATAATTGCTCCGATAAAGAGAACAGGTAGAATATAATTCATATATTCAGTTAAAGATAACAAGAAATTACCAATGATTTTATCATGAAGTATCATACTAGCAGAAGTATAAGCTAAGATAGCAGAGCCAAGAGTGATGAGGATAGGTAATCTATCCATTAAGTTGGAAATGATTTGGCTACCCCATACAACGATAGGAATACTAATAGCTAAACCTAATAATACAAGCACCATATCACCATGAGCAACACCAGCGATAGCCAATACATTATCTATGCCCATAGCAGCATCAGCAATGATAATTGTTTTGATAGCAGTGGCAAAACCAGTAGAAGCACTAAAAGAATTTGCATCTTCGAGATTGTGTTTTTCTGGTTTTAATAATTTAAAAGCTATTGGCAATAAGATAAGACCGCCGATTGCTTGTAGAAAAGGAATTGTTAATAAATATGTTGCAATTAAAGTCATGATAGCGCGAATTACTACAGCACCGGCAGTACCAATATAAATGGCACGTTTACGCATGTTTTCTGGTAATTTACGAGAAGCCATAGCAATGACTACAGCGTTATCACCAGCTAATACTAAATCAAGTAAAATAATAGAACCTAAAGCTAATAAAAATTGAGTAGATAAGATTTCCATAAATTGCTCCTTCCATTAAAAGTCTTTTGAACACAAAAAAAGACTTTTAATACACACATGAATTATATGCGTATTAAAAGTCTCACTTATCGAAAATAATCGACGTTATTGCCAGAAGCGATTGCTACAGTGATTGTTGACAATAACACAAGGAAGTTACTCCCTTTTAATATCGTTATTATTATAATAGATAAATATAAAATCTGTCAATGATAATAGAAATAATTTATTTTAAAAAGTAATAATTATTTATTTGATGATAATTGTAAACATTCATCAATTACTTCTTGCATTTCTGGTGGTATGAATTTGTTTTTATGATAAACAATATTAAATTGACGTTTAAATACAAGTTCAGGCATAGTAAAAGTTTTTAATTTGCCTTCTTTTAATTCATCTTTGATAGCTTCAGTGGAGATTACAGAAACACCTAAACCGCTGATGACAGCTTTTTTTATAGCTTCCATGCTATTGTAAATACCAGCAGTTTGATAATAAATATTATGTCTGTGCATCACTTGTTCAAATAATTCACGAGTTCCACTGCCTGTTTCACGAACGAAAAATCTTAGTTTTGTTAAATCTTCAAGAGTGATTTCTTTATCAGCTAATGGATGATTTTGTCCAATGATGAAGACTAATTCATCATTCATAAAAGGTTTAGTAATCAAGTATTCAGAATGGATTTCACCTTCAACTAAAGCTAAATCTAAGCTATCATTTAAAAGCATTTCTTCAAGCTCAGAGGTGTTATGAATTTCTGAAAAGATTTCTTTGCCAGAACCATTATGGGAAATATGCTGAATTAAATCAATGAGAAAATTACTGCCGATGGTGATACTAGCACCAATGCGAAGATGATATACTTCATTGAATGCACGCATAGCTTGTTCTGTTTGAGCGTTCAGATTGATCAAATTGCGAGAATAACGTAATAATCTACGACCTGCCTCTGTAATAAAAATGCGACGACCTAAACGTTCAAATAGAAGTGTTTGATAATGTGCTTCTAATTCTTGAATAACTTGACTAACAGATGGTTGAGTCATATGAAGTTTTTTGGCAGCAGCAGTAATACCATTTTCTTCACAAACTTTAATAAATATAGCTAAATGTCTAAGTGTCATTATTACTCCTCTTTGTATTTATAAAATCTAAAATTAAAAATGTTTCACGTGAAACATTTTATTTATCTACTTGAATACCAGCTCCAGGTCCATCAGTAGCTATGGCAACGCCTGCTTCAGCAAATGTCTTCATATCTTTCATCATTTGAAGAGAGGCGTCAATTAATTTCATGCCCAAGCTACAGATACAACCACCGCCTGTAGTTATATTTAAATCTAAATAATCAGGACATACAAACATTAGATAAGGATTGATAGCAGGAGCTAAAACTAAAGCGTATTTTAAAGCGATAGTGGATACTAAATCATCAGATAATGTCAATATGCCATTGCTAGCAGCACCTATGGCGATACCTGCCATAAAAGCGATTTGTTGTAAATCTTCTGTAGGTGTTAAGGAAAGAAAACCGCGTTTACCGTAACGTAAATCACCATTAGGTAGACATAATTGTTGTTGAATATTTAAGCTGAATGTACCACAAATTTCTTTAGGATGAGTTTCACAGCAAGCTATGCCTAAAACTTCAACATTTTTAATTTTAGAGCCATAACTTATACCTTGTAAAAGACTGAAGGATAATGTCTTTTCTGTGAGATTGGATTGTGGAATAGCAGTGAAATGATAATCTGCATTAGCATGATGAGCAAATGATTGAGTGAGTCGATGTTGTACGATACTACAGCTCTTTTCAGATGTTAAAACAATGATTTTTTTGCGTACAGATGTAGGTTTTACTTTTTTTACAATACCAGATATATGTTCAGCTATTTCTTCTAATCTACCTAAACTATAAATAGGTTTAGTCAGATTATCAATGCGAAATCTACATTGTTTTTGGATATCTGTATCTAAAGCTGGAATATTGCGAGTGCGTTTTAATAATGTGGTCTTTGTATTTAAATCTGCTTGAGGAATGTTAGGGCGGATTAATTTATCTGTTTCAGCAAGTGCTGCTTGATATACAGATTGATAAGCTTCAATAGCACAGTCTAAGATATTGACAGCGATAGATGAGCCTGTAGCTTCGCCTAAGCGGAATTGTAAGTCCATGTATGGAGATAGATTTAATTTCTTTAAAATAGCGTTATGAGCTGGTTCAGCAGCTAAATGAGATGCCATAAGATAATTTGTTATTTCAGGGCAAATAGCTTGAGCGACTAAAGCAGCTGAGCCTGTATTAAAGCCATCTAAAACGACAAAGCAGCGATTAGCGGCAGCACCTAATATTATGCCTGTGATACAAGCAAGTTCAAAGCCACCTAATTTACTAATGACATCAATACCATCAGTAGGGTCAGGTTTATTTACTTTTAAAGCTTGTTTTACTACTTCAATTTTAATGGCAAGTCGTTCATCAGAAATATTAGTTCCTCTACCTGTTGCTTGTTTGGGTGTTAGATTACAAAGACAAGCTACCATAGCAGCACTTGATGTAGTATTAGCAATACCCATTTCTCCAGGCAAGAAACAGCGATATCCTTGTTTAGCATATTCATTTACAAGTTCTATACCAGTTTCAATAGCACGGATTGCTTGTTCACGAGTCATTGCAGGGCCTTTAGCACAGTTTTGTGTGCCATGGGCGATTTTGCGGTCGATTAATCCAGGAATATCATCGACAGGAGCTTTGATACCCATATCTACAACTATCATATCAGAGCCACAAAAATTAGACATGCAATTGGCTACAGCACCTTTAGAAACGAGGTAGTTTTTAGTCATATGTGCTGTTGTTTCTTGAGGATAGGCACTGACATTCATTTCAGCAACACCGTGGTCACCACAAGTTATGATAGTGAATTTTTTAGGAATTTCAGGGTGAATTTGACCTGTGATACCTACATAGCGCAATAATAGATTTTTTAACTCACCAAGACCATCTGCATTTGTCATGGTTTGAGCTAATTTATTTTCAACAAATTTAATCGCTCTTTGATCTGGTGGTAAGATTTTTTTTATAGTTTGATTAAGCAAGGACATTATTGTTCTCCTTTGTTACTTGTTTAAGGCTTAAGCCAATGCGATTGCGTTTAGCATCTACACTGATGACTAAAACATTTAAAATATCACCAACAGATACAACATCTAATGGGTGTTTTACATGTTTATTGCTTAATTCAGAGATATGAATAAGACCAGCAGTCTTGATACCAATGTCAACAAAAACACCGAAATCAGTGATATTGCGAACTGTACCACGCATGATAGTACCCACCTTGATATCTTCTAATTTGATGATATTTTGGCGTGTAAGTGGTGCTGGTAAATCTTCACGTGGGTCGCGACCTGGTTTTGTTAGAGCATCTAAGATATCTTTAACAGTAAAAACGCCAGCATTTAATTTAGTAGCTAATTTATCTATATCCACTAATTTAATTTTAGCTTTAAGTAAATCTAATTTATTTTTATCGGCTAAATCTTCAAGGGAAAATCCTAATTCAGCTAATATTTGCTCAGCAAGAGGATATGATTCAGGATGTACAGGCGTATTATCAAGTGGGCAAGTAGCACCATTGATGCGCAAAAATCCTGCACATTGAGTATAAGCTGTAGGTCCAAGGCGAGAAACTTTTAATAGTTCTTTACGTGAAGCAAATATGCCATGTTCATCACGATATTTAATGATATTTTTAGCTACAGTAGCATTGATACCAGCAATATGTTTTAAAAGAGCAGCAGAAGCTGTATTTAGTTCTACACCTACATGGTTAACAGCAGCTTCAATAACAGCATCTAAAGTATTAGCTAATTCTTTTTGATTGACATCATGTTGATATTGACCGACGCCAATAGCTTTAGGTTCAATCTTTACAAGTTCCGCTAATGGGTCTTGAATACGACGAGCGATAGAGATAGCGCCACGAATAGTTACATCATATTCAGGTAATTCTTCTACAGCTAATTTGGAAGCAGAATAAACAGAAGCGCCCGCTTCGTTAGTGATTAAATAATGAACAGGTAATTTATGTTCATTGATTAAATTAGCTACGAATTCTTCTGTTTCATAAGAAGCAGTACCATTGCCGATAGAGATTAAATTTACTTGATATTTTTGAATATAATCTAATAGCTTCTGTGCAGATTTTGCTTTAGCGTCATCACTCATAGTGATATATAATACACCATGGTCTAAAACTTGTCCTGTAGCATCGACAATTGCCATTTTACAACCTGTACGATATCCAGGATCAAGTCCCATTACAGTATAGCCAGCTAGTGGTGCTTGTAAGAGCAATTGTTTGAGATTGGAAGCAAATACATGGATTGCTTGAGTCTGAGCTGTTTCAGTAAGCTGATTGCGAATTTCTCTTTCAAGTGCAGGGAAGATTAGACGTTTATAGGCATCAATGATTGCATTTGTAAGAAATTCTTTGTATGGACTATTTTGTTTTAAGATAAATTTAGTGATGATAGCAATATCTTTATCTATATCACTGATTAACTTTACTTTTAAAATATCTTTACTTTCACCGCGATTGATAGCTAAAATGCGATGTGATGGTAGATGTTTAATTGGCTCTGTATAATCTTCGTACATGAGAAAAGCTTCATCACTGTCAGCTTCTTTATCTCTAGTAATGCTCAATGAAGAAGTTTGCCAGAGGTGTTGGCGAAGTTTAGCACGAATATCCGCACTATCAGAAATAGTTTCGGCAATGATGTCAGAAGCGCCAGCGAGTGCTTCATCATTAGACGTTACCTCGTCATTTAAATATTTCAAGGCGATGTCTTCAAGTTTTTCAGAGCTATCTTCTTGTTTTAAGATAAATTGAGCGAGTGGCTCTAAACCTTTTTCTTTAGCAATCATAGCACGAGTGCGTTTTTTCTGTTTATATGGTAGATATATGTCTTCAAGTTCTTGAAGTTTTTCTACTTTATCTATAGCCAAGGAGAGTTCAGGAGTCATTTTTCCTTGTTCTTCAATGCTATTTTTTATTTCATTTTGACGTTTAATTAAATTACGTACATAAATAAGCTTATCGTTTAAATCACGAAGTTGTTCATCTTTCATATCGCCAGTTGCTTCTTTACGATAACGTGCGATAAAAGGAATTGTATTACCTTCGTCTATGAGTTTTATAGCAGCATTTATTTGACTTGTTTTTAGTTTAAGTAGATTTGCTAGATAAGCTGTGATATTTTGTTCAAGCATAAAAAGTCTCCTTAATAAATGTTATTAGTAATTATATCATATAATATGAAAAAAAAGTTATAGATAAAAGCTCAAGAGTCAAACTCAATCTTAATTGACGAGGTTTTATCGCTGTGATAGAATTAACGCCATAGCAAAAAGTTTTTAGATATTACATAAAATTTATAATAATAGTGGGAGGATAAGAAAATATGCCTATAAAAATACCGAGTACATTACCAGCTTCACAAATACTAGAGAGCGAAAATATTTTCGTGATGGATACCGAAAGAGCTTATACACAAGATATTCGTCCCCTCAAGATTTTAATTTTAAATTTAATGCCTAATAAAACTGTTACAGAAACGCAATTATTAAGACTTTTAGGTAATACACCACTACAGATTGAAGTAGATTTTATTTACACAGAGTCTTATTTGCCAAAACATACATCAATACAATATTTATCTCAATTTTATGGTACTTTTGAAGATGTAAAAGATAAATATTATGATGGTTTTATCATTACAGGTGCACCTGTTGAACGTATGGAATATGAAGAAGTAGCATATTGGAAAGAAGTATGTGAAATTATGGATTGGAGCAGAAAACATGCTTGGTCTACTTTCCATATTTGTTGGGGTGCTTTTGCAGGACTTTATCATCATTATGGTATAAAAAAATATTATGAACCTAAAAAAGTATTTGGTGTATATAAACATCATTTAAATGTAAAACATGAAAAATTATTCCGTGGTTTTGATGATGAATTCTATGTACCACATTCTCGTCATATCGGTATGAAAAGAGAAGATATTGAAAAAGTAAAAGATTTAACTATCATGGCAGAAGGCGATGCAGGAGTTTATATTGTTGCTAATTTGAAAGATAATGAATTTTTTATTACAGGTCATGCAGAATATGATCCATATAGCTTGAAAAGCGAATACGATAGAGATATAAAAGCTGGTATGGATATGCACATTCCTATCAATTATTATCCTGATGATGACCCAACAAAAGAACCGATTGTAAGATGGAGAAGTGTAGCTAACTTATTATTTAATAACTGGCTTAACTATTATGTATATCAAGAAACTCCATATGATATTGATACACTTAAACAAAATCCTAGACGTAAATAAATTAGATAAAGAGAGAAGCGTTTATTTTTATGTATTTAAAAAAGATAGCTATAATTTTTAGCTTATGTTTATTGATTTGCAATATAGCTTTGGCAAAGACCTTGCCTAACCCTGATACAAGTGCAGTGTCAGCTTGTTTAATAGATGCTGATGATAATGGTGTATTATACGGTAAAGATGAAGATAAAATAATGCATCCTGCTAGTACTACAAAAATAATGACAGCAATTTTAGCTTTAGAAAGTGGCAAATTAGACGAGCCATTAGTGATAACGCCAGAAGCAGTGAATACAGAGCCTTCTTCTTTGGGTTTAAGATTAGGCGATAAAATAACTTTAAGAGAAGCTTTGACTGGTATGATGATAGTATCTGGCAATGATGCAGCCGTAGCTGTAGCGCAAACAGTAGCGGGAAGTGTACCAGCATTTGCTAAAATGATGAATGATAAAGCAAAAGAATTAGGAGCAGTAAATACGCATTTTCTAAATCCTCATGGACTTACAGCTCAAGGTCATTATTCTACTGCTCATGATATGGCAATTATTGCAAGTTATGCTATGAAAAAGCCTGAATTTAGAGAAATAGTAAGTAAAAAAGCATATAATATGAAATACATGGATGGTCATACTGAATATGTAACTACTACAAATCGCTTTTTAAAAAGTGGTTTTGAAGGTGCTAATGGTATAAAGACAGGTTTTACAAATGCAGCAGGAGATTGCTTAGTAGCTTCAGCTACACGTGGGCAAAAAACTTTGATTGCAGTATTTTACAATGATGATTATCGTTGGGACGATGCACCAGCTTGGCTTGAATTTGGCTTTAGTTTCTATGATCCTAGTGAATTGCAAGATAAAACTGTAGTAAATAAACAAAATGTAATTAAATTAAATAAAATTACAGAACAAAGAATAAAACACAGTAGAGAAACAAATAAAAATTTAGCAGCTTTAGATGCTGCAATTGTCAACAGAGCTAAAAGCTTAAATAATAAAACAACAGATGTAGCAGATACAGCACAACAAACAAAAGCAAAAGATGTAGATGAAAATACAAAAGTAGAAGTATCTAGTGATGTAGACAATAATATAAGTAATGATGAGTATAAAGAAAATAATAGTAGTGAAGAAAATGTCGAAGTTGTTTCTGATGTAACAACAGATATGAATACAACTGAGATAACAACACCGGAAGAATTGAACCCATCATTAGAAAAGTATGTATATTGATTTAAAAAAGAGTCTTGTTATCAAGGCTCTTTTTTTGCTAAACTAGAGAAAAGAATAAATATGTATTTTGAGGAGTAAAGTTGTATGACAAAAACAGCAAGAGAATTACAAGAAGAAGGATTATTATACGATGTTTTTGAAAAAGAATTAACTGATATAAAAGATAAAACATATGGTTTAGTCAGTGAATTGAGTAGAGCTAGTCATTTTGATACGGAATATGTGATGTCTTTAGTAAGAAAGATAGTAGCGAAAATAGGTCAAGATAGCTATATTGTGCCACCATTTCGTTGTGATTATGGCGACCATGTATTTATTGGTAATAACACATATATAAATTACAATTGTTGCTTTTTAGACTCAGCAAAAGTTACAATTGGCGATTATGTATATATGGGACCAAATTGTAATATTTTTACACCATGTCATCCTATTCATCATGAATTACGTAAGGAAAAAGTAACCGAATACGCACTTCCTGTAACAGTGGGTTCACATAGCTGGATTGGTGGAGATGTAGTCATCACTCCAGGTGTTACTATTGGTGAAAATTGCGTCATTGGTGCAGGTTCTGTAGTAACAAAAGATATTCCAGATAATTCAATTGCTGTAGGTAATCCTTGCAAAGTAATTAGACAGATAAATGATAAAGATAGAGAATATATAAATAGTTTGATTTTAGATGATGAAACAAAAGATAGTAAATATAAACAAGAAAATGGTTATATTTATAGTGCCAAAGATGAAGCTATTTTTAATATAGTGAGAGATACAGTTCATTATGTAGAGATTTTAAATAAACTATCTAATAGTGAAATTCAGCGTCGTAGAGATTTCTTAAGAACTTTTGTGGCAAAATTAGACGAAGGTGCTATGATTAATAGCCCATTTTATATGGAGTTTGCTAATCATTTAGAAATGGGTGTAAATAGCTTTATTAATTATGACTGTATCATGCTTAATAATGCAATGATAAAATTGGGTGATAATGTATTAGTTGGGCCAAAAGTAAGTTTCTATACAGCTATGCATCCAATTGACGCTAAACAACGTGAACAATGGCTTGTATATGCTAAGCCAATAACTGTTGAAGATAATGTATGGATTGGTGGTTCAGCTACTATTTTAGGTGGTGTAACTATTGGTAAAAACGCCATTGTAGGTGCTGGTGCAGTAGTAACAAAAGACGTTGAGCCAAATACAATAGTAGTGGGCAATCCTGCTAGAGTTTTGCGTAAAATCACAGCAGAAGATAGTAAGAAATTTCAAGAAGAATTAGCAAAACAAAAAGATGTAAATAAAAGTGAATTTAATAAAATGATAGATGGTCAATGGTATAATGCAATGGATTATTCTATGTTGAAATTGCGTCAAGAAAATAATAAAAAGACAGAAGCATATAGCAGAATAACTATAAATACTTTGTCTTATAAAGATAGAATGGCAAAGGCTATCGTTAAAGAATTTGGCAAAAATGCTAATATTATACCACCATTTACTTGTGACTATGGTTGTAATGTAAAAGTAGGAGATAATACGGTTATCAATCACAGTGGTGTATTTTTGGATACAAATGAAATCAATATTGGTAAACATGCTTTAATTGGGCCAAAATCTGGGCTTTATGGAGCTATACATCCTTTTGATGTAGAAGCTAGAAATGAAGGCATTGAAAAAGCAAAGACAATTAATATCGGTGATGGTGCTTGGCTTGGTGGTAAAGTAACAGTAGTGCCAGGTGTAAGCATTGGCAAACATTCAGTGATTGGTGCTGGTTCAGTGGTAACAAAAGATATACCAGATGATGTAGTAGCTGTAGGTAATCCTTGTCGAGTGATTAGAAAAATTACAGAAGATGACAAAATAAATCCAATCCGCAAAAAATAAATAGATAATGAAAAAGCCTTAAGAATTTTTTTCTTAAGGCTTTTAATTGTTTCACGTGAAACATTTGATGATTTTTTGACTATGAGTTGTTATATATACTCCTAAAAAAATAAATAAGGCGCCAGATAATTGAATATAACCAATCTCTTCTTTAAGAAAAATAGCACCACAAATCATGCCAAAAATAGGAGTTAAGTTAGAAAAAATAGCTGCTATACTAGGACCAGCATTTTTTACACCGATGTTCCAAAATAACATTGAGCCAACACCGCCACATATTACAACAAAAGCAAAGGACATATATCCTAAACTATCTAGTGGTGTGTAATATAACTGTCCAGAGAAATGAGCATAGATTGCTACTTCGATAGCACCTATTAATCCCGACCAAGCTGTTACAGCAATAGCGGATAAATAATTCATGATTTTTAGACCTAAAATGGAATATAATGCCCAAACGATTTGACAAATAAAAAATAATGTATCGCCAGGATTAAAATTAAAATTTAATAATACATCTATAGAGCCTTTTGTAATTAAGAAAATGACACCAATAAAAGAAATAAAAATACCAATCCATTGGATGAAATTTAATCGTTCATGAATGAATATAGTAGCAATTAATGCTGTAATAGCAGGACCGGTAGCAGCGATTAATGTACAATTGGTAATGCTAGAATATTGAAGCCCTGTAAACTGAGCTACATTATTAATGCCTATACCTGTCAGTCCCATGAGGATTAGAGGAACGATACAATGTTTAGGTGGAATAAATTTTTGTTCTTTTTTTAAATAGATAATTATGAATAAAATTGTACTTATTAATAAATATCTAAAAGTAGTTAAAGCAGGGGGCGTCCAATTTTGTACAAGAATTTTAATACATAATGGTTGGATGCCCCAAAAGATGGTGGCAAGCGATAATAATAAATATGTTTGTTTTAACATGGAATATATACCTTAGTACTTAATCATACTAAACCAAATAACATATAAGCGATTAAACATATGAAAGCTACTGAGAATTTTAATAATGTAAGTACAAAAATATCATAATAAGATTCTTTATGAGTGAGACCACAAACTGCCATTAGAGTTACAAGTGCCCCAGCATGAGGTACAGTATCAAATCCTTCAGAAGCAATGCAGATAATACGATGTAAAACTTCTGGGGACATACCAATTTGCTGTGCCCAAGTCAGCCATTCTTGACCAAATGTTCCTACTGTAATCATTAAACCAGCAGAAGAGGAACCTGTAATACCAACCATGATATTAGTAGTAATAATAGAGGAGAACAAAGGACCATCACCAAAAGAAAGTCCTAAAAGGGCAGATTTTATCATAGCAAAAGCAGGAAGTGCAGCGATAACACAACCAAAAGCATAACCAGAAGCTACATTTAAAACAGCAGAGGTAGAGCCAATAGCACCTGTATTTATTGGATGAATAACGCCTCCTAAACGGCGTAATTTTTTACGACCAATATAAGCAGCTACAATACTACTAATTAATAAAGCAACATTGATAGACCATATAGCTTGAACTTTAGCAACACTTGAAGCAATCAAAGAGAGCTTTAAAGGTGCAAATGCTAATAAACTATTTTGATCCCAATGAAAAGCCCAAGTCCAGTTAAATGGATTGCTAACATATAGATTAATAATAATAACCATTAAAAGAGGAATAGAGGATAATCGCCAATCAGGTAGTTCATCATTATTGTTTTCAGGTTCATTTAAAGTGTATTTTCCATAACCTTCACCTTTAGCTTTAAGTGATTTACTACGATAAGAAATCCAAACATAAGCTATAATAAAAAATAGAATAGAAGCGAGTAGCCCTTGACCTATACCTGCCCAAGTAGTTGTACCAAATACAGCAGCTGGGATAATATTTTGTATTTGAGGTGTACCTGGTAAAGATACCATACTATAAGTAAAAATACCCATCCACAAAATTGCTGGTAAAAGACGTTTAGGAATATCAGCTTGTTTAAAAAGTATAGCAGCAAATGGATACATAACAAAAGCTACTACAAACACACTTAATCCACCATAAGTGAGAACACCGCAACCAAGTAATACAGCAAGGATGGCACGTTCTTTTCCTAGAACAGATACAATTTTAGCAGCAACTGAAGCAGCTAGACCGCCTTCTTCCATGATTTTGGCAAAGACAGCACCAAGTAAAAATACAGGATAATAACTTTTAATATATTCAGCAGCTTTAGTCATATACAATTCACTATACACAGGCATGGAAGTATAGTCACTAGTAATAGCTGCTAAAACAGCAAATATTGGAGCAATAAAGATTAATGAAAAACCTCGATAGGCAAAAAACATTAATAATAATAAACTAATAAAAATAATAGCTAAATCCATAAATAATACCTCCAAGTATAAATAAAAGCCTTCCTAAATAAGGAAGGCTTTTATGATGCTTTAAATTATAAACCAGAAACTTCGTGGATATATTTTCTAGCTTTTTGAGCATATTCAAGAGGGTTAGCAATTGCAGGATCTTGTTCTGCTTCAACCATTGTCCAACCTTCGTAATTATTTTCTTTTAAAATATCATAAACAGGTTTGAAATCAATGCAACCATCACCTGGAACAGTGAACATGCCCATTCTTACACCATCTAAGAAACTCATATTTTCGTTTTTTACTTTTTCAACAAGTTCTTTACGAACATCTTTTAAATGAACATGTTTAATACGATTAACATATTTTTTGAGAATACCAATGTAATCTTCACCAGAACATACGAGATGACCAGTATCATATAAAAGGAATACAAGATTAGGATCTGTCATTTCCATAAGTTTATCAATTTCTGCCTCAGTTTGTACACCTGTTCCCATATGATGGTGATAAACAAGTTTCATATCTTTTTCAGCAGCTAAAGCCCCTAATTTGTTAAGCCCTTCAGCAACTAGTTTCCATTCTTCATCAGTATTATGAGGTTTGTTAGCGAATAAAGGTGTAGAAAGTTGACCTTGAATACTATTACCTTGTTCGGATACTACAACTACTTTTGCTCCCATAGCATGTAAAAAATCACGGTGAGCTTTAAATGCTTCAGCAGTTTCTTCATAAGGTTTTGTTGTTAAAAAAGAACTAAACCATGCACTAGCAACAGAAAGACCACGTAGAGCAAGAGCTTTTTTTAATACATCTACATCTTTTGGAAATTTACCACCCATTTCACAGCCAGTGAAACCTGCTAAAGCCATTTCACTTACACATTGTTGAAATGTGTTTTCCTTGCCGAGGTCTGGCATATCATCGTTTGTCCAACCAATTGGGCAGATACCTAATTTAATATTTGTCATGAGAAATTCCTCCAAATTATAATTTATATTTATGGTTTAAATAACCTTGTTTGCAAAATAGATAAGTATGCTTACTAAACATACTTATCAAAATAAGAAATAAAAGGAAGACTTATTTATATAGTGATAATATATAAATTTATGCTGAATTAGTGTAAGAGGAGAAATTTTCTCCTCTTAGAAAATATATAGCATAATAAAAAAGGGGGCAATTTTATATCATAAATTGACAGTTTTAAGAAGTTAATTTATGATTATATAAAGAGCATATTAGTTAAATAATTAAAAATATTTATCTATATTATGAATATGTTATGAATATATTATGAGTAACTTATGTAAGTATATAGTACATCTTTTTGGTGATTTTGTCTATAGTTTTTATGGAAATTTTTATTATTTTTAGTAAGTTTAATTTTAATAATTTTGAAGGGAGTATTTATATGTTACAGTATTTTATGCCACATAAATATAAACATATTTTGAATAGAGATTGTACGCCTAAATTAGAATATTTTTGTAAAGTAGATGAAGTTTCATCTGTTATGCCTAGAGCTATGCATGTACATGAAAACTTAGTTGAAGTTTTATTAGTTTATGAAGGTAGCGGTATTTATACAATTGATAATAATAAATATATAGCTAAGAAAGGTGATTTGATTTTTTATAATTCTGGAGTAGTACATGATGAATTTGGTGGTAATGGAAGTAATTTAGGAACATATTGTTTAGGTATATCTAATTTAAAAATACTTAAATTAGGAGATAATAAAATTATTGAAGATAATTATTGTCCAATAATAAATTGTAATGAGTATTTTGATGATATTTTGAGTATGTTTGATATAATAAGAAAAAGTATAGATGTTGATGGAATACATGTAGCAGAATTCAGTAATTTTTTAGTACAAGCATTAGTGGTTAAGTTTCGTATAATTATTGAAAAAAATGGAGATGTAAAACAAATAAAAGAGCCATCATTAGCAACAAAAGTAAAAATATATATTGATAAAAATTATAATGAAAATATATCTTTAAAAAGTACTGCAGAAGCTGTAAATGCCAATCAGTATTATTTATCACATATTTTTAAAGAAGAAACAGGATTTTCTCCAATGCAATATGTTACTCGAAGAAGAATTGGAGAAGCACAAAATTTGCTGATTAATACACAACTTAGTATTACAGAAATAGCAGCAAATGTAGGATATAATAATTCAAATTATTTTCAAAATGTTTTTAAAAAAATAGTTGGATACACTCCAGGTTCATATCGTAAGCGTTGGCAGGTATAAATAAAATAAGCTAAGACATATTTTGTGTCTTAGCTTATTTTAGAATTACTTTTTAATGATACTATATAATTGAATGATTTCAATTACCATATCTTTAAGTATATAGGTGGTCATTAGATAATCTTGAGCATGTGATATTAAAACATTAAAAGAAAGTTTTTCACCATTGGCTTCACGTGTAAGTAATTCTTGTGTTTGTAATTCATGAGCTTTTTGTAATTGTGGTGTAGCTTTATCAATTTGAGCTTGTGCTTCAGTAAACTTTCCTTGATGAGCTAATTTTAATGCAGCTTGTAATTCAGCTTTAGCATCTCCGGCCAAGGAGATAATATCAAATGCAATTTTTTCTGTATTCATGTTAACAACACCTTTCAAAAATTTTTATTATTTATAATCATGACGGAATTTACGTTCAATATCTTCTATAGATAAACCTTTAGTTTCTGGCATAATAAATTTAGTAAAGAGTAGAGATAAAATACCAATAGAACTAAAAATATAAAAAGTATTAGATAAGCCAAATGTATTCATAAGTATTGGAAATAGTAATTGAATACAAAAGTTGGATCCCCATAGAAAGAAAACGGCAATACCAAGAGCTGTACCACGCATTCTAAGTGGAAATATTTCAGACATATATACCCAAGTTACAGGAGATACAAATGTTTGTTGAAAAAAGAGAAATGTTATTGTAAGAGATAATACAAAATATGGTAAATTTGGAGAGCCAGCCATAATATTAGAAATAGTGCCAATACAAGTATTAGCAAATAGAATACCTATAAGCCCAATAGTAAGCATTTTGCGGCGAGTTAATCGTCTCACTAATGTAAAACCAAACAAGGTACCAATAACTGAGATAATACCATTACCAATATTACCAATTAGTGCAGCATCAGTAGAAAATCCAGATTTTGTAAGTATTTGAGAGCCATAGAACATAATAGTATTAACACCTGTTGTTTGCTGTAAAATAGCTACTCCAATACCAATTAATAGAACTTTCTTCATCCATGGTTCAGTAAAATCTTTAAAAGATAAATTTTGTTGAATAGACTGCTCTGCTAATAAATCTTGGATATCATTTAATTCAGCAATAGCCTTAGCTTCACTTTCATGGGTTAATCTCAGAACATCTAAAGCTTCAGAAGTTTTTCCTTTAGCAACAAGCCAACGAGGAGATTCTTTGTTTATTAACATACCAAAAAATAATAGAATAGCAGGAATAGCTGCTATTGCTAAAATATAACGCCAAACATGAGGATCGTGTCCAAGCGTAATAGCAATAATAGCATTTACTATATATGCTAATAATTGACCAGATACAATAACTAGTTCCATTAGAACAACTAAACTACCACGTAAATTACCAGTGGCAATTTCTGCTAAATATGCAGGAACAATAGTAGAAGCACTACCAACAGCTAATCCTAATGTAAATCTAAATATTATAATCATAGTTGCATTAATGGATAGAGCACAACCAAGAGTAGATATAAAAAATAGTATTGACAAATAAGTAAGTGCTGGTTTACGACCCAGAATATCAGAAATACGACCTCCAAGAGCAGAACCAAAAGCAGCGCCAATGCAAATGGCACTTACTACAAGACCTTCTAATGCAGGTGTTAAATTTAGTTGGTCAGGTTCAGCCATATATGGAAGTGCTCCATTTATAACTCCTGTATCATAACCAAAAGCTAAAGAAGCAAATGTAGCAGTAATAGCCATAATCATTACAGTTCTTGAGGCTTTTGTATTTATTTGTTCACTAGACATATAATTCCCTCACTTTTTTAATAAAAATTAAAAATAATTTTAAAATTTAAAATAAAATGAAAAATAATTTTAGTAAATATAGTAGCTAGGTTATTTCTAGCTACTATATTTATTTGTTTATTTACCTAATAATTCACGTTCAATACGTTCACGAGCTTCTGGTGCTTGGATATTCATCTTTTCAGGGAAGCCAAAATAAGATACGCAAGCAATATTATCTCCACCTACTTTTGGAGCATCTTTCTTTAATTGTTTATTTGCAAAATCCATTCCGCGTAGTGTTTCAAATATTCCATCGAAATCAACATCGCCTTCTCCCATTGCTAAATGCTGATGGATAGTTACATCTGCTCTACCTCTTGCATTTAAAGATGGTGGATTTGCTATATATCTACAATCTAATGTTTGATTAAATGTATCAGCAAATAATACATGTGTTAATTCGTCTCCTGCGTATTTTAACATAGAACGAACGTCACCTTTTCCTTGGTCATAGAAGAATGTATGAGCTGCTGAATATACTACACCTAAGTTTTTAGAACGGAATGATTTTACTAAATCACAAGTTTCATTATTTAATTCACAAAAATCATAAGGATGGGACTGTATTTCTACACGTAAACCTTCACGTTCGATAATTGGAAGCAATTCTTCCATAGATTTAAACCACATACCGTTGCAAATTTCTTGTTGATTTGGATCTCCAGAAAATTCAGTATTGATGACAGGAACACCCATATCTACAGCTATTTCAATCATGCGTTTCCAATTACGTACAGCGAATTGACGTTCTTCTTCAGTAGGACCAGACCAACGATATACAACAATAAATGAAGAAATTTCTACACCAGTTTCTTTAAGAGCTTTTCGATATTCGCGTTCACAATCTTCAGAGAAAAGTGGATGTTTATAAAATGGATTAATGCGAGGATGTGGGGATTGTTCAATATATTTATAACCCCAATCAGCTACTTGGTGAACCATAGTATTAATATCCATTTGTTTAGCGAGCACATCAACATCAAATGCTATTTTCATAATAAAACCTCCATAAATTTATAAGTAAAAGATATAGTATATTTTAAGTAAATTAATAACTAAAATTTTAGTATGTATAAAAGACGGCTTATCTATAGACAGCCGTCTTTTGTTATATTTTAACCAAAATATTTATTTACAAATGCTTTAGTTACTTCGGCTGCTTTTTTTATATTTTCTTCATGACTCATAGCATAATATTCTGGACGGAATTCTTCGATAGTACAAACGCCATCAAAGCCAATTTCTTTTAATGCTGTAGCAATACCTTCATGATCTACAACACCTTCTTCAGGCCATAAACGTTTATCATCACCGCAAGAGCCAAGTGGTAAATCTTCGCAATCATTTAAATGATAAGCAAAAATTTTATTACCATCTGCTTTTTTGAGGTCTTCAAGTTTAGAACACATTTCATGGAAATGGAATGTATCTACAGTGATGCCAACATTTGGACGATCAACAGCTTTTACAACATCATAAGCTGTACCAAATTGATTGATGGAGCAATTTGGAGCACCACAGAATTCAAGAGAGATTTTCATATCTTCTCCAACTTTATCAGATAAATAACGTAGACGAGCAACAGCTTCTTCTTTAATTTCAGAGATAGTTTTATCTTTTACATCAAAAGATGGTACAGTAATAAGCATTTTCATACCGATGGCTTTAGAAACTTTTAAAATGAAATCTACTTCATCATCGATTTCTTTTTCTCCAGCTTCATCTCTTTGGTTGAAGAAAATTAAAGTATTGTAAGCCCAAGGTTTTAAATGATGATTTTTAAACCAAGTAGCGAGTTCATCTAAAGTATGTTCTTTTAAATAGTCTTTTACGCAGTCAAAACGAATTTCAATATAATCGAAACCGTATTTTTCACACATTTCGAGGTCTGCCATTAAAGACTGACCTTTACATTCTAAAGCTGTAGCTTCTTTAAATCCGATTTTCATGTTTATATTCCTCCAGTTTGTACACGTGAACGCAATGGGCAAAATTATTTATTGTAGAAATCAGGTTTTTCTACAGCTGCGTTAATTTTTTCAATAGCACCAGTTTGTTGAGCTTTTACAAGAGCGTCAGCAGTGATAGCAGCAAGATAGCCATCCCAAGCATTTGGACCATTGATTTCGCCTTTAGCAGCATCATCAACCCAAGCTTGAACTTCAGCATCATAAGCGTCTTTAAAACGAACGAAGCAATCAGTATCAATTGTTGTGGATACGCTAGCATTTTTACGAATTGTTGGATAAACAGTAGCCATAGGCATTTTGATAGCACCATCTTCACAAACTACTTCGCAATTGATATCGTAACCAAATTTGCAGTTAACAAATACTTCCACATCAATGCAAACACCTTTTTTTGTACGAAGTAACATAATTTGAGGATCTTTTAATTCGCTATGAGAATATTTAGTAACTCTTGGCATGATTACTTGTGCGGATTCATATTCATCATCAACAAGCCAATGTAATACGTCAATTTCATGAATTGCAGTATCATGAACAGCCATTGGAGTATTATAATTAGTACCTACTTCTGGGTTTCTATGTGTGCAGTGAAGCATTAATGGTTCACCATATTCACCAGATAAGAGAGCTTCTTTTACTTTAGCATAACCAACATCATAACGACGCATGAAGCCTAATTGGATTAAATGCTTACCAGAAGCAACTTCAGCTTGTACAACTTTTAAGCAATCCTCAGCTGTTGTGCAAAGTGGTTTTTCGCAGAAAATACGTTTGCCAGCCTGGATAGCTTCTAAAAGAGCTTCAACATGAGCAAAACCAGGGCTTACAATGAATACAGCATCAACATCTGGATCATTAATTAAAAGTTTTTCATCAGTATAAACTTTAGCGTTGCAAATAGCAGCTGCTCTTTTTGCACTTTCTTCAAATACGTCACAAACAGCAACAACTTGAGCACCTTGAATTTTGTTAGTTAATCTGGAGATATGGTCTCTACCCATTCCGCCACAGCCAATAACACCTACATTTAACATTATAGATTCCTCCAATTATAAATTTATGATTATTTGTTAGTTATTTGTTAGTTATTTGTTAGTTATTTGTTAGTTATTTGTTGAGTTTATTATACAATAATGTTCACGTGAACGCAAGATATTTTTGCAAATAAAATAAACTTTTTTTATTATAAATTTTCTGATGATTAAATAAAAATAGAAGGGAAATATCTTGATAATAATAATAAAGATACATTCCCTTTCTGTTAGATGTTGAAGCGATTTTTAATCACAATATCAGTATAAGCAAATTTACTGTCAGGATTTTTATTATCAAATAATTTATGAAATAATAACATAATAGATTGATATCCTTGAGTATAAGCATCTTGTCCAATTAAAAAGTTGATTGTACCATTTGACAGTAATTGAATATTATCATTAATAAAATCATTAGCAATAATTTTAATATCTTTGATTTTATTTGCTTTTTGTAGCGATTTACAAACACCTATAACACCAGAACCTGTAATATATATGCCTTTTAAATTAGGATATTTATTTAAGATTTCATCAGTAATTTTTTCTGCAACCCAATCATCATCATAAGCATAGCGAATGCCAAGATTATTGATTTGAGGATAAGAAATAGAAATTTCTCTGTTAAAGCCATCGGCACGCTGTTGTAGAGAGGGATTTTCTTCATGCCCAGAGATAATAATAATTTGACCTTGTCCGTTGGTGATTTCTCCCATCAAACCAGCAGCTGTTTGACCACTTTTTACAGCGTTTTGTCCAATAAAACAAAGACGAGCTGTATTTTCTAAATCAGAATTAAAAGTAATAATAGGGATATTATATTCTTGTGAAAATTTATCTATTAGCTTTATTAACAAATTATCTTGAGATGGAGAAAGAGCGATACCATTAAATTTTTCAGATTTCATTTTTTCCATTATTTGAATGACCTCTGTTGGATTTACTCCATTAATTTTATGGATTTTTACACTAGCTCCAAAACTTTCAGCTTCTAATTTTGCAGCTTTTAAACCTATTAAAACATCTTTCATAAATGGAGTTTGAGCTAATTGTAAAATAACTCCAATTTTGATATTTTTTTTAGCCATAGCAAGAGCTCTACCAGCTCTACTAGGTTTATAACCTACATCTTTAGCTATTTTTTTAATACGTTGTTCTACTTCGGGTTTTATACGACCACGATTATTAAGAGCTCTATCTACTGTTCCACGTGAAACACCAGCCAAATCTGCAATTTGTTGTAGAGTAATAGCCATTTACATTCATCCTTTAAAATATCTTAATGATAATTCATTATAATATTTATATTTTGGGATATCAATAATACATTTAATTAAAAAAGAGATAAAGTAAAAACTTTATCTCTTAAATCTTATATTATTTTTGTTGAAGTTTAATGTATTCAATGATTAAGTCAGCAGCTTTTTCTAAAGGAATGTTACTAACATTTATCATTAAATCATAGTTTTGTGCTTCTCCCCAAGTTTGACCAGTATAGTAAGCATAATATCTTTTACGATTTTTGTCTTCTTTATCTAATTGTTCTAATGTATTATTTCCATAATGATCTTTAGCTCTATTTTGTCTAAAATCATCATCAGCATAGATAAAGAAGGAAAAAGTATTTGGATAATCTTTTAAAATATAATCAGAACATCTACCTAAGAATACAGCACTTCCTTTTTGTGCTAATTTTAAAATGGCGATAGATTGCTCTTTAAACATTTTGTTGTAAAAGGGAATACTTTCAAAAGAATAATCTCCTAAAGAACCAGGCATTGAATAGGAAGTAGTAATTAAGTCTTCCATAACTTCATTTGATATAGGTTCTGTGGAATTATGGAATCTTTCAGCAGCTAAATGTACGATTTTACGATCATAACAGTTAATACCTAATTTTTTAGCTACAATATTAGCTACTTCTTTGCCACCACTACCATATTGTCTAGTTATTGTAATATACGTATTATCTTTTAGCATTGTAAAATCAATCCTTTCAAATGAATGATTATAATTTGCCTTCAGCTTCGCGTTTAGCTAAATCTTTCATAATTTGAGGATATATTTTATCTAAGTTGTAAGCTAATAAAACAATTATAAGAACAATCCATACTAAGATTGGTCCATACATATAAAGACTAACAATCATATCAATAGCACTTTGAGGTTGAGTGATGAGGCCACTAGCAGAAGAAACATATCCAGCATAAGATAATAAGCCAGTTAAAGCTGCACTAGTAACACCAGAACCGATTTTTGTACCTACAGAGCCACCAGAGAAAATAAGACCTTCTTGGCGAACATGGAATTTCCATTGACTATATTCAATACAATCACCAAAGAAACCAAAAATAACGGAGCAAAGTGGAGCAAAGAAAATACCACGAATGACACAACTAGCTACTACCCAGTTGAAATCCATTGGATTGATTAGATATATTAAATGACCAATTAAGGCTAAAATGATACCAACTAAAGACATATTGCGTTTGCCATATTTTCTTAGTAATGTAGGACAAACTAAGAGAATGACAGCGATCATAACAATAGTTTCTACTAAATAAAGTAAGCCATATAAGGAATCATCAAAAAAGATATATTTACAATAATAAGGTAAAATGATACCAGTGATACAAGCAATAACATTTTGCATTGTCCAAATAGTCATTGCAATCCAGAAATATTTATTTAGAGCTAAGAAGCGTAATGCTTGTCTAGCTGGAATTTTTTCAGTTTTTTGTGTTTTTTCAAGAACAACAGTTTCTTTACATTTATAGAAGCAAATAAGTAACAATAAAAGAGCTAAAACAGCCCAGATAGACATAACTTTTACCCAAGCAAGCTGGTTATCACCGAATACTTTAATAAGTGGTAAAGTAGCAGATACTGCTAAAATTTTACCAAGAGGAGATAAAGCCATTCTAAAGATACTGAGCATATCACGTTCTTTAGAGATACGAGTCATCATTGCAGATAAACTACCATAAGGTAAATTTAAAGCTGTATAACAAACTGTAGTACATAAATTATATGTTACAAAAATATATGCAAATTGAAGTGCAGATGTAGTTTGAGGTACTGTATAAATTAATACAATGGAGATTGCAAATGGTAAGCTAGTCCATAAAATCCAAGGTCTAGATTTACCCCATTTGGAATTAGTTTTTTCTACTAAAAAACCCATGATAACATCAGATACACCATCAAAACATCTGGATAGAAGCATTACTAATCCAACAACGCTAGCATCAATACCAGCATAGTCAGTATAGAAAAAAGTGAGGATACTCATTGCACCCCAAACGACGTTTTGAGCTGTATCACCTAAACCATATGCTACACGGGTTGTCCAAGATAATTTTCCACTAGAAGCCTGTGCATTATTCATAAATATACTCCTCTCAATAAAATAAGAAAATTGCTAAAAATTAAAATATAAAATAAATTCTATATAATAATGTTTACTATAAGCATATATAATTAGCAAGGATAAATTTATCCTTGCTAATTATTTTATATTAAAGACTTATAGATTATATTCATCAGCAATTTCTTTAATAGTTACAGGACGACCTTCTTGTACAGATTTTTTAGCAGCAAGACCAATTAAAACTGGTTGTAAGCCATCATTAGCATTAACTTCTGTTTCAGTGTCATTTTCAATAGCATCAACAAAAGATTTAACTTCATGAGCATATGCCATCATATAACGTTCTAAGAAGAAATACATAGGTTTTTCAGCTACAACACCTTCTTCGCCACTAAATACTGCATTAGAATTAGAGTCGTTGGAGATTGCAATAGCACCTTTAGTTCCAAAAACTTCAGCACGTTGGTCATAACCATAAACTGCTTTACGACAATTATCAATAACAGCAGTAGCACCATTTGCTAGTTTTAAAGTGATAACAGCAGTATCAATATCACCAGCTTCGCCAATTGCAGGATCAACTGTAACAGAACCTACAGCAAATACTTCAGTAACTTCACTTCCGGAAAGATAACGAACCATATCAAAATCATGAATAGTCATATCGAGGAAAATACCACCAGAAACTTTAACGTATTCAATAGGTGGAGCTTCTGGGTCACGAGATGTTACTTTTATAATTTGTTGTTTACCAATTTTGCCAGAAGCTACAGCTTCTTTAATTGCACGGAAATTATGGTCAAAACGACGATTGAAACCAACTTGATATTTAAGACCAGATGCATTAACAACATCAAGAACTTCTTTGATTTTATTAACATCATGGTCAATAGGTTTTTCACAGAAAACATGTTTACCAGCTTGAATAGCTTCTATAGAAAGAGGAGAATGCATATCAGTAGAAGCACAAATGAGAACAGCTTGAATATCTTTATCAGCCAATATTTTTTTATAATCTGTATAAGTTTCAGTAATGCCAAGAGCGTTTGCCCATGCTATAGTGTTATCATTTAAGAATGGGTCAGCTATTGCTTTTACTTTTGCGTTAGGAACAAATTTAGAAATACTTTCACCATGAACACGACCGATACGTCCAGCACCAATAATACCAATATTAATCATTAAAAAAACCACCTTTGAATAATTTATGTTTAACTTTTGAGTTATTTATGTGTATCTTATGTATATAATTTTAACTGTTTTTATAAAAAAATATCTATAATATATTGTTTTTTATAATATTAGCAATATATTATAGATACTTAATTATTAATATATATGCGATTGTTATATAAAAAAATGAATTTAAAAACTATAAAATCTTGCTTTTGTCAGAAAACTTAAAACTTTAATATCATTTAGATAAAATAAAAATGCAAATAAAAATATATTTATTTTGTATATAAACATAGTCAATTTAATCAAGAAATAATCAAAAAATAATCATGTGAATTTTAATCATTTTACTAATCAATAACTGGTATCCAATTTTTATCTTTATAAGCAGCAAAACAAAGTTCAATTTGTTCTTTTGTATTTTTGCCTAGAGAGAGATTAGGGAGATTATCTAGCGTGAAATAAGCACTAGCACTTGTTTCTATATTTTGATTGAATTTGCCGGAGATGACTTCACAGAGCATGAAGATTTTAGTTATTCCATAAGCGTATAATGGCACATTGTGGCGATTTCTATCATGTATTGCAATTAATCTAGTAGGAACGACATCAAGACCAGCCTCCTCTTTGGCTTCTTTGATGAGATTATCGCAGATGGATTGGTTGACATCTACCCAGCCACCAGGAAGTGACCAACGACCATCACGTTCTTTGACGAGCAGGATTTTATCATCTTTGAAGATAACAGAACGTGTATCTAATTTTGGTGTTTGATAGCCAGTTTCATTGCAAAATAGAGTTTTTACTTTTTCTACAGGTAGATCTACATATTCACTCATGATTTCAGCAGCCATTTCGCTAAGTCTAGTGAAGCGTTCATAATCAAAATCATCTTTAGTATAGGCAAGACCAGCTTGAGCGATAAATTGCATTTCCATGGCAGTCGTAAGCCATTTATGATTGATATATGGTTTTTCAATCATAGTTAATGTATTTAAAATATCATAAGGTTGACGAAAATAATATTTTGCTTGAATATGTTTAAAATCATGGCAAGACCATGTAGCAAGGGCAAAATCTATATTGAATTCTTGGGCTAAATCGCTATCTTGGGCATTGATACCAATGAATAAAGCATTATCTTTATCTGTAAAATCTGTTTTAGTTTCTACAAATGATATGGAGATATTTTTCTGTTCTAAAAGGGAAATTATTTGCTTGAATTCATTGTTTTTTAAAGTTTTATTGATAAATAGTTTTTTATACATAAAATCACATCCGTAGTTTTATTTGTTCTTGGCTTATTAGCTTATTATATTTAAAGCGAGGAACTATTTATTTTTATTATATCTATTTTTATTTGAAAAAGTAGTTATTTTGATTAAATTTATTATTGAAAACTATTATCAATTATTATATAATACATTTATGATAATGATTATCAATTTAAAGAGGTGAAAAAATGAGAGTATGTGATAATGTAGAAACTATGTTGGCTTTTCATGGCGCTCCAACATTAGAAGGTATAAAGCCAGGTAGTTTGATTTCATTTAATAAACAACGTATAAAAAATTGTCATTTGATATTAAAGCGATATAAGAAATGCATGGAATGTAAAGGCATAAGATTTTTTATAATATCAGAAACAGATAATTGGTTGTTACTCTTCATTTATCGCCAAAATGCTTTAAATCAGGTAATTCAAGAGAATAAAGTTCAAGAGTTTTTAAGTTTTTATGGTTATGTGAATTTTAAAAATCTAAATCAATGCTTAAATTATTTAAAGACTCGCATGAGCTTGCAAAAAGGCTTTCCTCATGAGATTGGCATATTTTTAGGCTATCCGCTAGAAGATGTAAAAGGTTTTATTGAAAATAGCGGACGTCATTTCAAAATCTGTGGTCAATGGAAAGTATATTCAGATACAAAACGAGCTGAAAAATTATTTGCAAAATACGCAGAATGCTCAGACCGTTTTTGTGCTTGTTTATCACAAGGGCAATCAATAGAAGATTTAGTAAAAGCTGTTTAAGTTGAACTTTAGGAGGTTTTTTGATGAATAAAATAGCAATTATTTATTGGAGTGGTTCTGGAAATACAGAAGCAATGGCAAATGCAATTAAAACAGGTGTAGATGGTGCAGGAGTGCCTTGCGATTTATATTTTGTAAGTGATTTTGATGTAGCTTCAATAAATGATTATGATGGGCTTATTTTAGGCTGTCCTGCTATGGGTGCAGAAGTTTTGGAAGAATGTGAATTTCAGCCAGTTTTTGATGAAATGATAAATTCTTTAAATGGTAAATCCGTAGCTTTATTTGGCTCTTATGGTTGGGGCAGTGGCGAATGGATGACGACTTGGGAAGAACAAGTTAAAGAAGCTAGTGCTGATTTATTTGAAAATGGCTTAATCATCAATGAAACACCAGACGAAGATGGCTTAAATACTTGTGAAGATTTTGGCAAACGTTTTGCTGTAAGTAAATAAATATGTTTTAATTAATCCTTAGCGAAAGCTAGGGATTTTTTATTGACTTGAAGTGTACTTTAAGTTGTAAAATGACTATGTATGTAGAAAACTATATTTATATTATGGTATTATATGGTATAAATAATATACATAGGAGAGGTAGTCATGGAAAAAGCTAAAGTTTATTTTACTGATATGCGTGCATATCCAGGTAAAGAAAATCTATTACAAAAACTTGAACGTTTAATGGTTAAAGCTGGTATTGATAAAATCGATTTTAAAAATAAATTTGTAGCCATTAAAATTCATTTTGGTGAACCAGGAAATCTAGCATATCTTCGTCCAAATTATGCTAAAGTTGTAGCTGATGTAGTAAAAGCTCGCGGTGGTAAACCGTTTTTAACAGATTGCAATACTTTATATGTAGGTCGTAGAAAAAACGCTATAGAACATATGGACGCAGCTTATGAAAACGGATATAATCCATTCACTACAGGCTGTCAGGTAATTATTGCAGATGGTTTAAAAGGTACAGATGAAGCTTATGTTCCAGTGCCAAATGGTGAATATGTAAAAGAAGCTAAAGTTGGTCAAGCTTTAATGGATGCAGATATCATTATTGATTTATCTCATTTTAAAGGTCACGAAATGACTGGTTTTGGTGGAGCAATTAAAAATATTGGCATGGGCGGTGGCTCTCGTGCTGGTAAAATGGAAATGCATTGTGATGGAAAACCAAGCGTAGATACAGATAAATGTGTAGGCTGTGGAGCTTGTAGCAGAATTTGTGCTCATGGTGCGCCAATTATCACAGATAGAAAATGTTATATTGATCCAGATAAATGTTTAGGTTGTGGTCGTTGTATCGGTGCTTGTCATTTTGATGCTATTAAACCTACAAATTGGAATGCTGAAGATTTATTAAATAGACGTATGGCAGAATATGCTTATGCTATTTTAAATGGTAGACCACATTTCCATATCAATATCATTACAGATGTTTCTCCAAACTGTGATTGCCATGGTGAAAATGATATGCCAATTGTACCAAATCTTGGTATGGTAGCTTCTTTTGACCCAGTAGCAGTTGACCAAGCTAGTGCAGATATTGTAAATGAAGCACCAGTAATCGCTGGCTCTGAACTTGCTGATAATATCTTAAAAGATAGTATTGAAGCAGCAAAACATGACCATTTCCATAATACTCATCCAAATACAAATTGGCATGTATGTCTTGAACATGCTGAAAAAATTGGACTTGGTACTTGTGAATATGAATTAGTTAAAATTTAAGTTAGAAATAAGAAAACAGCACTAAATTTTAATAGTGCTGTTTTTTTTATATTTTTTTATCTATCTCTAATTTAATAAGAAAATTATTATTAAACTTATATGATTAAATAATAATATAGTTAATAAATTTAAACTATAAATATATAGATGTTAATTATTATAAACTATTGAAAAATTTTTTGTTTAGTTTTAAAATAATTAAATAGTTAAGTAACAATATAATACAAGAAAGGAAAATTTACATGATAAAAAGATATGGTATTTTTTTAATTGGACTTACCAAATGCGAGCGTAAAGCCCCTAAATTTATTTATGGGGATATAAGCTCGCTAAAAAACAATGATTCGATATCATTGTTTTTTAT